>Ga0207975_100157_pt1 | contig 53916 bp, 45 predicted proteins | sample LakWasMe91_HOW11_2_FD_183913 | JGI IMG/M metagenome (GOLD analysis project Ga0207975, IMG submission 183913) | Freshwater sediment methanotrophic microbial communities from Lake Washington under simulated oxygen tension - Sediment Metagenome... | ecosystem: Environmental > Aquatic > Freshwater >...
CTCGAAGAAAAGGTCCATCCGCTGGCGGCGCGCGGCGGACCGGACCCGCTCGCGCTGCGCTCGGGACTGGCCAGCACGCTCGCGCTGCTCGGCGAGTTCGACGCCGCCCTGGCCCTGCACGACGAGGTCACCCAGGCCTACGAGCGCCAGTACGGCGCCGGGCACCAGAACACGCTCGCCAGCCTCGCTTCCCAGGCCGAAACGCTGACCCGCCAGGGCGACCTGAGCCGTGCGCGCATGGTCTACGAGCGCGTGCTCAGGGGGCGCCAGTGCGTGCTTGGAAACGAACACAACGACACCCTGGCCTGCGCCCAGCAGCTGGCCATCCTGCTGTGCGACCTGGGCGACCTGCGCAACGCGCGCAAGCTGCAGGAAATGGTGGTGGGCGCGCGCGAGCGCCATGCCGGCCCCGACCATGCGGAAACCTTGCGCGCACGCGAGACGCTGGCCGAAATCTGGGCCGCGCAAGGCGACCTGAACGCGGTGCGCAGCATGCAGGAAGCGCTGGCCAAGGCGCGCGAATGCCGGCTCGGGCCGGACCATCCGGAAACCCTCAGCACCCAGCTCAGGCTGGCCGCCACGCTCGGCAAGCAGGGCGAACTCGAAGCGGCGCGGCGCCTGCAAGAGCATGTGGTGAACCTGCACGAGCGCATCCACGGGATCGACGACCTGGAAACACTGCACAGCAAGAAACTGCTGGCGACCACCTTGTCGATGCAGGGCGAGAGCGTGGCCGCGCGCAAGCTCGAGGAAAGCGTGCTGCAAGGCAGCGACCGGCTGATCCATACCAGGGGCATCACCTCGGGCCCGCACCAGTCGCACAAGGTGGCGCTCGGCCTCAAGGCCTCGATCCTGGCCGAACGCGACAAGGTGGGTCCGCCCGACACCCTCGACAACATGCTGGCCCAGCTGCAAAAGCTGATCGACAGCGCCAGCGCGCGCGAGGCGCGCGCCCTGGCCGACACCCTGCGTAAACCGGTGCTCGGGCGCGGCGTGGCCAACCCGCTGCGCAAGCGCGGGGTGGCCATGATCCGCCAGGTCTATTCGCAGGAGGGCGACAAGGACGCCTTGCTCTCGTTTGCCCAGGACGAGGTGTCGGCGCTGGAAGGGGCGCTCGAGGGGGCGCTGGTGGAGGCGAGGGTGGCGCCGCAGTAGTGTCGCGGCGGGCAAACAATGTTGCAGTCAGGCGAGCGATGCAGCGGTTGCTTCAGGTAAAATCGCAGCATGAGAATTCTTATAAGTAATGACGACGGCTATCTCGCCCCCGGCCTGCTGGCCCTGGCCGATGCGCTCGCATCGATCGCCGAGGTGGTCGTCGTGGCACCCGAGGGCAACCGCTCGGGTGCCTCCAACTCGCTTTCGCTGGATCGCCCGCTGACGGTGCAGCAGGCCGCCAACGGCTTTTATTTTGTCAACGGCACGCCGACCGACTGCGTGCACATGGCCTTGACCGCCATCCTCGACTACCGGCCCGACCTGGTGGTGTCGGGCATTAACAACGGCCAGAACATGGGCGACGACACGCTCTACTCGGGCACGGTGGCGGCGGCCACCGAAGGCTACCTGTTCGGCATTGCCTCGATCGCCTTCTCGCAGGTCGCGCATGGCTGGGAGCACATCGATGCGGCCGCCAAGCTGGCGCGCGACATCGTCGAGCGCGGCTTTCCCCAGTTGCCCTCGCCTTACCTGCTCAACGTGAACATCCCGAACCTGCCGTATGAAAAGCTGGGCGCGATGGCCGCCACCCGGCTCGGCCGGCGTCACCAGGCCGAGCCGGTGGTGCGCTCGCGCGACCCGCGCGGACGCGAAATCTTCTGGATCGGGCCGCCCGGCGCCACCCGCGACGCCGGCGAAGGCACCGACTTTTACGCCACCGGCTGCGGCCAGGTCTCGATCACGCCCTTGCAGGTCGACCTGACCCACAAGGTCCAGCTCGCGCTGCTGGCGCAAGGACTGCGATGAAGGACAAGCGCAGCAATTTCCCCTTGCCGCTGTCGTCGGTGACCGGCGCTGCCGTGCGCCGTGCGAGCGCGTATGCGCCGGTGCCGGTGGCGACCCCGCAAACGGCCACCCGCAATGCGCAAGTGCCGGCGCCGCCGGCGCCGGCGCAGTCCGGCGCCGCGCCGTCCAGGGCGCACAGCCAGGCGCTGCTGCGCGCGCAGCCGGCCGCGCCTGGCGCGCCGCGCGCCGACCTGCTGGTGTCGGACGCGATCCGGCGCCAGATGGTCGCGCGCGTGGCCAGGCAGGGGGTGGCCGATGCGCTGGTGCTGGCCGCGCTCGAGCGCGTGCCGCGCCACCTGTTCATCGAACCGGCCCTGTCGGCGCAAGCCTATATCGACGCCTCGCTGCCGATCGGGCACCAGCAAACCATTTCGCAACCCTACATCGTGGCGCGCATGATCGAGTTGATGCGCAACGGCGGCAAGCTCGCGCGCGTGCTCGAAATCGGCACCGGCTGCGGCTACCAGGCGGCGGTGCTGGCATGCGTGGCGCAGGAGGTGTATTCGATCGAACGCATCAAGCCGCTGCATGAGCTGGCAAAGACCAATTTGCGTCCCCTGCGCATTGCTAACCTGCGTTTGCACTACGGAGATGGTATGCTAGGCCTGCCGCAGGCCGCCCCTTTCGACGGCATCATCCTGGCCGCGGCCGGTCTCGCGGTGCCGCAGGCGCTGCTCGAGCAGCTCTCCATCGGTGGCCGCCTGCTCGCGCCGGTGGGCGCGCAGGTCCAGCACCTGCAGCTGATCGAGCGCACCGGCCAGGCCGAATGGAGCAGCGCTACGCTCGAAGGCTGCCACTTCGTGCCGCTGCGCGCCGGCACCATCTGAGCCGGCACCCAAGATCGTCGACATCCTAAAATATGAGAATGAAACAAAAAACCCACTTCATCCTGCTGACCATGACCATCGGCCTGCTCAGCGCCTGCAGCAGCACGCTGCGCCAGGCGCCTGTTGTCGACCGCCTTCCCCCCAGCGCCGAAACCCGGCCCGCCACCAGCGGCGCCGAGGCGCCGTCCGAGGCGCGCACCGTCACCGTTAAAAAGGGCGACACCCTGCTGCGCATCGCGCTCGACCACGGCCAGAACTACCGTGATCTGGCGGCCTGGAACAATCTGGCCGACGTGGACGACATCAAGGTCGGCCAGGTGCTGCGCGTGGCGCCGCCCGAGCACGTGGCCGCCAGCGCGTCCGGGGTCCAGACCTCGCCGATCGCGATGCCGCCGTCCGACACGCGAGCGCCGGTGCCCAAGAAAACCGCACCGCGCGGCGACAAGCGCGTGTACACCGACGCCACCTTGGCCGAGATGCAGAAAAACGAGGCCGGCCAGAAGGGCGCGCCGAAACCGGAGCGCGCCGACCCCGCCGTGGCCGCGGTGCGCCCCGCGGCGCCACCGGTGCTCGCGCCCGGCAGCATGGTGAGCGCGACCGACGACGAGAAACTGTCCTGGATGTGGCCATCGGACGGCAAGATCGTCGCCACCTTCGAAGAAGGCAAGAACAAGGGGATCGACATCGCCGGCAAGGCCGGCCAGCACGTGATGGCGGCCGGCGCCGGAAAAGTGCTGTACGCTGGTAGCGGGATCCGTGGTTATGGTAACCTCGTGATTGTGAAACACAGCAACAGCATGCTGTCGGCCTACGCCCACAACCGCAGCCTCCTGGTGAAGGAGGGCGACAGCGTGACCAAGGGTGAAAAGATCGCCGAAATGGGCGACTCGGATGCCGATTCGATCAAATTGCACTTTGAAATCCGCCAGCAGGGTAAACCGGTCGATCCCTCGAGGTTCCTGCCCGCCCGCTAATGGCCGCTTGGTGAAACCGTCATGACACACTCGCCGCACCAGCTGGAAGACGATGCAGCCTCGGACCGGTTTCCGGACGAGCCGCTGGACGCCGCCATCGACGCCGACGAGGCGGGCGAGGCGGACCTGTCCGCGCCCGGCGTGGTGCTCGAAAGTGTCGACGAACTCAAGAAAGTGCTGGCCGCCGAGCTCTCGACCGACACCACCCAGCACTACCTGAACCAGATCGGCGCCCGTGCACTGCTGAGCGCGCCGCAGGAAGTGCATTTCGCCACCCTGGCCAAGGCCGGCGACTTCAGCGCCCGCCAGACCATGATCGAGCATAACCTGCGGCTGGTGGTCTCGATCGCCAAGCACTACATCAACCGCGGCGTGGTGTTGCTCGACATGATAGAGGAGGGCAACATCGGCTTGATGCGCGCGATCGACAAGTTCGAGCCCGAACGCGGCTTTCGCTTCTCGACCTACGCCACCTGGTGGATCCGCCAGAGCATCGAGCGCGCCATCATGAACCAGGCGCGCACGGTGCGCCTGCCGGTGCACATGGTGCGCGAGCTGAACCAGATCCTGCGCGCCAAATACCATCTCGAAGCCCAGCACCACAACGGCAAGGACGCCACCGCCGAAGATATCGCGCACCTGGTCGGGCGCCCGGTCGAGGAGGTGCAGGACATCCTGGCCCTGTCCGAGCATGCCACCTCGCTCGACGCCCCGCTCGACAACGACCCCCAGTCGAGCCTGATGGACATGCTGCCCGGCGACGCCGACGACAGTCCCGACGCCCGCGCCGAGCACCACGAAATGACGGTGCTGGTGCGCGACTGGCTCACCAAGCTGCCCGACAAGCAGCGGGTGGTGATCATGCGCCGTTTTGGCCTGGACAACGACGACCCGGCCACCCTCGAAACGCTGGCCGAGGAAATGGGCGTCACGCGCGAGCGGGTGCGCCAGATCCAGCAGGAAGCGCTCGTCAAGCTCAAGCGGGCCATGGCCGCCCGTGGCGTGGTGCGCGATTCCTTGCTATGATGCGCCCGGCCGGCCTGCCTTGAGCAGGCGGGCCAGCCTTGCGGCGCACGCGCGTTCTGCGCGTTGCCCGATAACCCTGCGCCCACACTATCTACCCTAGCCATGCAAGACACATTCATCGACATCACCTCCCTCGACATGGACGCGCGCGGCGTCGGCCACCTGCACAACGAGGACGGCACGCCGGGCAAGGTGATTTTCGTCGAAGGCGCGCTGCCGGGAGAGCGCGTCAGCTTCGTGAGCTTCAAGAAAAAGAAGAACTGGGAAGCGGCGCGCATGACGGCGCTGCAGCGCGCCTCCTCGATGCGGGTCGAGCCGGCCTGCCAGCATTTCGACAACTGCGGCGGCTGCTCGATGCAGCATCTCGAGCCCTCGGCCCAGGTGGCGATGAAACAGCGCGTGCTTGAAGACAACTTGTGGCATATCAGCAAGGTAAGGTCCGAAAACATCATGCGCCCGATGTACGGGCCGACCTGGGGCTACCGCTACCGCGCGCGCCTGTCGGTGCGCCACGTGGCCAAGAAGAACACGGTGCTGGTCGGCTTCCATGAAAAGAAATCGGCCTTCGTGGCCGACATGACCGATTGCAAGATTTTGCCGCCGCACATAGCCGCACTGCTGGTGCCGCTGCGCGAGCTGATCGGCGCGCTCTCGATTTTCGACCAGATGCCGCAGATCGAAGTGGCGGTCGGCGAAGCCGTCAGCGCCCTGGTGCTGCGCATCATGGCGCCCCTGGACGCCAACGACGAGACGATGCTGCGCGCCTTCGCCGACCGGTGGAACATTCAGTGGTGGTTGCAAACCAAGGGGCCCGAGACGGCCGTGCCCTACTACCCGCTCGACAAGGAGCTGTATTACTCGCTGCCCGAATTCGGGGTCAGGATGCCGTTCAAGCCGGTCGACTTTACCCAGGTCAACCACCACATCAACCGCGTGCTGGTCGGCGCCGCGCTGCGCCTGCTCGAGGTGCAGCCGCAGGACCGGGTGGCCGACCTGTTTTGCGGGCTTGGCAACTTCACCCTGCCGCTCGCCACCCGCGCCAGGGAAGTGGTCGGCATCGAAGGCAGCACCATCCTGACCGGGCGCGCGCGCGACAACGCCGCCGCCAACGGCCTGTCCGGCAAGACCTCGTTTTCAACGCGCAACCTGTTCGAAGTGAGCACCGAGGACTTGGTGCAGCTTGGCAAGTTCGAGCGCATGCTGGTCGACCCGCCGCGCGACGGCGCCATGGCTTTGTGCCAGGCGCTGGCCGGGCTGCGCGGCAGCCACCCCGAAATGCTGCCCAAGCGCATCGTCTACGTCTCGTGCAGCCCGTCCACGCTGGCGCGCGACGCCGGCATCCTGGTGCATGAGGCGGGTTACGTGCTGCGCAAGGCCGGGGTCATCAACATGTTTCCGCACACCTCGCACGTCGAGTCGATGGCGCTATTCGAGCTGCCCGCGCCCTGAGCTGCGCGAGCAGCCGGAAACGCGCCTCGGCTACCGCCCTGGCGCGTTTTTTATTTTGCAAGGTTGCAATTTTAAGAAGGGTAGTTGATATTAATTAATTTGCAACTGGAACTTTGGGACGACACTGGGGTTAACGCGAAACAATTCTTGCCCCATAACTTCAGACCCAGAGGAATATCATGAAACTTAGCTCAGTGTGTGTCGGGTTGGCAGCGGCAGCGTTGACGGGCATGGCGCTGCCGGCGCTTGCCACCACCGTCGTCATCGACTTCGACAGCATCGCCAACAACGCGCATGTGAACCAGTTCTACAACGGCGGCCTGGACAGCCTGGGAGGCTCGGGCCCCAACTTCGGGATCGACTTCAGCGCCTTCGTGACGGCGACCTCGCTGAGCGCGCCCACGTCGCCGCCGCGCTATGTGTACGTGACGAAGCCGACCGGCATCGTCAACGTCGCGGCCGGCTTCACCAGTTTCAGCTTTGCCTACGGCACCCTGGCCCCGGCCACGCTCAGCGTGTTTTCCGGGCTGAACGGCACCGGTACCCTGCTTGGCAACCAGGTAGTAAACGGAAACTCGACCTCGTTCGGCACCAGCGCGGTGACGTTTTCCGGGGTGGGCAGGTCGGTCACCCTGGCCTCGATGCCCAATTACGCGGGGGTGGACGACCTGCGCTTCGAGATGGCGCAGCCGGTTCCCGAGCCTGGCAATTGGGCCATGCTGCTGGCCGGATTTGGCGTGCTCGGCATCCTCACCCGGCGCCGCACGCGCTGATTGCCCCGCAAACCACGGCCAGACGCAAAAAAGCCGGCCCGCAGGCCGGCTTTTTTGCGTCCGCTCGCCTTAATCGCGGCTGCCGCCCAGTCCCAGCAGCGACAACAGGTGCACGAAGATGTTGTACACGTCGAGATAGATGCTCAGCGTGGCGCTGATGTAGTTGGTTTCGCCGCCGTTGATGATGCGCTGCACGTCGACCAGGATGAAGGCCGAGAAGATGCCGATTGCCATCACCGAGATCACGATCGACAGCGCCGACAGTCCCAGGAAGAGGTTGGCGACCATGGCCAGCAGCAGCACGATCACGCCGGCGAACAGCCACTTGCTGAGCGCGGAAAAATCGCGCTTGGACACGGTTGCGATCGACGCCATCACCGCGAACACCGATGCGGTGCCGCCGAAAGCGGTCATGATCAGGGTGCCGCCGTTGGAGTAGCCGAGGGTATGCGTCAGCAGCGGGGTCAGCATCAGGCCCATGAAGAAGGTAAAGCCGAGCAGCACGGCGACGCCCACGCCCGAGTTCTTGGTCTTTTCGATCGCGAAGATGAAACCGAACGCAATGGCCATGAAAAGCATGAAGCCCATCATGCCGCTCGGCATCGGCAGCTGCATTTGCACGCCGACCACCGCGCCCAGCACGGTAGGAATCATCGACAGCGCCAGCAGCCAGTACGTATTACGCAGCACGCGATGGCGCACCAGCTGGCCAGAGCCGGCCAGGTCGTAGGTCTTGTTGAGATTTGGGGTCATGAATGCCTCCGGTAAATGAATAAGTTGTTACAACTAAAAGAATAGCACGACTGCCGAATAACGCGCAGAATCAGCGGCAGGGCGCCAAGCTGCGCCGCGTCATCACTGGCGCCACTCTATCACTTCCAGGATGAGCCGTGCAATATCGGCCAGGTGGGGTGTTATATGGTAAAATCGAAGGTTGATTGAGTCTCATAACTCGACATTAAACCTTTCTTTTTATTGGAGTTTTTACAAATGGCAATCGAACGCACCCTGTCGATCATCAAACCAGACGCAGTCGCCAAAAACGTAATCGGGCAAATCTACAGCCGATTCGAAGGCGCTGGCCTGAAAGTGGTCGCCGCACGCATGATTCAGCTGTCGCGCGCTGAAGCCGAAGGCTTCTACGCCGTGCACGCCGCGCGTCCGTTTTTCAAGGATCTGGTCGACTTCATGATCTCCGGTCCTGTGATGGTCACCGCCCTGCAAGGCGAAAACGCGATTGCCACCAACCGTGACCTGATGGGCGCGACCGATCCGAAGAAGGCAGACAAAGGCACCATCCGCGCCGATTTCGCCGATTCGATCGACGCGAACGCAGTGCATGGCTCCGATGCAGCCGAGACCGCTGCTGTCGAGATCGCCTATTTCTTCCCGACCCTGAACGTGTATTCCCGTTAATTGGCCGCGGCTGACTGACACGCGGTAAACCGCTCGCCCAGTGCCCACGGCCCGGCGGGCGGATGTTAGACTTAACAAACACCAGATTTGACATTCGAATTTTAAAGACAAGCCCATGACGACCCTCACCAACCTGCTGGACTTCGATCCCGCGCAACTCGTCGCTTACTGCGCCGACTTGGGTGAGAAGCCGTTTCGCGCCAAGCAGTTGCAGCGCTGGATACACCAATTCGGCGCGAGCGACTTCAACGCCATGACCGACCTGGCCAAGTCGCTGCGCGACAAGCTGGCCACGCGCGCCGAAATCCGCGCACCAAGCGCGATCAGCGACCACACCTCGACTGACGGCACGCGCAAGTGGCTGGTCGACGTGGGCAACGGCAATGCGGTCGAAACCGTGTTCATCCCGGAAGACAACCGCGGCACCCTGTGCATCTCGACCCAGGCCGGCTGCGCCGTCAATTGCCGCTTCTGCTCGACCGGCAAGCAGGGCTTCAACCGCAACCTCACGGTGGCCGAAATCATCGGCCAGTTGTGGATGGCTGAATTCGAACTGCGCAAGACGAAGGGCGTCGAGCCCGGACCGAAGGGCGAACGCCAGATCACCAATGTGGTGATGATGGGCATGGGCGAGCCGCTGCTCAATTTCGAGCCGACCGTCACCGCGCTCAAGCTCATGCTCGACGATAACGCTTACGGCCTGTCGCGCCGCCGCGTCACCCTCTCCACCTCGGGCGTGGTGCCGATGATCGACAAGCTTTCGCAAGAAGTGCCGGTGGCGCTGGCGGTGTCGCTGCACGCGTCCAACGATGCACTGCGCGACGGCCTGGTGCCGCTCAATAAAAAATATCCGCTGCGCGAGCTGATGGCCGCCTGCAAGCGCTATCTGGCCTTCGCGCCGCGCGACTTCATCACGTTCGAATACTGCATGCTCGACGGCGTCAACGACAGCGACGAGCACGCGCGCGAACTGGTGGCGCTGGTACACGACCGCGAGGTCGGGCTCTCGTGCAAGTTCAACCTGATCCCGTTCAATCCCTTTCCCGAGTCCGGCCTGCTGCGCTCCAAGAATCCGCGCATCAAGGCTTTTGCCCAGGTGCTGATGGACGCCGGCCTGGTGACCACGATTCGCAAGACGCGTGGCGACGATATCGACGCCGCCTGCGGCCAACTGGCCGGCGAAGTGCAGGACCGCACCCGGGTCCAGGAGCGCATGGAAAAAATGAGCGAATACCAGAAGAAGTTCGGTCCGAATTTCGGACGCATCGTGGAGATTTCTTCTTGATGCCGGGCTTGGCGCGGCGCCTTGCGGCGCATCTGGCGCTGTGCATGCTGGCCGGCACGCTGGCGGCCTGTGCGGGCAGCGGCGGCGCAAGCCAGGAACTCAAGACGGCATCGGACCAGACCACGGCCGAAAAACGCTCGGCGATCCGCCTGCAGCTGGCGATCGGCTACTTCCAGGACGGTAAGCTGGACGTGGCGCTTGACGAAGTCAAGAAGGCGCTGGCCGCCGATCCCGACTCGGCCGACGCCTACGGCGTGCGGGCCCTGATCTATTCCGGCATGGGCGAGCGCGCGCTGGCCGAGGACAATTACCAGCGCGCCCTGAAGCTGGCGCCGGGCAATCCCGAGCTGGGCAACAACTACGGCTCCTTCCTGTGCCAGACCGGGCGCGCAGAGCAGGGCATCGGCTACTTCGAGGCCGCGCTCAAGAACCCGACCTACCAGTCGCCGCTCAAGGCGCTGCTCAACGCCGCCTCGTGCAGCCTGAAAATCAAGAAGTTCGAGCAAGCCGAGCGCTACCTGCTCGATGCGCTGCGTGTCGATCCTGACTTGCCAACCACCAACGCCAGCCTGGCGCGGGTATATTACGAACGGCGCGACTATACGCGTGCCGGATTTTTTATCAACCGCCTGAAAGCGGCCGCCAAACTCGACACCCTCTCGGCCGACGTGTTGTGGCTTGCGATACGGGTCGAGCGCAAGCTTGGCAACAAGGCATCCGAGGCCAGCCTGGTGACGCAGTTGGTGCAGCGCCATCCCGGTTCGCCCGAACATGCCGCTTTCCAGCGCGGTGCATACGATGAGTGAGACAGGAACCATAATGAGTGAGTGGGCAGAAGATTCGGCTGTGCCAGCGAGCGGTCATGCAACCCCCGGCAAGGCGCTGGCGGCCCAGCGTGAAGCGATGGGCTGGAGCGTCGAGCAGGTGGCAGACCAGCTCAAGCTGGCAGTGCGCCAGGTGGTGGCGCTGGAAGCGGGCGACTACGCCAGCTTGCCCGCCCCCGCGGTGGTGCGCGGCTTCGTGCGCGCCTATGCCAAGGTGGTCAAGCTGGACGCGGCCCCGCTGGTGGCCATGATCGAGCTGGACACCCCGGCGCCGAACGACGCCACCGCGACCACGGTGCGGCGCGACAAGCCGGCCTCGTTTTCCGAGGTGCGCTTCCCGAGCCACGGCAAGCGCGCGCGCCCGGTCGGCGGCCGGCTCGCGCTGGTCGCGCTGGTGGTCGCCGCCGCCGCGCTGGCCTGGCAATTCGACCTGATCCCGGCCAACCTGCTGCCGGGCGAGAGGCCGGCCGCAGCCAGCTCGCAAGCGAGCGTGACGGTATTGCAGGCGCCGCTGACGGCCAAGCCGGCCGACAGGGCCATCGAGACCACGCTGGTCAAGCCGGACGCACCGCTGCCGTCGAACCAGGTGCCGCTGATCTCGGTGCCGCCCGTCGCCGGCCCCGCAACTGGGGCGCCTGGCGCGGGTTCGCCGGCCGGCGTGGCAGCCGTCGCTGCCGCGCCGGCGCCGGCAGCGACGGCCAACGCGCTGGTACTGACGCTGCGCGACGATTCCTGGATCGAGGTGCGGCGCGCCAACGGCGACGCGCTGTTCAAACGCCTTGGCCGGCGCGGCACCACCGAAACGATGGAGATCACCGAGCCGGTGACGCTGGTGGTGGGCAATCCGGGCGCCGTCAGCGCGACCTTGCGCGGCGCTGCGCTCGAATTGCAGGCCACACCGGGCAGCACCATTGCGCGCGTTAATCTCAAGTAGTCACTTTTAAAACATTTATGTCTTCTTCGAATTTGCCTATTCCATCGGGCCCGCAGGCGCGCCGCGTCAGGCGCGCGGTGCTGGTGGCGCACGGCGAGCGCAAAGTGTGGATCGGCGGCGACGCACCGGTGCTGGTGCAGTCGATGACCAACACCGATACCGCCGACGTGATCGGGACCGCGATCCAGGTCAAGGAACTGGCGCGCGCCGGCTCCGAGATCGTGCGCATCACGGTCAACAACCCGGAGTCGGCCGCAGCCGTGCCCCTGATCCGCGACCAGCTCGACAAGATGGGAATCGACGTGCCGCTGGTGGGCGACTTCCACTACAACGGCCATACGCTGCTGCGCGACCATCCCGCGTGCGCGCGCGCCCTCTCGAAGTACCGCATCAACCCGGGCAACGTGGGGCAGGGCGCCAAGCGCGATACCCAGTTCGCCCAGATGATCGAAGCGGCCGCCACCTATGGCAAGCCGGTGCGCATCGGCGTCAACTGGGGCAGTCTGGATCAGGCCCTGCTGGCGCGCATCATGGACGAGAACGCGGGACGCGCCGAACCCTGGAGCGCGCAGGCGGTCATGTATGAAGCGCTGATCACCTCGGCCATCGAAAGCGCGCTGCGCGCCGAGGAACTTGGCCTGGGGCGCGACCAGATCATCCTGTCGTGCAAGGTGTCGGGCGTGCAGGACCTGATCGCGGTGTACCGCGAGCTGGCGCGCCGCTGCGATTACCCGCTGCACCTGGGCCTGACCGAAGCGGGCATGGGCAGCAAGGGCATCGTCGCCTCGAGCGCCGCGCTGGCGGTGCTGCTGCAGGAAGGCATCGGCGACACCATCCGCATTTCGCTCACGCCCGAGCCGGGGGGCGAGCGCACCCGCGAAGTGATCGTCGCGCAGGAGATCCTGCAGACCATGGGCCTGCGCAAGTTCACGCCGATGGTGATCGCCTGCCCGGGATGCGGGCGCACCACCTCGACCACGTTCCAGGAACTGGCCGACAACATCCAGACCTACCTGCGCGAGCAGATGCCGGAGTGGAAAAAGTCGTATCCGGGGGTGGAAGGCATGAACGTGGCCGTGATGGGCTGCATCGTGAACGGGCCGGGCGAATCGAAGCACGCCAATATCGGCATCAGCCTGCCCGGCACCGGCGAATCGCCGGCCGCGCCGGTGTTTGTCGACGGCCAGAAAACGGTGACCCTGCGCGGCGAGCGCATCGTCGAACAATTCCAGGCGATCGTGCTCGATTACGTGCAAAGCCATTACGGAACAAATACCGCTGAAGTTTAGAAAATAGAAAAGATCATGTCCGAGAATAAAAAAACCGAAAAAATCGTCGGTGCAGCCGGGGTTTCGAGCGACATGTCGCTCGCCGGCGTAACGGTATAGGCTTGCAAGCCTATACTCCCTGGCGACATTCAAATATTAGATAGCAGCAGAAATCACTCAAGTAAGCCTACTATGTCAGATAACAAAAAAACCGAAAAAATCGTCGCGGTGAAGGGGATGAACGACATCCTGCCGGCCGACGCTCCGTTGTGGGAACTGTTCGAAAACACCGCACAGTCGGTCCTGCAAAGCTACGGCTACCAGAAGATCGTCACCCCGATCGTGGAAGACACGGCGCTGTTCGCGCGCGCCATCGGCGCCGTCACCGATATCGTGGAAAAGGAAATGTACTCGTTCACCGATTCGATGAACGGCGACCAGCTCACCTTGCGCCCCGAAGGCACGGCCGGCGTGGTGCGCGCGGTGCTCGAACATAACCTGGTGTACGACGGCCCGAAACGGCTGTGGTACAAGGGCCCGATGTTCCGCCACGAACGGCCGCAGCGCGGGCGCTACCGCCAGTTCTTCCAGTTCGGCGCGGAAGCGGTCGGCTTTGCCGGCCCGGACATCGACGCCGAACTGATCATGCTGTGCCGCCGTCTGTGGGACGACCTGGGCCTGGAGAACATCCGCCTCGAGCTGAACTCGATCGGCAATGCGGCCGAGCGCCTGCGCCACCGCGCCGACCTGATCGCGTATTTCGAAGCGCACGGCGACCTGCTCGATGCCGAAGCGAAGCGCCGCCTGCACACCAATCCGCTGCGCATCCTCGACACCAAGAACCCGGCCATGCAGGATCTGGTCAACGGCGCGCCCAAGCTGCTCGACTACCTGGAAGGCGAGTCGCTGGCGCACTTCGAGGGCGTGCAGAAAATCCTGCAGCACAATAACGTCCAGTACACGATCAACCCGCGCCTGGTGCGCGGCATCGACTACTACAACCGCACCGTGTTCGAATGGATCACCGACGAACTTGGCGCGCAGGGCACGGTGTGCGCGGGCGGGCGTTACGATCCGCTCATCGAAATGTTCGGCGGCAAGCCGACCCCCGGCGTCGGTTTCGCAATGGGCATCGAACGCCTGATCGAACTGATGAAGTCGAGCGGCGAGACGTCCGCGCCCTCGCAGTGCGACGTGTACCTGGTGCACCAGGGCGAGGCGGCGCAACTGCAGGCATTCGTGCTGGCCGAACGAATTCGCGATGCCGGCCTCGATGTTGTGCTACATTGCGCCCCTGCCAGCGGCGCGGGCAGCTTCAAGAGCCAGATGAAAAAGGCCGACGCCAGCGGTGCGGCGTTCGCGGTGATCCTGGGCGAGGACGAAATCGCGAACAATGCGGCGGCGGTCAAGGCCATGCGCGCGGCCGACGCCGACAAGCAGCAGGCCACGGTGCCGTTCGACGACGTGGTCGAGTACCTGGTCGACCAGATCGTGGGCGACGACCATGACCACGACCATGTGCATTACCACCATTGAGCAGTACTGAAGTAAAACGCGGTTCGACCTTTTGATCCACTAACTAACACGACATTCATCCCATGGCATACGATCTCGAAGAACAAGAACAACTGGCCTCGCTGAAGGCGTTCTGGAACCAGTACGGCAATCTGCTGACCTGGGTGCTCATCGTCGCGCTCGGCTCCTACGCGGGCTACAACTACTGGAACTCGCACCAGCGCACCGAGGCGGCGGAAGCATCGGGCCTGTATGATGAATTGAACAAGTCGCTCGCGGCCAAGGACAATGCCAAGGTGCAGCGCATCGCCGGCGACGTCGAGTCCAAGTTCGGCTCCAGCGTGTACGCCCAGATGAGCGCACTGGCCGCGGCCAAGAGCGCGTTCGACGCGAACGACCTGAAAACGGCCAAGGCGCAGCTGCAATGGGTGGTCGAACACGGCAACGACGAGTACAAGTCGATCGCCAAACTGCGCCTGTCCGGCGTGCTGCTTGACGAAAAGGCGTACGATGAGGGCCTGAAGCTGCTCGCCACCGACTTCCTGCCGCAGTTTTCCGGCGCCGCGGCCGACCGCAAGGGCGATATCCTGGTGGCGCAGAACAAGCTGGCCGAGGCGCGTACTGCCTACCAGGCTGCGCTCGAGGCGATGGACAAGAAAAACCCCGGCCGCCAGCTGGTCCAGCTCAAGCTCGACGCCATCGGCGGCGGCACTGCGGCGCCGAAAGCGGCTGCGTAATTCGCCGCGTCGGGGCAGCCCGCCTGCGCCTTGGGCGAAGGCGGGCTTCGTGCTCTTTGCGTCTCTCGAAAAAGTAAAAATACAAGTCAAAGAACAAGGTTAAAGACTATGCGTATTACCCATAAACTTGTTGGCGTGAGTGTGCTGGCCCTGATGACCGGCTGCTCCACCCTCAGTTCGCTCAATCCCTTCGCCTCCAAGCCGAAGACCAACCTGCCGGCGCCGCTGGTCGAGCTCAAGGGCTCGATGGCGGTGCGCACCGCATGGAAGCTCGACATCGGCAAGGCCGGCGACTACGTGTTTACGCCGGCGCTGGTGGGCGCGACCCTGGTGGCGGCCGGCGCCGACGGCGCCATTGCGCGCGTCGATGCGGCCAGCGGGCGCCAGCTGTGGCGCATCAACGCCGGCACCGGCCTGTCGGCCGGGGTCGGCTCGGACGGCAACCTGCTGGTGGTGGGCGGCGTCAAGGGTGCCGTGCTGGCCTTCGACATGGACGGCAAGCCGCTGTGGACGACCCAGGCCTCGAGCGAAGTGCTGTCCGCGCCGGCGGTGGGGCAGGGCATGGTGGTGGTGCGCAGCATCGACAACCGCATCGTCGGGCTGGACGCCAGGACCGGCGAAAAGAAATGGACCGTGCAGCGCGTCTCGCCGCCGCTCACCCTGCGTAACGCGCCGGGCATGGCGATCGTCGGCAAGGACGTGGTCATCGCGCTGCCGGGCGGCAAGCTGCTCTCGCTGGTGCTGGCCACCGGCGCACCGCGCTGGGAAGTGGCGGTCGGCGAAGCGCGCGGCGCCACCGAACTGGAACGCGTCACCGATATCGGCGGCACCCCGGTGGTGTTCGACAAGGACGTGTGCGCGGTTTCCTACCAGGGGCGGGTCGGTTGCTTCGACCTGGCCACCGGCGCCTCGCGCTGGAGCAAGGAATTCTCGTCCGACGTGGGCGTGTCGGTCGACCAGCGCTTCCTGTTCGCGGTCGACGAGAAGGGCGCCGTGGCCGCGTTCGACCGCGGTACGGGCGCCAGCGCCTGGCGCAACGACAAGCTGAGCTACCGCCAGCTGTCGACCCCGGCGTCCTACGGACGTGCCGTGGCGGTGGGCGACTATCAGGGTTTCATCCACTTCCTGTCGCGCGAAGATGGCGCATTTTTAGCTCGGGCAGCAACCGACGGGAGCCCGATCAAGTCGGTCCCGCTGGTGGCCGGTTCGAATTTGATTTTTCAAACACAATCTGGGACAGTGACCGCCATCGCGGTCGAATAACACCATGAAGCCGGTAATAGCATTAGTAGGCCGACCAAACGTCGGAAAATCGACGTTGTTCAATCGTCTGACCCGCTCGCGCGATGCGCTGGTGGCCGATTTGCCTGGCCTGACGCGCGATCGCCATTACGGCGAAGGGCGAGTCGGCGAACGTCCCTTCCTGGTCATCGACACGGGCGGTTTCGAGCCGGTCGCCAAGGAAGGCATCATGCACGAGATGGCGCTGCAGACCAAGCAGGCCGTGGCCGAGGCCGACGTCGTCATCTTCATCGTCGACGGGCGCCAGGGGCTGACCCCGCACGACAAGACCATCACCGATTTCCTGCGCAAGTCGGGCCGCAAGGTGATGCTGGTCGTAAACAAGGCCGAGGGCATGAAGTACACCTCGGTGGTGGCCGAATTCTACGAACTGGGCATGGGCGATCCGTATGTGATCTCGGCCGCGCACGGCGACGGCGTAGCCGACCTGGTCGAGGAGGCGCTCAACGAAGCGTTCGCGCAGCGCCCGGCCGACGCGCAAGAGCTGGAACCGGCCGAACGCGGCATCAAGATCGCCATCGTGGGCCGCCCCAATGTGGGCAAGTCGACCCTGGTCAATACCCTGATCGGCGAGCAGCGCGTGATCGCGTTCGACATGCCGGGCACCACGCGCGACTCGATCGAGGTCCCCTTCGAGCGCGACGGCAAGCACTACACCCTGATCGACACGGCCGGCATCCGGCGGCGCGGCAAGGTGTTCGAAGCGATCGAGAAATTCTCGGTCGTCAAGACGCTGCAGTCGATCTCGGAGGCGCACGTGGTGATCCTGCTGCTCGACGCCCAGCAGGACATCTCCGAGCAGGACGCCCACATCGCCGGCTTCATCCTCGAATCGGGGCGCGCGCTGGTGGTGGCCGTCAACAAGTGGGACGGCCTGCGCTCCGATGAACGCGACGAGATCAAGATCGACATCGACCGCAAGCTCGACTTCCTCTCGTTCGCCAAGACCCATTTCATTTCGGCGCTCAAGGCGACCGGCATCGGCCCGCTCATGAAGTCGGTCGACGCGGCCTATGCCGCCGCCACCGCCGACCTGTCCACGCCGCGCCTGACGCGCGCGCTGATCGAGGCGGTCGAGAAGCAGGAACCGCGCCGCAAGGGCTCGATCCGCCCGAAGATGCGCTACGCGCACCAGGGCGGCCAGAATCCCCCGATTATCGTGATCCACGGCAACGCTCTGGACGCCATCGGCGAACCGTACAAGCGTTATCTCGAGAAACATTTCCGCGACACATTCAACCTGGTTGGCACCCCTTTGCGCATTGAATTGCGTATGGGTAAGAATCCCTTTGCCAAATCACAGAAATAGTGATTGTCATTAGGATAAATCGTGTCAAAACAGGGTACAGTAGCTGCAGAACGGCATTCATTATTTGACAGAATGCTGTTCCGTCTACTTGAAAACGAGCGAGTCGCCTCCAAATCTTAAACTACAACAACATCACGGAGCTGTTATGAGCAACAAAGGGCAACTGTTACAAGACCCATTCCTCAATGCCTTGCGCAAAGAGCATGTCCCCGTATCGATCTACTTGGTTAACGGGATCAAGCTGCAGGGGCACATTGAATCCTTCGACCAATACGTGGTTTTACTGCGTAACACGGTCACCCAGATGGTATACAAGCATGCAATCTCCACCGTGGTGCCTGCACGCGCGGTCAACCTCAATCTTGAAGCAGAGGCGGAGTAAGGCGGTGGGCCTGCCCCAGGTCACGCCGCACAGGGCCACAAGCTGCCAGGGACCCGTATGCGTGCAGCCTTAGTCGGCATCGACTTCGGCGCCGGCGATTTCAACGCCAGCATCGAAGAACTGTCGCTGTTGGCGCGCTCGGCGGGCGCCGAGCCGATCACGACCATCACCGCCAAGCGTTCCAGCCCGGACGCTGCCTACTTCGTCGGCAGCGGCAAGGCCGACGAGATTGCGCATGCCTGCGCCGACCAGGACGTTGAAATCGTCATTTTCAATCACGCCCTGTCGCCGGCCCAGCAACGCAACCTCGAAAAACGCCTGAACATCCGGGTGCTCGACCGCACCAGCCTGATCCTCGACATCTTCGCCCAGCGCGCCAAGAGCCACGAGGGCAAGCTGCAGGTCGAACTGGCCCAGCTGCAGCACCTGGCCACGCGCCTGATCCGCGGCTGGACCCACCTGGAACGCCAGAAGGGCGGTATCGGCCTGCGCGGCCCAGGCGAAACCCAGCTCGAGACCGACCGCCGCCTGATCGGCGAGCGCGTCAAGGCACTGCGCGCGCGCCTGGCCAAGCTGCGCAAGCAGCACGAGACCCAGCGTCGCGCGCGCGGGCGCAGCCACACGTTTTCAGTGTCCCTGGTCGGCTATACCAACGCCGGCAAGTCGACCCTGTTCAACGCCCTTACCAAGGCCGGCGTGTATGTCGCCAACCAGTTGTTCGCCACGCTCGACACCACGTCGCGCCGGGTCTACCTGGGACAGGATGCCGGCAACGTCGTCATCTCGGACACGGTCGGCTTCGTGCGCGAGCTGCCGCATCAGCTGGTGGCGGCATTTCGCGCCACCCTGGAGGAGACCATCCATGCCGACCTGCTGCTGCACGTGGTCGACGGCGCCAGTCCTTCGCGCATGGAGCAGGTCGAACAGGTCAACCTGGTGCTCAAGGAAATCGGAGCCGACCATATTCCCCAGATCCTGGTCTGGAACAAAATCGACGCGGCCGGCCTCGAGCCAGCGGTCGAGCGTGATGAATATGATAAAATCGCCCGCGTTTTCATCAGCGCCCAGAGTGGCGCCGGCCTCGATTTGCTGCGCGGCGCCATCGTCGAAGCGGCCAAGGCGGCCGGGCCGGTCGAACCGGAACAACAAGAGCAGGACGATGACGGCCTCGAATTTGCGTCCGACGCAATCGGCGCCGAAAGTATTTCAACCACCAACGCCGGACCACGATAGCATGCTCGTCTCCCTATTTAAACGTATCGGCATCAAGTTGTCGCTCAACGACCCGCGCTGGGGCCGTAAGCCTGAAGGCGACAACAAGGCCCAAGAAGGCAAGAAGCCCGGCGACGGCCCGCCCGACCTCGACCAGATGTGGCGCGATTTCAACCAGCGCCTGAACCGCCTGTTCGGCGCCCGCACGCCGGGCGGCGACTCCGGCGGCGGGGGCGGCTACCGCCCCGAGATGAAGGGGGCAGGCATCACGGCAGGCCTGGTGGCCGCGGTGGTGGCCATCATCTGGCTCGCCAGCGGCGCCTTCATCGTGCAGGAAGGCCAGGCCGGGGTGGTCACCACCTTCGGTAAGCTCAGCCGCACAGCCGGCGCCGGTTTCAACTGGCGCTGGCCGTATCCGTTCCAGGGCCACGAGACGGTCAACGTGTCGCAGGTGCGCACCGCCGAAATCGGCTACCGCTCCAACGTGCGCAACAAGCAGCCGCGCGAAGCGCTGATGCTGACCGACGACGAGAACATCATCGACATCCAGTTCGCCGTGCAGTACACGCTGAAAGACCCGGTCGCCTGGCTGTTCAACAACCGCGACCAGGACGAAACGGTGCGCCAGGTCGCCGAGACCGCGATCCGCGAGGTGGTCGGCAAGAGCAAGATGGACTTCGTCCTGTACGAAGGCCGCGAAAAGGTCGCCAACGACGTGCACATGCTGATGCAGCAGATCGCCGACCGCTACGCACTGGGCGCGCAAGTGACCAACGTGACCATGCAGGCGGTGCAGCCGCCGGAAGAAGTGCAAGGCTCCTTCGACGACGCCGTCAAGGCCGGCCAGGACCGCGCACGCGCCAAGAACGAAGGCGAGGCCTACGCCAACGACGTGATTCCGCGTGCCCGCGGCAATGCCTTCCGCCTGCTGCAGGAAGCCGAGGCGTACCGCTCGATGGTGACCGAGAACGCGACCGGTAACGCGGCCCGCTTCAGCCAGGTGATGGCCGAGTACCAGAAAGCGCCGGTCGTCACGCGCGACCGCATGTACATCGACACCATGCAGCAGATCTTCAGCAGCGCAAGCAAGGTCATGGTCGACACAAAATCGGGCAGCAACCTGCTGTACCTGCCGCTCGACAAACTGATTGCCCAAAGCGCCGCCAACGACGCGGCCATCGGCTCGAAGTCGGGCCCGGTCCTGATGCCGGCGCCGCAGGAGGCGGCCCAGGCAGCCGAACAGGTGCGCCAGCGCGACAGCCGCAGCCGCGAATCCTCACGTGATCGGGAGAGCCGTTAATGAACCGCCTAGTTACCATTCTTGTCGCGGGCTTCATCGGCTTGATGATCCTGTCGTCGACCGTGTTCGTGGTCGACCAGCGCAAGTACGCCATTGTGTTCGCGCTCGGTGAAGTGCGCGACGTGATCAGCACGCCCGGCCTGCATTTCAAGCTGCCGCCGCCGTTCCAGAACGTGCTGTACCTGGACAAGCGCATCCTCACGCTCGACACCCCCGACGCCGACCGCTTCATCACGGCCGAGAAGAAGAACATTTTGGTGGACGCCTTCGTCAAGTGGCGCATCGTCGAGCCCAAGCTGTACTACGTCAGCTTCGGCGGCGACGAAAGCCGCGCGCGCGACCGCATGTCGCAGATCATCAAGGCAGCGCTCAACGACGAAATCACCAAGCGTACCGTGCGCGAGGTGATCTCCGGCGAGCGCGGCAAGGTGATGGAAGCGATCCAGAAAAAAGTCGTGGCCGAGGCCAAGCAGATCGGGGTCGGGATTGTCGACGTGCGCCTCAAGCGGGTCGACTATGTCGAGCAGATCAACAACTCGGTGTACGAACGCATGAAGGCCGAGCGCACCCGGGTGGCGAACGAACTGCGTTCGACCGGTTCGGCCGAATCCGAGAAGATCCGCGCCGACGCCGACCGCCAGCGCACCGTGCTGCTGGCCGAAGCGTTCCGCGACGCCGAGCGCATCAAGGGCGAGGGCGACGCCAAGGCCTCGCAGATCTACGCCCAGGCGTTCGGCAAGAACCCCGAGTTCTACAAGTTCTACCGCTCGCTCGAAGCGTACCGCGCCTCGTTCAAGAGCCGCAACGACATGATGGTCATCGACGCCAATTCCGAGTTCTTCAAATACCTGAAGAACCCCGGCTCCGGCGGGAAATAGCGGCTGCACCCCGCCACCGGCCGCGCCGGTGGCGGCGCGCGCTGCTCGAGCGTGTCGCTTACACAACTGCTTGCGCCGGCCGCGGCGCGATTTGCTCCCTCACGCCAAGCATTTTCGGGTAAAATTGATGGTTCGGCGCCACACTTTGCGCCAAGCCATGCACCTGTATTGCCCGTTTTTTAACAACTCCCGATACTTTTCCATCCATGCCGAATTGGCTCCTGCCTGAGAATATTGCCGATGTCCTGCCGTCGGAAGCGCGCAAGATCGAAGAGCTGCGCCGCCTGATGCTCGACAACTTCCGCCTGTACGGATACGAGCTGGTGATGCCGCCGCTGCTCGAGTACGTCGATTCACTGCTGACCGGCGCCGGCAAGGACACCGATCTGCGCACCTTCAAGCTGGTGGACCAGATTTCAGGGCGCATGCTCGGCCTGCGCGCCGACATGACGATCCAGGTCGCGCGCATCGACGCCCACCTGCTCAACCGCGCTTCGGTCACGCGCCTGTGCTATGCCGGCAGCGTGCTGCACACCCGCCCGTCCGGCCTGCACGCCACGCGCGAGCCGCTCCAGATCGGCGCCGAGATCTATGGCCACGCCGGCCTCGAAGCCGATGCCGAAATCCAGGAACTGGCGCTCGCCTCGCTGGCGCTGGCCGGCTTTTCCGAGGTGCGCCTCGACCTGTCGCACGTGGGCGTGCTGCGCGCCCTGATTGCCGACGACGAAGCGGCGCGCCAGGACGAAGCGGCGCTGTACGCGCTGCTGCGCGCCAAGGACACGCCCGGCCTCGAGGCGCTGACCTCCGGCTACGCGCCGGTAACGCGCGCCGCGCTGCTGGCGCTGCCGAACCTGTACGGCGACATCGACGTGCTGGCGCGCGCACGCGCAGTGCTGCCCGCCTTTCCCGGCGTGGCCAAGGCGCTGGCCGAACTGGCCGCGCTGGCCGGCTCCGCGCTGGGGCGCGCCGAAGTGGCGATCGACCTGGCCGACCTGCGCGGCTACCAATACGAAAGTGGCGCCATGTTCGCGCTGTACGTGCCCGGCCTGCCCAACGCGGTCGTGCGCGGCGGCCGTTATGACCATGTGGGCGAAGCGTTCGGCCGGGCCCGTCCCGCCACCGGCTTCTCGCTCGACCTGCGCGAACTGGCGCGGCTGCTGCCGAGCGCCGAGCGCAAACATTCGATCCGCGCGCCGTGGGGCAATGCTCCCGAGCTGCGCGAGAAAATCGCCGGGCTGCGCAAGGCCGGCGAGGTCGTGATCCAGAGTTTGCCCGGTCACGACAATGAGCAGGACGAGTTCGAGTGCGATCGCGTGCTCGTGCTCGAAGACAGTAACTGGATTCTCAAAACCTTAGGCTAAGTGTGATGTCAAAGAAAAACGTGGCAAAGAACGTCGTTGTCATCGGTACCCAATGGGGCGATGAAGGCAAGGGAAAAATCGTCGACTGGCTGACCGATCACGCGCAAGGCGTGGTGCGCTTCCAGGGTGGCCATAATGCAGGCCATACGCTGGTCATCAAAGGCCAGAAGACCGCCCTGCAGCTGATCCCGTCGGGCATCATGCGCGAAGGCGTGGCCTGCTACATCGGTAACGGTGTGGTGGTGTCGGTGCCGGACGTCATGCGCGAAATCGACAAGCTGCAGGCGATCGGCGTTGAAGTCGTGTCGCGCCTGAAGATCTCGGAAGCGTCGCCGGTGATTTTGCCTTACCACGTTGCGCTCGACTGCGCGCGCGAGGCGGCACGGGGCGACGCCAAGATCGGCACCACCGGCAAGGGCATCGGTCCGACCTACGAAGACAAGGTGGCGCGCCGCGCGATTCGCATCGCCGACCTGCTCAACGAGAATCGCTTTGCCGAAAAGCTCAAAGAGAACCTCGACTACCACAACTTCGTGCTGACCAATTACCTCAAGGCGCCCGCGGTACCATTCCAGAAAACGCTGGATGACGCGCTGGCACTGGTGCCGCGCCTCAAGCCAATGGTGGCCGACGTTTCGTCGGCGCTGTACGCCGCCTACAAGGCCGGCGGGCGCCTGCTGTTCGAAGGCGCGCAGGGCAGCCTGCTCGACGTCGACCACGGCACCTATCCCTACGTGACCTCGTCGAACTGCGTGGCCGGCAATGCCGCCGCCGGCGCCGGCGTGGGCCCGAACATGCTGCACTACATCCTCGGCATCACCAAGGCATACACCACGCGCGTCGGCTCCGGCCCGTTCCCGTCGGAGCTGCCGACCGATGCCGGCGTTGGCCAGCACCTGTCGTCGGTGGGCCACGAGTTCGGCACCGTCACCGGCCGTGCGCGCCGCTGCGGCTGGTTCGACGCCGCGCTGCTGCGCCGCTCGGTCCAGATCAACGGCGTATCGGGCATGTGCCTGACCAAGCTCGACGTGCTCGACGGCCTGCACACGCTCAAGCTGTGCACCGGCTACAAGCTCGATGGGCGCGATATCGACATCTTCCCGGTTGGGGCGGAAGACGCGGCGCGCTGCCAGCCAGTGTATGAAGAGATGCCAGGCTGGAAAGAGAGCACGGTGGGTGCCAGGTCGCTGGCCGAGCTGCCCGCGACCGCGCGCGCGTACATCAAGCGCATCGAAGAACTGGTTGGCGTACCGGTTGACATGGTATCGACCGGCCCGGATCGCGAAGAGACGATCGTGCTGCGTCACCCGTTCGAATAATTGCACAAGCAGAGGAGCCAAATGAATCCCCCACCATCGACCGACAAAGACCTCTGGGTATCCTGGGACGAATACCACCGCCTGGTCGAGCGCCTGGCGCTGAAGGTGTACGAATCGGGCTGGAAGTTCGATCAGGTGCTGTGCCTGGCGCGCGGCGGAGTGCGTCCCGGCGACGTATTCTCGCGCATTTTCGACGTGCCGCTGGCGATCCTGTCGACCAGTTCCTACCGTGAAGAAGCCGGCACCGTGCGCGGCGACCTCGACATCGCCAAGTACATGACGATGACCAAGGGCCCGCTGGCCGGCAAGATCCTGCTGGTGGACGACCTGGCCGATTCCGGCGTCACGCTCAACAAGGTGACGCGTCACCTGAGCGAGAATTTCTCCGGCGTGACCGAAGTAAAATCGGCGGTCATCTGGGTCAAGGGCAGCTCCGCGATCCGTCCCGACTACTACCTCGAAGACCTGCCGCACAATCCCTGGATCCACCAGCCGTTCGAAGACTACGACGCGCTGCGCCCGCACCAGCTGGCGGCCTGGATGAAGAAGTTCGAAAAGTAACACCGCAAGAACCACAAAATCGGGGACAGACCCCAATTTGTTCAAGAACAAATTGGGGTCTGTCCCCGATTTTTTTAGAACAAATTGGGGTCTGTCCCCGATTTTTTATGAGAGACCACCAGCAGCGGGCGCTGGAAGACATTGCTCATTCAGCTTGACGCGCCGCTTACCCAAGTTCAAGTCTTTGGGGTTGATTGTCAACGCCCCGGAAAACGCCGTGCTTTTTCAGCGAACCGAACATCGGGCATTAACAAAGCCCTGACTCGACGTCCGGCAGGGTGTGGTTTTGACTTAGCTTGCAGCAGCCGTGCTCTGCCCGCCCAGATTCTTTCCTTCCTGAAGCGTCCGTGCGATCTCAGTTGCCGCAATCGGCCTGCTGAAGTAGTAACCCTGGATCTCATCGCATTCATGCTCGCGCAGATAGGCAAGCTGTTCGAGTGTCTCGACGCCTTCCGCAATGACGTGAAGCCGAAGATTATGCGCCAGCGCGATAATCGATACGACGATCATCGCATCGTCCGGATTGGTCGCGATATCCCTGACAAAGGACTGATCGATTTTGAGTATGTTGATCGGAAAACGCTTCAGGTAGGCCAGGCTTGAATAGCCTGTGCCAAAATCGTCGACTGAAAGCTGGATGCCCAAGGCCTTGAGCTGATGCAGCGTGGTGACGGTATGTTCCACATCGTGCATGACAATACTCTCCGTCACCTCTATTTCAAGGCTGGCGGGATCAAGTCCGGTTTCATTCAACGCCGCAGCGACTGTTTGCACGATATCGGGCTGAGCGAACTGGATGCCTGACAGATTGACGGCGATCCGCAACTTGCCGAAACCGGCACTCTGCCACGCCTGACTCTGCGCGCAGGCGGTACGCAGCACCCATGCGCCGATCGGAATAATCAAGCCTGTTTCTTCTGCCAGCGCGATGAACTCGCTGGGAGATACCATGCCGAACTCGGGATGCTGCCAACGAATGAGCGCCTCGGCACCCACAATCGTGCCCGTTTTCGGGTCGACTTGCGGCTGGTAGTGCAGCAGGAACTCGCCACGCGCGAGCGCATTGCGCAGCGCACCTTCAATCCGCAGCCGCGCTTGCGTTCGCAGGTTCAGGGACTGCTCGAAAAATTGGAAGTTGTTGCGTCCCATTTCCTTGGCGCGATACATGGCAATGTCGGCGTGCGTCAGCAGGGTTTCAGGATTGCTGCCGTCGTCCGGAAAGACCGCAATGCCGATGCTGCAACTGACGAAAAATTCTCTTCCCCCGACCGGGATGGGTTGGGCGACCTGCGTCAGCACCTTTTTAATGGTGTCGGTAGACATTTGTTCTGTCTCGTATTGCGTCAGCACCAGCACGAACTCGTCGCCCCCCGGGCGGCTGATCGTGTCGGCGGCATGCACGGCGCCTTTCAGGCGCTCGGCAACAACCTTGAGCAGCATGTCGCCACACGTGTGCCCGGCACTGTCGTTGACGAACTTGAAGCGGTCGAGGTCGATATATGCGACCCAGACCTTGCGCTCAAAGCGAGATGCATAGGAAAGTGCCTGCTGCAAGCGGTCACGCAACAGGTTGCGGTTGGCGAGCCCGGTCAGCGGATCGAAGTTGGCCCGGTATTCAAGCTGCTCCTGATAACGCCGTGTTTCAGTCACATCGTAATTGGCGTGCACAAACTGGTGCACTTCACCTTTCTCATCGCGTACCGGTGCGATATAGGCATCGTTCCAGTACATCGTCCCGTCTTTTCGATAGCTGCGAATGGTCGCGTGGGCTTCCCTGCGCGCTTCCATTGCCGCCACGAGCTCGATGGTGCCCGCTTGAGCCTCCTCGCGGCTGTCCAACACCCGAAGCGGCTTTCCCTCGATCTCTGCGAACGAGTAGCCGGTGGTGCGTTCGAAGGCGGGATTGACGTACTCGATGACGTAGTCGGGGCCATCCGCACTGGTGATGAAAATGGCGTTGGCGCTGGCCTCGATGGCACGATTGCGCAGCTGAAGTTCACTCGTCGCCCGCTCAAGTCGGCTCATTGCCCGCTGCAGTTCATGCGTCGTCGCCTGCAGCTGTGCCGTGCGTTTTTCTACTGTCTGTTCAACCAGGCGCGAGCGCGATGATACTGCCTTCAGATAGGCGGTACTGAGCAAGGTCAGGGCGACCCCGCATGCCAGCACAAGAAGCGCGCTGGCATGCGTGGCGAGGCCGGATGGAGAACGTGCGAGCACAAGGTGCCATGGTATTCCCGCGATATCGACGGTGCTGGAGACACGGGCCAGGGCGGCCGGGCCCAACAGTCGCGCTACAGGCGGACTGACGCTTGCAGCGGGCGCAGGCGCGGGCCCGTGCCGAAAGACCAGGTCCGCCTCGGTGGGCGCAGCGGCGGCGTAGACGCTGATGTGGATGTCAGGCGTATCCAGCAAGCCGGCGCGTTTAAAAACCTGCTGCGCGAACCTGTAGGCATTGAACACCACGCTGGTATCACCGATAAACGCCCGCCGTCGCGCAGCCACGTCATTGAGCGGGGCGCCGCGTCGATATAATGGCAGCGAGATCGTAAATGCTTTTTCGTCCGCATAGAGAAGCGGCTGCGGGATCGGACTCAGCCCGCTTGCTGAAACCAGGCCCGTATCCATCGCTCGCCGTACGGCAAGTGCTTGCGCCGGTTCAGACATCGCATCGTAGCCCAATGCCCGCGCGGTTCTGTCAAATGGCTCGGTATGTTCGATGACCATATAGGGGCCGCTACCAGTTGCCGCAACAAGCTTTCCGGCCTGCCCCTGTTTGATCCTGAAGCCGGGGTATGTCCTGCGCATCGCCGCTTCATACGCAGGCCGCTGACCGAACGGGACGTAACGGAAAAACGCGAAGCTTCGGATATACGGATGCTCGGCCAGAAGCGGCAGGGTAATCTCGTGAAATTGCTCGCGGCTGATGGGGGTGCTGCTTATCGCAAACAGTTGATTGATGGATCGAAGTCCGGCCACCGACTCGTCGATACTTCGTTCGAAAATCTTGGTACGTACATCTGCCTGCTTGGCAAATTCGCTATTGTCTTTTTCTGTCTCGAGTCCGTAGACACGGACGAATAAAAAACCGGTCAAGACGATCCCGACCACCAATGAAAAAAGCGCGCTCTTGGGCAAGCCCACCCGAATTGGGCTGTGTGGTCCAGGTTGGCCAGCGCTGCGCAGCCTTGCGCCGCGATAATCCGTGCGCATAGCATCGTTGAATAGATCCGGAAATTTTCGATACCAAATGCAGTTTGATCGGCCGGCGCGACCGAAGTTCGCTCTGCTTGCAGCTGGGGTAGCTGCGCAGCGGCGCGCGCCACATCTACAAGCGTCAGCGTATCGCATGCGCAGCACGGCGGATGACGCTGCGCTTTTCCGCCCTACCGGAACTGCCGCCGGTTTTGCTATTGGCCGACCATGGAAACGATGTTGTCGGTTCCCGGCGCGCCGAACGCTTGCTGCTTGAGCACGTGCAGCTGGTCGCGCACCTGCGCCGCCTTCTCGAACTCGAGGTTCCTGGCGTGATCGAGCATGAGCTTTTCGAGCCGCTTGATCTCCTTGCCGATCTGCTTCTCGCTCATCGCCTCGACCTTGGCGCTTTCCTTCTCCGTTTCCATGTGTTCGCGCGCCTGCTGCGGGCTGTACACGCCGTCGATCATGTCGCGGATGCTCTTCTTGATGCCGACCGGCGTGATGCCATTGGCGGTGTTGAAGGCGATCTGCTTGGCGCGCCGGCGCTCGGTCTCGTCGATCGCGCGCCGCATCGAATCGGTGATCCTGTCCCCATACAGGATCGCGACGCCATTCAGGTTGCGCGCGGCGCGCCCGATGGTCTGGATCAGGCTGCGCTCGGAACGCAGAAAGCCTTCCTTGTCGGCGTCCAGGATCGCCACCAGCGACACCTCGGGCAGGTCGAGGCCCTCGCGCAGCAGGTTGATCCCGACCAGCACGTGGAAGGTGCCAAGGCGCAGGTCGCGCAGGATCTCGACCCGCTCGACCGTCTCGATGTCGCTGTGCAGGTAGCGCACCTTGACCCCGTGGTCGCTCAGGTATTCGGTCAGCTGTTCGGCCATGCGCTTGGTCAGGGTCGTCACCAGCACGCGCTCGTCCTTGGCGACCCGGTCCACGATCTCGGACATCAGGTCGTCGACCTGGCTGTGCGCCGGCTTCACGATGATCTGCGGGTCGACCAGCCCGGTCGGGCGCACGACTTGTTCGACCACGTTGTCGGCGTGCGCATTCTCGTAGTCGGCCGGCGTGGCCGACACGAAGACGGTCTGGCGCAGCTTGCCCTCGAATTCCTGGAACTTGAGCGGCCGGTTGTCGAGCGCGGACGGCAGCCGGAAGCCATAGTCGACCAGGTTGGTCTTGCGCGAGCGGTCGCCGTTGTACATCGCGTTGAGCTGCCCGACCAGCACGTGCGACTCGTCGAGGAACATGATGGCGTCCTTGGGCAGGTAGTCCACCAGCGTCGGTGGCGGCTCGCCCGGCAGCGCGCCGGACAGGTGGCGCGAGTAGTTTTCGATGCCTTTGGTGAAACCGATCTCGGCCATCATCTCGAGGTCGAAGCGGGTGCGCTGCTCGAGGCGCTGCTCTTCGATCAGCTTGTTCTCCTTGCGGAAAAACTCGAGCCGTTCGCGCAGTTCGACCTTGATGGTCTCGATCGCGCGCAGCACGGTCGAACGCGGCGTCACATAGTGCGAACCGGGATAGACGGTAAAGCGCGGAATCTTCTGGCGCACGCGCCCGGTGAGCGGGTCGAACAGCTGCAGCGATTCGATCTCGTCGTCGAACATCTCGACCCGGATCGCCAGCTCGGCATGCTCGGCCGGGAAGATGTCGATGGTGTCGCCGCGTACGCGGAAGGTGCCGCGCCCGAAGTCGATCTCGTTGCGCGTGTACTGCATCTGGATCAGGCGCGCGATCACGTCGCGCTGCGCGAGCTTGTCCTTGGCGCGCAGCGTCAGGATCATCTGGTGGTATTCGCTCGGGTTGCCGATACCGTAGATGGCCGAGACGGTCGCCACGATGATCACGTCGCGCCGCTCCATGAGCGACTTGGTGCACGACAGCCGCATCTGTTCGATGTGCTCGTTGACCGAGGAGTCCTTCTCGATGAACAGGTCGCGCTGCGGCACGTAGGCTTCCGGCTGGTAGTAGTCGTAGTAGCTGACGAAGTACTCGACCGCGTTGTGCGGGAAGAACTCGCGAAATTCCGAATACAGCTGGGCGGCCAGCGTCTTGTTGGGCGCGAACACGATCGCCGGCCGGCCGGCGCGCGCGATCACGTTGGCCATGGTGTAGGTCTTGCCCGAGCCGGTCACGCCGAGCAGGGTCTGGAACGAGAGGCCGTCGTTGATGCCTTCGAGCAGACCCTCGATGGCGCTGGGCTGGTCGCCGGCGGGCGCGAACGGCTGGTGCAGCTTGAAGGGGGAATCGGGGAAGGTGACCACGGTTGGCGCCGTGTCATGTGCAACGGATAATTCAGCCATACGACCAGACCTTTGTTAAAATGGGAGCTCGTCTGCGCTCCAGTGAATAGTAGGGGGCGCTGTCTATACAACCCAGCCGACACCCAAGTTTACCAGATGACATCACCCGCTCCCGCCAGCATTTTCAGCGCCATTGACATGGCCCCACGTGACCCTATCCTGGGCATCACCGAGGCGTTCAACGCCGACACCAATCCCGCCAAGATCAATCTCGGCGTAGGCGTCTATTATGACGACAACGGGAAGGTTCCGCTGCTCGCGTGCGTACGCAAGGCCGAAGCGATCCTGATGGAACAGCCCACACCGCGCACCTACCTGCCGATCGAAGGCCTGGCGGCGTACGACAAGGCCGTGCAAGAGCTGGTATTTGGCGCCGACAGCCCGATTATTCAAGACAAGCGCGCGGTCACGGTGCAGGCCATCGGCGGCACCGGCGCACTCAAGATCGGCGCCGATTTCCTGCAGCGCTTCGCGCCCGGCGCCCAAGTCTACATCAGCGATCCGAGCTGGGAGAACCACCGCGCGCTGTTCGAAAGCGCCGGTTTCGTGGTCAACAACTACAGCTACTACGACGCTGCCACCCACGGGGTTAATTTCGCGGGTATGCTCGCGGCGCTCAAGGCCATGCCGCGCGGCTCGATCGTGGTGCTGCATGCATGCTGCCACAACCCAACCGGCGCCGACCTGACGCCAGCGCAGTGGGATGACGTCATCGCGGCCGTCGTCGCGGGCGGCCTGATTCCGTTCCTCGATATGGCCTACCAAGGCTTCGGCGCGGGCATCGCGGAAGACGGCGCCGTGGTGCGCCGCTTCGCCGCGGCCGGTGGCCCGCTGCTGGTCTCGAACTCGTTCTCGAAATCGTTCTCGCTGTACGGCGAGCGCGTCGGCGCGCTGAGCGTGGTCGGCGAGAGCGCGGAAGAGGCCGCGCGTCTGCTGTCGCAACTCAAGCGCGTGGTGCGCACCAACTACTCGAACCCGCCTGTCCATGGCGGCAAGGTCGTCGCCACCGTGCTGACCACGCCGGAGCTGCGCCAGTTGTGGGAAGAAGAGCTGGCAGGCATGCGCGTGCGCATTCGCGAAATGCGCGGCACGCTGGTGGAAAAGCTCAAGCAGAAGGCGCCTGCCCACGATTTCGAATTCGTGCGTGAGCAGGTTGGCATGTTTTCGTATTCGGGCCTGACCAAGGCGCAAGTCGAGCGCCTGCGCAGCGAGCATTCGATCTACGCGGTCGACACCGGACGCATCTGCGTGGCCGCTTTGAACTCGAAAAATATCGATCTCGTCATTGACGCGATTGCGAAAGTACTTTAAGATCTTGCTTCTTCGGATTGATCGAAAAATTGATTCGAAAGGCAGCACGGTATAAGGCAGTAAGTCGCAAGATTGAAAGTCAGCAAGTTGACACAGCGATTTACAGTGTATATAATGTTGCCTCTTTTCCCTGATAGCTCAGTTGGTAGAGCGACGGACTGTTAATCCGCAGGTCCCTGGTTCGAGTCCAGGTCGGGGAGCCAGAATACTAAGGGCCACGTTGCAAGACGTGGCCCTTTTTCTATTTCCGCGTGCTGTTGCGCAGGGCGCCCGGCTCGGGCGAGAAGCTGGCAAGCGGTTCTCAGCCCAATCGTTGCCCAAGCCGCTTGCCCAGGCACAGCAGCGTCAGCGTCGGCGGCAGGCCCCACGCTTGCGGCAGCACCGAAGCGTCGCACACGAACAGGTTCTTGGTCGGCGTCTGCAAATCGCTGTCGACACCTTGGCCAATGCGTACGCTGCCCCCCGGATGCGCGGCAAAGTGCCAGCTCTTGAAGATGTGCGTCGCGCCCGCCGCGGCCAGGATGTCGCGCGCCAGTCCAATGCCGCTCGCCAGTTTCTGGCGATCGCTTCGCTGCAGTGGCTTGTTTAGCCAATACGGCCCGACACGTCCCCCGATTTCATCCCTGATCTTGACCATGATGCTGAGCGTGCGGCGATGGGCGAACAGCCGGTCCAAGCGCCCGACCTGGGCCGTGAAGCCCTGATACATCGGTCTGGGCAGCGTCATGTCCGCCAGGGTGATGCCCTCGGCCTGCAAGTGCATGCCGGCCGCCATCGGCACCTCGGCGCCACCATCGATGTCATCCACAGTGCCCATCACCGCCACCACCGGGTCGCAGAAGTAGGAGCTGCCGGCCGGATGCAGCCCTGAGCGGTGCAGCAGGCGCGGGCTGCCGATGCCGCCGCCGGCCAGCACGACGATGCCGGCATGCGCCAGCTCGCTCTGGCCCCGGCAAACGAATTGAACGCCCGCCGCTTGCCCGTCCTGCACCAGCACGCGCTCGACCTTTGCGCCGTCGATCAAGGTGGCGCCGTGCGCGATGGCTTCGTCGACGAAGTCGCGCGCGGTCCATTTTGCGCCGTACGGGCAGCCGTAGGCGCAGCGCCAGCAGCCGCTGCGGCAGATCTGGGGGCGGATCAGCTTGTCGAGCTTGTGCCAGTCCAGCCCGGCGCTGCGCGCGCCTTGCATGATGCGCTGCGCCATCGGCCCGATCAGGCTGTCGGGCAGCGGGGCCATCGGCAGTTCGGCGCGCAGTGCTTGCAGCGCTGGCGCCAGGTCGATACTGTGCGCCGCAAACATGGGCAGCGGCGGCGCGCTGGCGGTGGCGAAGTTGATGGTGCTGCTGCCGCCCACGCTGACGCCCTGCACCAGCAGGGAGGCGTCGCGGTGGAGGAATGCGCCTTTGCCTGGTACCGCGCCGATGCTGGCCATCTGGCCCACCGTGCCGGCAACCGGCTTCGCACTGCCTTGTTCGAGCAGGAGCACGCGTACGCCGCAGCGCGCCAGTTCGCGCGCGACAGTGGCGCCGCCGGGGCCGCTGCCGACCACGATCGCGTCGTAGGAATGTTGCTTCATGTGGTCGGTGCTTGGCCGGTGGGAAAGTTAATGGAAACAATGATACAACGTGGACAATCCGAACGCCGGGTTTCGGCGCCGGCGGGCGTTACTGAAGTCAAGTCGGGTTACGAATTTTTTCAAACGCGCAATCGAACGCGGCTCCAACAGGACTATTCTTTATGCAATTGCAGTCCTACTGCCCGACATCTTGCTGCTTAGAAATTAATACGACTAATCCGAAGGAGAGTTTCCTTGTTTGACCTGAAAAACGCGCAGTCCACAACCGTAATTAAAGTCATTGGCGTTGGTGGCGCAGGCGGCAACGCTGTCAACCACATGGCGTCTTCAGGTTTGCTCGACGTTGAATTTATCTGCGCAAATACCGATGCGCAGGCTCTCGCCAATACCGCTGGCGCGGAAAAAATTCAACTTGGCATAACCGGCCTGGGCGCGGGGAGCGACCCCGTGGTCGGCCGCGAGACTGCGCTGCGCGAGCGCGCGCGCATCGCCGAAGCGCTCGAGGGCGCGCACATGGTTTTCATCACGGCAGGCATGGGCGGCGGCACCGGGACCGGCGCCGCACCGGTGGTCGCGGAAGTGGCCAAGGAAATGGGCATCCTGACCGTTGGCGTGGTGTCCAAGCCGTTCGAGTTCGAAGGCGCGCGCCGCATGCGCGTGGCCGACGAGGGCATTGCGATCCTGAGCAAGTCGGTCGATTCGCTCATCATCGTGCTCAACAGCCGTCTGGAAGAGGTAATGGGTGACGACATCACGCAAAAGGAGGCCTTCAGCGCGGCCGACGACGTGTTGAGCAAAGCTGTTTCCGGCATATCCGAAATCATCAACGTTCCCGGCATGATCAACGTCGACTTCGAGGACGTGCGCACCGTCATGCGTTCGATGGGAACTGCGGTGATGGGCACCGCGATGCACTCGGGCGACGACCGCGCCATCAATGCGGCCCAGGAGGCGATTGCTTGCCCATTGCTCGATGGTACAAACCTGCACCTCGCGCGCGGGCTGCTGGTCAATATCGCAGCATCCCAGGAAACGCTGAAATTGCGCGAGACAAAACTGGTGATGAACCTGATCTGTTCGCAAACGAGCGAGGACGCCATCATCAAGTTTGGCGCGGTGTACGACGAAACACTTGGCGACGCCATGCGCATTACGGTCGTCGCGACCGGTTTGTCGCCCGCCATCGAAGTTGGGGCTACCCCCGCGCGCACCCAGCCATCAAGAGTGGCCGGGGCACTGCGCCAGACTCCGCCGCCGGCAGCCCCGGTCCGGGGCACAGTCCTCAGGGAGCCTGCAGGGTTCTTGAACCAGCGTGCGAACAATGCGCAAACGCCGGCCCAGCCACTGGCAGGCCCGGCGCGCGCGCTGCCGGCTTCGCAGTAGGCGCTTTCATTACGAAAGGAAACGACATGAGCACGCATGGCCCAGGGAAAGGGAGTGATCAATCGGGTAGCGCCGGCAACGCAAGCCCGGTGCCGCCGGCACAGGACGAGCATGCTGTTGCGGTCGGTACTGGCGCGCCCGGCAATTGTCAGGGCAACTCGCCCGACTACGATGGCTCGCAGCGCGATTCCGGCGGCAGCGGTGGCAGCGAGCTTACCGGCAGCCAGAGCGGCGCCGGCGAGCGCGCGCCGGAGGCCGGCAGCGAGCAGGTTGCCCAAGAGCCAGCCAGCGCCATGACGGCGCCTGTACGAGGGGCGCAAGACACCCGCAGCGAGCAAGCGGGCTTGCCCGGGCCGGGACTGGGAGCGCCGGAAACGGGCGCCAACCAGCAGCCAGGCGATCTTGCGCCTGGGAAGAGGAAATAAGCATCTCGGCAGAAAGAGCTTGACCTTGCCATGGTGGGAGGGTTTATCGTGTAGCCATTGAAACAGGAGTCCCAATGGATACGGTAGTCACCCAGAACCACGCCGTCACGCAAACGAGCTTCAAGATTGGCGGCATGACCTGCGCCTCGTGCGTGGCGCGGGTGGAAAAAGCCCTCAGGGGCGTTCCCGGCGTGATCGAGGCGAGCGTCAACCTGGCCACCGAAAAAGCGAGCGTCACCAGCGCCGGCCCCGCTGCCGCAGCCTTGATTGCGGCTGTCGGCAAAGCCGGCTACGAGGCGTCCGAGCTACATGCCGGGGCCGCACCTGCGGCGCCCCGGCCCCGCCCTGCGATGCCCGCATGGTGGCCGGTCGCTGCCGCAACTCTCTTAAGCCTGCCGTTGATCGTTCCGATGCTGCTGCAACCACTCGGCATCGACCTGATGCTGCCCGGCTGGTGGCAACTGGCGCTCGCGACCCCGGTGCAGTTCTGGCTTGGGGCGCGCTTTTACCGCGCCGGCTGGAAGGCCGCGCGCGCGTTGAGCGGCAATATGGATTTGCTGGTGGCGATCGGCACCAGCGCCGCCTACGGCTTGTCGCTCTATCTTCTGCTGGCCCATCGCGGGCACGGCATGACCCACCTTTACTTCGAATCGTCCGCGGTCGTCATCACGCTGGTCTTGCTCGGAAAATGGCTGGAAGCGCGCGCCAAACGGCAGACCGTGGCGGCCATCGGCGCGCTCGAATCGCTGCGAGCCACCGAGGCAATCGTGCGCAGGAATGGCAAGGATGCGGTCGTTCCCGTGGCCGACGTCGCGACCGGGGACCTGGTCGTGGTGCGCCCGGGCGACCGGGTTCCGGTCGACGGCAGGATCGTCGAAGGGAGCAGCCACCTGGACGAATCGCTATTGACCGGCGAGAGCCTGCCGGTCGCGAAACAAGAGGGCGACAGTGTCACCGGCGGCGCGGTCAACGCCGATGGGCTGCTGGTCATCGAAGCGACCGCGGTCGGCGGCGCCACCATGCTGTCCCAGATCATCAAGCTGGTCGAGGATGCCCAGGCGGTCAAGGCGCCGATACAGCGCACGGTCGACAAGGTGAGCGCCGTATTTGTGCCGGTGGTGCTGCTGATCTCCTTGGTCACGTTGCTTGGCTGGGGCATCGCGACCGGCGACTGGCAGCAAGCCTTGCTCAACGCGGTGGCGGTGCAGGTGATCGCCTGTCCCTGTGCGCTGGGCCTGGCCACGCCGACCTCGATCATGGTTGGCACCGGCGCCGCCGCCAGGTTCGGGATCCTGATCAAGGACGCGGAAGCGCTGGAAACGGCACATGCGGTCGACCTTGTGGTGTTCGACAAGACCGGCACGCTCACGCAAGGCAAGCCGCGGGTGGTCGCCGTCGAAGGCGCGGCGCAAGCGCCGCTCAAGGTGCTCGAACTGGCGTGGGCAGTGCAGCAGTACAGCGACCATCCCCTGTCGAAGGCGGTGGCGGCGGCGGCCACGCAGCAGCAGCTCGCCTTGCTGCCTGCCGTGGGCGCGCAGGCGTTGCCGGGACGCGGCGTGAAGGCCGACGTGGGCGGGCGCGCGGTCTATCTCGGCAACGGCCGCCTGATGCGCGAACTGGGCGTGCCAACCGAATCGATGCAGGCCAGCGCCCATGCACATGAGCAGGACGGCAAGACTGTGTCCTGGCTGGCGGCGCAGGCGCCAAGCGGACTTGAACTGGCTGGCCTGATCGCCTTTGGCGACACCGTCAAGGTCTCTGCCGCGGCGGCGGTTGCGCGCCTTGCCGGGATGGGTGTGGGCTCGCTGATGCTCACCGGCGACAACGCCGGCAGTGCTCGCGCGGTGGCGCAGGCGGTGGGAATCACGGAGTTTGTCGCTGAAGTGCTGCCGGCGGACAAGGCGAAGGTGGTGACCGAACGGATGAACCAGGGCAAGACGGTGGCCATGATCGGCGACGGCATCAATGATGCGCCAGCGCTGGCAGCAGCCAACGTCGGCATTGCAATGGCAAGCGGCACCGACGTTGCGATGCATACGGCCGGAATCACCCTGATGCGGGGCGACCCGGCACTGGTGGCCGATGCGATCGATATTTCAAACCGCACTTACCGGAAGATCAGGCAGAACCTGGGCTGGGCCTTCGTGTATAACATCGTCGGCATTCCGCTGGCGGCGTTCGGGCTGCTCAATCCTGTCATTGCCGGTGCTGCCATGGCCTTGAGTTCGGTCAGCGTCGTGAGTAACGCATTGATGTTGCGGCGCTGGAAACCGGCACCGGCATCGGCCTCGCAATCGGAGCCGGCAACGTCCGGCGCAATCATTTTTAAAAACGGGACCGGCCTTTCCATCGCGGCAGGGGCCGCGGTCAGTCCCATCACCAAGGAGAACCAAGCAATGTATGAACTGACGGTTGAAGGAATGACTTGCGGCCACTGCGTGGGCCGGGTCACCAAATCGGTCCACGGCGTCGACCAGGATGCAAAAGTGGAGATCGATCTGCCAAGCGGAAAGGTGCGGGTCGACAGCAAGGCGGGACTGGACAAGCTGGCAGCGGCGATTGCCGAGGCGGGCTATCCGGTGACGGCGACTTCTGCAGGATAAATCGACATGAGTTGAGCGCGCATAAATTTCCAGGCTCGTTATCCCGGGAAAATGTTCATAAAATGATAAAGGTGTTATCTTGTCATTGTTTGTAGAACATTAAAAAAATTCCCTAAAAGGAGAAGCGGCATGGAATGCATCGTCTGCGGCAGCGCAAAATCCGCAGGCCTGTCGTCCTGGCATGCCACTTGTCCATCGTGCCGCTATGAAAGTGCCGGTCTCCAGCCGACAATCAATGAAACGTCCGCACACGCCATGCTCAATGAGCATGACCGTGAGGCGGGGCTGAAAGCGCTGCGGTCAGAAAACTTTGAAACCATTGTGGGGTATGCCGCACGCTATGCGTCTCCGGCCGCCACCACCTTGCTCGACGTCGGAAGCGCACACGGATGGTTTCTCGAAGCTGCCCGGGCACGGTTCAAGGTCCTGGGCATAGAGCCGGACGCTGCGGTTGGCGCAGGCGCGGCGAGCAGGGGCCTGCCAGTACGCCAGGGGTATTTCCCTGACGCATTGAAAGACAATGAACGCTTCGACGTGATTGTATTTAACGACGTCATCGAACATATTCCGGATATCCGAAGTGCGGTGTCTGCCTGCAAGGACAGGCTGAACAAGGACGGCGTCCTGATATTGAACCTTCCCAGCAGCCGGGGATTTTTTTTCAGGTTGTCCAAGATCTTTGCCCGGCTCGGATGGCACGCCCCGTTCGAGCGTTTGTGGCAAAAGGATTTGCCGTCCCCGCACGTTCACTATTTCGACTGCGATAATTTGGCTGTGCTCGTCGGCAAACAGGGTTTCGAATTGCTCAAGACGGCGCAGCTTCCTTCGCTGCGCGCGGTCGGATTGCTGGAGCGGCTTCGCTGTGTCGGCAACGTCAACAAGCTCGGTTTGTATTTGCAGTATGGCGCGATCCTGTGCGCGATTCCCGTGCTGCGCATTTTTCCCAGCGATATCGTGGTCTGCATCTTCCGCAAAAAATAGCCGTCGTCGAGGCGAGCACTCAAAAAGCTTCCGTGCGAAAATTGTCGGCTGATTACTCGTCACGACAAGCACACATGCCCCTGCATATCGAAACACCCCTGATCGAATCGGGCGCCATGTCCGTTCCCGGCCAGTCCGTCTGGCTGAAGATGGAGGCGCTGCAGCCGCCCGGCTCCTTTAAGATCCGCGGCGTCGGCTTTGCCTGCGAAGAGTATGTGCGGCGCGGCGCGCGCCGTTTCATTTCCTCGTCCGGCGGCAACGCTGGCATCGCGGCGGCCTACGCCGGCCGGCGTCTTGCGGTCCCGGTCGTCGTCGTCGTTCCCGAGACCACCACCGAACGCGCGCGCGACCTGATCCGGCGCGAACAGGCCGAGCTGATCGTCCACGGCGCGTCGTTCCAGGAAGCCAATGCGCTGGCCCGCTCCATGGTCTGCGCCAGCGATGCCTTCATCCATCCGTTCGACGATCCGCTGCTGTGGCAGGGCCACGCGACGATGATCGACGAAGTCGCCCGCGCCGGCCTCAAGCCCGATGCGGTGCTGCTGTCGGTCGGCGGCGGCGGTTTGCTGTGCGGCGTGCTCGAGGGCCTGCGGCGCAACGGCTGGGCCGGAGTGCCGGTCGTCGCGGTCGAAACCGAGGGCGCCGATTCCCTGTCGCAGGCGCTCAAGGCGAACGCGCGCATCGAACTGCCGCGCATTGCCAGCATCGCCACCTCGCTCGGCGCGCGCCAGGTATCGGAGCAGGCGTTCGACTGGTCGCTGCAGCGCCCGGTGCGCAGCAGCGTGGTGTCCGATCAGGCCGCAGTGGCGGCCTGCCTGCGTTTCATGGACGACCAGCGCGTGGTGGTCGAGCCGGCCTGCGGGGCGGCGCTTGCCGTGGCCTATGATGCGGCCAGCGCGCTGCCCGAGTTCAGGACCGTGCTCGCCATCGTGTGCGGCGGCGTCACGGCGAGCGTCGGGCAACTGCGCGAGTGGTCGGCCTGAAACGCGCCGCCACGCTCACAGCCCATAGATGATGGCGGCGATCTTCTCGTAGATCGGATAGGCGGAGGGGCCCTTGAGGGTCCAGCCGATCACGTCGAAATGGTCGTATGGCCGGTAGTCGGTCAGGAAGTTCCAGGTGCCGCGCACCGAGGTGCCGTCGTAGATGCGCAAGGGATGTCCGCTGGGCGCGCGCATGCTGACCGTGTTGACCATGCCGTCGTTGGGGAACCAGCTGCTGTCTATCTGCACCCGGTTCGGGTCGGACTGGGTGTACGAGCCCATGCCGCGCCGGAACAGCGAGGGGACGATCCATTCGCCGGCGGTCGAGCGGGTAAAGTAATTCATGTCGCTGCGCGGGTACTGGTAGCGTGAATTCTGGAACGGCGCGATGAAGCGGTCGGTCTGGTTGCAGCAATAGCTGCCTGCCTCGGTGGCGACGGTGCCGATCGAGTAATAGTAGACGTTGGGGGAGGTTTTTACCCAGCTGTTAAATTCCCTGGCGCCGTCCGGCGCCATCTCCCACTGCGCCGAATCGCGGTTCGAACGTTGCCAGAACGGCGCATCCTTGACGCGCTGCTGGAAGTCCCACAGCGATTCGGTCGGCGACTGCGTCAGGCCGAACTGCTCGAGGCCGAATTTGTACACCGGATCGCGGCTGTTCATTTGCGCCATCCCGGCGATTTTTCCGGCAAGCTCGAACGTCTTCGGTGCGAAATCGAGCATGGCGTCGCGCATGGTGGTGCCGTTGTGGGGCGCCGAAATCGTGGTGGCGCTGATGACCCAGCCGACCTTGCCGCCCGCGTACAGCGCGGCCCCGCCTTCGTCGCCGTCGGGCGAGCCGTGTTCCAGCAGTTCGATCAGGGCCCGGATGGTCTGGCCGCCCTGGCTGTGCCCGAGCAGGTGGATCGGATGGCGGGCATCCCAGGCCGGGTAGAGCGCGAGCGGGTACTTCTGGGGGTTGTTGCCGGGGTCCGCCGCCCAGCATTTGCCGGCCGGTTTCTGGAGCGCGCCGAACTGTGCATGGCGCGCCGTATGGTAGCGGCCGTAGTCGACGCAGCCGCCCTTGATCTGGTAGTACAGCTCGGCGGCCCGGTCCCAGTTGGAACTGACCGGCCCGACCACCGAGGCAAACACCTGGTGCCCGCCGTTCAAGCCTTGCAGGTGCCCCACGATATCGTTGTAGCCGCCCCAGTACTTGAAGCGCTTGTCATAGAGCTGGCCAGGGGCGAATCCGAGGTAGCCATACACCAGCACCAGCGGATAGTTGTTGGCGGCCAAAGCATTGTGTCCCCATGCCACGGCGATCAGGGCGATGCTCGCGCGCGCCAATAGCGTTCTGCCTCGCCTGCATGTCAATCGCGCCATTTTTTTCCTCCAAAGTGGTCAAATTCTCCACATTGTCGGATGTGTCGGGCGCGCGCGACTTGTCCTAACCGGACCAAATGGCATGATTGTCACGCGGAATGTGGCGCAAGTGCTGCGAAAGCGTCGCCTGCGGGCCCTTTCCGCCCCTAATGCTCGCTGGCCAGTTCGGTGCCGCCGATGGCGCTGTCACCGGGCAGCTTGTCGGTCCAGACCACATAATCGTCGACCGAATACAGCTTGCATGGCTCGCTGCTGTTCTCGGCGCAGGTCGCCAGCGCGCGCCTGTCCGGATCTTCGCCTTCCTCGGCCCAGCACCAGGCCCCGCTCGGCGAGAGCGCAAACGCGCGTGGCGTCATCTTGGCCAGGTATTCGCGGTATGCGGCGCGCCCGTGCTCGCTCAGGAAGGGAACCGCGGCCACGTCGTCGATCGGCGCGAAATTGCTCTTCGGAATGCCGGGCGCTTCGACCACGGTGTAGATTTCACGGGTGGGCATGCCGATCTGCTTGAGGAAGCGTTCGGTTTCTGTCCACCACACTTTTTCGCCGTCGCGGCTGGCCAGCATGCCGTGCGAATCGCGCTTGAACGCGCCGTACTCGATCAGCCGGGCCTGCCCGCCGGCGCGCGTGAAGGCTTCGTGCATGCGTGCCACCAGCGCGGGGCCGAACAGCGAGTCGTTTTCGCCGTACATCCACAGGCTGGCGATCTTGTTGTTGTTGCCGTAGTCGGCAAACGCCGTCACCAGCGCCGAGCGCCAGTCGCAGCGGTTGCCGTCGTCGCGCAGGCCGCCGGCAAAGTTGAGCAGGCCGCGCACGCCCGGGATCGACTGCGTTCCGAGCGCGATCGTGGCCATGCCGCCGTACGATTGCCCGGCCACGATGATGCGCTCGCTGTCGACCCAATCCTGCTCGCGCGCGTAATTGAGCGCGTCGAGCACATCGTTCGCCTGCGAGTAGCCGTTGGCCGTCATGTTGCAGCCGTGGTCGAGATATTTTCCGCTGGAGTTCGAAAAGCCTTGCCGCATCGGCACGATCACCGCGTAGCCGCGCTTGACGAAAGCGGTGGCCATGAAGATGAAACGGTCGCGCGTCTGGTGGCGCGGCGCGCCCGAGTCCTTGCCGTGGTTGATGATGAGCAGCGGGAACGGGCCGGGGCCGTTGGGGCGAAACACCGTGGTCTCGAGCTTGGCGCGTCCGGCGGCGCCGGCCGGAATCATGATGACTTCTTCATTGAGGCGGTAGTCGAGCGGCAGCTCTTGTTCAACTGCTAACGACGGAAGCAGCGAAAGGCAGACCAGGCTTGCGGCGAGGGTGTTGCGAACGACGGTACGAACACGGAACAAGGCGGTAATGATGATGTGCCCCCGGTCAATCGGATTGCCTGATGGAATGGCTTGATTCTAAGCATGACCGTTTTCAGGAGCAATACACGATTGTCAATTCTCAGCAGTAAAACTGAAAAATAATGCGATCGCCGCCTGTTCCGTTGCAATCTTGCCGAAACGGCTTTCGGGGCCGCGCCTGCGTTTTCCCCGCGGTGGCGAAAAGCGCTTCGCCGCGATCTCGCGAAACCGACCGCGCACACGCCGCTGTGTCCCTGTCGCGGCCGCTGGCACAGCGCTTGCGTAGTGTGTCGGGCAGGGCGCGATGCCGACAGACATTGGCGCCAATCCTTTACACAGGAGTTGCCAGTGGACCGACGCTTGCTTGAATACAGTCCGGTGCTCGAGACCTTCGAGCCCGGCGCCCCGCGCGGTGAAGCCGGATGGGGCGCGCCGTCCGGCGCCGCGCCCACCCTGGACGAAGAGAGCGAAATGTCGCTCGCCGCCGAACTGCTGGCCGTGACCAGCCCGCCCCAACTCGAACGTTTTTTAACTAGCCTGGTGGCGCGCTCCGCCGCGGCCGGCGCGCAACTGGCGCGCTCCCCGACGGGCGCGGCGTTAGTCGGCCTGCTCAAGCGGGCCGCGCAACCGGTGCTGCCGGCACGTTCTGGCAGGGGCGGCGTGGCCGATGTCGCGCGTGCGCTCGCGGTGCAGCGCGGGCCTGGCCTGATTGCCAAGGCCGGGCGCCTGTTCGGGCTCGAACTGGAAGGGCTGAGCCCGGAGGACAAGGAATTCGCGCTGGCCCAGCAGTTCGTGCGCTTCGCCAGCGCGGCGGCGCGCAATGCGGGCCTGGGCAGGGGGGCCGCGCCGGAGCGGGCGCAACAGGCGGTGCGCCGCGCCGCGCACAGGCATGCGCCGGGCCTGCTCACTTATATGACGGCGCGCCCGGCACACGGGCGCTGGATCCGGCAGGGCGGGCGCATCGTGGTTCTCGATTGTTGACCGGGTGCGGCGGCGCATCCCGGCTTTGTTGTTTTCTTTGTTGTTTCACCTTTCTTTGGAGAGTTCATCATGCATGACATCGATCGCACAACAATGGAGTACGGCCAGGAAACCTCCGGCTTCGACACCGAGCAGTTCGAGTTCGGCCAGGGCGAGTGGAGCGGCGAAAACGGCCAGTCCGGCTTCCTGTCGGAGGAGCAGGAAATGGAGTTCGCAAATGAACTGCTCAACGTCGGCAACGAACAGGAGCTCGAACAGTTCCTCGGCGACTTCATTCGCAAGGTCGGCTCGGTCGCGGGCAAGGTGATCCGCTCGCCGATCGGTCAGGCGATCGGCGGCGTGCTCAAGGGCGTGGCCAAGAAAGCGCTGCCGCTGGCCGGCGGCGCACTGGGCGGCTTCTTCGGCGGTCCGCTAGGCGCCAAGATCGGCAGCGGGCTGGCCTCGGCGGCTGGCGGCGCGCTCGGGCTGGAAGCCGAATCGTTCAACGGCGAGGACCGCGAGTTCGAGGGTGCGCGCCAGTTCGTGCGGCTGGCCGCAGACACCATCAACAAGGCGGCCCAGGCCAGCGGCGGCGACCCGCGCGCGATCGCACAGAAGGCGGCCATGGCCGCGGCCCGCCAGTTCGCCCCGGGCCTGCTGGGCCGCCCGAACGCCGGCATGGGCGGCCAGCCCGGCGGCGCTGCGCAGCGCGGCCGCTGGGCGCGCCAGGGCAACAAGATCGTCCTGTACGGCGTCTGAGACGGCAATGGCCATCAGCCCCTTCGCCATGTCGATGCTCGAGCAGGAGGCGCGTTCCCTGCAGACCAGGCTCGCGCGCGTGCGTCCGTTCGCGCTGATCGAGCCCATGGTGCCGGCCGCCGCACTGCTGCCGGCCGCGCAGTCGGCGGTCGAGCGCTACCTGGTGTTGGGGCGGCGTGAGCTGCATGACCTGGTCGCAGGCTTCCTGACGTGGCTGCGCGGGGCGCGCTACAGCGCCAGCGCGGCGCAGGCGCAACGCCGCTTCACTTTCGTGCGCCTGAAGTTCAATGCGACGCTGACCCAGTTCGACCTGTTCAACGACGTTGTCACCCAGCGCAGTGAGCACGAGAACGGGGTCTGGCTGTCCGGGCTGGACGTGGTGGCGGCCGACGCGCTCGAGCTGCCGGGCGATTACTACCAGGCCCCGCCGGTGATCTGCTACCTCGACCGCGGGCCGGGCGCGGCAATCCGGCGCGCGCGCACCCGCCTGCCGGGCGGCGGCGAGAGTCCGGTTGCGATCGTGCGCGTCCCGCGCGAACGCATGGTCGGCAGCGGCATCGCCTCGTCCCTGATCCACGAGGTGGGACACCAGGGCGCGGCGCTGCTCGACCTGGTCACTTCGCTGCGCCCCGTGCTGCAAGGCCTGCAGCGCAACGGCGGAGCGCAGGCGGTGGTGTGGCAATTGTGGGAGCGCTGGATTTCGGAAATCGTGGCCGATTTCTGGTCGGTGGCGCGGGTCGGGGTGGTGGCCACGCTGGGCCTGATCGGGGTGGTCAGCCTGCCGCGCGTGTTCGTGTTCCGCCTCAACGCCGACGACCCGCATCCGATTCCCTGGATCCGGGTCAAGCTCGGCTGCGCGATCGGCAAGGCGCTCTATCCGCATCCGCAATGGGACCGCATCGGCCGCATGTGGGAATCGTTTTATCCGCTCGACACGCTCGATGCGGCCACGCGCGACCTGCTCGCGCAGCTTGGCGCGAGCATGCCGGGCTTTATTTCGCTGATGATGCATCACCGTCCGCGCGCGCTGCGCGGACGCAGCCTGGTCGAGGCGCTCGACGTGAAGGCGCGCCAGCCGGCCCGCCTGGCGCTGCTGTACCGGGCCTGGTGCAGCGCGCCGCAGCGCATGTACCGGGCGCCGCCCTCGCTCGTTTTCGCGGTGCTCGGGCAGGCCAGGGCGGACGGTCATGTCACTCCCGAAGACGAAAGCGTGGTACTGGCCAAGCTGCTCACGCACTGGGCCTTGCGGGCCACGCTCGACACGACCTACATGTGCGCCGACGCGGCATACCATGCGCGCGCGGCAAAGGCCACGTGGCAGCACCTTGAACACCGTTTGACTTTCCAATGAGGAGCATGACATGAACGCCAAGAGTACTGCAGTAAAGGGTGTGCGGCCCGGTTCGATCGTGGTCACCGTGCACGACATGGACGAACACCGGGTGCTGGTCAACGCTGCAGTGAGCGTGTACCGAAGCACGGGCGGCGATTGCGCCGGCTTCGTTCCCGGGCCGTGGCTGCCCGACCCCGCCTTGCACGTGGCGACCCACCTGACCGACGCCGCCGGATCGGCCATTTTTTCCGAACTGCCCCCTGGCCCGTATGTCGTCGCCTACGAACATTTTCCGATCACCGACCCGCAGTGCGTGATGGTGCATTCCGGCTGCAGCGCGGTGGCCTGCTTCGTGCTCGCGCTCGATGCGCGCGTTACATTGACGTACGAGACCGCCGACTGCGAGCCGAGCAAGTGCCGCGAGCCACGCGTGACCGACCGGGTCAGCGCGATGATTTCCTTCAACGGCGATAATTCAAGCGAGCTGCGTCCCCACGTCGAGGTGGTGGCGCCCGCGCCCTGGCGTCCGCTGCGCGACGACCGCTTCGTGCTGACCAATACCATCACCCGCCCCGGTCCCCAGGCGTTCGAGGCGCAACTGCTGTTCGCGCGCCGCGCCAGCATGGCGGCCGCCGCCGCGCTGGCGCCGAGCGCGGCAGCCAACGTGGCCGGCGCCAAGGCGATGCTCAGCCTGGGCGCCGAGTTCGACGCCGACGAGCGCGCCCCAATCCCGGTCACCGGCAACATGGGGGTCGCCATGTCACGCACCGAAACCGACCCTACCGAGGACCTGCCGCTGTGGACCCTGATCCGCAACAGCACCGACGCGATGGGCTTTACCAGCTACCAGCGCTTCATCGACGGCCTGTTCTGCACCGATACGGTGGCGGTGCGCGGCTTCGAGGGCGAGCGCTTCATCAAGAAGGCCGACATGTTCCAGCGACTGCGCGGCAAGCGCAGCCTGCCGTTCATCGACTCGGACGCCTACCGGGTGCTGAAGGCGGCCACCGAGGCGTTCGTGATGGTCAATTGCGGCGTGGCGCGCACTCCGCTGGCGTTCAATCCGGCCGAAGACGTGGCCTACCTCGACCGGCGCGACATCCCGCCCGGCCGTGACCTGGCGACCGTGTTCGACGAGTACCTCGATACGGTCGACGGCACCCAGGCGCTGCCTTACCTGGCCATCATCCGGCGCAAGCTGCCCGACGTGCCGATCACGGTGCCGCACGGGCAGGAGGCGGACGCCGAGCTGTGCTTCGGGATCGTGCAGGACAAGCTGTCCAACCCCTGCATGCTCGAGCTGATCTGGTCCTACTGGAACGAAGAGGGCATGCTGGTGCAGACCATGAACGCCATCACCCAGCGCTTCCAGAACGTGCGCGCCAAGGGGCAGAACGACCCGCTGGCCAACCTCGAAATCGACCCGCTGCGCCCGCTCAACAACCTGATCTGGGGTTACACCCAGGACGAGCAGCACAGGCTCACCGTGGTGCGCCGCAATTACGAGTACGACCACCATTACGGCGTGCGCCTCGACGGCAAGGCGGTGCAGAGCTTCCGTCCGGCCGACTCGCGTTCCAAGTTCCTGGAAGCGTTCCACTACCTGCTGCACCTGTGCACCGCGTTCTTCCGCCAGGACGACGACACCACCGTCAAGGCCGACGCCTTCCCGGTGCTTAACGCGCTCAAGGAAGTGCATCTGGTCCTGTCGCAGGGCGCGCACAACCAGTTCGGCGACCTGCCCTCGACCGCGCGGGTCGAAATGCTGATGCAGCAATGGCTGCTGGCGCGTCCCGAGTTCCGCGAATTCCTGCCCACGCGCGTGATGGTGGCCTATCCGGAAGCGTGGATGGACCGGGTCGATGCGATGAAAAAGCTGCAGGGCTGGAGCGACACCAGTGTCATGCACTTCCGCGGCCTGGCCATTTTCGGCGAACAGCTGCTGTTGAGTATCCGGTACGGGAACTGGAGCGACGTGTTCGAGCCGGTCCAGGCCTTCAACTGGGCCCGTTTCTGGCGTCCGCAAATACAGGGCTACATCCATGCCTACCGCGCTGCCACCGGGGTCGACCTGGCGGCGAGCGCGCGCAACCCTGCCGCCGAAGGCACCTTGCCCTCGATCCTGCTGCGCAAGCGGCTCGAGCAGCAGCAGCGCAGTGCATGAGCGGGAGGCGCAATGCTCGACTTCGGCAGTGCGCTCTATCTTGGCATGCGCCATCCGAGCGCATCGCTGGGAGCGTGGGATGCGATGACCCTGGGGCGGCCGGCGGCAAGCAGCGAGCCGCCCGGCGCGGCCGTACTGGCGGGCGCCCTGGCGCGCCTGACCGGCTGCGAGGCGGCGACCTTGCTGCCTTCGACGCTGCACCTGTTCTGGGACCTGCTCGGCGTACTCTCTACGCAACGCGTGGTGCTGCTGGTCGACGCGGCCAGCTATCCGATCGCGCGCTGGGGCGCGGAACGGGCAGCCGCGCGCGGCACGCCGTTGCAGTTCTTCGCGCATGGGTCGGTTGCGATGGCGCGCCAGCTGGCCGAACGCTGGGCCGGGGGCGGGCGGCGTCCGGTGATCCTGGTCGACGGTTACTTTCCGGGAGACGGCGCGCCGCCGCTGCAGGCCTACGCCGAGCTGGCGCGCAGCATGGACGGCTACCTGGTGCTGGACGACACGCAGGCGCTCGGCGTGTTCGGTAGCACGCCGGGGCGCGCGGCGCCGTACGGATACGGCGGGGGCGGCTCGCCCCGGCGCTTCGGACTGGGCGGCCCGCATGTGGTGGTCGGCGCTTCGCTGGCGAAAGGCTTCGGTGCGCCGCTTGCGGTGCTGTGCGCCAGCGCCGCTCTGGTGCGGCGGTTCGACGCGCAAAGCGAAACGCGCACCCACGCCAGCCCGCCGTCGGTGGCGGCAATCCGCGCCGGACTGCATGCGCTGCGCGTAAACCGCGCGCTGGGCGATGCGCTGCGCAAGCGCCTGTGGCAGTCGGTCGCGTACTGGCGCGAAGGACTCGCGCAGCACGCGATCGCGGCGCGCGGGGACGACTTTCCGGTGCAAACGCTGGCATTGGCTGCGCACATCGACGGCGCACGACTGCACGCGTCGCTGCGCAGCGCCGGCATCGATGCCGTGCCGCAGCGGATCGGCGACCGGATCACGCTCAGTTTCCTGATCGGCGTGCACCATTCGCGCGCCGATATCGAGCGCGCCGTCACGCTGCTGGCAGCTTGCCTGCGCAGGCAGGAATCATCCAATCGTTTTGAAGTGGAGGCCGTATGAACGACGAATTTGAAGTGCTCCCTTTCAGCGCCGCAAGCGCAGAGATGGAGCAGGAACGGGGACGCTCGTTTGGGCGTCCGCCGCTACGGCCGGCGCGCCCGATTGCGCGCGCCGGCAAGGCGCAGGCGCGTCCCCGGCAGAAGCCTGGCCCCCGCCCGAAGACGCCGCCCGGTCCGTGGCCACGCGCGCGCAAGCCCTACGTGCCACGCTTTCCGGCCTTCCCGGCCTTTCCGGCCTTCCCGGGCTGGCCGTGGGACGTGACGGTAGTGCAGCCGTATCCGGCGCCGGCTTTTCCGTCAACCGAGCCGGCCCCAGAGCCGCCACCGGACCAGGAACCCGACCAGGAACCCGACCAGGAACCGCAGGAACCCGGCCAGGACAACATGGACGGCGAAGTGCCGCCCACCCTGCAGGCGACCCTGAGCCGCCTGCCTCAGACCTTGCGTCCGCAGTACATTTTGCTCGGCACGCTTCCGGTTGCGCTGGGCGACAGGCGAGCCAGCGGGCCGGGCCTGTACCTGATCGAGTTCAGCGCGAACGGGCGCCAGCGCGCCTACAGCGGCCAGTCGCTCAACATACGGCGCCGGCTGCAGCAGCATCTGCTGTGCGCACGCATGCTGGGGGTGCGGGTCGACACCTACCAGGTGTACGTGGCCCCGATGCCGGCGGCCACCCCGGCCCAGCGCCGCGATATCGAACAGCGCATCCACGCCGACATGTTCGCGCGTAGCTCGGGCGTGCTGACCAACCAGCGGCGCGAACTGGAAGCGGAGCTGTTTGGCGAATACTGAAGTCCTAACCCAAGGAGAGATCATGCATAACGGGACGTGTGGTTGCACGCGCTGCCAGCGGGGGGCCGCGAAGGGGTTCGAGGTACTCGAATTTTCCGCATTCGGCCCCTTCAGCGAGGCCGAGGAAGTTGACCTTGCAATGGAACTGCTGTCGGTATCGAGCGAGGAGGAACTCGAGCAGTTCCTCGGCAAGATGCTCAAGAGCGCCTGGAAGGGCATCAAGAAGGTCGGTTCGGTGGTCGGCAAGATCGCCAGGCCTCTTGGCGGCGTGCTCAAGGGACTGGCCAAGAAGGCCCTGCCGTTCGTGGGCGGCGCGCTCGGTTCGTTCATCCCGATTCCCGGGGTGGGCACCGCGCTCGGCTCGGCGCTGGGCGGCGCCCTGAGCCAGGCGCTGGAAGCGGAGTTCGAGGGAATGGACCAGCAGCAGCAGGAGTTCGAGATGGCGCGCCGCTTCGTGCGCATCGCAGGCACCGCCGCGCAGCTGGCGGCGCAGGCCGCGCCCGGCCGAGACGCGACAGGGGCGGTGCGCCAGGCCGTCACCGATGCGCTGCGCAGCCACATGCCGCCCAGCGCGAGGGTACGCAGGGGCCAGCGCCGGGCGGCCTATCTGATGAGTCAGGCATGATCATCGATTGCCATTGTCACGCCGGGCAGGGCGACGGTTTTACCGGCCCGTGGGACAGTGAGGCCGGGCTCGAAAAATACCTGGTGCGTGCGCGCAGGGCCGGCATCGAACGCAGCGTGCTGCTGGCGGCCTTTCATTCCGACTACGGCCTGGCCAATCAAAGCGTGGCCAGGATTGTCGCGCGCAATCCGGAGCGCTTTTACGGGTTCGCGTTCGTGCACGCCGCGCGCGATCGCGGGCGGATTCACCGGCTGGTGCAGACGGCGGTCGAGCAATATGGCTTCGTGGGCATCAAGCTGCACCGGCACGATGCGCGCATCAGCCGCGAGGTGTGCGACGCCGCACGCGTGTTCGGCTTGCCGGTGCTGTACGACGTGATGGGCGAAGTGTCGGTCGCCGAGCTGCTGGCTCGCACCTACCCCGATGTCAATTTCATCCTGCCGCACCTGGGCAGTTTTGCCGACGATTGGGCCGCGCAGCTGGCGCTGATCGACCACTTGGCGCGGCACCGGAACATCCATACCGACACGGCCGGCGTGCGCCGCTTCGATTTGCTGGAGCAGGCGGTGCGGCGCGCCGGCGCGCACAAGGTGCTGTTCGGTTCCGACGGCCCGTGGCTGCATCCCGGGCTAGAACTGGCCAAGATCCGCGCGCTCGGATTGGGGCAGGCGGACGAACGGCTGATCCTCGGCGAGAACCTGCTGCGCCTGATTAAAAAGCCGGCGCCGCGTGCAGGCAGGAGCGCTGCATCGTCGGCCACACTCGGCTTCGCCGCCACCGGTTATGGCTTCATAGACTAGCCCAGGCCTTGCGCCGGATCTGCAGCGCGCGATCGGTAACCCCGAGGCGCGCCGCTGCGCGCTGGTTGTTGTCGCCTTCCTGCTCGAGCACCAGCTGGATCGCGAGGTCGCCCGCCGCCTGGCCGATGCGCCCCAGCCCCATGCCCAAGTCGAGCGCGCGCCGGATCGCGTTCTCGAACCCGCAGTCCGGCCAGACGCGCTGCAGCGTGGCGAGCTGGCGTTCTTCGGGCGGCACATCGCCGATGGTGATCGGACCCGGGCCAGTGTGGCGGTGCCAGATGCGCGTGACGCACTGGCGCAGGTCGCGCACATTGCCGGGATACTCACGGGTGAGCAGGTATTCGCGCACCGCCGCATCGAGTTCGAACGGCCAGCCGGGCGGCGCCAGCTGGGACAGGAAATGGCGCACCAGCGGCAGGATGTCGTCGCCTCGTTCGCGCAGCGGCGGCGTCTTGCAGCGCCACCCCGCGATACGATAAAACAGGTCGGCGCGAAAGCGCCCCTTCGCCACCTCGTCTTCCAGGTCGCGGTTGGTCGCGCACACCAGCCGGAACACCGCGTGCTGCCAGGTGTTGCTGCCGACCCGCTTGTATTTGTGTTCCTGGATCGCGCGCAGCAGTTGCGCCTGCAAGGGCAGGGGCAGCTCGCCGATTTCGTCGAGGAACAGCACGCCGCCGTCGGCCAGCGCGAACGCGCCGTCGCGCGCGGCGGCCGCGCCAGTGAAGGCGCCGCGTTCGTGGCCGAACAATTCGCTGCCCCCCAGCTCGGGCGACAGGGTGGTGCAATCGAGTACGGTGAGGCCGCCGCCGCTGGCGCCGAGCCGATGGATCAGTTGGGCGATGAGGTCCTTGCCGGTGCCGGTTTCGCCGGTGATGAGCACCGATGAATCGGTGAAGGCGGCCACTTCGACCACGCTGCGCACCAGCGCGCGCCAGGCGGCGCTGTGGCCCACCAGGGTCGCTTGCACTGCGTCCGAATCGACCAGCAACTGCACCGCATCCCAGCGCGCCAGGCGCGCCGCGACCTGCTGCGCATTGACCTCGGCCTTCGGCCACACCAACACATCGGCCGCACCGGCGGCAAGCACGGCCCACATGTCGCCGGCGCACATTGCGCCGGCCTCCGTGGAGACCGCAAGCACCGTTGCCTGGCCGGACAGCTTGCGCAGCTGGGCCAGCGTGGCCTCGTCGACGGCGGGGAGCACCACGATGCCGAAGCCGGCGGCCCGGCCGTTCATCGCATGGATGCCGACGCCGGCCTGCAACAAAGCGGTCGCGACACGCTCGCGCGTGCTGGACGGTATCGGATCGAAAAAATACAGCCAGACCGAGAGTGCCATTGTCATGACCCGTTCGCAAACAGAGCGCTGTCGTGGGCTGCGCCGGCCTTGTGTTTTTTGCCTGTGACCGAAAACTATAAGTGTGGAGCTGGCCGCTTCACCTGATGCGCGTCAACGGTGCAAGAGCGCGCTTCGTAATTGCCTTTTCTTCTAGAATCAGAGCCTTGTTTCACCAATCAACATTCGCAGTTTCCCTAACCGAAGAGAGGCCCGCATCATGATCAAGATTGCTGTCATTGTTGGTAGCACCCGACCGGGCCGCAAGGCCGAGACGGTTGCGCGCTGGGTCCTTGACATCGCCAAGCTGCGCAACGACGCAACGTACGACCTGGTCGACATCCAGGACTTCGACCTGCCGCTGCTCGACGAGCCGGTGCCGCCTTCGATGGGGCAATATTCCAAGCCGCACACAAAAGCCTGGGCCGCCAAGATTGATTCCTACGACGGCTTTGTCTTCGTCACGCCGGAATACAATCATGGCATCTCAGGCGCGCTCAAGAACGCCATCGATTTCCTGTTCAAGGAATGGAACAACAAGGCGGCCGGCTTCGTCGGCTACGGCAGCGCCGGCGGCGTGCGTGCGGTCGAAAGCCTGCGCCTGGTGATGGGCGAGGTGATGATCGCGACTGTGCGCGCGCAGGTGATGCTGTCGCTGTTTACCGACTTTGAAAACTACACCACCTTCAAGCCGGCCGCACACCACGAGAAAAACGTGGGCGACTTGCTCGACCAGCTCGTGGCATGGAGCGGCGCGCTGCAGTCGGTGCGCAAGAAGCAGGCAGGCGCGTAAGTCCGCCGCGCCTTGTTACAATGGGTCGCGCCGCCGTGGCGCACAGTTCCTTTCAAGATGACGACGACCCAGACCGCCAGACGCGCCATGTGCGCCACCTGCCTGCGCCCTCAGCCAACCTGCATCTGCCGCTGGATTCGGCCGGCCGCTTCGGCGGTCGACGTGGTCATCCTGCAGCATCCGCTCGAGGTGGCCAACGCCAAGGGCAGCGCGCGCCTGCTGCACCTTTGCTTGCCCGGCAGCAAGCTCGTGACTGGCGAGCAGTTTGCGCAAGAGGACTTGCGCGAGCTGCTGTGCGGGGGCGGGCGCGTGCCGCTGCTGCTGTATCCCGACACGCCGGACGACAAGGCGCTCGGCCTTGCTGCGCCGCCGATGCTGGATCCGGCCTTGCTGCAGGCGCCTTCGAAGCTCAGCTTGATCGTGCTCGACGGCACCTGGCGCAAGAGCCGCAAGATGCTCTATATCAACCCGCTGCTGCAAACCCTGCCGCGCCTGCCGCTCACGCAGATGCCCGCTTCGCACTACCGCATCCGCAAGGCGCACGCGCCGGACCAGCTCTCGACCCTGGAAGCGGCCAGTCATGCGTTGATGCTGCTGGAAAATTCAGCGGACAGGTTCCAGCCGATCATCGACGCCTTCGACGGCTTCGTCGCGCAACAGGCCAGCTACAACCGCGCGCAGTAAATTGGGTTCCCGCTTTCGCGGGAATGACGGAAATAGATTGCGCGCGCATACCCATCGGCCCGCGCATGCGCGTTGGCCCGCACACGCGTTGCCCGCGCACACGCTTTGCCCCCCACACACGTTGCCCGCGCATGCGCGTTGGCCCGCACACGCGTTGCCCACGCACACGCTTTGCCCCCCACACACGTTGCCCGCGCACACGCTTTACCCGCACACACGTTGCCCGCGCACACGCTTTGCCCCGTCGTCCCCGCGAAAGCGGGGATCCCATTTCGTCTCGTTGCCAGCGCACTCGCGATGACCAGCGAATCGCGCTTGAACTGGCTCCCGCTCCCGGCTAGAATACTGTATGTTTGTACAGTGTGCGCCGGGAGGCCGGCAGGAGTCAAGGAGTGAAAGTCCCCACGATGGAAGGTGTAGCGAACCACATTGTCCCCGAGTCATGCGCGGCAAAC
>Ga0207975_100158_pt1 | contig 53877 bp, 31 predicted proteins | sample LakWasMe91_HOW11_2_FD_183913 | JGI IMG/M metagenome (GOLD analysis project Ga0207975, IMG submission 183913) | Freshwater sediment methanotrophic microbial communities from Lake Washington under simulated oxygen tension - Sediment Metagenome... | ecosystem: Environmental > Aquatic > Freshwater >...
ATAGCACAAAATATTTTTGGAAAAGGTGATTTATGGATAGCTTATACCCAAAAATCGTATTGGCAAGTATATAATGCCGAATTTTCAAGACCTTTTAGAGAGACCAATTATGAGCCGGAACTTATCTTTAACTATCCCATAAAATCTGATTTTTTGGGTTTGAAAACCAAAATGCTTGGGTTTGCTTTTAACCACCAATCCAATGGAAGAGAAGGCAATCAATTTTCTCGCAGTTGGAATCGTTTCATTATGCACGCTGGCTTTGAAGACAAAGATTGGAGTTTAATAGTTAGAACTTGGGTTGCTTTTCAAACCAATGAAAATCCCGATATCGAAAACTATATGGGCAGAGCCGATGCTACCTTTAATTACAGATTGAACAAACATTTATTGACCCTAAAAGCGCAGCATTCATTACGAACCGGTGATGAAAACCACGGTAGTATTGAATTCGACTGGGCTTTTCCAATTTATGGAAATTTAACAGGCTATGGCCAATTTTTTCACGGATATGGAGATGCAATGATTGATTACAATCAAATTCATACCATTGGGGGAATCGGAATAGTATTTGCGGGAACTTTATAAAAATTCACATCTTCTTTTTCTCTTACTTTTTTCCATTTAAATTGCTTAGGCAAATAATCATAAGTCATTTCCGGTTGCAATAAAAAATCGATTAGTTTGCAAATTGCCAAAACATCCAATGTTTTTTTGGAACTGTTTTCAAAGGCGAATGAATTTGGACTTTCGGAGAGTTGTTGTTTGTTTTCAACAGTGATATAAGGTCCAGAATCCCTTTTGCGTTATGGTAGTCATTGCTATAATGTGGTTTTTACCAAACCACAAAATAAACGGGATTACTTAATATTCCTCCCCATTCTAATGTAACATAACTAAAAAGAATTGATGAAAGGTATTTAGCATTCATCAAATAAACTTTTAGTGGTTTATAGCTATTTAGGCGAACCTCTTGGTGCAAAATTCTAACCTTTTATTAGAAGAATTGAAACTTTTATGTGATTGTTTTGAAGGTTAAAGGCAATATAAGTTTAACTTAGAATCAAACAGAATCTATTTTTCATTTATACAAATTGGTAGTGGAATTGCTTAATGTGCGTATATATACTTGTTTTGTAATCAGGTATTTATGCTCTTTTTAAGTTTGTTGAACTACTTTAATTTTAGGCTTCTAATATAACATCAGCGGAAGCCGAAAAACTGAAAAAATGAGTAGGCAAAAATTAAAAATTTAATTCAAATGGATTCAAAATTAAAAAACGCAGAAGTTCTAGAAGCAGTATTAAACAATGTTGCGCAAATTACTAACATTCAAATAATCATCGATACGGATAAGATCCAGAATGATTATCCAAACGGAGGAAGCAAAGATCCTGCAAAGCCAACAGGAATAGGACATCAATACCAATATATGGTAAGTTCTAATTTGACAGGAAGTACTGGAAGCGGTACCGCTGACTTGACTATTAATGCACTCGTTGGTGATGTCGTTCGGTTTAATGCTGTATCCGAGTATGACAATTTCAACAGTGCAGTTATAATGTATAATGTGCAGAAATTTGGTGGTTCAAATGTATTCGGTGATTTTACATCCAAAGTATTTACTGCGCCAGGAGTTCAGCCATCAGTAGGTGCGTCTCCTCTTCCAATTCAGCCTGTTAATACAATGACATATTGGTTTTATCAAGCTGACGTGATTACCAGCGGAACGGAGCAATATAATATTAGTTTTGCTCTTTATACTTTAGACAGAACTTCTGCTGCAATGAAATTGTTTGGCTATTTTGTATGGGATCCAACAATTATAGTTAAAGGGTAATTTAAAAAAAAAATCTATAAAATAAAAGAATGGCTATCTAGAACATCTGTTTATGATAGCCATTTTGTTTTTCAAAATGTAGAAGCTACCATGCTGTTCAGTTTCAAAGCCAAATTAGCTCAAAGAATTTTTGGTAAATGTGTTTTATGGCAGGTTTATAATTCAGAATATTCAAGGCCTTTTAGGAAACCAACTATGAACCGGAAATTATTTTTAACTATCCTGTTAAGTTTGATTTTTTGAAGATAAAAATGTTTGGATTTGCATTTAATCACCCGTCAAATGGGAGGGAAGGACATAAATTTTTCCCGAAGTTGGTACCGATTTATTTTGCATGCAGGTTTTGAAAATAATCAATGGAGTTTGGTTGTCAGAACATGGTTTGCAACTGAAATTAACAAAAACCCGGATATAGAAGATTATATGGGTAGAGGAAGCGTTCTCTTTAATTATAGAATAAATAAACATTTGTTGACATTAAAGGCACAACATTCGTTACGATTTGGTGAAGATAACCATAGCAGTATTGAGTTGGACTTGACTTTCCCCCATATATAAAAATCTAAAAGGATATGGCCAATTTTTCACGGATATGGAGATGTAATAATTTATTGTAATCTAATTCGTACTATTTAAGAAATTGGTTTTTTTGCAGGAACTTTATAAAAATATGCCTCTGAATAATTTATTGAAGAGTGTATGAAAACCGCCAAATAAAAATAAGAGGCAAAACTATTTTGATAACAGAAGCGTAATTGTCTCTGCCGAGTTTACTCTCGAGGATTTGAAAAAAGCTTTACACCTCTAAAAACATGAAAGGGACTAATTTTTATTCATTAAAAATTAGTCCCTTTTGCTAAAATATACTGGTGCAAAACGGTATTAATTATTATGTTATTCGTATTTTTACGAACATAATAATTTTATGAAAATGCCGGCGGTAAAAACAAATCATTACACAGAAGAACAAGAACAAGCTGCCCGTTTTGCTAAAGCTTTGGCACATCCGGTGAGGATAGCCATTTTACAACTACTCAATAATCAGACTTGTTGTTACCATGGTAATATGGCTGAGGAATTGCCTATTGCGAAATCAACCCTTTCCCAGCATTTGAATGAATTGAAAGATGCAGAATTGATCCAAGGAAATATTACGCCGCCAACAGTAAGATATTGCATCAATAGGGACAAATGGAATTTGGCTATCCGTTTACTAAGCGGAATTCTACCACCGAATCTAGAACCAAATGTTGCCATAGTTGTGAATCCGGAACAATTAATAAATAAATAGTACCCTAAGACTTCTGTTTTTAAAATTTAAGTAAAAAAAATGAAAACAATTAAAATTCTTGGCCCAGGCTGCCCAAAATGCAAAACCACTTTTCAGAATGCAGAGAAAGCCGTCGCTCAATTAGGAATTGAAGCCAAAATAATCAAGATTGAAGATATCGAAGAAATGATGCGATATAACGTACTGACCACTCCTGTTTTGATGATTGATGATTTAGTAAAAATAAAAGGAAGAATTGCCCAGATAGACGAAATTAAAGATTTTTTAAAACAATAAATACAATGGAAAAACAAGTAGAAGTATTCGAAATCTGTCCAACCAAAACGCAAGCACTCATTAAAAATGGAGCATTATTAGTAGATGTTCGTGAAAAAGAGGAAGTGGCACAGTTAGCCTATGATGTACCTAATATCATTAATATTCCTTTAAGTATTTTTGAAGAACATTATACCGAGATTCCAAAAGACAGAGAGGTTGTTATGGTTTGCAAAACAGGCGGAAGAAGCCTGAGAGCTGCCGGATTTTTGGTCTATCACGGATACGAAAACGTAATTAATATGAAACACGGAATAGTTCGTTGGGTTCAGAAAGGATTCCCTACTATTGGCGATACTGCCGCGGTTTTAGAAAATGCCGCAGAACATACTTGCTGTGATTCGCATTCTCATGAATCCGAAAGAAAAAATAAATGCTGCCACTAATGATGCTATAAATCTGCTGTTTAAACAGCATAATTAATATAAAACGATAATGTTTGACTGGCTGCAAAATTTTGCCGATTGGCTGATTTATTCAGTCTTTGCAATTGAACAACATTCCAAACTTGGAGATGCTTTAAATTTTTTCGTATTTGATACGTTAAAAATTGCTTTATTACTTTTTCTAATCACAACGGTAATGGGAATTGTCAACTCCTATTTTCCTGTGGAAAAAGTGCGCAATTTTTTGAGTCGCAATAAACTCTATGGATTAGAATACCTTTTTGCTTCCTCTTTTGGGGTTATCACACCATTTTGTTCGTGTTCATCAGTTCCTTTGTTTATTGGTTTTGTCAAAGGAGGAATTCCGCTTGGAATCACATTTACCTATCTTATAACTGCACCATTGGTAAACGAAGTTGCAATTGCACTATTTTTAGGAACTTTTGGATTTAAAATAACAGCCATATATGTTGGAACCGGAATACTTTTAGGTATTATTGGCGGTTATACTTTAGGCAAATTAAAGTTGGAAAAACATCTTTCTCCATGGGTACAAAGCATGATTAATAATTCCCACACAGAAGAAGAACTGACGGAAGAAAAGCTAAGCTTGTCAGAGCGATTTCCCGATATTTTAAAAGAGGCCTACACTATTGTCAAAGGGGTTTCACCATATATTATCATTGGTATTGCCATTGGAGGATTAATGCATGGTTTTGTTCCGACAGGATTTTTTGAAAATTATATTAATAAGGGGCAATGGTACGCAGTGCCTTTGGCAGTTATCATGGGAGTACCAATGTATAGCAATGCAGCTGGAGTTATTCCGATTATTCAAGTATTAGTAGCCAAAGGTGTTCCGCTGGGAACTGCCATAGCTTTTATGATGGGAGTTATTGGTTTGTCCCTGCCCGAAGCAATGCTTTTGAAAAAAGTAATGAACTGGAAATTGATCGCAATTTACTTTGGGACTATTGCTTTCTTCATGATTGTTTCCGGCTATATTTTTAACATTATTCTATAAAAAAAATAAAAATATAAATTCCCCAAAACAATAAAACAATAAAATGATGAGTAAAAAAATTTTTTTAGCATTCGTGTTTACAACACTAATGATGTTATCTGTTTCTTTTATTGGAAACGCTCAAACCAAAAATGTCTCAACAGTCCAAGTAATTCAATTTCACTCGGAACACCGTTGTATGACCTGCAACAAGATTGAAGAATTAACTAAGGTTGCCTTAAAAAAGTATCCGATAATTCCATTTTCGTTGGTGAATGCCGACGACAAAAAGAATGAAAAATTGTGTACTCAATTTCAGGCTTATGGCAGTTCTTTGTTTTTGTACAATATCAAAACCAAAAAAATACAGAATTTAACTGAAATGGCTTTTATGAATGCGGGCGACCAAGATAAATTCGTTAAGGAATTCAATAAGAAAATGGATGCTTTCCTAAAATCCTAAATATGGAATGGTTAAATGCATTGGCTCAAAACAGTGAGTTTCCATTATTGGCGGCATTGGCTTTGGGGTTACTAACAGCAATTGCCCCTTGTCCTCTGGCAACCAATATTACGGCAACAGCTTTCATCGCCAAAACCATTGACAATAAAAAAAAGGTTTTATGCAGTGGCATGCTTTACACTTTGGGAAGAATGTTTTCATACACTCTTATTGGAGTAAGCATCTACTTGGGTACAGACAAATTCCAAATAGCAAAACTTTTTCAGGCAAATGGAGAAAAATATATAGGATTTGTATTTGTTTTTTTGGGCTTGATAATGTTAGATGTTATCAAATTCAATTTCATAAAAGGAGGAGATTGGATCGAAAAACTTTCAGATAAATTAAAAATAAAAGGTTTACAGGGTGCTTTTTTATTAGGTGCTTTATTTGCTTTGGCATTTTGTCCCTATAGTGGAGCTTTGTTTTTTGGAATATTAATTCCGATGACCATCAAATCCGGTTTGGCAATGCCTGTGTTGTTTTCAATTGGTAGCGGAATACCTGTAATTATTTTCGCTTTTGTCATCGCTTTTAGTATGGAAAAACTTGGGATATACTTCAAAGCCGTAACCAAAATTGAAAAGGTAATGCGGATCGCAAATGGAATAATATTCATAGGTACAGGATTTTATTACCTAAACATCTATTTTAAAATAAATAGCATGCTAAGTTTTTAAAAATAGAAATAATTTTGCTAAAAATTAGTTAGAACAAATGAACTGAAGAGAAAATAATAAAAAGGCGATGTGTCAATAACCTTTTTAGTATAAATCTAGTCTAAAAGCATACAGCTTTAGATAATTTTAAAAATTTCAATTACAATATCCATGATAAACAATGTACTTATTGAAGATCAATACAAAAGAACCCGTTTATTTGAAAAAGAAAATATAAATTATTTGGTTCGGGTTTTGAAGAGATTTAATACTGTTCCCAAGATAAATAACATAAATATCATTACTTCAAATAGTGAGCCTGATTTATTTAAAATTGTTCCGAACAAATCCGTAATAATTGGTTCTTCCTTCTTAGACAAACCTGTTTTGGCCTTAATTTATTTGAGGTATGGAATTGAATGGCAACTTTGGTATAAAGCTTTAGGGAAAGATAAATCCAATGCGCTTTTATGCGATTTAGCTGCTTTAAAAGTTACTAAAATATTTTATGGGATATTGCCAAAAGTGGATAAAGAAAAGGTAAAAAAGCTCAATCATTTTTTGATTGACATGATTAAAGATGATGAGCATTTGAATGCGGAATCTCTATTAAAATATGCAGAATTGGAATCTTTGCATGGAATCAAAAATTCTAAAAAAGTATTTGAAAAATCATGGGAACCCATTCTTGAAAACTTGGCGAAACCAACAGAATATTTATTAATGTCAGGGGGGGATCTGAGGTTGAATATTGACGAGATTGAATTGCTAAATAAATATGGCTGCCGACCCTTTCCAAGACCCGATGCTTTTACTTTCGCCTCATCAACTGCAACAAGTATTTCTAATTTTGCATTTGACAAAACAGACAAAATTAGGCGCATATTAATTCAAAATAGCTTGAAAAAAGGTTTCAAAGATACAACTATTGCATTTTCAGAGTTATTAAAAAGCAATCTAAGGAAAACGCTTAAAATAAAAGAGGAATGTCAAATAATTTTTTCACCATCAGGAACTGATTCGGCCCTTCAAATTGCGGCAATTACTCAAATTATTTCTGATAAGGAAATTACACATATTTTAGTTGCTTCTGACGAAACGGGTAGTGGTGTGCCTGCAGCTTTAAAAGGATGTCATTTTGAGAACACAACAGCTTTAAATTATCCGGTTACAAAAGGGGATAAAATTGATGGATTTAGAGATGTTGATTTGATTAAAATTCCTTTAAGAGATGAAAACGGTGAGCTAAAATCTACATTACAAATGGATGCGGAGGTTTTTGCTGCCATTTCAAAAACGAATGAACAAGGGAGACATATCGTATTGCATGTAATGGATCAATCAAAATTAGGGTATCAATCACCTAGTGAAGAAATAATACAAAAAATTGATGAACTCAATAATTTATCTATCCAAATTATTATAGATGGTTCACAACTTAGACTGGACCCAAAAGACATACAAAATTATTTAAATAAAGGATATATTATTACAATTACCGGGAGTAAATATTTTACCGGCCCTCCGTATTCAGGAGCTTTGATTTTGCCTAAAAATATTAGCAGACGTATTAATTCAATAAAGGTTGCGATACCGGCAGGTTTAACCAATTATTATAATCATTCTGATTGGCCAGCATCTTGGTTTTGTTCCAAAGATTTATCAGATGGGTTTAATTATGGTTCAAATATGCGCTGGAATGCTGCGATAGTTGAAATGGAGAGGTATTACAAAACACCTATTTTGTACAGAAATATGGGAATTGAGATGTTTTGTAATTTTGTCGAAGATTCTATTAAAGATGCCGTTTTTTTGGAACCACTTTTTGGAGATAAAACAAAAACTAATTCATATAACAGCAACGAATTTGGATTAAGAAACATTTGTACCATTTTCCCTTTTTTCATTCTTAAAAATGAGAAAGTATTATCTGTTGATCAGGTAAAGAAACTTTACATATTGCTTAATTCTGACCTCTCTGATAAATTTGAGGGTTCATCTGTAGAAATCATTAGGCTTGCAGCCCAAAAATGTCACATTGGGCAACCTGTAAATGTAAAATATGGCAATGATTGTCAAAGTGCCGTTTTGAGAATTAGTTTGGGAGCCAGAGTTATATCTGAAAGTTGGGTCAACAGGGATATCAGTCTCTTTTTTAGAAATATTGAAGCACAAATGAATCAGATTACTTTAATTATAAAAAAGCTAGAATTAATCATAAACAATCCTGAACTGTTGAATTAAACATAATTGACCATGAATTGCAGGTAATTTTATATTGCCCCATATTGGATCGGATTCAAAAGTTAGGAATTAGACAAAAAGATTTGCTAATCGAAATAAGAAGAAATTAATTTTCTGACTCCTCTGAAGTAGGATCAGAAAGCTTTTATATTTGCGTTAAATGAGGAGACATTTGTACTTCTGTCTTCAAAATTGTTCAAGATTATCTAATAATTGGAGATTATTGTGTTGATGGATTACACTCTCTTACAGAATATATGAATGAAGCACGGTAAGTTTTTTTAAAATCACATAAAAATAAGCTTCAAAACTAAAAAGCCGAAAGATTTCAAAGCTCAGAAAGAATAATTTCTTTTGTTCATAGTGTTTCAATTCATTTCAACTTTTTACACTACACCAAAAAGTAGCTGTTTGGATGAATGAAATTGAGTTAAATTTTAATTATTTAGCTGATTATCTGTTTAATACGTATAAAAAAAGTAAATTTGTATATAATCCGTTTCATTTTTAGTTTAGGATGTATTAGGATTATGACAGTCTACCATTATAAAAGTACATGCCTGAAAATGCAATAGTTATAAATTAACTAAATGTACTAGCCTAGGTCAATATGATGAAATTAATTCTTCACAAACATGGCGGAAATTATCGAAATACGGCCTCTGACAATAAACGACTACAGACAACTCATGGAAGCAATGAAAGCTTCGTATAAAAATTGGTCGGGTAGTCTTTGGTCTCCAAATGCGATTGATTCACTCATAGAAAAGTTTCCCGAAGGACAGTTTGTTATTTGCAGTGATCAGAAAATAGTTGGCTGTGCATTGTCAATTATTGTGAAATATGATGATTTTGGAGATAACCATACTTATGCACAAATTACGGGCAAGTATTCTTTTACGACTCACAACACGGCAGGTGATGTGCTTTATGGCGTTGAGGTGTTTATTCATCCGGAACAAAGAGGTAAACGTTTAGGAAGGAGACTCTACGATGCCCGAAAAGAATTGTGCGAAAAATTGAACCTTAGGGCAATAGTCTTTGGAGGAAGAATTCCGAATTATCATAAATATGCAGATAGCATGCGCCCTAAGGAGTACATTGCTAAAGTAAAAATGAAGGAGATATATGATCCTGTTTTAAGCTTTCAATTAAGCAATGATTTTCATGTAAAAAAAGTTTTGACCAACTATATGCCTGATGATCTTCAGAGCAAGGAGTATGCTACTCTTTTGCAATGGGATAATGTGTATTATGTGAGTGAGAATGATTTTAAAAAAAGAATAACCCGAAGTATCCGATTGGGTTTGGTTCAATGGCAAATGAGGTTTTATGAAACAATTGATGAAATGTTCATGCATGCTGAATATTTCATTGACTCAATATCGGCATATCACTCAGATTTTGCCTTATTTCCTGAATTATTTAATGGTCCACTGATGGCTTTGATTGAAAGTAAAAATGAAGCGGAGTCAATGCGGAAACTAGCGGATTATACCAACCAAATAAAGGATAAATTTAGTCAATGGGCGGTTAAGTATAATGTTAATATAATCACTGGTAGTATGCCGTTACTCGAAAATGATGCTCTTTTAAATGTAGGTTACCTATGTCATCGCAATGGTCATGTAGAAAAATATGAAAAAATTCATGTTACTCCTGATGAAGAAAAATTTTGGGGACTAAAAGGCGGGCGAAATATAAGAACCTTTGAAACAGATGCCGGCCTTGTGGGCGTATTAATTTGTTATGATATAGAATTTCCTGAACTTGCCCGAATTTTGGCAGAAGAAAGAGTTCAGATACTTTTCGTCCCATTTCTCACAGATACTCATAATGCCTATATGAGAGTCAGACATTGTGCTGCCGCACGGGCAATAGAAAATGAATGCTTTGTCGCCATTACGGGTAGTGTCGGAAACCTTCCACAAGTCGAAAATATGGATTTACACTATTCTCAGGCAGTCGTATTTACGCCTTGCGATTTCGCTTTTCCTTTTAACGGAATAAAAAGCGAAGCCACAGCCAACACAGAGATGATATTGATTTCCGATGTAGATTTACGTCTCTTGGAAGATTTGCACTTTCACGGCAGCGTTAGAAACCTGTTGGATAAAAGAAATGATATTTATTCATTGCAACTAAAAAAGTAATTAGCGATGCATAAACATTTTTGTACTTACACTTGATTAAACTAATTATCAAAATTATAACGATGAAACATTTAGAAAATCTTAGTCAGTTTGAACTGGAATTGCTCTTAAAGTTTCCGGTGTATATTTCTTTGCTTGCCGCAAATAACAACGAGGGGTTGGATGAAACAAAAAAGGAGGCTGCTATTAAATTCTCTCATGTCAAAACCTTTTCCTGCAATCCCAAGCTTCACGATTTTTATCAATTAGTAGATAAAAATTTCGAAGAATCAATCACCAAACTTGACAACGAACTCCCCAAAGGGAGAAAAGAACGCGAGCTTGCTATCAGGGAACAATTGGCAAAGCTTGAGCTTATATTACAAAAAATGGACAAAGAATACGCAGCAAAGATGCACCGCAGCATGACATCTTTTAAAAACCATGTTTCAAAAGCACATCAAAATGTTCTTGAATATTTTGTGTTCCCAATACCCATCAAAGGCTTAACCGATTAGATCATATTTAAACAATGTCTTTCTGATCATGCTCATTTTATTTTAGTCTCTTTTACAATTACCTAGAGGTTTTACAACCACTAGGTAAAACTGTGGATGGTTTACATTGGTATGCAAACATTACATAAACAAGTTACCTGTGCTATGTAAATTGTAATAAGAAAGTAGATCGATTTAACAAAAAATTGGAGATACTTATTATTGGAATTTGATTATTAACCATTATTAAGAACAAACCACAGGGTTTAATTATAATTTTAGTTTAAATATCGGTATTTATCTGGTAAAAGTAGATTTGAAAAGTATCGATTTATAATTATTTGATTTCTAATTATCTGTTCTATATGAGGTAGTATTGCTACTAAATTTTAAAATACGGTGCTAATAAATCCTCAAAACGATACAATCCGGTCCTCTTGTTTTTTAAGTTTTCAGCAACGAAAATTACTCCGGTACCAAACGCTTCTCTTGAAATAGACTCGTGAATAAGCCTGACTGTTTGATACGGAAACCCAAATATTACTTCGTGTTTTCCAACAATACCACCGGCTCTTACCGTGTTAATGTTTTCTTTTTCAATATCTAATGCTTCAGCAATTTTTATTGCGGTACCAGAAGTCCCTTCTTTCGTTTTAAAGTGTTCTTCGTTGATTTCAATATCTACCAAAGGGGCTATTTTTTTTAAAAATTTTGCAGCAAACAATAAAAAATTTACGCCTAAAGTAATGTTAGGAGACCAAAAAACAGTGGTTTGACTGGATAAATTTTTCAATAGATTTATTTCCTCTTCCTTATAATGCGATATAGCAGTAATAATTTTTATTTTTCGTTCAGAGGCTATTATTCCATAGGTGTAAATTCCTTGATTGGAAGAAAAATCAATAATAATATCCACTGGATGTTTATCCAGAAGTTCTTTTATTGTTGTTTTTGAGCTGGAATATATTAATCCAGGCTCATCTGAGTGAATACCAAAAAATTCAGGAACCGATCTATGTTCTAAAATGGTGCTTTGTCGTAACACCCATTCCAAACAAAACTCTTTATTTTCAAGCAATACCGAAGCAACTGATTTGCCCGTTTTTCCAAATCCAATTAATCCTACTTTCATAATCGCTATTATTAATTCAACAAATTATTTTTAAAAAATGATTCTCGGATGAATAATTAATTTAATGCTACATAAGAAAAGGGGGATTAAAAGAGAGGAAGGATCATACGATATTTGCTTAGCAAATAAACAAACAGCTCTTGGATTTATGTAATATTGAATAATCCAAATTGATTAAATTAAATTTGATTGATACAAGGCTGAAGTAAAAACCTTGTATCAATCTTTAATATTTAGTGTTTTTATGTATGAATAATCTAATTTTAATCTCGAATCATTTTTAATTCTTTAAGAATTGATTCTAAGTATAATATAGAATCGATCAGATCTGCTTTATCAGCAAACGGAGCTGCCGTTTTTTCAAATTTTTCAGTTCCATCTAAAAAAGTCTTGATGTTTTCTTGTTGCGTTTCTAATGCTTTTATGTTATTTGAGCTGCTAGGAATTCCAAGATCACTTATAGAAACACCTCGTTTATTTGTTAAAGCAATGAAGGGGATTTTATTAACAACCACATTAATTCTTTCTATATATAAATCAACTAATTCCCCTTTCTTCATTTGTTCAAGTTCGTTTTTCTGATAATACTTCTTAATTACTGCGGTAGGACTAATAATACTGGTTGTCATTGACAATGATTGTGCATTGGAATTGCTTACTGCTATTATGGATATAAAAGATAAAATAAATATTTTTCTCATGATTGTTTTAAAAAAATTAATGTGTTATAAAATGTTAGTTAAAATTATTGGCGGGGCCATTTTTTAATATAGATTGAAATGCATTAGAATATTCTATTTTGGTGTTGAAAATCAAATGCTTTTAAATATTAATTGCATTGTTGTTAAGATGCTGTAGCGTTATGGGAACGTTTAAAATGTTATAGCGTATTTCTTAAATTTATTAATGTTGGATTCTTTTTTAATTTAAAGGTCATTTTCTTTTTTTAGGTTTGTAATTGTTTTTAATTTGGATATTGCAAACTAAACCAATATTTGCATGATTAAAGTTGACCGTCGTCAATCTATATTAATAATTTATTTATGGGCTTTGAAATTTTAAAATATTCTTTTAAAAGTAACCAACTTTTAGGTGAAATAGAACCTGAATGTATGTCGGAATTAGAGGAAATAAAGAGCGTTCAATTGTTTACTAAGAATGATGTTTTGTATGAGCAAGGTTCAGTGGCAAAGGCTTTATACCGAATAAGAAAAGGGAAGGTTAAAATAGAACAGCTTAACCAAGACGGCAAAACAAGAATAGTTTATGTATATATCCAGGATGATTTTTTTGGTTTTCGACCTTTGTTAAGCAATGAAAAACATCCCGTGTCCGCAATTTTTTTAGAAGATAGTGAAATTGAGATTTATGCGGGAAACGAATTCATTAAGATTGCTAAAGAATCCCCTAATTTATCATTTAACCTAGTTGAAATTTTAAGTTTTGAATTTAATGTTTGGATCAATTTGATTTCGTCACTTTCACATAAATCAGCAAAGGAGAAAATTGCTTTAATTTTGTTGATATTAAACGAAAAGTATAGAAATGATGATGGAATATCGGAAATCATTATGACTAAATCTGATATCGCCAAATATAGCGAAACATCAAAAGAAACAGTAGTCAGAGTTATTGGTTACTTGGAGGAACAAGGAATCTTAATAAATAAGGGCAGAAGTTTTGAAATTACAAACCAAAAAATACTTGAAATTATCGCTGAGGGATTCTAAAAAATGAACTTTTAAAACAATATTTTCCAATATCAGTTCTTTCCATTCGGTTTCTGATTTAATAAAAACTACAGCAATACTTTTTCTTTCTTATTCTTTTCCTGAATGCTGACTTGCATACTAATCGACTTTAATTCGGTCACAACGGCATCGAAATAAGTTTTAAGGGAAAAATTGGATGTGATTCCAGTAATGAAAAATTGAGATCTTCAGAAAAAACTGCTAATGTAATTTCCTGTATAACCCCTTTTAGGCATAGAGAAAACGGTTTGCAAAAATTAGAGGTAGATATTAATATTTAGTTGAAAAATTAGCAAGTTAAGATGGAGAGGTGTAAATTCCAGTGCCTTTGATCACCTAATTAGGCTTTAAGTTGTCTATGTAAATTGAAATGTAATATAATGCTAGTCAGTTGATTTTGATTAAGTGCCGGTTATCAATTAGCTCTGCTCTATTGAAATTGGAATTAGATGGTCAGTCATGCCGTTTTTTTTTCTTAATTGTTACTCTACTTTTTATAAGCATTTCCAGTAATATGCTGATGTTTAAATTGTATTCTTAAATTGGAATATTCGATTTTTAGGATGCTTGTTTGCAAATAAAAAATAGAATTATTTTTATGCGGTTATGAATTTGTGTTTTATTCTGTTATTTTTGGAAATTTTAGGAAGTAAATAGTAGTTTATAGCAACATTCTTGATGATTCTATTTCGCTCAGCAATAATAGTATGATTGTCATTACTGAAGATAATTTGAAGTGATTGCGGGTGGTACCAGTTGTAGATTAAATTCCGATAAAGAATTAAAACAATAAGCCAAATTAAAATGTAATTACCTCTTTTGCTAATAACGTTCCAAATAGTTTCTTTATAAAATGAAGCAAAAAATTAGAATCATTATACTTTTTCTTTTATTTACATTTATTGTTAGTGCCCAGTCTAAGGATTTTGTTTTTTCTCCAATTAATGTTTTACAGGGATTGAGTGATAATCAGATAAGGTATATATTACAGCTGCCAGATGGGAGAATGGTTTTTAAAACAAGTGGGAATATTAATATCTATGATGGTGGACAATTTAAATACATTCATCAGGCAACTGGTGATGTCTATCCATTAACTTGTTATGATGGTTTCTATCGAATTTATCAAAGTAAAGATTCGCTACTTTGGATAAAAGATACTCATAAATTGATGTGTGTCGATCTTCGTTCCGAAAAATATCTGTCTGGTTTGAGTTCCTATTTTAACAAAAAGGGATTTAGAAAACCTATTGAAGATTTTTTTATGGATTCTAATAAGCAGCTATGGGTCCAAGTTTCCGGGAAGTTGTATAACGATGATTCTACTACTATCTTAGACTTATCTGCTAATCAGGGGCGTTTACAAGATTTAGAATCTGTCAAGAATAATTTGTATTTATTTTATAGTACAGGCGAAGTTGTCTGTTATGATTTAAAAACAAAACACAAACTTTACAGTATCGCTGCTTATCAGCCACAAGAACAAAAGCTTTTTAAAAACACTTCACTGGTAGTTAAGGGAAACATTGGCTTTTATCAATTGCGAAATGGAAGTAAAGGAGGTTTTTTCTTTTTTGATACCCAAAAACGTACTTGGAAAAAAATACTCGAAACTAATTACACCCTTAACACATTGGTAGTTAATTCAGATGATATTGCATATATCAGTTGTACTTATGGTATTTGGATAATTAATTGTAAGAGCGGTGAAAAACGTTATTTGCCTACATTGAAAAAAGTAGATGGAAGTATTTTGGATACTGAAATAAGTACTCTTTTTTATGATAAACAAGGAGGATTATGGCTAGGGACACTCAATCAAGGACTACTTTATTATCATGCTTCCAGATATAAATTCAAATATATAGGACGTTCCTATTTTTATAAAAACTCTTCAAAAGACATTATAGTTCAAGTATTTGCAGAGGATGATGCTGGAAATATATACATTAAATGCCAATCAGGGATTTATCGCTATACTGTCTCTTTGAAAAATGATAAGTTAACTCTTGTTTCTTCTTCGTTAGTGCCAAAAGAGGTTTTTAAAAAACTTAATCATAATAACAAATCGATTAATCTTAGTGTTAACCAAACTGCCTCACTTACTGATGTGCGTGGTTGGCAATGGACTGGAACTCAAGACGGATTAAAACTTTTTGAACCTAAAAAACAAAAAGAAAGATTTTTTTATACCAAAGACGGTTTGTCAAATAATTTTGTACATGCTATTTTAGAAGATAGGAAACATAACATTTGGATAACAGGTAGTTATGGGATAACAAAACTGCAAGTAGATTCTGTAAGTGAAAAAATTCATTTTACTAATTTTACTTCAGAAGAAGGAACATTGGAAGGAGAATATTCAGATGGGGCAGCATTTGAAGCAGCAGACGGAACGCTGTATTTTGGAGGTATAAATGGATTTAATGTATTGAAATCAAATAATGTGGTTTCAGAAAAATTACCATTTAAAGCTGTTTTTACTAATTTGTTTTTACGAGGAGTAAAGGTTGAATCAGGAAAAAAATATGATGATCGTCTTATTTTGCCTCAATCCGCTGCCTATACTAAGGCAATAGAATTGTCTTATGATCAGAACTTCCTAACCTTTGAATTTTCTGCTCTCAATTATCAAAACCCCTCTCAAACGTATTATCGTTATCAGCTAGAAGGTATTGATAATGAATGGAGAGAAACTACTATTAGCGGACGAAACGAAAACTTTAATTCCGACGACATTCTTAAAATTTCCTATACCAATCTTCCTCATGGGAAATACAAACTCAAGGTTATGACCTCGAATAATAATCGACATTGGAATGGATTAGTTACCGAATTGCAAATCACAATCAACGCACCATGGTGGAAAACTTCGATTGCTTATATAGTGTTTATAGTTCTTTTTATAGCTCTAATTGGTTCAAGTTTCTATGCTTATGTTTCTTATACCCGAAAGAAACTGGAACAAAATCATAGAGAAGAGGTTTTATTAATTAGGATAAAAAACTTATTAGAACAATGCGATTTTCTTCAATCAGAAAAGGAAACTTATTTAACTCAAACAAATTTAAATTCCATACAATCTGTTGAAGGGAATAACGGGAATAATGCTGATAGTGCTTTTTTGGCAAGAGCTTTGGAACAAGTAGAAAAAAACTTGCACATTTCAGACTATTCCGTAGAGCAACTCAGTCGAGATCTTTGCATGGATCGTACAGGTTTGTATCGTAAATTAATTGGGTTATTGGATAAATCGCCTTCCTTGTTTATTCGAAATATTCGCTTGCAAAGAGCTGCTGCATTGATTCTTGAAGGAGAACTCAATATTTCAGAGATTACTGAAAAAGTGGGTTTCAGTAGTTCTAGTTATTTGAGTAAATGCTTTCAGGAAATGTACGGTTGCCGTCCGTCTGAATATGCCGAAAAGGCTAAGAAATCAACCTAATTGTTGTTTATTTCAACATGATTGTTGTTCTGTTTTTATTCTTAAAAAATACTTTTGTTACTAACATAAATTGAAATTATTAATTTAATCAGTAACCATGAAATTTTTTAAACAAATCTATTTTCTAGTAGCCTTGGCAACTATTTTGACGGCTGCAAAAATGAGTGCTCAAAGTATTGAGCAAACAGCGCAGGGAGTGAAATTTTCTGCTCAGAATTTAAACATTCATATCGAATTCTATTCAGGTAATATTGTAAGAGTATACAAAACGCCAAAAGACGTTTCTTATGAAAAAAAGAGTCTTTCGGTTGTGAAATCTCCTGAAAAAACAGTGGTGAATTTTGAGCAAAAAGGAAACAATATCATATTAAAAAGTAGTTCAATACTAATTGATGTTAACTCAGTAACTGGAGGTATCACTTTTTATGATACATCTGGAAAATTATTGCTCAAAGATAAAGATTACGGAACGCAATTTTCGCCTTTAAGCGAAGCCGGTACTTCTATTTATAAAGTTAGGGAAGGATTTTTATTGGATAAAGAGGAAGCAATATATGGTGTTGGGCAAATTATGGATAATAAATTTAATCGCCGTAATTCATTCCATCACATGCAAAACGAGAATATGTCAACCTACTCTCCCTATTTTATGTCGGTAAAAGGATATGGCGTTTTTTGGGATAATTATTCCATTTCCGATTTTAATGACAATCCACAAGAACTTTCTTTTGATGGGAAAGGTTATTGTTCTGATTATTATTTTATGTATGGTCAAAATGCAGATGGTGTTATTGCACAAGTTAGGGAGTTAACGGGCAAAGCACCTATGCTTCCATTATGGGCTTATGGATTTTTCCAAAGTAAAGAGCGGTATCATACGGAAGATGAAAGTCTGGACGTTTTAAAAAAATACCGTAAACTAAAAGTACCTCTTGATGTAGTTATTCAGGATTGGCGTTATTGGCCGGAATTTCAAAAAACAGATAGTTTATGGAATTCTCAAAGTTTTGACAAGGAACGCTTTCCAAATCCTAAAAAATGGGTTGATGAAATTCACAAACTAAACGCTAAGCTATTAATTGTTACATGGCCAGGATTTGGTCCTAAAACAGAACAACGTAAAGAGTTTGATAGTAAAAATATGATAATTAATTTTGATACCTGGCCTCCAAAAAGCGGTGCGAGGCCTTATGATGTTTACAACCCTGAAGCACTGAAGATCTATTGGAAATATCTCAATAAAGGAATATTTAGTTATATTGAAAATGATGGTTGGTGGCTTGATTCAACAGAGCCGGATCATATTAATAAAAAAGAATCAGATTTTACACTTCCAACATATTTGGGCAGTTATGGTAGTGTTAAGAACGCTTATAGCTTAATGCACAATAAAGGAATTGCTACCAATCAACGTTTAACAAATAGTAATAAACGTGTTGTTATACTTACTCGTTCAGGTTTTATCGGTCAACAAAGATTTGGTTCTAATACGTGGAGCGGTGATGTAGTTTCTTCATGGGAAATGCTTGAAAAACAAATTCCTGCTGCTTTAAACTATACCTTGATGGGAATTCCTAATTGGAATAGTGATATCGGTGGTTTTTTTGCAGGACGTTGGAAAAATGGCGGGGGTAATAAAAATCCAGAATTTCAGGAGTTGTATGTTCGTTGGATGCAATTTGGTGCTTTCACGCCTATGATGCGTTCACATGGAACGGATCTTCCTCGTGAGATATGGAACTTTGGTGATCGTGGTACCTGGTGTTTTGATGCACAAGAGAAATCGATTAATCTGCGTTATAAATTGCTGCCTTATATTTATAGTACATCTTGGGATGTTAGTCATAACAACGGTACATTCATGCGTCCGTTAATTATGGATTTTGCAGCCGATACAAAAACGCATGATATCGGTAATGAGTATCTATTTGGTCGTACTTTTCTTGTGGCTCCCGTAACGCAATATAACGCAAGAAAATGGCCTGTTTACCTGCCACAAGGAAGTAGTTGGTACAACTTTTGGACTAATGAATATTTTAAAGGAGGACAAACTGTTGTAACCGATACACCTGTAGATAAAGTTCCTCTTTATGTAAAGGCTGGTGCTATTATTCCTTTTGGACCCGAAGTGCAATATTCAACAGAAAAAAAATGGGACAATCTCGAAATTCGTATTTATCAGGGAGCTGATGGTGAATTTTTATTGTATGAAGATGAAAATGATAACTACAATTACGAAAAAGGAAGTTATTCAACTATCAAATTCAAATGGAATGATCTGGCAAAAACACTTACTATTGGAGATAGAGAAGGTTATTTTTATGGTATGCTTAAATCACGCAAGTTTAAAATTACGGTCGCTAGTTATGATAAAGCATCAGTTGAAGGTCTTTCAAAATTTGTCAAGGTTATTTCTTATAATGGGAATGAGATAGTTGTAAAATTGTAAAAGAAACGAAGATAATGATGCTGGTTAAAAAGCAAAAGACAGATTAAGAATTGATTGCGAATTAAAAAGGAGTAGGAAACTTTATTTTCTGCTCCTTTTTTTATATGCACAAATGTTATAAGCACATCTTTAACTTTTTTAATTCCCTGTTGAATTCTTTTTATCTTTTAATTATTTAATTTTTTAGAAAAATAATCGAACCTTATTTTCAATTGCAAAAAAGAAATCGATTAGTTTAATCTTGTGGTAGGGGTGGAATTCACATTTGGCGCATAAACAAAAAAAATCCCGAAATCTTATAAATTAAGAGTTTCGGGATTTAGTAAGCTACGCCTAATAAACAATTTACAAACCATTTTATCAATGATTTGAAGAAATTGGCATATTTCTTTATTGATTTGTAAGATAATTATTTTAAATATTTATTTTAAGCGGTTTGGTTGTATTGCAGGGGTTAAATCTTAAAAAGCGTTAAAATATCTAAGTTGTTTTTTCAAAAAACAGGTTATCTAGTAAAAATAGGATGATCAGATATTATTCGTAAAAAAAATATAGACTTAATCTTATGTTTTTTGTCAAAAGCAAGATGGTTATTGCTAGTTCGTTACATTTTATTTCTATATGTAACGTAGTGTAAAGTATTTGTAACAAATAAATAAGAGCTCTCAGTTTTTAATAAATACTTTTGAATTGTCTTTTTTTTATTGATTATTAAAAATAAACAGTATTTTTTTTCATATCAATAATTATTTCTTAAAAGTGTGCTGTATTGCATGTTTTGATTGCTGCTTCTTTTGAAAACTTATTTAAAAATAGTATTAGTTAAGTGTGAAAAAGGGATTGTATATGAATTGAAAGAGACAAAAAATAAGATTAAACTAAAGAGCTTTTCAGATTATAGACTTTATTATTCAACTTCAGCACTGCAGGCTAAACTATAAGGAGAAATAATAAATAGAAAATTATGAATTACTCTCCAGTTGTTCTTCAAAAAAAATAGTGGACTTGTGGTTTTGGGTAATTCCAAAACAATCACATTGTAAAAAATATAATTGAATAAATTAATCAAAAAAAAGTTATGAAATTGAGAAACCAATGTTTAGTATTTGTATGTCTTTTTATGTTAAGCAGCTATAGCTTAAAAAAAGAGAAATCATATACTGTTTCTTTAAAGGATGTTTTTAAAGATGAATTCTATATTGGAACAGCTTTAAGCGCGGACCAAATCGAAGAAAAAGCACCAAAAGAAGATTCTCTGATTCGCAAAGAATTTAATGCCATTACCGCTGAGAATATTATGAAATCAATGTTCGTTCATCCGCAAAAGGACAAATATGATTTTTCTCTTGCAGATAAATTCGTGGCTTATGGTAAAAAAAATAAAATGTTCGTTCACGGGCATACTTTGATTTGGCATAGTCAATTAGCTCCGTGGATGAGGAAGATTAAAGACAGTGTCGAGATGAAAGCTTTTATGGAAGATCATATTAATACGATTGTTTCCAGATATAAAGGACGAATTGGTTCCTGGGATGTTGTTAATGAGGCTCTAAATGAAGATGGAACTTTAAGAAAGTCTGTTTTTTTCAATACTATGGGTGATAAGTATCTAGTCGATGCTTTTAAATTGGCAGCAAAAGCTGATCCTCAGGCAGAATTGTATTACAATGATTATAATATCGAAGAACCTGTAAAAAGAGCAGGTGCTATTAATTTGATTAAAAAAATTAAGGCAGGCGGCGGAAAAATCGACGGTGTTGGTATTCAAGGACATTGGCGATTAAACAGTCCGTCATTAAATGAAATAGAACAAAGTATTTTGGATTATTCAGCCCTTGGGCTTAAAGTTGCTTTTACGGAACTTGATATTACTGTTTTACCAAATCCCGGAGATCTGAGAGGCGCCGATGTAAATCAGAATTTTCAAGGAAACAAAAAAATGAATCCTTATCCAAACGGTTTGCCAGACTCAATCCAAAACAAATTGGCAAATCGATATGAGTCACTTTTTAGACTATTCTTGAAGCATAAAGACAAAATCAGCAGAGTTACTTTTTGGGGTGTTCATGATGGTCAATCATGGTTAAACGACTGGCCGATAAAAGGTAGAACAAATTATCCACTGTTGTTTGATGCCAATTTAAAGCAAAAGAAAGCTTATCAAAGTATAACTAATTTATAGCAAAAAGATGAGATTAAAAATGAAAACATATAGTAATGGTTTGAGTTGTTCCTTAAAATTGGAATAACTATTCGCATGCTATTTTTTTGCAGGTTAACACAACCGATTGTTTTTTTTTCTCTATCTTCATGATTGCCTTTTAGGCAAAAGAATTTTAGAGATTGTGTATTCAGATAAATATTAATTACTAACAAAATAACTAATGAATTTTACTTCACAAAAATTGTCCATTAAAGAAAAAATTGGTTACAGCTTAGGAGACTTAGCTGCAAACTTAGTTTTTCAAACTTTGATGACCTATTTGGCTTACTTCTATACCGACATATATGGATTGTCACCTACTGATTCATCAATTATTATGTTAATTGTTGGTTTAGTTGCTGCTTTTGTTTTTAACCCAATAATTGGGGTTTTAGCAGATAGAACCAGAACAAAATGGGGAAAATTCAGGCCTTGGATTTTACTTACGGCAATTCCTTTGGGAGTTGTTGCTTTAATGGCGTTTTCGACTCCTGATTTTTCATATAAGGGAAAAGTTATTTATGCTGTAGTTACTTACACCTTATTATTGATTTTTTATGCGGGAAATAATTTACCATATTCTGCCTTAAGTGGTGTAATTACTGGGGATATGGCTGAGAGAAACAGTTTGTCATCCTATCGTTTTGTGGCTGTCATGTTTGCGCAGTTTTTTGTTCAGGTTTTTATGCTTGGAATTATAAAAAGTGCCGGAAATGGCGATAAGGCCTTAGGAATAGAAAAAGTAATGACTGTTTTGGCAATTATCGGAACAATAATGCTTTTAATTACATTTTTGACCACTAAGGAAAGAATAGTTCCTAAACCAGAGCAAAAGTCAACTGTTAAAGAAGATTTGAGTGATTTGATTAAAAATAGACCGTGGCTTATTATGCTGACATTAACTACTTTGGTTTTTGTTACTTTGGCAATGAAAGGTGGTTCTTATGTTTATTATTTTGAAAATTATGTAAATAAAGAGCAATTAGCCTCTTTTATTAGCCCTATTTTAAATTTGTTATCTGATATCGGTTTAAATCATTTTGGAAATGATCCTGTTGCTGCTGGATTTGGATTGTTTAATGCAGGAGGTATCATTTTTATGATTGTCGGCATTACATTGTCTAAGAATCTCGCTGATAAATATGGTAAGCGTAATGTCTTTGGTGCATTTTTGTTTATTTCTACGTTGTTTATCATCGCGTTTTATTTCTTTTCTCCAGATTCTATTGGACTTATGTTTTTCTCTCAAATCTTGCACGGTTTTTTCTATGGAATCACAATCCCAATTCTTTGGGCAATGATTGCAGATGTTGCTGATTACTCCGAATGGCTGAATAACCGTCGTGCAACTGCCATTATTTTTTCAGCGATGATGGTAGGACTAAAAACTGGGTTGAGTATTGGAGGATCTTTAACAACGTTGTTTCTTGGCTATTTTCATTACGTACCAAATTCATTGGTACAAACAGAAGTAGCTATTAATGGGATCAAATTATTAGTAAGTATTTTTCCGGCTATTCCTTTTTTGATTGGCACTGGATTGTTGTTTTTCTATAAAATCAATAAAGAAATGGAAGTACAAATTGAATCAGAACTTAAAAATAGAAGAACTTAATTATTTAAATAAAATTATCACTATGCCTGAAGATAGTATTGAACAGATTGATTTCGAGGAAATTAACGAACTGGCGATTTCAAAGCCTTTAGTATCCCATATTTACACTGCCGATCCCTCGGCACACGTATTTAATGGTAAAATATATGTTTATCCTTCCCATGATATAGATGCCGGGATTCCCTTCAATGATAATGGAGATCATTTTGGAATGGAAGATTACCATGTTTTCTCGATGGATGATATTTCATCAGAAGTTGTCGATAACGGGGTTGCATTGCATGTTGATGATGTGGAGTGGGCAGAAAAGCAAATGTGGGCTCCAGATGCAGCTTATAAAAACGGAAAATATTATTTGTATTTCCCTGCTAAACGTGCGGATGGAATTTTTCAGATTGGAGTGGCAGTTGGGGATTCACCTATTGGGCCTTTTAAACCAGAGGCTGATGCGATAAAAGGAAGTTATAGTATCGATCCAGCAGTTTTTGAAGATGAAGATGGGAAACATTATATGTATTTTGGAGGAATTTGGGGCGGACAGCTTCAGAAGTACAGAAATAACAAGTATGACCAAAATAATGAGGAACCATCAGTAAATGAAAGAGCATTAGGACCTATTGTAGCTTTGCTCAGGGATGATATGCTTGAATTTGCAGAAGAGCCAAAAGAAATAAAAATTTTGGATGAAAATGGAGAAGAACTGTTAGCGGGAGATAATAATCGTCGTTTTTTTGAAGCTTCTTGGGTTCATAAGTATAAAGGCAAGTATTATTTTTCATACTCAACAGGAGATACTCACTTTATATGTTATGCCATAGGTGATAATCCTTATGGACCTTTCATATATCAGGGAAGAATTTTAAATCCAGTTATCGGATGGACATCGCATCATTCGATTTGCGAAGTAAAAAATGAATGGTATTTGTTTTATCATGATTCAAGTTTATCAAGAGGGGTAACACATTTGCGAAGTATGAAGGTTACTAAAATTGATTATACAGAGGATGGGGCAATTATTACAATTGATCCTTATGGGATAAGAAGAAAATTGTTTATGTAAATCAATTGAGAATTTATTTTAATTCTTTAGTTCCCTTACTATTCATATTATTTTATTTTTTTTAATTGACTTTTTTTTTGTCGATTGGAATTAAGTGGCTTTTGCCTTAATAGAGGAATAAATTAGACAACCGATTGCTTTACGAAGCTCATAGTTGTTAAAAAATAAACAACAGTGTTTTTAATGGTTTTCTGTTAAAAACACACTTATTAACTAAACCAAAATGAATTTTTAATTTAAATCAATTTTTATGACTAACTTTTTTGTTACAAGTAGACAGAGGCATTTTAGATGTTTTTGTTTTTTGATGATGATGTTTGCATTCTCACTGTTTTCGAATGCGCAGACAACGGTCACTGGTGTAGTATCAGATGCCAATGGCCCTATTCCTGGGGCTAATGTGAATGTAAAAGGAGGAAAGGGTGGAGCGAGTACCAATTTTGATGGGCATTACTCCATAAGTGTGCCTGCAAATGGTGTTCTTGTTTTTAGTTTTGTGGGTTTAAAAAGCAAAGAAGTGGATGTAAACGGGCGAAACACTATTAATGTTAAGCTTGAAGAAGAATCCAATACTTTGAAAGAAATTGTAGTAATTGGATACGGTGCTGTACGTAAGGAAGCAGTTACCGGGTCTGTATCTACAATTGCAGGAAAAGAATTGAGCGAATATGCATCAGGAAATGTTACTCAAGCATTACAGGCAAGATTACCAGGTGTGGAGTTAACTCAAACCTCTACGAAACCAGGAGCATCCATGCAAATTCGTATTCGTGGTACCAGATCGCTTACGGCAAGCAATGATCCTTTGGTTGTACTTGATGGAGTTCCTTTTGCAGGGTCAATTGGAGATATCAATCCTGTTGATATAAAATCACTTGACATTTTGAAGGATGCTTCTGCTACTGCTATTTATGGATCTCGTGGTGCCAATGGAGTTGTGTTGATTACAACGAATAAAGGGTATAAAGGTCAAAAACCTAAATTTACTTATAATGGATTTGGTGGTGTAAAGAATGTTTTTGGGGAATACGATATGATGAATGGCGATAAGTTTGCAGCACTTCGTGATGTTACTAAATTATATTCGGATGGAAGAGACGAGGTAAGAGGTACTAATACTGACTGGCAAGGATTGTTGTATGATTCTGGACAAATTATAAGTCATGATTTTGGTGTTTCCGGAGGAAGCGAAGGCGGTTCTTATACTGGAGGATTAGGGTATTATAAAGAAGGATCCGTTTTGCCTGTGCAATCATATGAGCGTTTTAGTCTTAGAGCATCATTAGATCAGGAAATTGGGACTGCATTTCGCGTAGGATTTACAACTAATAATAATTATGCAATTACAAACGGTGATAATATTGGGCCTGGTGCAGCTTTAGGGATGTCACCTCTGGTTAATCCTTATGATGCTAATGGCAATTTAAAGAGAACTGTTAATATGGGATTAATAGATGATAAATGGGTTTATACAAGAGAATCTATTAATGCTTTAGGCGACAAGTATATTAACCAAAACAGAGCGTTTAGTTCTTATAACAATATTTTTGCTGAGCTTAAAATTCCAGGTGTAGACGGTTTGAAATACAGATTAAATTCTGGATTAAATTTCCGTGCAACTAATAATGGGTATTATGAAGGCCAAGGTGTTTTTGATGTAAATGCTGCAACTTTATCAAATGCTTCAATTAGTAACTTCATGTCGACACAATGGCTACTTGAGAATTTAATTACTTATGATAAAACTTTTGCCCAAAAACATACAATTAATTTTGTTGGATTATATTCTAATGAGGGTTATACAGGTAATAGTTCGAGAATTTCAAGAAACGGAATTACTTCTGATGCATTTCAATTTTATAATCTGGGACAAAGTGAGGAACCTATCACTATCACACCGTCTGAACAGGATTATACAAAATGGGGATTACGTTCTTATATGGCAAGGTTAATGTATTCGTATGATAATCGCTATTTTATTTCAGGTACGTTGCGTTCTGACGGTTCATCAAGATTGGCAGAAGGTCACAAATGGGTAACTTATCCGGCAATTTCAGCTGGTTGGACTATTTCTAATGAATCTTTCATGAAGGATATTAGTTGGCTTAGTTCTTTGAAGCTGCGTGCAGGATATGGTGAAACTTCTAACCAGTCAGTTGATCCGTATGCTACCTTAGGAACTTTAAGTACAAGACCTTATAATTTTGGAACTACCTATTCTACGGGAGTTTATGTTACTGAATTGCCTAACCCTGCTTTAGGTTGGGAATATTCTAAGACGATGAATTATGGTTTAGATTTTGGATTTTTTGGTAACCGTTTAACAGGTACTGTAGAATATTATAATACACAAACGGAAAATTTATTGCAAAGAGTTGGCTTGCCAACAACATCAGGTGTTAGTGGTTATACAGCAAATGTTGGTGCTACAGAAAATAAAGGATATGAAATTTCATTAAATGGAGTGATTTTGGATAACCCAAATGGCTTAACTTGGACAGTGGGTGTTAACTTTTATGCTAATAAAAATAAAATTACTTCACTTGCTTCTGGAAAAGATAGGGATGAAGCTAACTTATGGTTTGTTGGTCATAATATCGCCTCTGTTTATGATTATCAAAAAATTGGGCTTTGGCAAGAGGGTGACGCTTTTATGGATAAATATGAAGCAGGACCAACAGGTGTTAACCAAGCAGGAACTGTTGTAGGATCTATTAAAGTAAAATATACTGGAGGTTTTAATCCTGATGGTTCTCCTACACGAAGAATTGATGCTACAGATAGACAAATCTTAGATACCGATCCTGACTTTCAAGGAGGATTCAATACTAATTTAACGTATAAAGGTTTTGATTTTAATGCTGTTGGAGCATTTAAAAGTGGTGGAATTTTAGTAAGTACGCTTTATGGTAGCGCTAGTTATCTGAATTTGCTTAATGGACGAAGCAGTAATGTCGATGTAGATTATTGGACACCAACAAATACAGGTGCAGATTTTCCAAATCCAAATGGAGTTAGAAGTGGAGATAATCCAAAATATATGTCAACTATGGGGTATTTTGATGCTTCTTATTTGAAAATAAGATCAATAACTCTTGGTTATACTCTTAAGGAGAATTTTATTAAAAAAGTCGGAATTGATAAATTAAGAATATATACTTCTGTTCAGAATCCATTTGTTTTCTTTTCTCCTTATCATGATATGTCTGGTATGGATCCAGAAACAAATTCATTAGGTGATCAAAACCAAGCAGTAAATTCATACCCTCGTAGAATTTTAGTTATTGGTACAAATACGCCATCAACTCGCAACTTTTTAATGGGTCTTAACTTAACATTTTAATAAAACATAATATGAAACGATATATATTTAAAAATATAATAGTAGGATCAGTAGCTTTGTTTAGTTTGGTAGGTTGTTCTGACCTATTGGAGGAAAAACCGCATGATTTTTATGAGCCTGGCTACTTTAAAACGGAACAGGGTGTAATTCAAGGATTAACATCGCATTATGCGCACTTACGCTGGCTGTATGGAAACGCTTATTTTTACAATTCATTAGAAACAGGTACAGATGAATCTACTTATGCACAAAGTGCCGATGGTAACTTTAAAGATCATGATTTATCAGGTGTAGGGACAATTACACCAAGTTCAAGCCGTTCAGATGTCTTATGGAATAATTCTTTTGCGGATATTAATACTGCCAACGGAATTATTGAAAATGGAGCAGCGGTGGGCGTTGCGAAAAGTTTGATTGCTGAATCTAAATTTTTCAGAGGATTTGATTATTTCTTGTTGGTACAGACTTTTGGAGGAGTACCTTTGGATTTAGGGGCTGGGGAATTAAAATTTAATAGTAAACCTTCAAGGTTTTCAGTACGTAACAATGTAGCAGAAGTTTATACTAAAGGAATTTTTCCTGATTTAAAAGCAGCAGTGGCTGAGCTACCAGATGCATCTAGACTGACTGGTACTGCAACTAAAACATTGGCTCGATTATATTTAGCAAAAGCTTATTTGACGTATGCTTGGTGGTTGGAAAACCCAAATAATATACCAACTTATCCAGAAACTCCCAGAACAGACCCTAACGGTCACAATGCACAATGGTATTTTCAAGAAGCATATAATGTTGCTTTAGAAGGAATTAATAATGCTGGGACTAATTTTGCTTTACAGGCAAGTTTCTACGATGTCAATTTGGGATCTAATGACCGTAATAAAGAAATGTTGCTTTATGCAGACCATACAGAAGCTAATGAGTATTATAACGGATCTAGTCTTACTTATGCTGGTGGAGGCGATGCAGATAATTTTGCAGGATGGATGCCAACCTGGAATTATACAGCCATTAAAAGTAAAAATGCAGCAGGTGCTTTAGTATCTCCTGTTCAGCGTGAAGCGGCTCAGGCTTTAGGACGTCCTTGGACTCGTATGGCTCCTCCTATCGATGTTTTTACAAACACATTTGCTGACAAAACAAATGATTCACGTTATGATGGTACTTTTACAACAGTGTATCGCGGAAACTGGAATTTAAAAGGAACTGGATTAACAGATGTAACAACATTGTATAATGCAAATTCATTGCCTATAACTTCAAAAGATGCTGTATTAACGTTTTTGGGAGCAGAACCTGCTACCGCTATAACATATCCTTCTGGAGCAGGCGATAGTGGTATTGGTGCCGGAGTATTACCAGGTAGATCTGATTATGTAATCTCTCCTCTAGGATTTAGTAGAATTGTGTATCCGGGATTTTGGAAAATGGGGCCATACCGTACAGACAATGCTGGAACTTTAGGACAGCCTAATGCCGCAAGTACAAGACCATTTCCTATTGCTAAATTCTCAGAACTCTATTTTGTAGCTGCTGAAGCTGCTGTAAAAGGAGCAACTGGATCTATGACAGCCAGAAGCCTAATTAATGTTATCCGTGCACGTGCAGGTAAATGGCGTTGGGATAATAATGGTAATGTAGCAAAAGTTGCAGATAATAGTGCGGCACTTACTGCAGCAACTCCAGCTGTTATTGACATTAACTATATTCTAGCTGAGCGTTCACGTGAATATTTTGGTGAGGGATACCGTTGGTATGATTTAGTACGTACTCAAAAATGGAATGAGTTAGCAGGCACTTATAGAATTGGCGGAGCTAGTTATGGCAATCATACTCCAGCAACAATAACAAGAACTATCTTGCCATATCATTATTTAAGACCAATTCCAGTTGGTCAGCTTGATGGGATGGAAATGACAGATGCTGAAAAGAAAGCTTATCAAAATCCTGGATATTAAGTTTTGGATTTAATGAAAAACTAATTTAAATAAGAATTTTGGTTAACAATTATGAGTGTAGTTTTTACAGGATACCTTAATAATTTGTTAGTTTTAAGTTTGTTTTAGTTAGGTAAGCCGAGGGATAATTCTCTCGGCTTTTTTAGTATCTTTTCAATATTTTTGAAATAAATAATCACTAGTATCTACTTAAAACCAGATTGTGCATTGGTCAAAAATTTCACCGATTAGTACAAATTTATTTAACTACCTGTGGGAAATTGACATTTATAAAGTTTACTTGTAAAATGAATAATGTAGCTGATTAGGTTATTATTATATTAACAGTTACGGAAAACTACTATTAGAAAATATAAATCACTAATTAAAATAAAAATTAATGAAAAGTATTCACAGTTGGATTACAGTATTGATAATCTGTATTTATTGGCCTTTAAGAGCTACAGAACCTTTTATAAAGAATGTAAGAAGTTCTGATGTTATTGTTTTAAAAGAAAAATCGGTAAATCTTTCTTTTTTTGTAAATACCACGTTGGATGCTGGTATTATGCGAGCTGTAGGTAATTTACAATCAGATTTTGAAAAAGTTACAGGTGCAAAACCTTTTGTCCTTAATCAAAATCCAGTTGCTTCTTCACCTCTTGTTATAATTGGGATGGTGGGAAATCCTATTATCGATAATTTGATCAAACAAAAGAAAATTGATGGAAAAGCTTTGATTGGAAAAAATGAAAAATTTATTATTCAGAATGTCGAATATCCATTTAAAGGCGTTCAGGAAGCGATCGTCATTGCCGGAAGTGACAAGCGTGGGACAATCTATGGGATTTATGAATTATCAAAACAAATAGGTGTTTCTCCTTGGTACTATTGGGCAGATGTTCCTGTAAAGCAAAATGATAATATTTATTTTATAAAAGGAACATATACTGATGGGGAGCCTGCGGTGAAATACAGAGGAATTTTTCTTAATGATGAAGCACCGGCTTTAAGCGGTTGGGCGAAGCAGACTTTTGGAGGTTTTAACAGTCGTTTTTATGAAAAAGTTTTCGAATTACTGTTGCGTTTAAAAGCGAATTATATGTGGCCGGCGATGTGGGGCAATGCTTTTTATGATGATGACGCTGCAAGTGGGCCTTTGGCCAATGAAATGGGAATAATTATGGGAACATCACATCATGAACCCATGGCTTTAGCCCAAACGGATTGGCATCGCTACATAAAAAAGAATAATCTTCCTAATGTCTGGGATTATTCCAAAAATAAAACTGTTCTGGATGAATTTTGGAAAAGTGGTATAACTCGTAGTAAAAGCTGGGAAAAACTGGTAACAATTGGTATGCGTGGCGATGGAGATGAGGCTATGGGTAAAGGTACTAACATTAGTTTATTGGAAAACATAGTAAAAGAACAACGTCAAATTATTTCACAGGTAACTGGAAAAGCACCCAATGCTACTCCACAGGTATGGGCATTATATAAAGAAGTTCAGGATTATTATGATGAAGGTATGCGTGTGCCTGATGATGTAATTTTACTTTTTTGCGATGATAATTGGGGCAATGTGCGAAAACTTCCTGATCTAACCAAACCATTACATAAAGGAGGGTACGGAATGTATTATCATTTTGATTACGTGGGAGCACCACGAAATTCAAAATGGATTAACATAAGCCCGATACAAAGAGTCTGGGAGCAAATGAATCTGAGCTACGAACACGGCGTGGATAAAGTTTGGGTTGTCAATGTTGGGGATTTAAAACCAATGGAGCTTCCAATCAGCTTTTTTTTAGATATGGCATGGAATCCTAAGAAATTTAATTCGCAAAATTTATTTGATTTTACTGAGCAGTGGGCTGCAGAACAGTTTGGAAAAAAATATTCCAAAGAGATTGCTGGATTTCTAAACACATATCCAAAGTTTAATCGTCGTGTAACCCCTGAAATGCTTGATAGTCAAACGTACAGTCTGGAAAATTATAATGAATTTCAAACGGTGGTGAATGATTATAAAAATTTAGCATTGGATGCATATAGGGTTTATAATGAAATGCCAAAGGAATATAAAGATGCTTATTTTCAATTAGTACTGTATCCAATAGATGCCTGCAGTAATTTGTACGAAATGTATTTTGCACAAGCTAAAAATAAAATACTTTCTCAGCAAAAAGATATTGAGGCAAACTATTATGCAGATTTAGTAAAAAGTAAATTTGAACGAGATTCCGTTCTTCAATATAAATACAACAATGAAATATCTGGTGGGAAGTGGGTTCATATCATGGATCAGATGCGTATTGGGTACAAAAATTGGAATGATTTGCCTAAAAATATAATGCCTGAAACCAAATACGTTGCTGAATCCGAGAAAAATGTACCAACGGTTTTTGTTGAAAAAGACGGCTATGTGTCCATTGAGGCAGAACATTTTTCAGCGGTTGGTGATGCAAAAAGAATCCATTGGGGAGTTATTCCTAATTTTGGAAAAACAAAAAGCGGTATTACCACTTTTCCGCAGAATCTTTATCCCGATCCAAAGGAAAATGTTTTTGTGGAGTATGAAATTAACTTTACTTCAACAGGGGAGTTTAATGTAGAACTTCTTCTGGCGCCGACCCTTAATTTTAATAGTAACAAAGGGCTCCGTTATGAAATTTCTTTTGACGGTGATATCCCGCAGATAGTGAATTTTAATGGAAAGTATAGAGGAGAATTAGGGAAATGGCAGGCAGAACATATTATTAAATCTGCAACCAAACACAGCATTTTAAAATCTGGAAAACATACACTTCGCATCCGAGCATTAGATCCGGGAATTGTACTTGAAAAAATACTTATAGACTGCGGCGGATTAAAACCTTCTTATTTGGGGGCTCCAGAAAGTAACAGGATTTTCCTGAAGAACTTTTAATGAAATACATAATGTAAAGAGTATAACAGAATTAGGGTATTATTTACTCCATCCTTTGTTAACCTCAGGTTGCAAATTAGACATAAATCAGACTAATTAGCATAAAAAAACTGCAATAATCTGCGACTTGAGCAATCAATGTCATTAGGATTAAGACTTTTTACTAGATTTTATCTAAATATAATTCTCATAAGTAGCGAAGACGCAAAGAAATCCAATTTTATCTTTGCGTCCTTGTGAGAATAACTACATCATTTACTGGATGACATTCCTCGATCGACACCGAACAGGCGAAGCAAATCTGCATAAAAAAAACTATAAAATCCTAATGTTGATTTTGGGATAAATTGAACTGCTTTTTAGATATGTTTTTTACTTAAAAAAATCAGATATCTATAAAAAATCTGCATCAAGTCTTACCTCTCTCATTTTTAATAGCACCCGTTTTCTCTTGTAAAATCTGTGGAAATGGTATTCTTTTTTGCTATGTAACACATTTTTGTCCTTTATGTAACGTAGTGTAAAGCATCTGTAACGTAAAGATAGTTGACATCTGTTTTTAACAAATACTTTTGAATCCTGTAATTTTTTTATCGATATGATAATATTTCAGGATTTATTTTTCTATCCAACAATTATATTGTTAAATCACGGGGGTGAATATATTGAGCGATATTCCTATTGTTTCTAAAGACTGATTTATTAGAACAATATTTTTTTAAAATAAAGAAATAGAATCAAATACTTAAATTTTAAATGAATGCTACAGTGAACAAATTATAATTAAAAAAAACACCAAACAATTAACCAAGAATTTATTAACCATTATGACCAAAATTTTATTTTTTCGGAAAACCTTTTTAAGGGCTGATTCTTTTAAACGGCCTTTAATTTTTAAATCATATGCGAATTATAAAAGCATTATGATTCAAAAACAATTTAATGATCTTTTACTTAACAACTGGTGTCTTGATGTATTCAACTTTTTCAAGACAATTTTTCATCCAGAAATTCAAATGATTTTACTTAAACAGTTACAAGTTTGAATATGACATTATAATTATCAGCCTGAATAAAAAATGAAAGCTTATCAATTTCCGGCTGGGAAGAATATAAAATTAGTTTAATCAAGTCTGTATCTGTTTGTCGCAGTATTGATAACAGTATAAAGTATAGATCAAGTTCAAAATATTTAAATAACATGAAAATAAAATTATCTAAAATTCTAAACGGAGCTAAGTATCTGCCTTTAGGAGTTTTGTTTCAGTTTTTGTTTATCACGCAACTATCTGCTGCAGAGAATGACTTCTCTGGTTCAAAATATGTTGTAAACAGTAACATCGAACAGCAAATCACAGTTACTGGAAGGGTAACATCGTCAGAAGACGGCCATGGTGTGCCAGGAACAACAATTATAGTAAAAGGCAATACCAAATTAAGTGTTACCACCGATTTTGATGGAAGGTATAAAATTAGTGTGCCGTCAGACGCCGTTTTGGTATTCAGCTTTGTTGGGTTTAAAACTGTTGAAAGACAAGTAGGCAGTAACACCGAAATTAACGTAGTACTAACACCTGAAAAAACAGCCTTAGATGAGGTTATTGTAGTTGGGTATGGGAAACAGAAAAAAGCAAGTTTAGTAGCTGCAATTACTCAGGTTTCCGGTAAAGTTCTTGAGAGAGCAGGAGGTGTTCAAAGTATTGGTGCGGCATTGACAGGTAATGTACCTGGTTTGATAACTTCGGCCAGTTCAGGAATGCCGGGAGAGGAAGATCCGCAGCTTTTTATACGTGGTGCAAGTACATGGAATAATGCACAACCTCTTATTCTGGTTGACGGTGTAGAGAGACCAATAAATAGTGTTGAGATTAGTTCCGTAGAATCTGTTTCGGTATTAAAAGATGCATCGGCTACTGCGGTTTATGGAGTGAGAGGAGCAAATGGAGTAATACTTATAACAACTAAACGAGGTCAATCTGGTAAAGCACTGATAAGAACTACTTTCAATACTACCGTGAAAACCCTTTCTAAATTGCCTGCTAAGCTAGATTCCTATGACGGATTAATGGTTAAAAACAGTGTCATCGAAAACGAGCTGGCATTAAGTCCATCGAGTTGGGCTGATTATGTTCCTCAGGCTATTATTAATAAGTATAGATATCCAGCAAATGTAGAAGAATCTGAGCGCTATCCTAACGTAGATTGGCAGCATGCTTTATTTAATGACTATGCGATGTCTTATAATGCGAGTTTAAACGTAAGCGGAGGAACCAAAGCGGTAAAATATTTTGCAACCGCTGATTTTTTAAGTGAAGGGGATATGTTTAAAAAATATAATAACAATAGAGGTTATGACCCAGGGTATGGGTTTAACCGTCTGAATGTTAGAAGTAATTTAGATTATCAAGTTACCCCTAGTACAGTATTCAAAGTAGGTCTGGCCGGTTCCCGTGGTATCAAGAAAAGTCCTTGGGGGGCTTCCGGAGGCGAATATACTATGTGGGATGCAGCATATTCAACTGCTCCGGATGTTTTCCTCCCTTATTATGAGGATGGTTCCTGGGGGTATTATGCACCAAATCAAGGAAAAGCATCAAACTCTGTAAGGAATCTTGCGATAAGCGGTATTCAATATGTGACTACAACAAGACTAAACACAGACTTTACACTTGAACAAAGTTTTGACAAATGGGTAAAAGGGCTAAGCTTTAAAGGAATGGTTGCCTTAGATAATTCATTTGTAGAAGGGGATAGAGGTATAACTGATTTATATAATGATGTACAACAAAAGTATATTGATCCAGCTACTGGCGTGGCTCTTTTCAGCAAAACTTATGATTCTAATAACAGGTTTGATTTTCAGGAAGGTGTAAAATGGAGTACTACCGGAGGATCAGTAAGAGATTATTCAACTTATCGTAAACTTTTTTATCAGTTACAGTTAAATTATCAAACAAAAATTGCCGATAATCATCATATAACAGCACTGGGACTTTTTAGTAGGGATCAGCAGGCTATGGGAAGCGAGATTCCTCATTATAGAGAAGACTGGGTATTCCGTACTACATATAATTATGCCGATAAATATTTTATAGAATATAATGGCGCCTACAATGGATCTGAAAAGTTTAGCAAGGAGAATCGTTTTGCATTTTTCTCTTCTGGTGGTTTAAGCTGGATTGTTTCCAAAGAAAATTTTATGAAGAGTACGGAATCATTCCTTGATTTATTAAAGATTAGAGCTACGTATGGAGAGATTGGTGATGATAATATTAATGGCAGATTTCTCTATCAATCCCAATGGGCATACGGTGGTAATTCGGTTTTAGGAACAACTGGGGAGGCTGCAGAGGCAAGTCCTTATACTTGGTATAAACAAGCAACTGTTGGTAATGAAGATGTACACTGGGAGAAAGCAAAGAAAAGTGACATAGGTGCTGATTTTTCTTTCTTTAAAGGATTTGTTACAGGTACTTTTGATTATTATCGAGAAGATCGTACCGATATTTTATTGAGTGGTTCCAGCAGAGCAATACCGTCTTACTACGGTGCAGTAGCACCTGTTGCCAATTTAGGTGAAGTTAAAAATAAAGGATATGAATTAGAATTAAAGTTCAGTCATACTTTTGGGAATGGTTTGAATTTATGGTGGACAACTAATTTCACTCATGCCAAGAATAAAATTATAAGCGCAGATAATCCTGAATTACTGCCTGATTATCAAAAAAGTGAAGGATATTCAATCGGTCAGGCACATTCGTATGTAAGTCAGGGGTATTACAATACTTGGGATGAGTTATACGCCAGTACGATTCATAGTACAAATGATGCAGCAAAACTTCCAGGTAATTATAACATCTTAGATTATAATGGTGACGGGGTTATTGATTCTAAAGATAACATACCTTTTGGCTACACAGGTACCCCACAAAACACTTATAATAATACTGTTGGTGTTAATTGGAAAGGTTTCAGTGCGTTTGTGCAGTTTTATGGTGTGAATAATGTTACCAGACAAGTTGTTCTTACCAGTTTATCAGGTCAAAACCATGTTGTATATGATCAAGGATCTTATTGGTCAAAAGATGATACGAATGCAGATCAGCCAGTTCCAAGATGGCTTGCAACAGCCAGTGAATATAACAACGGCAGCAGATACATGTATGACGGATCCTACCTCCGTCTGAAAAATGCTGAGATTGCTTATACTTTCGACAAAAAAGCGAATTGGATAAAATCGTCAGGACTCCAAAGCATTCGATTTTATTTAAATGGAAATAATTTGTTTTTATGGTCTAATATGCCCGATGATAGAGAAGCAAATTATGCTGGAACGGGTTGGGCATCACAAGGTGCTTATCCAACTGTAAAAAGGTTCAATTTGGGGGCTAACATTATATTCTAAAATTACAACTATGAAGAAATATATTAAAATAATAGCGCAGTACAGCTTAATTGTAGGCTTACTTTTATTTTCAGGATCCTGTAATGATTATCTAGAAAAATCTCCAGAATCAGATATAGCACCCGAAGAGGCTTTCAAAAATTTTGAAAATTTTCAAGGATTCACAGAGGAATTGTATCAAAGCATTCCGGATTTTACGAATGGATATTGGACAAATTCATGGAATTGGGGAGAAGATGAAATTCAATCTACTGCTCGTGATTTTCACTTTATATGTAAGATTGATAAAGGAGATTTTTGGGGCTGGCAAAAAGAGTATGACGGATGGCAGGCAGGCTGGATGAACAGAAACACTGTCAGTACGGATAATGATCGTATGCATAAGGATTTGTGGACATTAGGCTGGGCGGGCATTCGTAAAGCCAATATTGGTCTTGCCAATATTGATAAAATGACCGAATATACTCAAGAAGAAAAAGATTTAATCAAAGGACAATTGTTGTTTTTTAGAGGATGGTTTCATTTCGAGTTTATGCAGTATTTTGGAGGTCTTCCTTATATTGATGAGGTGCTTCCTAGTGATCAACCGCTTAGATTGCCAAGACTTAGTTATCAGGAGTGTGCTGATAAAGCGGCTAGTGATTTCAGAGCAGCAGCTGACTTACTTCCTGTTAATTGGGACAATACAACTACAGGAAAAAGAACATTAGGAAAGAATGAGCTTCGTATCAATAAAATAATGGCTCTGGGATATTTAGGTAAAAATTATCTATGGGCAGGAAGTCCGTTGATGAATAAAGTATCTACCGGAAATGCTACTTATAATGCGGAGTATTGTAAAAAAGCCGCTGCAGCTTTTGCAGAATTATTGAATATTACAGAAAGTGGTACTTCTCAGTATAAATTAATGCCGTTTACAAAATATAGTGATAATTTTTATACTACCGGAAGTAACTGGAAAATGCCAGGAGGTACTGAAGCAATTTTTAGAGGACCTTACTGGGGAGCAAACGGTTCCAACTGGGGGACTTCTAAACAGTATCAGCCAGCACCTCAAATATGTGACGGGGATGTGAAATTTCTTCCTACTGCTAATTATGTAGATAACTACGGAATGGCAAATGGAAAACCAATTAAAGACATAACTCAGGCTGATCCAGATTCAGGATATGATCCAAGATATCCTTGGAAAGGCCGTGATCCTCGTTTTTACAATGATATTGTATATGATGGTGTAAAATGCGTTTCGGGTACTATTCCGGCTGCTGAAGAAAACAATCGTTATGCAAACTTATATACAAACGGCAGTTACCGAAATATAAGTACAGGAAGCAGAACGGGTTATTTGCTTTATAAGTTTATTCCAAGAAGTGCCAATAAGTTTGATGGTGGATTTGACTATGGCAACAATTTAAATATTCACCTTCCTTGGATGCGTTTGTCTGATATCTATATTATGTATGCTGAAGCTGCCGCTCAGGGTTACGGTTCAGCTACAGGAAAAGATCCAGAATATTCAGGAACTGCTGTAGATGCTATAAATGTAATTCGTGACAGAGCCGGAGTTGGACATGTAGCCGCAGACTACTTAGGTTCATTGGATTCTTTTATGAGCGAAGTTAGACGTGAACGTGCTGTGGAGTTGAGTTTTGAAGGACACCGTTTTAATGATTTACGCCGTTGGTTACTGTTCATTCAAAAACCATATACTATTAAAAAATCTATAGAATTTGATCGTGCTTCTACATTTGATGCAACAAAACCAAGTGAAAATAGAGTCATTAATATCCGTGAGGAAGTGATTTTGGAGAGAAATTTTAGCGAAAAGCATTATTGGCTTCCGTTAAAAAATGCAGATGTAAATATGTATTTGGAATTTTCACAAAATCCTGGATGGTAATAAAAATGATTTTTTTAAAAATTTAAAAATAAAATTATAGAATAATGAGATATATACAACTTAAAATAGTGTTATGTTTTGTGCTATTTGCTTTCTCATCTGTTGATATTTTCGCTCAAATTGATCAGAAAATATTTTTGTCCGGAATTGTTATGGGAGCAGAAGGAAAACCACTTGAGAATGCAGCTATTGTCAGTAAAAAAGATAATATTTCAATAGTTACTGACAAGACCGGGAGCTACTCAATAAATGTAACAGCAAATACAGATTTAGAGTTTAGGGCTGCTGGTTATACTACGCTTGTAATAAAAGCAACAACAGGTATAGATGACATCAATTTAAACAAAGAGAATTCAAATTTGGTTCAGGTTGCTTTCAAGAAAGAAGAAAGCAGGGATTTAATAGGAGGTATTTCTTTCATAAATCAACCTGAAATATTAGAAAAAAACTATACAACTTATAGTCTAGATGGAGTGCAGGCTTTTGTCGGAGGATATAATGGAAGTAATAATGGCAATATCTGGGGAATGAGTGGGTATTTAGTTTTAGTTGACGGTATTCCCCGTGATGCCAGTACAGTAATATCTACTGAAGTTGAACAAATCACTTTCCTAAAAGGAGTTTCTGCGGTTGCACTTTATGGGAGCCGTGCTGCAAAAGGGGTAATTTATATTACAACGAAAAAAGGGAAAGTACAAAAACAGCAAATTACGACAAGATTTGATAATGGAGTATTTGTTCCTAAGAGCCTTCCAAAATATTTAGGTTCAGCCGAATATATGCATTATTATAATCAAGCCCGTGTTAATGATGGTTTAGATCCAACATATTCTGATGAAACTATTTATAATTATGCATCAGGTAAAAATCCATACAGATATGCTGATGTTAATTATTATTCACCAAAATACGTTAAGGAGTTTTATTTTAATTATGATGCAAATGTTGAGATAACAGGAGGAAATAAATCGGCACGATATTATACTGTTGTTAATTTTTCGTCTCAGCAAGATCCTTTACAAAGTTTTGGAGAGGCGGAAAAAAATAACAATAATAGATTTAATGTAAGAGGAAATGTTGATCTTCAAATTAATGACCGCTTTTCAGCAACAATTGGGGCAAATGCTATTTATAGTAATTCCAGAAGAGTAAATGCAGATTACTGGGGTAGCGCTGCTACTCTGCGACCTTATTTATATAGTCCATTAGTACCGATAAGCATGATTGAACCTAGTGATGCTGCATCAATGGCTCTTGTAAAAAATAGTAATTATATAGTTGATGGGCAATATTTATTAGGCGGTACACAACTTAATCCTACTAATCCTTTCGCATCTATATACGCCGGAGGTCACAACACTTTTACAAGCCGTCAGTTCCAGTTTAATACTGGCATTAATGTTAAGTTAGGCGATGTTATCGATGGACTGACATTTCACACAGATTTTGCAGTTGATTATTCTAATTCGTATAATCAAGCTTATAATAACAGTTATGCAACTTATGAAGCATCTTGGAATAACTATGCAGGTATAGACCAGATTACTTCGTTGACGAAGTATGGAAAAGATTCAAAAACTGGTATTGAGAACATCAGTGGGAGCTCCCTTTCTCAAACGGTTGCATTTTCCGGACAGTTTAATTATGTGAAAAAAATAAATGAACAGCATAATTTATCAGCAATGCTTATTGGTTCAGGATTTCAACAAAGTTTATCTGGTGTTTATCATAAAACAAGCAATGCTAATTTAGGTTTGAATTTATCTTATAATTTCAACCAGAAATACTATGCAGAATTTAATGGTGCATTTGTGCATTCAGCAAAATTTGCAGAAGGTAACCGTGAAGGATTTTCTCCTACAATGACTTTGGGATGGAAATTATCTGAAGAAGATTTTATGAAAGACGTGACAGCCGTTAATAATTTAAAATTAAGTGTGTCAGGAGGTGTTTTAAATACAGATCTAGATGTGTCTAATTATTTTCTATACGAAAGTATATATAGTCAGACAGACGGACAGTGGTTCAGCTGGAGAGATGGTGCTCTTAACAGAAGTACAGATGCCAGAAGAGGTGAAAATTTAGATTTAGGTTTTTCAAAGAGAAATGAGCTGAATGTTGGATTAGAAGGAGCTTTCTTTAAGAACTTTATAACTTTAAATACTAACTTTTTTGTTAATGAAGTGACAGGAAATATTATTCAGCCTTCAACTTTGTATCCAAATTATTTCGTTACTGGTTTCCCTAATACTTCATTCCTGCCCTATATTAATTATAATGATGATAAGCGTATTGGTTTTGATTTTGATTTAAGATTTAATAAAAAAGTTGGCAATGTTGATTTAGCCCTAGGATTTACAGGGACTTATGTAGATACTGAAGCAACAAAGAGAGCCGAATTGTATGATGACAGTTATCAAAACAGACAAGGGAAACCTTTAGATGCACTTTGGGGCCTTAAAAGTGATGGTTTCTTTATGAATGCATTAGATATTGCTAATTCACCTTCTCAAACTTTTGGGCAGGTTAAGCCAGGAGATATTAAATATAAAGATCAGAATGGTGATGGCATTATCGACAATAAAGACGAAGTCTATCTGGGTAAAGCAGGGTGGAACGGAGCTCCGTTTACATTTGGTGTTAATTTTACTGCTAAGTGGAATAATTTTACATTCTTTACAATTTTCACAGGACAAACAGGTGGTTATGCTATGAAAAACAGCTCTTATTTCTGGATGGACGGTGAAGACAAGTATTCAATTAACGTACGTGACAGCTGGACAGAAGAGACTAAAGAAACAGCAACTTATCCAAGGTTAACTTCATTAAGTAGTGATAATAATTTCCGTTCGTCAGATTTTTGGATGTATAGTACAGACAGGGTAAATCTTTCTAAAGTACAGCTTACCTATGACTTTCCAAAAAAGATGCTTCAAAAAACTTTTTTTAATGGACTTAGTGTTTATGCACTTGGATCTAATCTGTTAACTATATCTCAGAACAGAGATGTTATGGAATTAACAGTCGGAAGTGCACCACAAACCAGATATTATAATCTTGGTGTTAAAGCATTATTTTAAATTTAAAACACACACTTTAATTTAATTATTATGAAAATAAAAATATTAATTTTTATATCCGCTCTGTTTGTTTTTTGTGGTTGTGATGATTTGATTGATCCGGCAATAGAAAACAATAGGGGGCTTGACGATATGTATGCAGAAGCAGAATATGCACAGGGAATTCTTCTTAATGCATATACAAGACTGCCTGGAAATAGCTGGTCATTTAATGATGTAGCAACAGATGATGCTGTAACAAATAATATAACAAGCAGTTACCTTAAGATAGCGACAGGTCAGTGGACTTCAAATTTTAATCCATTAGATCAATGGTCAAATTCAAGATCAGCCATCCAGTATTTGAATATTTTTCTTTCAGAAGCCGGTAAAGTGAAATGGGCAAAAGATGAAAAAGTAAGTCTTTTATTTAGAGATCGTTTGATGGGAGAAGCTTATGGACTAAGAGCTTTATATATGTATTATTTATTGCAAGCTCATGCAGGTACAGCGACTAATGATCAGTTATTAGGAGTTCCGGTATTATTGGAGCCAGAAACAGCAAGTTCAAATTTCAATGTGGCGCGTTCCTCTTTTGAAGATTGTATGAAACAATTGTACAGTGATGTAAAAAAAGCTACTGAATTACTGCCATTAGATTTTGAAGATGCTACAACATTGCCTCCAGGTTACGATAATTTAAGCGATTATAATCGTGTTTTTGGTCAATATGCGAGACAAAGAATGTCTTCCAGAATTGCACAAGTGGTAAGGGCACAAGCGGCTTTATTAGCAGCTAGTCCTGCTTTCAGTGCTGGAAATACAACAACCTGGGAGGATGCTGCAAAATATGCGGGAGAATTGCTTAAGCTAAATGGTGGAGTTTCCGGGATAGCTCCTAACGGATTGAATTGGTACAGTGATGTAACTGAGTTAAGCGGTTTAGGTGCAGGAATAAACCCTCCTGAAGTTCTTTGGAGAGGCGACATTGGTGATAGTAATAGTTTAGAAAAGGATAATTTTCCTCCAACTCTTTTTGGAAATGGGCGTGTCAATCCAACTCAAAATTTAGTTGATGCTTTCCCAATGGCAAATGGTTACCCTATTAGTGCTGCTGGTAGTAATTATGATCCAACAAAGCCTTATGATAACCGTGATCCTCGTTTGAAAAAATTTATTTTAGTAAACCAATCAACTGCAGGAGTGAGCAATTCTGTAATTACTACAGCTAGTGATGGTACTACAAATGATGCATTAAACAAAGTGGGTACTTCAACCCGTACGGGCTACTATATGAGAAAATTATTGAGACAGGATGTGAATTTAAATCCAACTTCAATTAATAATCAGAGACATTATAAACCACGTATGAGATATACAGAATTGTATCTTATTTATGCGGAAGCTGCAAATGAGGCTTGGGGACCAACAGCAACAGGAACGATAGGATTTTCTGCCTATGATGTTATTAAGGCTTTAAGAAAAAGAGCCGGAATAATACAGCCTGATCCTTACCTGGAATCGATTAAAGCTGATAAAACGGAAATGCGTAACCTAATTAGAAATGAGCGCCGTTTGGAGTTATGTTTTGAAGGATTCAGATTTTGGGATTTACGAAGATGGAATTCAAATTTAAATGTCTCTGCAGATGGGGATAAGATTCAAGGAGGTGTTCATCAGAGAATTACTGTTGAAAGCAGACTTTATAAAGATTATATGAAATTTGGGCCAATTCCGTACTCAGAAACGCTGAAGTTTAACGCTTTACTGCAAAATAAGGGATGGTAGAACATTAAGATTCAACTTAATGTATTATGAAATTTAATAATAAAGAAAATGAAAAATAAAATATTTTTAATGCTAATAGCTGTATTTGTCTCTTTGGTTTCATGTACGAATCAAGATGCAGAGTTTGATAATTTTGATCATCAGTCGGTTTATTTTGCATATCAATACCCTGTCAGAACGATAACACTTGGAGAAGACATTTTTGACACTACATTGGACAATCAACACAAGTGTAAAATAATGGGGACTTTAGGCGGTGTTTATAATAATGACAAAGATGTAACTATTGATATTGCTGTTGCAAATTCATTACCTGCCGGTTTCTTATTTAATGCAGGCGGAAGTGATATTGTTGCTATGCCAAGCAATTATTACACGCTTTCAAGCAATCAGATTGTAATTCCAAAAGGTCAGATTACAGGAGGTGTTGAGGTGCAATTGTCTGATGCTTTTTTTGCCGATCCTCTGTCGGTAAAAAACACCTATGTTATTCCTCTTGAGATGAAAAAAGTAGTGAATGCAGATACTATTCTTTCTGGAAAAGCTCTAGTGCCTAATCCTCTAAAACTATTAAGTACAGACTGGAGTGTCGCACCCAAAGATTATGTTTTATATGCTGTAAAATATGTAAATCCTTGGGACGGCAATTATTTAAGAAGAGGAAAAGATGTCATTGTTGGAAATAATGGAAATACGGCTCTTAATAAAACAGTAATCAGACATAGTACTTATGTAGAAGGTGATCAGGTTTCCAAAATAAATACGGTATCATTAAATACAATTGATTTTCCAGTTGTTGTCAAAGATGCCTATGGGGTTAATATTAATTTTAATCTGAAACTTACTTTTGATAGTGAAAATAACTGTACAGTATCGGGAAGCAGTGCATCGTTTACAGCAAGCGGAACAGGTAAGTTTGTGAAAAAAGGAGAAAAAAATAGTTGGGGAAGCAAAGACAGGGATGCCATTTACCTTGATTATAAAGTGAATTTCCAAGATTTTAATTTAACTACAAAAGACACGCTTGTATTACGTGATAGAGGTGTAACAGCAGCTGTTTATAGTCCAGTTAAAAAATAATACCATTTAGAATTAAAAAAACAATCCTATCTCCCCCTCTCATTTGGAGAGGGTTGGGGAGAGGGAAAAACTATTTTACATTACTAAATGGTATAATTGAAAATTTTATTAAAAATTAAAAATTTAAAGAAGATGAATAAATTATACAAAATATCGCTATTGTCTTCAATTTTGATGATGGCCGCATCCTGTACAAATGATAATATTTTAAAGTACGATTATGACAAACCCACCAGCATCGCCAATCAGGAAGAAATAAATGCTTATTCGGATTTAAAAAGCTACATAGATAGAACAGCTAGTCCTAATTTTAAATTAGGTGCCGGAATTTCATTAAATGATTATGTAACTAAAAGTTTGATGTATCGATTAGTTAACAAGAATTTTGATGAGATTACTTTGGGCTATGAAATGAAGCACGGTGCAATAGTACAGGCAGATGGGAGTCTTGCTCTTGATAATGTGAATAAATTGCTTACCACAGCCAAAGAAGCTAATGTTTCCGTTTTCGGCCATACACTTTGTTGGCATGCAAATCAAAATGCAACTTATCTGAATAAACTAATTGCTCCGGATATTTTATCATCAACAGGTCCAGGCTGGAGTTTGATAACTGCAAATGATTTTGAGACTGCTGATGCATCCAACTATCAGTATAATTCTAATATAACAGCATCGTTTACAGCCGTTGGACAGGGTGCTAAGGGAGTAGGAAGAGCACTTAAATTAACAAATGCCAGTGTTCGTACTAATGAATGGGATGCACAATTTTACGTAAAGTTTTCTCCGGGTGTACAAGTGGGCGAAAAATACAGACTTACTATGGATGTTCGTGCTGATGCCGCAGCAACTTCTCCTACACAGGCACAATTAAATCCTGGAGGTTATAAACATTGGGATTTCTTTGGCGTTGTTCCTTATTCTACCACATGGACAACTTATATTAAAGAGATTACTGTTACAACTGAAATGGCAACTTGTAATACAATCGCCTTTAATCTTGGAAAAACGGCCACTAGTTTTTATTATGATAATCTTAAAATAGAAAAGTACAGCGCAACGGGAAGCGTTCAGACAAAAGATAAAACACCGGAGCAAAAGAAAACTATTATTGGTGATGCATTGGATAAGTGGATCACAGGAATGGTAAAAAACTGTGCTCCATATGTTACTGCATGGGATGTTGTTAATGAGCCAATGGATGATGGAAAACCATATGAATTAAAAACAGGTGTGGGCAAATTAAATATGGCTGGAGACGAATTCTACTGGCAAGATTATTTAGGGAAGGATTATGCTGTTGAGGCGTTTAGGCTTGCCAGAAAAAGTGGCAATCCAACTGATAAATTGTTTATCAATGACTACAATCTTGAATATAGCACGGATAAATGTAAAGGTCTTATCCAATATGTAAGTTATATTGAAAGTAAAGGACAAAAAGTTGATGGAATTGGTACCCAGATGCATATTGGTATTAATGCTGACAAAGATAAAATCAATACAATGTTCCAATTGCTTGCTGCAACAGGTAAACTTATAAAAGTTTCAGAACTAGATGTTGCTGCTGGACTTAAGCCTACAGAGGCTGATCTTAAAAAGCAAGCAGAAATGTATAAATATGTGGTGGATATGTATGTGAAATACATTCCTGCAAATCAGAGATACGGAATCACTGCTTGGGGATTAACGGACAGTAAATCTGATTCTTCGTGGCTGCCAGGTCAGAATCAAGGTTTGTGGACTCTTACTTATAACCGTAAGCCTTCTTATTCAAGCTTTGCTGAAGGACTTAAAGGAGTGAAATAATAGAAATATGAAATTCAATTTATTATTTACAGGAATAATTTTGCTTGCATTTTTAAGTTGTGGAAAGGATGATGATCCTGTAAAGGAAACATCTCCAGTTGAGGCTGCGGTATCGTGGCCTCAAAAAACTCCACAGCTAAAAGTGGAAGGTAAATTTTTGAAAGATCCATGTGGCAACACAGTTAATTTGCATGGAGTAGCAATGACACCAAGTCCTTGGTTTAATGGTGGTGCTGTCGGTGAATGGCGCTGGAATAATTATGATGTTGCAGGTTGTTTGCAATATAATAATGCTATAATGGATAAATTATCGGATTCAAAACAAGGTTGGTATCTTAATTATGTAAGATTGCATATTGATCCTTATTGGACTAATAATTTAGGAGTTTCTGGAATATCTGAAAATGATATTTCTCAATTTAATTTTGATAGATTTAAAGAAGCGATTGATAAAGTTATTTTGCCACTTATTGCACATGCAAAAGCAAGAGGGATGTATGTTATTTTACGTCCACCAGGTGTTTGCCCCGATCAAATCGCGGTTGGTGGAGCTTATCACGATTATCTAAAATTAGTTTGGGATTATTTATCGAAACATCCATCGTTGAAAAATGCTGACAATGTAATGTTCGAACTAGCTAATGAACCAATAAAAATTAAGTTGACCGATGGTTCAGTTGGTGCAAATACTCAGGCTCATTTTGATCAATTAAAATTATTTTTCCAACCAATTGTTAATATGATTAGGACTAATGGAGCCAATAATATTCTTTGGATCCCAGGTTCAGGTTGGCAGTCTCAGTACAAAGGTTATGCCGTCAATCCAATTGAAGGGATAAATATTGGTTATTCGGTTCATGTCTATCCTGGATATTGGGGCAAAGATAATAATGATCCTATGGTTTTTAGGGCAAATTGGAATGAAAACATTAAGCCGGTTGCCGATATCGCACCCATCGCAGTTACAGAAATTGATTGGGCTCCTGAACAATATGCAGTATGGGGTAAAGGAGGAGTTACCGGAAAAGCTGGTCAAAGGGGGTTTGGTGCTAATTTTAAAGTTTTGGTCGATGAGTCAGGAAATGTAAGTTGGAATTTATTGTCTCCAGAAAATCTTATCGATAAAGGGGCTTTGAATGGTGGTATTGCTTACAATAGTGATCCCGAGGCTTGTGCGTACCCCGTTCATAATTGGTTTTATGAATATGCAAAAAAAATAGTCAACTGTAATTCTGTCAAATAACCCGATTTTATTTATCTAATAAATATTGATTTGGATATACTGAGTTGATGTTATCAAATTGAATTAATTGTGCTTTTATATATAAATCAATTAATTGGTTAGTTTAAATTAGTTTTTACAAAGAAGACTGTCCGAAAAGTATTTTTCGGGCAGTTTTTGTTTTATAGAATGTTTGGATACAGTATTTTAAGCTATAGAAATATTTTGAAATGCTGAATTGTGTATCCTGCATTACTTTCTAGGTTAGATTTGTAATTTTCTTTTGCGATATCATTATGATTAAGTTTTTTTTATTTCCTTAACCAAATGTAATTATTAATTAAGGGACATAAAAATAGAAGATTATTGATTCAAATATGCATAAAAACGAATACAGGCAATAATTTAGATTAAATGGCATCTTGTTGTTGAACACAATCATTTTTTTTGAGATGCTCTTCCATATATGTCTTTGGTGAAACTCCATAGAACTCTTTAAAGCTCGTTGAAAATTTTGATGTATTGGAAAAGCCCACAAGATAGGCCACTTCAGAAATGTTAGTCTGTTTTGAGGCTAACAATTCACCTGCTTGCTTTAACCTTACGTTGCGAATCAAATCCCGTGAGGATTGATTTGTGAGTTCTTTTAATTTTCTATGTAAATGGACACGGCTAATACCAATTTCAGCAGCAATCATTTCTACATTCAGACTAGGATTATTTAGGTTATTATTGATAAAATGCATTATTTTTTGAATAAGTTTTTCATCGACAGATTCCATTGTTATTTTTTTTATTTTGTCGTCTTGTCCCTGATTACCACTATAATTGTTTTTTAATAAGTCCCTTGTTCGAATGAGATTAAGTGCCGTTTTTTTCAATATTTCCATATTGAATGGTTTAGTGATATAGGCATCTGCACCAATATTAAGACCTTCTAATTGATCGTGCTCATGCGATTTTGCAGTTAACAAAATAACGGGAATGTGATTCAGGTTAATATTTTTTTTCACTTTTCTACAAAATGTGACTCCATCCATTTTAGGCATTTTTACATCACTGATAATCAAATCCAGAGGTTCTTTTAGAACTATATCTAGAGCGTCTTTTCCATCAGGACTCGTAAGTACCTTGTAATGAGTTGATAATTCTTTATAGATATACTCTCTGATTTCCTCATTGTCATCAACAACCAATACTTTTCGTTTACTGGTTGTATTATTAATGTGCAATTTATTTTGCTCTTCAAATGTAATAGTTTCTATATTGGACTCGGAAGAATCATGTTCAATTTCTTGGACTTCTGACATTGTTTCTTCTTTTATAAGTTCTTTTTGAATAGGCAGGCTAATAATAAATCGACATCCTGGAGCATCAGTATTGTTTTCGGCCATGATACTTCCGTTATGCAGTTCAACGATGGATCTCGTTATGTGTAAACCGATACCGGTACCTTCTGTATATTTAGCTTTATTTTGTTTAACTTGATAAAACCTATCGAATATTCTTGATAGTTCCTTCTCAGCGATGCCTATTCCATTGTCGGCAATTGTAATGGTAAAATTAGACTCATGCTCATCTATAAAAATATCAACCTTTCCTTCATTATGAACAAACTTAATGGCATTGGAAAGTACATTTTGTATTATACGGTCAAAATATTTTGGATCTACACCAGCGTATAAATTTGGCTTTTGATAATGTAATTCTAATTGAATATTTTTTGCTTGTATCTGATCTTCGAACAAAAGACAAAGTTCTTCAATGGAAGCAATAATATCTGTTTTTTCAAAATGTAATGAAATTTGTCCCTGGTCAATTTTACGGACATCCATTACCTGATTGACCAGCTGCAGGATTTTTTCAGAATTACGATGCATTACCCTATACGATTTCTGCCTTGTGGCATCATGATCTGTATTCATTAATTTTAAAAGTGGATTGATAACTAATGAAATAGGCGATTTTATATCATGTGAAATGTTGGTCAAAAACTGAAGCTTGGCTTCATTTACTTTCTTGTTTTGCAAATGTTCCTGTAATTTTATTTTAGTCAATTTTCTTTGATTAATCTGCTGTCTTGTAACATATGCTGCACCAAAAAAGAGTGCCCAATAAAACAATTTTGCCCATATTGAAAAGTACCATGCAGGATGAACAGTTATTGTCAATTGGCGAATATTTGAATACTTGCCATAGACTTCTGCTTTTACCTTAAAATTATAAGTTCCAGGTTCAAGATTGTTAAAAGTGACGTTGTTTACACCTTGCTGCAGTTTATTCCATTTGTTATTTTCTAAAGAGTAGAAGTAAGTTATATGCCGTTGGTTATTAAAATCCATAGTAGAGAATTCAATGCTGAACGAATTGTCTTCATGTCCCAAATCGACTGTTTTGGCATCAATAAGTGCACTGTTTACAATCTCAAATTGGTCAGATTTCATGCCCTTCTTTACCGATTTGTTTTGAATATAAAAACCTGTTATATAGACATTAGTGCTTTTCTCATTGTATTTTATCATTTCAGGATCAAAATAGGTTACACCTTTCATTCCTCCGAAAATAATCTGGCCTTTATTGTCTTGAAAAGAAGCATTTTTACTGAATTCATTTCCCTGAATTCCATCATTAAAATTAAAATTGAAAAATTTTTTGCTTCGCGGACTGAACCGTGATATCCCACTGTTCGTGCTGATCCATAAATTTCCGTTTCTGTCCGCTTGTATCGCAGAAATTATATTGCTGGGCAAATTATTATCAGTAGTATAAATAATAGGTTTCCCTTTTATTGGCTGGTAAATAAGTCCTTCTGATGAACCAATCCATAAATTTCCGAGTTTATCCTCATGTAAGTCGTATACTATTTTTTTAGGGAATGTATGGTTTTGTGAACCTTTTTTCATGTAAGTCTTGGTTTTCAGATCCATGCAGTAGAGTCCGTCATAGGTCCCAATGTAAAGCTTATTGTTTTTGGCAGGCAAAACACAGTTTACACACCAATTTGCTAATGTATTAGTACTGTCTTTTGAGTTTGAATTATAGTTAACTACTTTATGAGTAGTAAGATCCATGCAATATAGCCCAGAACCTAGAGTGCCTATCCATAGTTGTTTATTCTGATCTTCGACTATACTGTAAATGTTTTCTACGGGTTTATTCTCTTTACTTAAAATAGTATTTATGAACTGAAATTCGTTAGTGCTGCGGTTGAGTTTTGCCAACCCATGCAGGTAAGTGCCTATCCATAAATCATCATTTGAATCTTCAAAAATGCACATAATTGCCAGTCGACTAAAACCATTTTTTTCAAAAGTATAATGGTATTTTTTTTTATTCTTATCTGTAATGCCATAAAGACCGCCTCCATCAGTTCCTATCCATAAAATACCTTTTCTGTCTCGGAACACTGACATGACGCAGCTTGAACCAATAATGTTGTTGTTTACGGACTGGTATCCTATATAGTTAAAATTGTTTTCTTTGGGAGGAATCTGCAGCACTCCTTTTTGATATAGACCCATCCAAAGATTTCCTGCCCGGTCTTTAAGGATAGAATGTACCTTTGACATTGAAAAGTCAAAATTGGCAACATTAAAGTTAGCGATTGAAAGTTTCTTTTTTTCAGGATCAAAGTTATACAACCCCATACCGTCAGTTCCCACCAGTATTTGATCGTTTTTAATCAAAAATAATTTTTTAATGGGAAGTGATATTGAGTTTGAAAAAGATTCAAATTTCTGTTCAGATTTGTTGTAAATAAAAAGACCGTTATTAAGTGTACCTAAAAATAGGTTTCCTTTTTTATCTTCACAAATACTGGTAATGTTGGTCAAATGATCTTTTAAAAGAAAAAATTGTTTTAAGTTATTTTTACTGTCAATCCTCCAAAGTCCTCTGTCCTGTGTTAAGATCCATAAATTTTGATTTTTGTCTTCATAAAGGTCATGAATCATAGTGGTAGGAATCTGGATATTCATATGATTTGCAACTAAGGACTTTTTTTTAGAATCAATTTTAAAAATACCATAGCCTGAAGATCCTACTAAAATGTCACCATTTTTTCGCTGTACCATACAGCTGACATGAGGACTAAATTTTGTATTAGCATTATCAGTCAGCGGAACGTCAGTAAAAGAATCCGTTGCATGATTATAGATTTGAAGGCCATCGATAAAACCAAAAAATAAATTTTTGTTTTTGTCTTCAAAAATTGATTTTATGTAGTTATTATGAACAGTTCCGGCATTGTTTTTACTGCGTTTGTAGATGACAAACTTTGCTCCATCATAACGATTTAAACCATCTTCGGTAGCAATCCAGATATATCCTTTACTGTCTTGATACATAGAATTTATCAAACTGCTTGATAATTGCGAATCTGAAGTGTATAGGATTCCTGTTTGGGATTGCACCCGAGAGGAAATCAGCAGTGATATGATTATTACTATTTTAAAGATTTTCATAAAATATAATATATTAGAAAAATTTTGATCTAAAAAATGAAGCCCTCTTGAAAACTATTTGCTGAAGACAAGTTATAAAGTGATGTATATAGAAATGTGTAAGCGTACTAAAGTGTTTGCAAAAAAGAACAACCATATCTCGGTATTATTGATCGTAATAAATTACTATAATGAGAATGATTCTTGGATTGTTTTTATATATAGTCTAATTGACTACAATTTTAAGAGATATATTTTATATGAGCAAATTTTTCTTGAATATATGGTTCTTTTTTATTGTGTTTGATATAAAATTATAGTGTTATAATTTAATTTTTGTCAATAAAACTGTAAAAATGTTTAACAATATTTAATTTTGTTTAATAAATGTAAAAAACACATTTAATTATTTGAGATAACTTTGTTTTTTATTGCTAATTGTGCAATTTTTTTCTAACTATTTTTTTTGATGTAATTTCTGCTTAAAAATTTGATACCTCTTTTTTTAATTTTGATATTATCAAAAGTTGAATTGATAGACAGTATAAATAAGAATATTTGTTTACTGTTAGAATTCGAAACTGAATCCTTTTTTAGTTAGTTTTTCGTAAATTTCAGTATCAAATTCATAAAGTTGTGCGGCCCTGTATTTTGTATTCAACTGTTTCTCAGGGAGTGTTTTAAGTAATTTCATATTCAGGAACTTACGTCTAAAGTTAGGTTTGTCCATTTCGTATCCTAAAATTTCTTCATACAAACGCATAAGTTCAAGTAAAGTAAATTTTTTTGGAAGTAGTGAAAAACCAATAGGTGCTTTTTTAACTTTTTTTCGAAGTTTTTTAAGAGCATATTCTAGTATTTGATTGTGATCAAAAGCTAATTTAGGTATTTCTTTAATGTTGTACCATTTTGCGTCAGAGATGTTATCGCCGGCTGTGATGTTGTAATCTGTGCTTTTGATTACGGCATAATATCCTATAGTGATGATCCTTGCTGTAGGGTAACGGTTTGGTGCGCCAAAAGCTTTTAGCTGTTTAAGATAGATTTTATCAAGTCCGGTAATTTTTTTGAGTAGTCTGTGTGCGGCGCCTTTTATATGTTCTTTCTCGGTAATCCATCCGCCGGGAAGTCCCCATTGTCCTATTGAAAGTCCTTCGCCATGCTTTACAAGAAGTATTTTAAGGCTTCCGTTGTCATAGCCAAATACTGCACAGTCAATAGTAATGTCTCTCATTACCCAAGTAGTTTCATTTTTGCTAAACTTTTTGCTTTTTTTATTTTCTGCCACAATAAGAACTTTTTTATTAAATTAAACCCGTTGGGTGTAATTAAATTGTTTGATTTTTAATATTGTTTATTGGTCTATCAAATATGAATTTATTGATATACTGAACCAATGTTAATGCCGTGATTTTGGCTAAAATTCTTGTTTTAAAACC
>Ga0207975_100159_pt1 | contig 53015 bp, 47 predicted proteins | sample LakWasMe91_HOW11_2_FD_183913 | JGI IMG/M metagenome (GOLD analysis project Ga0207975, IMG submission 183913) | Freshwater sediment methanotrophic microbial communities from Lake Washington under simulated oxygen tension - Sediment Metagenome... | ecosystem: Environmental > Aquatic > Freshwater >...
AACGCTGACGCTGCCGTCGGTATTGGCCACGTGCACGCGGTCGAATTCGGGCAGCAGCAAGATGCCGTTCGCACCCTTGGTGCCCTCGACATTCTTGACTACTTGCTGGCGCTTGACGTCGAACACCGTTAGACCGTCGGCGCGGCGCGCGATGAAAAGGTAAGAGCGCGCCTCGTCGAAGGCAAGGTAGTCCCAGTCGGTGTTCGTGCTGGGCAGGACAGTGGACGTTTCGAGCCGGTATCCGGTCTCGCCGGCCGGCGCAAGGGGGGCGGTCAGCAGCAGGCCAAGCGCCAGCGCGGTACTAAGCGCGCGCCTCATGGCAGCCTCAATTCGTCGGCCAGCACGTACTGGCGCGTGGTGCGGATTTGCGCCTTGTCCTTGCTCCACGCGAGCCAGTCAGGGTTGTTCTGCGCCAGCTGCGCGCGCACTTTTTGCGTGGTACGCTCGCGCGCCGCGATGCCCTGTTCGCCGTTGTATTCGAGTACCAGCAGGGCCGACCAGTGGCGGTCCACCGCGTAGCGGCCCAGATAGACGCCGTACGCGGAGAGGGCGCCATCGGCCAGCCATCCGCGCAATTGGGGTACCAGGTAGCCGGCCAGGTAGGCCAGGTACTTGTCGGTCGAGACCAGGTAGTCGTAGGGAATCACGAGGTAGACCCCGTTGCCCTTGCTGGCGCCGCCTTGGAACCACCGGTCGGCAGGATTGCTGTCGACCGAGGCGAGCAGCGCCAGCGCGCTGGGAGCCAGGCCGGCGGGCTGGCTTTGTTCGATCTCTTTCCAGCGTGCCGCCTGGGCGCCGTCGGTGAAGCGCAGTATCGTCAGCATGTCCCACGCCTTGTTGTCGACGTAACGGCTGAACAGGACCTTGTAGTCGAGCAGGCGGCCTTCGCGTTTCCATGCCTCGAGCCGGGGCAGGCCTTCGGCTTGCATGTGGCTGCGCAAGGCAAGCCGGTTCATCGGCGCCGCCTTGTATTCCATTACCAGCGTGGTCATGGCTGCGTCGTACGGACTGGCGTCCTGCGCAAAGCACTGCGCATACAGCAGGGCGCAGGCGAGCGCCGCCGCCTGCAAGGCGCGCTTTGCAAAACTGCTTGGGTGCTTCATGGGGGACTCCGGTGTGAATGGGCGGGCATAAGGCCCGCCCGGCGGCGCGCTTAGAAATCGATCTTGGCCGAGACCTTGACGGTGCGCGGCATGCTCGCTGCCAGGAAGCCGCTGCCGGTGGCCGCCCAGTAGGTCTTGTCGGCCAGGTTTTCGACGTTGACCTGGAAGCTGGTCGGGTAGCCGGCGATCTTGGTGGCGTAGCGCGCACCGCCCGTCAGGACCGTCACGCCCGGGATGAATGCCTGGTTCAGGTTGTTCACCGCGCGTTTGCCGGTATAGAACGCGCCGCCATTCAGGCTCAATCCCGGAAGGAAGGAGGTCTTATATTCGAGGAACAGGCTGGCCGTTTCCTTGGCTGTGTTCTCCGGTATCTTGCCGATCAGTGCCGCATTGGCAGCATTGCGCTGCTCGGCGTCGAGCAGCAGGCCGGAGAAATACACCGACAGCTGCGGCGTGATGGCGCCGTTGATGGCGAACTCCAGGCCCTGGTAGTGCGCGCGGCCGTCCAGCACGAAGAAGTTGGCGGCATTGGTATAGGCAGAGGCGCGCTCGATCGTGAAGTAGGCCGCCGACAGCATCATGCCGGGGATGGCTTCGGTGCGCATACCGAGTTCGCGCGTTTCGCTTACCGCTGGCGGCAGCGCCTGGAATGCATTGGCCGCCAGTGCGGGTGCGGTGCCGGTTTCCTCCACGCCTTCGATATAGGTCGCATAGATGCTGGTGTCCGGACGTACCTTGTAGACCAGGCCGAGCGAAGGGGAGGTCTTTTTCACCGCGTAGGAGGTCTTCGTGGTGTTGTTGCTGTAATCGCTGTAGCGCGCACCGGCCAGCAACTGCCAGGACGGCGTGATGCGGATGCGGTCGAACAGGTAGATGCCCCGGTCCTTGATCTGCTGCGGATTCTGGCTCAGGGTCTGGGTCAGCTTCGGTTCGGGCAGCACGCGCGGGTTGAACATATTTTGCGCCATGTCCACGGTCTGGGCGCCGCCACCGTTCTGGTAGCGCTCGTTTTGCATGACGCCCAGCGTCAGTTCATGGTCGAGGAAACCGTCGACCCGTCCGGTCAGTTCGACCCGCATGTTCTTGTTCTCGTATTCCTGGTCGCGCGTGAGCAGGGTGCGCAAGGTGCCCTCGCCGGTGACGAGGTTATAGTTCTGCATTTGCGAGAAGTTGCGGTTGGTGCGCTGGGTCTCGGCTTGTCCGGCTTCGATCGTGAGGGCCCAGGCGTCGCCGAGGGCGTAGTCGGCGCGCAGCAGCGCGTTCTGCGCCTTGGCGTCGTAATGCGCCCAGGTGCCCGAGATCAGCTTGGTCTGGTCCGGGATCGCAGGGAAGGCAATGCGGTCGTTGACCGCCTTGAGCAGGGCAACGTTGGCGTTTTCGATGGCATTCTTGGTGATGTCTTCGTAGTCGAAGCGCAGGGTAAGGTCTTGCGTTGCGCGCCAGTCGAGTGCGACGCTGCCGAACGAGCGGTCGCCGGTGAAGCCTTCGGTCGCATTGCGCAGCTTGCCGCCGGCCGCGTTGACGCGGATACCGAACTGGCCCTGATCGCCGAATTTGCGTCCGACGTCGAGCGCGCCGACCAGCTGGCCGAACTCGTTGGCGTTGACCGCGATACTGCTGACCGGGGCCGCGGTGGCGCGCTTGGTGACCATGTTGACGATCCCGGCCGGGGTCGAGAAGCCGTAATACAAGGCCGACGAGCCCTTGAGTGCTTCGATGCGTTCCTTGTTCTCGAGCGGCAGGTCGATCAGGTTAATGATCGGCAGCGAACCGTTCATACGATAGTTGGTGCGCGCATCGACCGAGATGCCTCGGATGGCCAGGGTATCGTTGATGGTGCCGCTGGTCTGGGCGCGCGTGACGCCGGCTGAGTTCTTGAGCGCGTCATACAGGCCCTGCGCGTCCTGCGCTTCGAGCATCACGCGCGGAATCACGGCGACGGTGAGCGGCACATCGAGCAGCGCCTGGTCGCGAAAGGCGCCCACCTGGACGAATTTCGTCTTGAATCCCTTTTCCTTCTCGGCGTTGACGGTGACGGTCAGCAGCTTGACCTTCTCGCCCGGCACATCCTCGGCAGCCTGTACGCCACCCCATGCAAGGGAAGCCAGGGCCAGGCTGACACTGAGCGAGATCGTATTGCGTTTCATGCGTTTGTTCATGTTCCGAGTCCCCGTAAGTAAAGCGATTGAATATTTAGTACTCCCTTGAATTGATTGTCTCCCGTATGCTTTTCTTGTTCGGGTCACTTCCCGAGCCGGGTCAACTCATTGGATTGAAGAATAATATTGTATTTTTTCTTTGTCAAATACAATTTATGTTTGTTTTATTTTTTGTTTCATTGGTGTCGCATTGGCTCATTGATGGAAGGTTCTGTGATTGCTTCGCTGGCTGATTTTTTAAATTTTCGATTGCACTTTTAAATCACATAGTACAAAATACTTGCAAACAATTTTGAAGGAAGACAATGGCTGCCAATGCATTCCCCCTGATCGACATCGCCGGTTCGCCGCACGAAATGGGGCGCCTGCACGGCGCCGCGGTACCGCAGCGCGTCGCGGCCAGTGTCCGGCTATATCGCGGCCAGATGGAGCGGCGCGGGGTATCGGCCGACGACCAGCACCGGCTGGCGCGCGCCTTCATGCCGGTGGTGGAAGCGTACGACGCGGCCTATCTCGAGGAGATGGCCGGAATCGCCGCCGGCGCCGGCGTGGCGCTGGAAGACGTGGTGATCATCAACTGCCGCACCGAGATGTTGTTCGGCCATGCCAGCATGGGCGAGGCGGGAAAGGAAAAAACCGACGGCTGCACCGGCATCGTGGTGCTGCCGGAAGCTGCGCGCGACGGCCGCCTGCTGCATGCGCATAACTGGGACTGGCGCGAGGAATGCGTCGACAGCGGCGTGGTGCTGCGCATCCGCAGCCAGGACCGGCCGGACATACTGACCTTCGTTGAGGCCGGTGGCCTGGCGCGGCACGGCTTTAACGGCAAGGGGGTGGCGGTGACGGGAAATTTCCTCGCCTGCGAACGCGATTTCCGCGAGCGCGGCGAAGCCCCGCTTGCCCTGATCCGGCGCAAGATGCTCGAGTGTGACAGCATGGCCGACGCGATGCTCAAGCTATGGGCGAAGAACCGCTACTGCTCGAATAACCTGATGCTCAGCGAGGCGGCCGGCGAGGCGGTCGATCTTGAATGCGCGCCCGATGAAATTTTCTGGATCACGCCCACCGACGGCCTGCTGGTGCATGCGAACCACTGGGTCAGTCCAGCCGCCCAGGCCAAGCTGCGCGATCTCGGCCTGCGCAACAGCCCCGATTCGATCTATCGCCAGCGCCGGGTGTTCAGCAGCCTGGCCGCCAAGGCCGGCCACATCGGGATCGAGGACCTGAAGGAGGCACTGTTCGATGTCTTCGGTGCGCCGCATTCGGTGCTGCGTTCGCCCAAGCCGGGCAGCTTCGACAGCATTTCGGCGACGGTGGCCACGACCATCATGGATCCGGGCGCGGGCACCATGTGGATCGCGCGCAAGCCGTACCAGGACCAGACCTTCGCCACTTACCGGCTGTAAGGGGCGAGCGTGCTCAAATATAGCCTGAACCGCCTGCTGCTGGCGCTGCCCACGCTGCTGATCGTGGCCATCATCGTGTTTACCATCATGCGCCTGATACCGGGCGATCCGGCCCAGCTCATGCTGGGCGATATCGAAAATCCGCAGGCGCTGGCGCGCATGCGCGCCGAGCTCGGGCTCGACCAGCCGCTGCCGGTGCAGTTCATGCGCTGGATCGGACGCCTGCTGGCGGGCGACCTCGGGGTCTCCATCACCCAGCAGCGGCCCGTGCTCGAAGCCCTGCTGTCGGGCTTTGCGGTCACCGCGTCGCTGGTGCTGCCTGCGGTGCTGCTCGCATCGCTGCTCGCGATCCCGGCCGGCATGCTGGCCGCCTGGAAGCAGAACAGCGCGACCGACGCCGTGGTCGTGACGCTGGCCATCGTGTTCCTGTCGATCCCGAGCTTCTGGCTCGGACTCATTTTCCTGCTGGTGTTCGGCCTGTGGCTCGACCTGCTGCCGGTGGTCGGTTATGTGTCGCTCTCGGAGAGCCTGTGGGAGGGCATGCGCTACCTCGTGATGCCGGTTGCCGCGCTGGCCCTGATCGAGACCGGCGTGCTGATACGCATGGCGCGCTCGTCGACCATCGAAGTGCTGCGCCTCGAGTACATCACCCACGCACGCGCCAAGGGACTGGGCGAATTCGCGGTGGCGCGCCGCCACGCGCTCAAGAATGCGCTGGCGCCAACCTGGACCATGATCGGGCTCACGCTCGGCTCGCTGCTGGGCGGCGCTGTGGTCACCGAAACCGTGTTCACGCTGCCGGGCCTTGGCCGCCTGCTGGTCGAGGCCATCTTCGCGCGCGACTACCCGGTGGTGCAGGGCTGCCTGCTGTTCGTGACCGCGATCTACGTGCTGGTGAACCTGGTCGTCGACCTGTGCTACCCGCTGTTCGACCCGCGGGTGAAACTGTGAACGGCGCGCTGCGCACCTTGCTGCGCCGGCCCAATGGCGCCATCGGCGTGCTGCTGCTGGCGGTGATGCTGGCGGCGGCGCTGCTCGGCAGTTGCTACACGCCGTACGACCCGATCGCCATCGAGCTCGCGGTGCGGCTGCAGCCGCCTTCGCTGCAGCATTGGCTAGGCACCGACGAATGGGGGCGCGACGTCCTGAGCCGCCTGCTGTTTGGCGCAACCGTGAGCGTATCGATCAGCTTCTTCACGGTCTTGTTTTCGGTCCTGTTCGGTGCGCTGATCGGGGCGGCAAGCGGCTTTTTCGGAGGCTGGTTCGAGCGTTGCGTGATGGCGTTCATGGATGCGCTGCTGGCGTTTCCGTCCCTGATCATGGCGCTTGGCGTGATGGCAGTGTTCGGCCCTTCGCGCTACGGCGTGGTGCTGGCCCTGAGCCTGGCCTACCTGCCTTCGGTGGTGCGCATCGTGCGTTCGAGCGTGCTCTCGCTGCGCGAAAAGGAATACATCGAGGCATCGCAGGTGATGGGCAACTCCGAGCTGTTCACCATGCTGCGCCATATCCTGCCCAACAGTATCAGCCCGATCATCGTGCTCGCCAGCGCCTTGTTCGGCTGGGCCTTGCTGGCCGAGAGCGCGCTGTCCTTCCTCGGCCTGGGAGTGCCGCCGCCGGCGTCCTCCTGGGGCGGAATGCTGGCCGACAGCCGCATCCACTTCGCCGCCGCGCCGTGGCTGGCGCTCGCGCCCGGCCTGTGCATCTCGTTTTCGCTGCTGGGCATCAACCTGTTCGGCGATGCGCTGCGCGACCAATTCGACCCGCGGATGAAAAACCTGTGATGACTCCTCCAACATCTACTGTTTTATCGGTGCGCGCCCTGTGCGTTGGCGTGCGCCAGGACGGCCAGCCCATGCGGCGCGTGGTCGACCAGGTCAGTTTCGACATCGAGGCAGGGCAGGTCGTTGCGCTGGTGGGCGAATCGGGCAGCGGCAAGACGATGATAGGTCGCGCCGTGTTGCAGCTGCTGCCGCAGGTGGCGCAGGTCGAAAGCGGCAGCATCCGGTTCAACGGGCGCGAACTGGCCGGTGCGGGGGAAGCGGCCATGCGGGCCATACGGGGACGTGACATCGGCATGGTATTCCAGGAGCCGATGGTGTCGCTTAACCCTGCGCTCAGCATCGGCTGCCAGATGACGGAAGCCTTGAAGCTGCACCTGGGCCTGGGCGAGGCGGAGGCCGCGCGGCGCTGCCTGGCCATGCTCGAACGGGTAAGGATTGCCGATCCGGCCGGATGCTTCGCCGCCTATCCGCACCAATTCTCGGGCGGCATGCGCCAGCGCATCATGCTCGCATCGGTGCTGGTGATGGAGCCCAAGCTGCTGCTGGCGGACGAACCGACCACCGCGCTCGACGCCATCATCCAGAAGGAAGTGATGGACATCATGGTCGCGCTCACGCGTGAGATGGGCACCGCGGTCCTGCTGGTCAGTCACGACCTGGGCATGGTCGCCCACTACGCGAACCGCGTGGTCGTCATGCGCAAGGGCGAGGCGCTCGAGACGGGCCGCACCGAGGACATCCTGCTCGCCCCGCGCCATGAATACACGCGCAACCTGCTCGACGCGCTGCCCTCGCGCGCCAAGTCCGGACCGCCGCGCGCGGCCGGGGAGCAGCTCGTTGCGGTGCGCGCCCTGAGCGTCGATTTCCGTAAAAAAGCCAGCGTCTTCTGGAAACAGCCCGGCGTTTTTCGCGCCGTCGAGGCGGTCGACCTGACGCTGCGGCGCGGCGAAACGGTGGCCGTCGTGGGCGAATCGGGTTCCGGCAAGACCACCATCGGGCGCGCCTTGGTGCGCCTGGTGAAGGAAAGCTCGGGCGAGATCGATTTCGGCGGGCGCGACGTGACGCGACTTGCCGGGCGCGAGCTGATGGCGTACCGGCTGCAGACGCAGATGGTGTTCCAGGATCCGTTTTCGTCGCTCGACCCGCGCATGAGCCTGTGCGATATCGTGGCCGAAGGCTTGCGCAACGTGCCCGGCATGAAGCGCGCAGCGCGTCGCGAGCGCGCCCTGGCCATGCTGGGCGAGGTCGGGCTAGGCGACTACGGGCAGCGCTTTCCGCATGAATTGTCGGGGGGCCAGCGCCAGCGCGTGTGCATTGCGCGCGCCATCGTGGCCACGCCTTGCCTGCTGGTGGCCGACGAGCCGGTGTCGGCGCTCGACGTGACGATCCAGAAGCAGATCCTCGGGCTGCTTGACCTGCTCCAGCAGAAATTCGGCTTCACCTACCTGTTCATTTCGCACGACCTGGGGGTGGTGGAGCAGATTGCAGACCGCGTGATCGTGATGTACCGCGGCCGGATCCTCGAATCGGGCTCGCGCAGCGCGATCTACGACGATCCGCGCCACCCCTACACGATCCGGCTGCTGCAGGCCTCGCCGCGCATCCAGCGCTGCCCGCAAGGCGGCTACCGGCTCGCCGCGCATCCGGCGCGCAGCCAGGACGCGCCGCAGGGATTTTGCTATTTCAACCATGGCAGCATGCCCGGCATTGCGCACAGCACCGGCAGCCTGGAGATGGTGTCCGTGGGCGACGACCACCAGGTCGCATGCAGCCGCGCGGCATAAAGGAAGCAATATGGATATTCGGACTTTTGCGGTAAAGATGCACCGTTGGTGCGGCCTGCTGATGGCGCTGTTCCTGGTTAATTCGGGACTGAGCGGCGCCACGCTGGTGTTTCGCGACGAGATCGACGATTGGCTCAATGCCGATGCAGTCCAGGTCGAGGTGCGTGGCCAGATGCTTGCAGCAGACGCGATGCTGGCCGCGCTCAGGGCGCAGCGTCCCGATGCGCGCGTCGTGCGCTTCTTCAGCGGCGACGGGCCCGGCGAGGCCTGGCTGTTTCAACTTGCCCCAGGCGGCGCTGCGCCGCAGGCGGCCAACGAGGTCTGGCTTGATCCCTACAGCGGCAGGATCACGGGTGAACGAAGGGCTGGCGCAGTGCGCCTGGACCGCCGCCACCTGGTGCCGATGGTGATGCACTGGCACGATTCCCTGTATATGGACAAGGTCGGGCTCACGGTGATCGGCAGCGTGGCCCTGCTATGGCTGTTGTCTTCACTGCTTGGGATCTATCTGGCGGTGCCGCGCCTGGCCAGCCTGCGCAAGGCCTTCGTCATCAAGCGTGGCGCCAGCAGCTTCAAGACCGTGTACGACACGCACCGCGTCGTTGGCCTGGTTACCTGCGTGGTCTTGCTGGGCAGTGCGTTCAGCGCCACCAGCCTGGGCCTGCCGAACCAGTTCAAATTTGTCGTGGGCCTGTTCTCGCCGCCCAGCGCGCCGCTGCTCAAGACCTTGCCCTCGCGAGAGGCCGCGGCGCCGGCCGTCAGCATGGACCAGGCGATCGGGATCGCGCGCACTGCGCTGCCCGGGGCGGCGCTGCGCGGCTTGAGCGCCCATCCCGACAAGGGCGTGTATCAGGTGCGCCTGCGGCTGGACGACGACATCAACGCCGGCAACGGCACCGGCCGCGTCATCGTCGACATGCAAAGCGGGGCAGTGCTGGAGCGGCGCAGCTTCCGCGAGGCCGGCAGCGCGGGCGACACGCTGCTGGCCTGGATGTATCCGCTCCACAGCGGCCAGGCATTTGGCCGGGCCGGACGTATCGTCATCGTCTGCATCGGGGTGTTCCCCGGCGTGCTGGGGCTGACCGGCGCCTGGATCTGGTGGCGCCGCAGGCGCATGCTTGCCGCGCGCGCCGTACAGGCCCGGCCGCTGCGCCCGACAGCCTGATTCAACCCTAGGAGAAAAACATGAACAATCCAAGCGAAGGCCTGCGCCTGCCCCAATTCCTGATCGCCGGCAGATGGCGCGAGGGTGGCGGCGCCACGCTGGCCGAGATCCGCAACCCTGCCAGCGGCGTCGTGCTGGCCAGTTACCGCGCGGCCTCGGCGGCCGACGTGGAAGAGGCGCTGGGGGCCGCGCAGCGCGCTTTCCCGCTATGGCGCGCCACGCCAGCCTACGAACGCGGCAAGATACTGCGCGCTGGCGCCGCGCTGATGCGCGAGCGCGCCCGCTCGATCGCGCATACCCTGACCCTGGAACAAGGCAAGCCGCTGGCCGAAGCGCTGGCCGAGGTGCAGGCCACCGCCGAGATGTTCGAATGGTGCGCGGAGGAGGGCGTGCGCATCTACGGCCGCCTGGTGCCCGCACGCGTGGCCAATCTGCGGCATGACGTGATTCGCGAACCGGTCGGCCCGGTCGCCGCGCTCGCGACCTGGAATTTCCCGGCCCGTAATCCCGGCTACAAGATGGCCGCCGCGCTGGCGGCTGGGTGCAGCTGCATCGTCAAGCCGGCCGAGGAAACGCCGCTTACCTGCCTGCTGCTGGCCGACGCCCTGACCGATGCAGGGCTGCCGCCCGGGGTGCTGGGCGTGGTGTATGGCGACGCGGCCGCGCTGTCGAACCAGCTGATCGCCAGCCCGGTGATCCGCAAGATTTCGTACACCGGCTCGACGCGGATCGGACGCCTGCTTGCAAAGCAGGCTGCCGAGGGAGTGAAGAAGCTGACCCTGGAACTGGGCGGCCATGCGCCGGTCCTGGTGTTCGACGACGCCGACCTGAAGCAGGCCGTCAGCTTGACGCTGGCTGCAAAATTTCGCAACGCCGGGCAGACCTGCATCTCGCCGACCCGCTTTTACGTGCAGGAGGCGGTGTATGACGAGTTCGTGCAGCGGTTTGCGGCGGCCAGCCAGGCGCTGCGGGTCGGCGATGGCCTTGACCCGGCCACCAACATGGGGCCGGTGGTGCATGCGCGCCGCCTGCCCGACATGGCGGCGTTCGTGCAGGATGCGCTCGATCACAAGGCGCGCCTCGTGTGCGGCGGACGGGAGATGCACGAGCGTGGATTTTTCTTCGAGCCGACCGTCATCAGCGATGTCGGCGATGACGCGCGGCTGATGCGCGACGAGCCCTTCGGGCCGATCGCGGCGATCACGCCATTTGCCGGCTTCGATGAAGGCGTGGCGCGCGCCAACGCCTTGCCGTTCGGGCTGGCCGCGTACGCGTTTACCCAGTCGCTGCGCACCGCCAACCAGCTCGGCGCAGCGCTGGAGGTGGGCATGCTCGCTATTAATACATGCAAGGTCGCGTCGGCCGAAACGCCGTTCGGCGGCGTCAAGGACAGCGGCTATGGATCGGAAGGCGGCATCGAGGGGCTCGAGGCGTATCTGGTAACGAAGTCGATTACCACCGCGTACTGATGCGTGTTCCGGTGCGCGGCAACGCGCACCGGAACGATCTTGCGTCAGGGCTTGAGGTAGCGGCCCACGAATTCGAAGGTGCGCTTCATGGCGTCGCGCTGCTCTTCGGTGTCGCCATCCATGAAGACATGGCCGCCCGGGGCGTCCTGGTAGATGTGCGATTCGTGCATCTTTCCCTTGGCTTTGAGCGCGTCGAGCAGGCGGCCGGTGTGCAGCTCGAGCGGCACGATCTTGTCCTTGGTGGTCGCAAGCACCAGCAATGGCGCGACAATCTTGTCCACATGGTTGAGCGGCGAGACGTCCATGTAGGCGGCCAGGTTTTCGTCGGGGAGCTTGTTGTCGAAATACCGGCTTTCGTGCGCGACTTCCTGGCGCCGGTATTCGGGCTTGTAGGCCATGTAGGCGACGAAATCGGTCAGGCCGACGATGTCGACGGCGGCCTTGAACTTGAGCGGGGCATTCTGGATCGCGAGCAGCGTGACCATGCCGCCGCGGCTCTGGCCGATGATGCCGAGCCGTGCGGGATCTGCATAGCCTTGCTTGCCCAGGTAGTCGGCCGAGGCCAGCACGTCGGCCGTGTCGGTAACGCCGTATTCGTTGCGGTAGTGGTTCGGCCCGTAGCCGCGGCTGCCGCGGTATTCCGGGAAGATGACCACGTAGCCCCTGGCCACGGCGGCGTCGATCAGCTGGAACCAGCGCCAGTCGAAGCGTTCGTGAAAGCCGCCGTGCACCATCACCAGTCCGGGATAGCGCTTGTTGTTGTCCATTTTGCGCGGCGTGAACACATAGCCGGGGATCAGGGTGCGGTCCGCGCTTGGAAAGGCGACGCGCCGCAGCCTGACACGCTCGCCGTATTCCATCTGGAAGTTCAGCGTGATGATGCGCTGTTCCTGCTCGTACAGGGTATGGGCCAGCACATCGAGCCGGGTTGCCGTGTCCTTGGCGTCGAGGTTGATATATTTATCGAGCTTGCCTTCCTTCTCGCTATCGCGCGCAAACGCGGGCGGGTGCAGGACGGCGACGCAGGCCAGCAGCGCGCAGCACTGCTTTAACTTGGGTGGGAACAAGACAAACTCCTTTGGTGGGGGAAAGTGATGGTGGCCTAGCGGCGCCGCACGCCCCACAGCCGTTCGCGGCTGAGCGGCCATGGTTCGAAGCCGTCGAGCGTGGTGCTGACCGCGTTCACGTCGGCCATGTTGAACAGGACGATGAGCGGCACATCCTCGAGCATCAGCCGGTGCAGTTGATCGAACAGCGCCTGGCGCACGGCCGGATCGGCCGAGCTGCCCGCTTGCGCCAGCAGCGCCATCGCAGCCGGATTGCTCCAGAGCTTGCGCTTGCTTTTGTTGCGATCGCCCAGCATCGAATCGTAGCTCATGAAGGGATCGACGCGCGCCGAATAACTGAACGACATCAGTTGGTAGTTGCCGCTCTGGTAGCGGTCGAGCTGCGTGGCCCATTCGAGCACCTCGAGTTCGATGTTGATGCCGGCCTGGCGCGCCATCCCCTGGATCATCATCGCCTGGTCGTACATGTCGGCGTAGCGCCGGTTCGTCACCAGCTTGATCGGCTCGCCGCGATAGCCGGCCTCGGCCAGCAGCGCCCTGGCGCGCGCCAGATCGAAGGCCGGCGCCTGCTGTTGGGCTGCTGAATAATACGCGCTGGCGGTCGGCACCATCGAGGCGTTGGCACGCCCGGTGCCGCCGGTCGCAACCTGGGCCAGGCCGAGCACGTCAAGGCTGTGCGCCAGCGCCCGCCGCACGGCCGGCTTGGCCAGCACCGGGTCGCGGCCCTGGATCAGCAGGGCGTTGACCTGCATGGTCGGCGCCGATTTCACCGTGATCGTGCCCAGTTTTTTCATGGACGCCAGCTCGTGCACCGCCATCGAGGGCAGCAGGTCGATCTGGCCTTTTACCAGCGCCGCGCGGCGCGCCGCGTCGTCCTTGATGATGAGCCAGCGCAGCTTGTCGGCATACGCGGTTTTTGCGCCGGTATAGCCGTCGCGCGCCCCGCTGCGGCTGGCGTAGTCCTTGAATGCGGCCAGTTCGATGAACGCGCCGCGCCGCCACTCGTGCAGCATGTACGGGCCGGTGCCGATCGGCGCGTTCCAGCTGCCATCCGGATTGACCGAGTCCCTGTGCATGATGGCGCTGGCGCCGCAATTGAGCGCTGCCATCTGGGTCAGCAGCATCGGCTGCGCGCGATCGAGCTGGAACACGACCGTGTACGGATCGGCTGCGCGCACGCTCTCGATCCTGGCGCCGTTGGTGCCGTCGAAGTCAGGGCGGCAGATCCAGTTGGTCTTCGGGTCCAGGTAGCGCTGCCAGCTCCACACCACGTCGGCGGCGCGAAGGGGCGCGCCATTGTGGAAGCGCACCCCGTGGCGCAGGGTGAAGCTATACGTCTTGCCATCCGGAGAAACCTGGACCTGGTCGGCCAGCAGCGGGGCGGGCGTGCCGTTTTCGGTATAGGCCACCAGGCCTTCCATCATGTGCATGGTGACAGTGTCGGTGTTGGCATCGCGATTGACGCCCGGATTGGTGCCGCGGATGTCGGCATTCATCGCAATGGTGATGGTGCCGCGGGGAGAGACGGCATGCGCCTGGGGTGCCGCCGCAGCCAGCCCGAACAAGCCGGCCGCGAGCAGGGTGGGTAGGGTGCGCATGAACATCATCTGGCGGTCTCCTTGCAGTGGAATAGGCGATGCGGTCATATTGGACTATTTCCAGGTCAAATACAATCTGAATATTGTATTATTTGGGAAAAAAATGCAATACTCGGCGTGATATGTGATAGCCCTTGCAGCATGCGTCTGTATTACGTGTTTTGTTTTCGGCAAAACCGGGGTCTAATAGAGCCGCTTGCGGCGCGGACCTCAGCTTGGCTGCATCCGGGGCCGACGGCGTTTCCAACATCTATTTCAGGATACTCAATCCATGTCAGCGTTACCAGAAAATCCCGGCGGCCCCAGTTCGCTGCAAATCGAGATCGCCAACAAGGTCATCGCCATGATCCGCAGCGGCGACCTGGCGCCGGGCGAGCACCTGACCGAGCAGACCATGGCCAGGCAATTCGGCGTGTCGCGTTCGCCCGTGCGCGGCGCCCTCAAGCTGCTCGAGGAGCGCGGCTATGTCCAGGCGCGTGCCAACGCCGGCGTCTTCATCGCCGAGCGCGCGCCGGAGCTGCCGCTCGATTCGCTGGTGGGGGCGGTGATCACCACCGAGGACCTGTACCGCGCCATCATCTCCGACCGTGCCCGCAACGTGCTTGACGATACGCTGTCGGAGGTCGAGCTGGTCGAACGCTACGGCGCACCCAAGGGTGTGCTGCTGCGCACCCTGCTGCGCATGGCGCACGAGGGGCTGATCGAACGCGCCAAGGGGCATGGCTGGCGCTTCCTGCCGGGGCTCGACAGCAAGGAGGCAAAGTACGAGAGCTACCGCTTCCGCATGATCATCGAATGCCAGGGCTTGCGCGAGCCGACCTTCCGCGCAGATGGCGGCAAGCTCAGTTTCCTGCGCCGCGAGCATGAGAGCTTCCTGGCCATGAAGAGCGCGGCCCAAACCCCGGCCGCATTCTTCGAGATGAATGCGACCTTCCATGAGACCATCGCCGCGCTGTCGGGCAACCGCTTCATTTTCCAGGCGGTGCGCCAGCAGAACCAGCTGCGCCGTTTCGAAGAATACCAGCACTACATCATCCGGCCCGCGAACCTGTCGGAAGCCTGCGAGGAGCACCTGCAGATCATCGATTCCCTGCTGGCGGGCGAGGTCGAATGGGCCGGCGCGCTGCTGCACCGGCACCTCGACCTGGCCAGCAAGGCGTGACCGGCGGGGCCGGGTGCGCAGGGATGGGCCGGAGCGGCATTGTACGTCGCATTGGTTGGTAATTTCACCGCATCAATCAAATTGTTCTTTACACTTAAAAAATACAATGCTATCTTGTTTGAAAGTTCTGATTCCCTAGACCAAACAGGTAGATAGCCATGTCATCGCCCACCGTTCCGACCCAGTCCCAGCTCGACGCTTACTGGATGCCGTTTACTTCGAACCGCCGCTTCAAGCAAAACCCCATCATCCTCGCCGGAGCCAGCGGCATGCATTACCAGCTGGCCGACGGCACCCGGCTGCTCGACGGAACGGCCGGGCTGTGGTGCGTCAACGCCGGTCACTGCCACCCGCGCATCACCGAGGCGATCCGGGCCCAAGCCGGCGCGCTCGACTACGCACCATCGTTCCAGATGGGGCACCACGGCGCTTTCGAGTTTGCCGAACGCCTCAAGGACATGGCGCCGGCCGACCTGAATCATGTTTTCTTCACCAATTCGGGCTCCGAGTCGGTCGACACGGCCTTGAAGATCGCGCTGGCCTACCACCGCGCGCGGGGCGAGGGCGGACGGGTGCGCCTGATAGGACGCGAGCGCGGCTACCACGGCGTCGGGTTCGGCGGCATCTCGGTGGGCGGCCACGCCGGCCATCGCAAGGCGTTCGGCAACCTGCTGCAGTCGGTCGACCATATCGGCCATACCTACGACAAATCGCAGATGGCGTTTTCGCGCGGCCAGCCCGATTGGGGCGTGCACATGGCCGAGGAACTGGCGCGCAAGATCGCGCTGCACGACGCATCGACCATCGCCGCCGTCATCGTCGAACCGGTCGCGGGCTCGACCGGCGTGCTGGTGCCGCCGCGCGGCTACCTCGAGCGGCTGCGCGCCATCTGCGACCAGCACGGCATCCTGCTCATTTTCGACGAGGTCATCACCGCGTTCGGCCGCCTGACCACCGGTTTCGGCGCCGATTATTTCGGCGTCCACCCCGACATCGTCACCACCGCCAAGGGCCTGACCAATGGCGCGGTGCCAATGGGCGCGGTGCTGGTGCGCGACCACGTGCACGATGCCTTGATGCAAGGGCCGCCCGAGAGTATCGAGTTTGCGCACGGCTACACCTATTCCGGGCACCCGCTGGCCTGCGCCGCCGGTCTCGCGACGCTCGACGTGTACCGTGACGAAGCTGTGTTTGCGCGTGCCGCTGCCATCGCGCCCTACTGGGAGCAGGCGGCGCACAGCCTGAAGGGGCTGCGCCATGTGGCCGATATCCGCAATATCGGGGTGCTGGCGGCGATCGAGCTCGACGGCGTGCCCGGCAAGCCGGGCAAGCGCGCATACGAATGCCACCTCAAGTGCCTGGAGCGCGGCGTGATGGTGCGCGCCGCCGGCGACAGCGTGGTCCTGTCGCCCCCGCTGATCATCGAACGCGCGCAGGTCGACGAGCTGTTTGGCTGTATCGCGGAGGTGCTGCCGACGCTCGGGTAAGCGCCGGCGCACCCGTCACTGGGTCGGCAGCGTGTGGATGATGTTCTTGAAGTTTTCCCATTCGGTGGCGCCCCAGATTTCGCAGTGGGCGCGCCCGAAGCTGCGTATCAGTGCCGACACCTTGAGCGCCATGTCGATATCCTGCGCCTGGAAGATGTCGAGGTAATCGAACGGTCCGAGCAAGGCATAGCTGTGCAGCCACTTGACATCCGGGCACTCCTGCTCGATGTGGCTGACCGCGCGTTTTTCGAAGTCTTCCATGGCAGCCGGGGTGCGCAATATCTCTGGCACGACACGGGTGAGCATGACAAACGTTTGCATGACGTTTCCTTTCAGGCCGGCTGGACGCCCGCTCAAAGAGTGAAAAATTGCAGGCAAGCGCTAAAGGCGTGCCGCACGATCGTTCACGCTAGCAGCGTCGCCAATGGCGCGTTTGTGCGTTCGCAAAGCCGCAGGGCGACGACCGTCCTGCAGGCCCTGATGCGTTTCTGCCGCACTTTTGTTGCCGATCAAGCCTGGCGCTTGCGCAGCCTCCTAACCTGAAAGACTTTGCAGGCGTAGCGATGGAGGAGCTCATGGCCGAAGTGATGCCCGAAGCGTTTACCGAAGCGATCGCGGAACATGTCTGGAACACGCGCTACCGTTCGCTGGAAGCGGCGGGCGGCGACGCCACCGTGCGCGACAGCTGGTCGCGCATCGCGCTGGCGCTGTCCGCGCCCGAGGAGCATCACCGCGACCTGTGGACCGAACGCTTCGAAAACGCGCTCGCGCATTTCCGGTTCCTTCCGGGCGGGCGCATCTGGGCCGGCGCCGGTGTCGCGCAGCACGCTACCCTGTTCAATTGCTTTGTCATGGGCCATATGCACGATGCGCTCGACGCGATCTTTTCCGCGTTGGGCGAAGCGATGGTGACACTGCAGGCGGGCGGCGGCGTCGGCTGCGATTTTTCCACCCTGCGTCCGGCCGGCTCGCGCGCCGAGCGAAGCGGCAACGTCGCGTCCGGGCCGGTGTCGTTCATGCACGTATGGGACCACGCCTGCGCGGTCGTGATGGCGGGCCGCGCACGCCGCGGCGCGATGATGGCCACGCTGCGCTGCGACCACCCGGACATTCGCCGCTTCATCGACGCCAAGCGCGAACCGGGCGCCTTGCGCCAATTTAACCTGTCGGTGCTGGTCAGCGATGCATTCATGCAGGCGGTCGAGGAAGACCGCCCCTGGCCGCTGGTGTTTCCCTTGGCCGGGCAGCAGCCGGCGCAGGGCGCCCAATTGTGCACGCGGATCTGGTCGGGCAGTGGCGTGCCGGAGCCCTGCGTGGTGCACGACACCCTGCCGGCGCGCGAGCTGTGGGAGCGCATCGTGCGCTCGGCATTCGAGCACGGCGAACCGGGCGTGATTTTCATCGACCACGTGGAAAGCGCCAACAACCTGTGGTATGCCGAACGCCTGAGCGCGGTCAATCCCTGCGGCGAGGTGCCGCTGCCGCCGCACGGGGCCTGCAACCTCGGCTCGATCAACCTGACCCAGTTCATCCAGGACCCGTTCGGCGCCCATCCCAAGCTCGACCTGCCGGGACTGGCTGCGGTGGCGGAGGTGGCCACCCGCATGCTCGACAATGTATATGAAGTCTCGCACTTCCCGCTCAAGGCGCAGGCGCGCGCGGCGCACGCCTCGCGCCGCCTCGGGCTGGGAGTGACCGGCCTGGCCGACGCCTTTGCCATGCTGGGAATACGCTACGGCAGCAGCGCTTCGCTGCGCGTGGCCGACACCATCATGCGCACCGTGTCGCACGCGGCCTACCGCGCCTCGGTCGCGCTGGCGCAGGAACGCGGCGCCTTCCCCGACTTCCGCTCGCCGCAATACCTGGCCGGCCAGTTCATCCTGACCTTGCCGCGCGAGCTGCGCGACGCGATCGCGCTGCACGGCATCCGCAACAGCCACCTGACCGCGATTGCGCCGGCCGGATCGATCAGCCTGCTGGCAAACAATGTCTCGAGCGGCGTCGAGCCGATCTACGCCTACCGTGCCGAGCGCAGCGTGAGGACGGCCGATGGCAAGCAGATCAGCATGACGGCGCACGATTACGCATGGAAGCTGTTCCGGCAGTTGCACGGCGAGGCCGCGCCCTTGCCCGACTGTTTTGCCGAAGCGCGCGAGATCGATCCGCACGACCAGTTGCTGGTGCAGGCGCGGCTGCAGGCGCATGTGGACCAGGCCATCTCCAAGACCATCAACATCCCCGAAGGCGCCGACTTCCTGCGCTACCGAAAGTTATTCGCACAGGCATGGGAGCTTGGCCTGAAGGGTTGCACAGTGTTTCCTTCCGGGCATGCCAGGGGCGCCGTGCTTACCCGCAGCAACAGCGCCGCCAAGCTCGCCGCTTCATAGCCGCAGCGGGCGCCAGGGGCGCGCATGCCGATCCAGAACGCAGAGGTGGCCCAGGTCTTCAACGAGATCGCCGACCTGCTCGAGATCAAGGGCGACAACCCGTTCCGGATTCGCGCCTATCGGGAAGCGGCGCGCACCCTCACTGGCCTGCCGCAAAGCGTGCAGGGCATGCTCGAAGAAAAAGTCGACCTCGCGCAGCTGCACGGCATCGGGGCCGACCTGTCGGCCAAGATCGGTGAAATCGTCGCAAGCGGCAGCTGCGAACTGCTCGAACAGCTGCGCACCGAAATGCCGCCGCTGCTGCCCAAGCTGCTAAGCGTGCCCGGGCTGGGCCCGCGGCGCGTCAAGACCTTGTTCGAGGTGTGCCAGGTCGAGACGCCCGAACAGCTGCTGCAGGCCGCGCTCGACGGGCGGGTCCAGGCCATTCGCGGCTTCGGCCCCAAACTCGAGCAAGGCATCATCGAGGCCTTGCAGGCGCAGCGATCGAAGGAGCGGCGCTTCCGGATTTGCGACGCGCTGCAGATGATAGCGCCGCTGCTGCGCCTGCTGCGTGAGGGCGGCGCCGCAAGCGAACTCGAGGTGGCCGGCAGCGCGCGCCGCGCGCGCGAGACGGTCGGCGACCTCGACATCCTGGCCTGCTCGGCCCGGCCCTCGGCACTGGTGCGGCAGTTCATCGGCTACGAGGGCGTGGCGCAGGTGAGCGCCAAGGGACGCACCCGCGCCAGCGTGCTGCTGCGCCAGGGCATGCAGGTCGACCTGCGCGTGGTGCCGCAGGCCAGTTTCGGATCGGCACTGCACTATTTCACCGGCTCCAGATCGCACAATATTGCGCTGCGCGCGATCGCGCGCGAGCGCGGACTCAAATTGAACGAGTACGGGCTCTATGAGGGCAAGCGCCGCATCGCAGGGGCCAGCGAAGCGTCGGTGTTCGGAGCCCTCGGCATGGACTTCATCGCGCCCGAACTGCGCGAAAACCGCGGTGAGATCGCCGCTGCCCAGGCCGGTACGCTGCCGCGCCTGGTCACCCTCGGCGACCTGAAGGGCGACCTGCACGCGCACACCTCGGCGACCGACGGGCGCAGCAGCTTGCGCGAGATGGCGCACGCAGCCCGCCAGGCCGGCCTGGAATACCTGGCGATCACCGACCATTCGCGCGCGCTGGCCATGGCGCACGGGCTCGACGCCGATGCACTGGCGCGCCAGATCGACGCGATCGATGCCCTCAACGCGCAACTGGGGGCCGAACATGCCGGCATCACGCTGCTCAAGGGCGTGGAGGTCGATATCCTCGAAGACGGCAGCCTCGACCTGCCGCGCAGCTTGCTCGAGCGCCTTGATGTCGTGCTCGCCGCGGTGCACAGCCGCTTCGAGCTGGACCGGGAACGCCAGACCATCAGGATGATGCGGGCGATCGATCACCCCTGCTGCAGCGTGCTGGCGCACCCGAGCGGGCGCCTGCTGCTCGAACGCGAGGCGTATGCGGTCGATATGGAGCGCCTGATCCGCCATGCGGCGCAGCGCGGCTGCTGCATGGAACTCAATTCGCAGCCGAGCCGGCTGGACCTCGATGACGTCCACTGCATGATGGCGCGCGACGAAGGTGTGCTCATCAGCATCGATTCCGATGCGCACAGCGTGTTCGACTTCGACAACCTGCGTTTCGGGATCGGCCAGGCCAGGCGCGCCTGGCTGCAGGCCGAGAATGTCGTCAACACCCGGCCGCTGGCGGCGCTGCGCGATATCCTGGGCCGGGCGCAGCGGTAGCGGGAAAAGCGCGCCGCATTCGGCCATGCCGGGCCAGCCGCGCCCACTGTCGTGCACTCCATTGAGACAGATCAGTACGGCGAAAAACGGGCTTTCCGCTAGGGTGTGCGCGTGGACGACGCCGGCACGAAGGCATACGATTAGGTAAGGGGGGAGACGCCATGTCGTACAAAACCATACTCGTGCACGTAGACCAATCGATCCATGCGGCGACCCGTATCCGGGTGGCCGCGCAGATCGCACTGGCCGACAACGGGCACCTGGTTGGAACCGCCTTCACGGGCCTGTCGCCGTTCGTGTTCTCGGTCAGCGGGCTCGATCCCAGCGTGCCGCCCTTGCTGCTGCAGTTCGACCTGCTGCGCCAGGAGGGCAACCGCGCGCTCGATGCGTTCGAGTCACAAGTGCGGGCCCTGGGCGTGGCCTCGTTCGAGCGGCGCCTGATCGAGGATGAACCGGGTGCCGGGCTGAGCGTGCAGGCGCGCTACTGCGACCTGGTCGTGCTGGGGCAGAGCGACGCGAATGAAGCGCCGCCGCGCCAGCGCGCCGATTTTCCCGAATACGTATTGCTCAACTGTGCGCGGCCGGTGCTGGTCGTGCCGGTGGCGACAGTGGCCGAGCAGGTCGGCACGAACGTGAGCGTGGCATGGGATGCCAGCATGGAGGCCACGCGCGCGCTCACCAGCGCGGTTCCCATGCTGCGCCGCGCCGGGCACGTCGACGTGGTGGTGTTCAACCCCGACACCGAGGGCGACCTGCATGGCGAACAGCCAGGTGCCGATATCGGGCTCTACCTCGCGCGGCACGGGGTCCAGATCGAGGTGCACCACCAGAAAAGCGCGGCCGATGTCGGCAAGGCCCTGCTGTCGCTGGCGCTCGATTTCGGCTCGGACCTGATCGTCATGGGCGCTTATGGCCATTCGCGTTTTCGCGAAATCCTGCTGGGCGGAGCGACGCGCAGCGTGCTCGCGTCGATGCATATTCCGGTCTGGATGTCGCACTGAGCGCCGCGGCGCCGCCGACACGGGCCGGCGCCCGCGCCCTGCGCTAAAGCGATGACAAGGCTTGTCAGGCGTCCGCGTAATTGAGCCATGCGCGCGTGCCGCCGCCGGCATAGCGGCCCGCTCCCAGGTCGTCGTGCGGAATGGCCGGGCGCCTGGCCGACATCAGGTCGGCCAGCAGCTGGGCCGAGCCGCACGACATGGTCCAGCCGAGCGTGCCGTGGCCGGTGTTAAGGAACAGGTTGCGCAAGCCGGTGCGCCCGACGACCGGGGTGCCGTCCGGCGTCATCGGGCGCAGGCCGGTCCAGAACGAGGCCTCGGCCAGGTCGCCGGCGCCGGGGAACAGGTCGCCCACGACCATTTCGAGGGTGGCGCGGCGGCGCGGGTTGAGGCGCAGGTCGAAGCCGGAGATTTCAGCCATGCCGCCGACCCGGATGCGATCGTCGAAACGGGTGACCGCGATCTTGTAGGTTTCGTCGAGGATGGTCGAGACCGGGGCGGCCTGGGCGTTGATGATGGGCACGGTAATCGAATAACCCTTGAGCGGGTAGACCGGAATGTCGACAATCGACTTGAGCAGCGTCGTCGAGTAGGCGCCCAGCGCCACCACGTAGGCATCGGCCTGCATCAGCTCGCCGCCGCAGTGCACGCCGCCGATGGCGTTGCCGGCCACGGCGAGCCGGTCAATGGCGACGTTGTAGCGAAATTTCACGCCGAGCGCTTCGGCCATGCCCGCAAGGCGCGTGGTGAACAAGGCGCAGTCGCCGGTTTCGTCGTTCGGCAGGCGCAGTGCGCCGACCAGCTTTTCCTTCACGGCGGCAAGCGCAGGTTCGGCCTCGCCGAGCTGCTCGCGCGTGAGCAACTGGTAGGGAACGCCAGAATCCTGCAGCACCTTGATGTCCTTTTCGGCGCTGGCAAACTGCCTTTCCGTACGGAACAGCTGCATGGTGCCGCGCTGCCGGCTTTCATAGCTGATGCCGGCTTGCTCGCGCAGGCTCTTGAAGCAGTCGCGGCTGTACTCGGCCAGGCGCACCATGCGCTCCTTGTTGACGGCGTAGCGCGCGGCGGTGCAGTTGCGCAACATCTGCCACATCCATTGCAGCTGGAACTGGGTGCCGTCCGGGGTGATCGACAGCGGTGCGTGGCGCTGCAGCATCCAGCTCATGGCCTTGAGCGGAATGCCGGGTGCGGCCCACGGCGAGGCGTAGCCGGGCGAGATCTGCCCGGCGTTGGCGAAGCTCGTTTCAAGCGCAGGGCCGGGCTGGCGGTCGATCACGGTCACCTCATGGCCGGCCTTGGCCAGATAGTAGGCGCTGGTGACGCCGATGACACCGCTGCCGAGGATGAGAACGCGCATGAATAGCTCCGCTTGATCGAATGTGCTGGATTTACAGTAATTGCCGCTATACTATTGGCATTAATGCAGTTTTTGTGACTGTAAATGCGCTTATATTTGGTGGAATCACATGCGAATTCAAAAGGAATCGACGCGCGGTCTCGACAAGCTCGACCGCCACATCTTGCGCGTCCTCCAGCAGGAGGGGCGCATCTCGATGAAGGACCTTGGCGAGCGGGTGGGGCTGTCGGTCACGCCCTGCATCGAACGCGTCAAGCGCATGGAGCGCGACGGCGTGATCACCGGGTATTATGCGAAGGTCAATCCGGCGGCGCTGGGGGCGCGGCTGCTGGTGTTCGTGGAGATCTCGATCAACCAGAAATCGGCCTCCGCGTTCGAACAGTTCCGGCGCGAAGTGCTGCGCATTCCCGAAGTGCAGGAGTGTCATCTGGTATCGGGCGACTTCGACTACCTGATCAAGGCCCGGATCCACGAGATGTCCGAATACCGCACCCTGCTCGGCGACATGCTGCTGCAATTGCCGGGCGCGGCGCAATCGAAAAGCTATGTCGTGATGGAAGAGATCAAAGAGACGCTCGCGCTGCCCACTGAAGTGCTGTTGTAATCGACCAGGGACAATCCATGCCAGGCACTGAAAACGCCACACGCGGGCAGCTCGAATGCTGGTTCGATTTCGGTAGTAACTATAGTTATCTTGCGCTCATGCGCATCGATGACCTGGCCGCGCAACATGGCGTGGGCGTCGTGTGGAAGCCATTCCTGCTCGGACCCCTGTTCACATCGCTGGGCTGGGCCTCGTCGCCCTTTGTTTTACAAAAACAAAAGGGCGCATACATGTGGCGCGACATGGAACGCCAGGCCGAAAAATATGGCCTTGCATGGACCCGGCCAAGCACCTTTCCGCGCCGCGCGCTGCTGCCGCTTCGCGTGGCCCTGCTCGGCGCCGGGCAAGCCTGGATCGGCCCCTATTGCAGGCGCATCATGCAGCTCAATTTTGTCGAGGACCGCGAGATCGACGAGGCCGGCGTGGTCAGCGAGGTGCTGTCCGGCCTGGGCCTGCCTGCCGCAGAGCTGATCGCGGCTGCCGGATCGGACGCCACCAAAGACGCGCTGCGCGCGCAAACCGGGGAAGCTGCGCGGCGCGGGATTTTCGGGGCCCCGACCTTCTTTGCAGGTGATGAAATGTTCTGGGGAAATGACCGCCTGGAAGATGCTCTCCTGTTTGCGGCGAGCGCTGCAATTGCGAAACTATAGCGCGCGAATTTTCTGATTTGGCGGATCGGAAAATTCGTTCGTGCGCTTCTGGACAGATCGAAAACGTCCGCATAAACTTGAACGCAGCCCTTGGTTCAAGGAGGATGCGCGATGCAATTGCAAGGTGCAGAGGAGATCGGTGAAAGGCCGCCGCTTGTTGCCGCGGCCCTGACGTTACCGGGCGAAGACCAGGCGCGCGCCGACCTGTATGCGCTGGTTGCGCGGCTGCTGTTCGCGCCCCCTGACGCCGGCCTGCTCGCGAACATCGCCGCGGCCACTTTCCTGGGCAGCGACAATCCGCTCGATCGTGCCTGGGAAAAACTGGTGCTCGCTGCCCGCGGCAGCGACCTTGACGCGGTTCACGACGAATTCAATGAACTGTTCATCAGCAGCGGCACACCAAGAATCAATCCCTACGGATCCTTGTACCTGAGCGGTTTTCTCAATGAGAAACCGCTGGCGCAGCTGCGCACCGACCTGGCGCAGCACCGGCTGGCGCGCAGGCCGGGCGTGGGCGAGATGGAGGACCACCTGGCAGCTTTGTGCGACACCATGCGGCTTCTTATTGCGGGGGAGCAGAATGGCCGCCGGCAAGCGCTGCGGCATCAAAGACAATTTTTTGAAACACATATCGGGCCGTGGTACGCGCGCTGCCTCGATGACATCCGACGCGAACCGGCTGGGCAATTTTATTGTCTGGTAGCCGACTTCGCCGCGGCATTCCTGTCGGTCGAAGCACAGGCATTCGAGATCGGCGACGAGTGAGCCAGGCATGGGAGACAGGTCAAATGAAACAGAAGCGGACTGAAGCCGCACCGCCCGATCCTGGGCGGCGTTATTTCCTGCTGGCGGCAAGCGGGGCGGGCGCGCTCGGTGCCATTGCGCTGCTGGCCGGACGCGGTGCGGCAAGCGGGGCGGCAGCGCAGGCCGTGCCGGCGAGCGTAGCGCTTGCCCGCGGATACCACGAAACCGAACACATCCGCAGCTATTACCGCACAGCCAGTTATTGGTAGCGGGTGCGGCACAGGAGCCACTGATGTCCCTTGTGAAAATTTCTCCAACTGCAGGCATGAGTGCGGCGGCGATGCGGCGCCGCTCCTTCCTGGTCGGCGCCGGCGTTGCGGCCGGAGCCGGCGCTCTGGCGCGCCATTTGCCGTTCAACGTGATCGAACCGGCGCAGGCGGCCGATGCCAAGGCCGCCGCCGCTGGCGCTACGGAAATCAAGCACACCATCTGCACCCATTGTTCGGTCGGCTGCTCGGTCGACGCGGTGGTCAGCAACGGCGTGTGGGTGCGCCAGGAAGCGGCCTTCGATTCGCCGTTTAACATGGGTGCGCATTGCGCCAAAGGCGCATCGGTGCGCGAGCATGCCCATGGCGAGCACCGCCTGCGCTATCCGATGAAGCTGGTCGCCGGCAAGTACCAGCGCATCTCGTGGGACCAGGCCATCACGGAAATCGGAGACCGGCTGCTGAAGCTGCGCCAGCAGGCAGGCCCGGATGCGCTCATGATTATCGGCAGCAGCAAGCACGGCAATGAACAGTCGTATTTGCTGCGCAAGTTCAGCTCGATGTGGGGCACCAACAACTGCGATCACCAGGCGCGCATTTGCCATTCCACCACCGTGGCCGGCGTCGCGCAGACCTTCGGTTTTGGCGCAATGACCAATTCCTTCAACGACTTGCACTCGACCAAGGCGGTGTTGTTCATCGGCTCGAACCCGGCCGAGGCGCATCCGATCTCCATGCTCCATTTCCTGCACGCCAAGGAGCTGGGCGCCAAGATGATCGTCGTCGATCCGCGCTTCACGCGCACCGCGCGCTTTGCCCATCATTACGTGCGCATCCGCCCCGGCACCGACATTGCCCTGGTGTGGGGACTTCTCTGGCATATCTTCAACAAGGGGTGGGAAGACAAGAAGTTCATCGAGCAGCGCACCTACCGGATGGAGGACGTGCGCAAGGAAGTGGCGAAGTGGACTCCCAACAAGGTCTCCGATGTGACGGGCGTGCCGGAGGCCAGCGTTTACCAGACGGCCGAGATGCTCGCGACCAACCGCCCGTCCTCGGTGGTGTGGTGCATGGGCATTACCCAGCACCACGTGGGGACCGCCAACGTACGCGCACTGTCGATCCTGCAGCTCGCGCTGGGCAACATCGGGGTCGCCGGCGGCGGCGCGAACATCTACCGCGGCCACGATAACGTGCAGGGCGCCACCGATATCGGCCCGAACGCCGATTCGCTGCCCGGCTACTACGGCCTGGCCGAGGGCGCCTGGAAGCATTTTGCCAGCGCCTGGGGCGTCGATTACAACTGGCTGCTGTCGCGCTACGGCTCGAAGGAGCTGATGGAAAAGCCGGGGATCACGGTGTCGCGCTGGTTTGACGGCGTGCTCGAAAAAAACGAGTATGTCGACCAGCCGAGCAACCTGCGCGCCGTCCTCTATTGGGGCCATGCGCCGAACAGCCAGACGCGCCTGCCCGACATGAAGGCGGCCATGCAAAAGCTTGACATGATGGTCGTTATCGACCCTTATCCGAGCATGAGCGCTGCCATGCACGGGCGCCAGGACGGGGTCTATCTGCTGCCTGCGGCGACGCAGTTCGAAACCCAGGGGTCGGTCACGGCATCGAACCGCAGCCTGCAATGGCGCGAGCGCGTGACCGAGCCCCAGTTCGAGTCGAAGACCGACCAGGAAATCATGTACCTGTTCGCGCGCAAGTTCGGGTTCGCCGATGAGCTGTGCAAGAACATCAAGGTGGTCCACAACGAGCCCGTGATCGAAGACATCCTGCGCGAGATCAACCGCTCGTGCTGGACCATCGGCTACACCGGCTGCTCGCCCGAGCGGCTCAAGCTGCATATGCTCAACAAGGCCAGCTTCAACCCGACCACCCTGCGCGCCGAGTCCGGTCCGTGCAAGGGCGATTACTACGGCTTGCCGTGGCCCTGCTGGGGCACGCCGGAAATGAAGCATCCCGGCACGCCGATCCTGTACGACCTGTCCAAGCCGGTCAGCGAAGGCGGACTACCGTTCCGCGCCAACTGGGGCGTCGAGCATAACGGCGAGACCTTGCTGGCGGCCGACGGCTCGACCACGCACGGCAGCGAAATCGACACCGGCTATCCGGAATTCGACCACGTGTTTCTTAAAAAGCTAGGCTGGTGGAACGACCTGACGGCCGCCGAGCAAGCCCTGGCCGAAGGCAAGAACTGGAAGACCGATGCGTCGGGCGGCATCATCCGGGTGGTGATCATGCACGGCTGCGCGCCGTTCGGCAACGCGCGCGCACGCTGCAATGTGTGGAACTTCCCCGATCCGGTTCCCGTGCACCGCGAGCCCCTGATGACGTCGCGCCGCGACCTGGTCGCGGCCTATCCGACCTATGACGACAAGGCCAATTTCTGGCGCCTGCCGACCTTGTACAAATCGGTCCAGGCGATCGATTTTTCGAAAGACTACCCGCTCATCATGACCTCCGGCCGGCTGGTCGAGTTCGAGGGCGGCGGCGACGAGACCCGCTCCAATCCGTGGCTGGCGGAACTTCAACAGAACATGTTCGTTGAAATCAACCCGCAGGACGCGGCCCAGGTGGGAGCGGTCACGGCGCGCTATATCTGGGTTGAAACACCGACCGGAGCGCGCCTGAAAGTGATGGCCCTGGTGACCCCGCGGGTGCCGGTCGGCATCGTCTGGATGCCATTTCATTTCGGCGGCTGGTGGATGGGCGAGGACCTGCTGCAGCACTATCCGGACGGCGCCGAACCGATCGTGCGGGGCGAGGCGGTCAATACCGGGTGGACCTACGGGTACGACGCGGTCACGATGATGCAGGAAACAAAGGTGTCCTTGTGCCGCCTGGTGCGGGCCTGACACCAAGCAATCCAGAGGGGAGGCGAGATGGCTGCACGGATGAAATTCATATGCGATGTCGAGCGCTGCATCGATTGCAACGGCTGCGTCACCGCGTGCAAGAACGAAAATGAAACCCCCTGGGGCGTCAACCGCAGACGGGTGGTGACCATCAACGACGGCGTGCCGGGCGAGCGCTCGATTTCGGTCGCCTGCATGCATTGCACCGACGCTCCCTGCCTTGCGGTATGCCCGGTCAACTGCATTTACCATACCGAGGACGGCATCGTGTTGCACAGCAAGGACCAGTGCATCGGCTGCGGTTACTGCTACTACGCCTGCCCGTTCGGCGCGCCCCAATTCCCCGAAACCGGCTTGTTCAACCACCGCGGCAAGATGGACAAATGCACCTTCTGCGCAGGGGGGCCTGAACCGGACAATTCGGAAGCCGAATTCAAGAAATACGGGCGCAACCGCATCGCCGAAGGAAAGTTGCCGGCCTGTGCCGAACAATGCGCGACCAAGGCACTGATGGGCGGCGAAGCGGACATCATTGCCAATATTTACAGGCAGCGCGTCGAAACGCGCGGCTACGGCCCCGAATTGTGGGGCTGGAAAATCGCCTACGGCCGCCCCAAGCGCGGCGGCGAGATCAAGAACCGGGGCGAGGGGAGGCGCAACAACCAACTGCTCGACGATTCACAAAACGAGGTGCGAAAGTTTCCGACATGAACATCCTGAGACCATGCCTTGGCGCCGCGCTGGCGCTGCTGCTGAGCGGCTGCCTGGAGGTGAACCAGCACCCGGGATGGCGCCAGGGCGAATACGCGGGCAAGCGCGACGAGCTGCATTACCAGCGGAACTTTCATGGTGACAAGCTTGCCTGGTCGGCGGCCGTCACCGACCGTACGCTTCTTCAAAACGAGTACCGCCGCGCCAATCCGTAAGAAAGGGAAAGCCATGTGCCGCTTTTTTTTGCCGCAGCGCATAAAGTCGGCAGCCTTGCCGGCGTTGCTGCTAGCGACCAGCCTGGTACTGCCGGCCGGGGCCGCCGTGCCGCACAAGAACGCGGTGCCCGCCTACGCCGAGGAACAAACCATATTGCAGGCCGAAGCGGGCTCGAAAGCGCCTGAGCCGGGCTTCGCTTCGGCCGCTTCCGGGCGCGTCCATATCGACCGCCATTTCATCGGCCAGTACGGAGCGAGCGAGGGCAACGTCATCGTCCAGCGCGGCGGCAATACCTGGCGCACCTTGCGCAACGGGCCGCTCGCCACCATCAGCGGCACGCTGATCCTGGTGGTGCCGCTGCTGATCCTGATTTTTTACCAGGCGCTCGGCCCGGCCCGACTCGAGCGTCCCGAATCCGGGCGCCGGATCCGGCGGTTCAACGCATGGGAGCGCACCATTCACTGGGCCACGGCGATCAGTTTCCTGGTGCTCGCTGCCACCGGCCTGATTGTCCTGTTCGGCAAAAAGGTGTTCCTGCCATGGATGGGAAACGATGTTTTCTCGTGGGTGGCGATCATTTCCAAATACCTGCACAACTTCGTGGGGCCGCTGTTCATCGTGTGTTCGGTCCTGCTGTTCCTCACTTTCCTGCGCAGAAACGTGTTTCGCGACTGGGACTGGCAATGGATCAGGCAGGGGGGCGGCCTGTTCAAGCACAAGCACATCGCGGCCGGCTTTTTCAACGCCGGAGAGAAGTTGTGGTTCTGGGGTGGCGTGACGCTGCTCGGGCTGCTCATATCCGGTAGCGGCCTGGTCCTCGATTTCGTCAATTTCGGCCAGACCCGTTACGTGCTGCAAATGGCCAATTACCTGCACCTGGGCGCGGCCACGCTGTATATCGTCGCGGCCATGGGCCACATTTACATCGGCACCCTCGGCACCCCCGGCGCGTACGAGGCAATGCGCCACGGCAGCGTCGATGCCGAGTGGGCAAGGGAACATCACGAAATCTGGTACGAGGAGGTCAAGGCCGGTGTTCCCGCGGACACGCTGCGCCCGGCGCCGCCCGACCGGCGCGGTCCGCGGCCAGGCCCGGCGCTCTGAACGAATTGACGAGGCAAACCATGAAGCAACTATTTGCGCTGATCGAAGTCGGCGTCGCCACCCTGGTGCTGGCCGTGGCCGGATGCTCCGAGCGCGACAAGTCCGAAGGCGCTGTCGCCGGTGTGCGCCAGACGCGCGCCCCGGGACAGGTGACGAGCGGCGGCGGTACCAGCGGCGAAGTCCTGGCGCGCAGCCAGAGCGTGCGCGAGGGCAGCTACGCCGGCGGTACGCCTTACATTGCGGGAGGAAGCGGCGGGACTGCCGGTGGCGCCGCCACAGCGGGCACCGTGCAGGAGTCCGGGCAAGGTCCATCGCACGGCACGTCGGCGCCGGCAGGCACGTCGGCGCCGGCAGGCACGGCGCCGCCGACCGGTACCCAGGCGCCGCCTGCCAGGAACAGGTAACCTTAATCATCGACGAGAACGGCCATGAAAACGCTACGACTTTTCGCCAATATCGGCCTGGCAGCGATGGTCGCGACACTTGCCGGGTCCGCCGGCGCCGACTTGCCCAAGCCGACTCCGGCGCAGGCAGAAGCGGCGGCCCTGAAGAAGGTGCAGGCAGCCGCGCAGGCCGAGAAGGACAAGCAAGCCCTGCTTGCGACGATGGACGCGATCACCGCGCGCTGGCGCAGCAAGGCTGCGGCCATGGGCTGGCGCACGTATCCGCCGGTGCCGGTCGCGGCCCCGGCGAGCGCTGTATCGATGCCGACGACACAAGCCGGTTCTTCCGGACAACCGGGCGGGCGCATGGGTGCTGCGGCCCAGGCTGCGCCGGTGCGCAGCGAAAAATCCGGGACAGCGCCGCCGAGTGCCGATGTAAAGCAGGCGCCGTCCAAACCCTTGCCACGCAGGCCAGACTGATGCGCATGGCGAGCATGCCGATCGCCGTCGTGATGCAGCGGCGCAGGGCCCGGCACCGCTGGGCCAGCGAAGCATGGGCTGCGGTGGCGGTGGTGCCGGATTGTGGCGGCCTGGCGCCGCTCCAGTACTTGAACCGCAGCGAGGAGCGCGAGTCCTACCTGGTGTCGGGTTTAGAGCTGCAACTGTATCCGGACGAAAACGAGGGCTACTACGAGAACTGCATGGCGCCCGAAGCGAAGGTGTTCGTGATGTGGCGCATGCAGGACGGGCGCGCCATGCCGGTGCAGGCCTCGGTCAGCTATGTCGAGGGGACGCGCATGTTCGATTCGGGCGAATCGGCTGACGGCGTGGCCATGCCGGCCGAGATCCACGCGTGGCTGGCCGCTTACCTGCGCGACCATTACCAGCCGCGGGCGCGGGGCGGCAAGCGTCACGAATGAGCAATGACAGTCGGGCACTGCGCCCGGCACCTGTATGAAGGAAGGCAATGATGGCTGACGAACGCTTTTTGCAGCGCTGGTCCCGGCTCAAGAGGGAACCGCTCATGGACGCACCGGCAGAGAAAGCGCCTGCGGCGATGGAGAGGGCCGCGCCAGGCCTTCCCACCCTGGAAGACGCGGCGCAGCTCACGGCCGAATCCGATTTCTCCGTGTTCGTGTCGCAAGGGGTGGACAAGGCGGTGCAGCGAATGGCAATGAAAAAGCTGTTTGCCGATCCGCACTTCGGTCTCATGGACGGACTCGACGTCTACATCGACGACTACACGAAGGCGGACCCTGTTTCCGAGGCAATGCTGGCGTCCTTGCACCATGCCCGCGATATCTTCACGCGTGCCGCCAACGCCGAAGCCGAGCGTGCGCAACGGCTCGCCCCTGGCGGAGCGCCCGAGCAACAGGCTGCGGCGGCGACCGGTCAAACGGACGGAAAATCCGACGGCGCGCACAAGGGCGAGCCCGAAGTGCAGCGCGATGACACGCGCCGGGCCGCGCGAGGCGCCACATGAACAGGCAATACGATGCGTCGGCCTTCGGCCTGAACGAACGGCAAGGCGCCGACCCGGCCGAGGAAAGCCGCAATGCACTGGCGCACGCGGCCGCACAGGCGGCCGTCGCAGCGCTGCCGGCGCCAGACCCGGTGCCGAACGTGGGTTACCGTTCCAGCGGCAATACGCTCATCATCGGCAAGGCAGGGGACGCTCTTGGGTGGGCCGCGCAACTGAGCGGCCAGCTTGCAGTGAGCGTATTGCTGACCGATGCCGAGGGGGCACCGGCGAAGCAGTACGCGCACCCCGTTTTTATCGGCGCGGCGGTGGCGGTCACGGGCTGGCTTGGCGCTTTCAATGTGAGCTGGCAGGCACTCGAACCCGGTCAATCTTTACCCGGGCAGCAGCAACGGGAAGCGCGTTTCGACCTGATCTTCGACCTGTCCGGGCAAGCGCTGATCGATGCGCAGCCGCCGCCGCATGGCTATTTCGCACCCGGGCACGATCCATCGGCGCAGGCCAGCGCCGCCGATGAACTGGTGCAGATGGTGGGCGAATTCGAGAAACCGAGATACTTCAGTTACAAGGAACGGCTGTGCGCCCACAGCCGCAACCGCAAGCTCGGGTGCAAGGCATGCATCGAGGTTTGCTCGGCCAAGGCCATCGACAGCGCTGGCGATCGCATCAAGGTCAACGCCCACCTGTGCGCCGGCTGCGGTGCCTGTACCACCGTGTGTCCCTCGGGTGCGCTCGGGTACGCCTATCCTGGCGCCAGTTACACGGGCGCGCGCCTCAGGGTCGCCTTGCAGGCGTACAGCGCAGCAGGCGGTCGCCATCCCGTGATACTTTTTCACAGCGAGCAAGGGGGCGCGGCCCTGATCTCGGCACTGGCATCCCAATCCGATCGGCAGTGTCAAGGATTGCCGCCATCGGTCCTGCCGATGTCCTTGCATCACACCGCGTCGGTCGGGCTCGATGTGTGGCTGGCCGCGTTCTGTTATGGCGCCAGCGGCGTCATGGTCCTGATGACGGGCGAGGAAGCACCGCAATACACCGAAGCGGTGGCGCGGCAAATGACGATTGCGCAGGCGGTACTGTCCGGCCTGGGATATCCCGGCGAGCATGTGCAGCTCGTGACAGCCAGCACGCCCGAGCAACTCGACAAGGCGATGTGGCATTGCCCGCGCGGCGCCGTGCCGCAACAGGCTGCGAGCTTCCACCTGTCGGCCGACAAGCGCAATACCCTCGATTTCGTGCTGGATCATTTGTACAAGCATGCACCGGCCCAACAGGAACAGATTGCCTTGCCGACCGGCGCACCCTTCGGCGCCGTCGAAGTGAACGTGCCCACCTGCAGCATGTGCATGGCCTGCGTCGGCGCCTGTCCCGCATCGGCGTTGCTCGACAGCCCGACGACGCCGCAACTGCGCTTCATTGAAAAAAACTGCGTGCAATGCGGCCTGTGCACGCAAACGTGCCCGGAGAATGCGATCCGGCTTGTTCCGCGTATTTCCTTTGCCGATACCCGGAATAAAGCGGTGCTTCTGAACGAGACGCAGCCGTTTCACTGTATCGGCTGTGATAAACCGTTCGGCACGCAGCAAATGATCGACAACATGCTCGCCAAGCTATCGGAGCATCCTGTTTTCAGGGAGAACCTGGACCGGCTTCGCATGTGCGCGGATTGCCGCGTTGTGGACTTGATGCTGACCCACTCCGAAACGTCGATTGTCGAGCACAAGCGTCAGGGATGACCGGCCTGGACAATGCTCGAGCGAGCGCGCTCCCGAGGCTCGGTCCACGCCTGGCTGGTCGCAGCCTGTCCATGCTCCGGGCAGTTCGTGATTTTTGGCTTGATGCCGTCTTTCATGCTGTCGCGCCCGTCGGGCGCATGGTTCGATTCGTAGGTCACGCAATAAGTGCCGCCAGCCGTGACGACGCGGTAACGCCGGCGGCCGTACCCGCCGGGGTCCTGGATTGCGGTTATTTTCGGCGCTTCGAACCACCTGTTCGGTGCGGCGTCGGCAGCATCGGCGAAACCTTGTTCAAGGCGGGTTTGACGGGTGCTGGCCGGCGCTTCAATCCGGGCGCCAGGGTAAGCCCTTCGCAAATCCCTGTCGATCTTCCCGAGGTCGCGTTTAGCCTGCTGCAAGATATCGCCGGCGCTGCGCATGGCCGGGGCGGCGACAGGCGCGGGCGTCTCGACCGTGACGGGCGAGGGCGCAAGTTCGGTTGGCACGCCCTGCGCACTGTCCGTCGAGGCAGGCCGGGGAACTGCCGCACGGGTAGCCGGACGGGGCAGCTTTTTGGCGGGACGCAAGGGCTGCACTGTCAGCCATTGGATCGCCTCGCTGCGTTCGCTGGTCGGGGGCGCAATCATGGCAAGATTCCAGCCAAGGAGCAACGCCAGGTGCAGCGCGATGGTCAACGCCACGCCAGCAACTGCGCGTGCTTGGGGTGTTGGTGAAAGGGCAATGAACATGGCTGCTCAGTGTAACAAAAACATTGCATAAATGCTACTTCCCGCTGGCTGGGTTAGCCTGCCCGTCGTCCTCTCGGCCCAAGCTGCCTCAGCCGGCATCGGCGCGTTAAAATCGGACATCGATACAGGAGGACTGCATGGCACGCGTAGGCGTCATATCCGATACACACGGCCTGCTGCGCCCGCAAGCGCTTGATTTTTTGCGCGGGTGCGATCACATCATCCACGGCGGCGACATCGGCAACGCGGACATCCTGGAACAATTGGCTGCCATTGCGCCCCTGACCGTAGTGCGCGGCAATAACGACAAGGGGGCGTGGGCCGATCCCTTGCCCGAGACCGCGCTGCTGCAGGTCGGGGAGGTGTCGATCTACGCGATCCACGACCTCGCGCACATCGATATTGAAGCGCTTGCCGCGGGCGTGCGGGTGATCGTTTCAGGCCACTCGCACCGGCCGTCCATTGTCGAGCGAGACGGCGTTCTTTACGTCAATCCCGGCAGTGCCGGAGCGCGTCGTTTCAAATTGCCAATTGCGGTGGCAGAATTGTTAATCGATGGCAGTTCAGTCAGCGCGCGCATCGCCGAGCTTGCCTGACCGGCCGTCGGCATCATGCTGGCGCCGGAACACATTGGCGGTTCGCGCGCGTAAGGGATAGAATGTTTTTCTGCTCGTTATTGGAGCGGAGACAAGTTGGCTCATGAAAGAGAAAGAATTGCGGCTGGCGATCGTATTTTTCGGCGGGGTCTCGCTCGCCATCTACCAGCATGGCATCAACCGGGAAATCCTGAACCTGGTCCGGGCGTCGAAAACGTATCACCGCAACAGGAAGGGCGCCGGGAGCGACGCTGCGTCATTTCGCAGCCGCTATCCCGACGAACCCGAGCGCTCGACGGGCGGCATCTATTTACAGTGTCTCGAGCAAGTCGGACAGCATCTCGCGCTTCGGGTCATCGTGGACGTGATTTCAGGCGCGTCCGCAGGCGGCATGAATGGCGTCGCGCTCGCGCGGGCCCTGGCCCATGATCTCAGCCTTGCACCGCTTACCGACATGTGGCTGTCCGACGCCGACATGCTCAAGCTGCTCTCGCCGCAGGCCAAGGCGCACACCTGGAGCAAATGGATTTTCCGGCCTCTCGTGCGGCCCCTGCTTGCCCGGCTCAAGCGGGAAGGCCTGCTCATCGGCACGATCGACGCTGCAATGCGGGAACGGGTCTCGGTGTTCCTGCGCTCGCGCTGGTTCAAGCCGCCGCTTGATGGGGCCCGTCTCGCCAGCCTCGCCCTTGATGGCCTGGCGGCGATGGGGAAACAGGATGCCCCGACAGAATCGCTGATGCCTCCAGGCACGAGGCTGGACCTGCTGGTCACGGTGACCGACTTCCGCGGTCTGGAACGGTCCATTTTCATTCACGATCCGCCCGTGGTCAATGAGCGCGAGCATCGCCAGCTTCTCCGCTTCAGTCTCGATCGTGACAAGGCCGGCCATCTTCGAAGCGATTTTGACGTCGACAGCCTGCCATCGCTGGCGTTCGCCGCACGCGCATCCGCATCCTATCCGGGTGCTTTTCCACCTGCGCAGATACACGAAATGGACGATCTTCTGGCATCGCGCCACTGGCCTTGGCCCGCACGCTCACGCTTTCTTGCGCGTAATTTCGGTGGATATCGTGACCAGCGCAAGAACCCGGAGGAGGCGGTGCTGGTCGACGGCAGCATTCTCGACAACAAGCCGATCATGGCGTCCATCGAGGCGATCCGGGCGCATGGCGCTTTTCGCGAGGTAGAGCGTCATCTGGTTTATATCGACCCCCATTCCCTGACCGATAAATCGGCGCCCGGCAGCAGCGTGCCGGGTTTTTTCGCGACCTTGCGGGCGGCACTGTCCGACCTGCCGCGCACCGACCCGACCTACAGGGAACTGGCCGAGGTCAGCCACTACAACAAGCAGGTGCGCCGCTTGAAAGAGACGATTTATTACGCCAGGGGCGAAGTTGCGAAGCTGGTCGAGCGGGCCACCGGGGGGCGGATCAGCGGCAGTTTCACCATCGACGATTTGCGGCACTGGCGCCTGACCTCCACCAACCTGCTGGCCGCGACGCCGGTTGTCTATGATTCCTACTTTCGCTCTTTAGTCCTGGAGGGGCTCGATTTCGTCGTCGACCTGATCTGCGGCGCCTGCCATTTTCCCAGGAATTCGACCGAGGCGTCCCGGGTTCAGGCGGCCCTCGAACACTGGGCCGGCAGCCAGTCCATCCTGCTGCCCGACGCCTACCGCATGCCTGAAAGCATCAAGGACAACAAGGATGTTCCTGCCTTCGCGAGAATGGTGATCGACTTCGGGCTGGTTTATAAAAAGCGGCGGCTCAATTTCGTTCTTCATGAGATCAATGATCTCTATGGAGATGCCTCGTCAATCGATCCGTGTTCGAAGGCGCCGGAGGATCTCGATCTCATCAAGATCCAGATCCACAAGCTCATCGATGCGATGTCGATCTATGACGATACCGGCTTCCTGAGTGAGCAGGCGATTGCCACGTGTCGTAAGCTATTCCTGGCCGACCTGGGCCGAACCGGCATCGACCAGTTCGTCGGCATCAATCATGCCGAGATTTCCAGCCTGGTCAAGCGGCTTGGCATCGAATGCGATCTGGCCCGCGCGAACGACGACGCCGATGCGGTCTTGTCATCGTCATTGGTGCTCAACCTCACGCCCCGCTGCCGCAGCGCCATTCTCGCCAGCTATCTGGGCTACTTCTACTGGGACGTGATCCTGCGGCCGGCCGTGAGCGCCCTGTCGCTTGACGCTGGGCCGATCGAGGAGATACTGGTCGACCGTATCAGCCCGGACGACGTGGCCAGCCTGAAAATGCCGGATGCAAGGAGGACATTGTTAGGAGGAACCTTTGCTGGCTTTGGCGGCTTTTTCAGCCGGGCGATGCGCGAGAACGACTACTTGTGGGGACGGCTGCATGGCGTCGAACGGCTGTTCGACATTCTCGCCAGTGCGGTGCCGGCGGCGGCACGCGATGCCATCGATTTTCCCGCCTTGAAGAAGGCGGCGTTTGAACGGGTGATCGAGGAGGAGGCCGGGCGGCTGGAACTGATTCCCGATCTTGTGGCACAGATCCGCGTTGCGATTGCCGCCTTGTGAGCGGATCTCCGCCGTCCGTTTCGGTTCGAGCTGGTTGCTGAACATTGCGCGAATCTCGGCCGCCTTGGCGTCGAACTGCTCGGTCATGTCCTTGAGCCGGTAGCCGTGGTGCGACAGCACCGTCTCCACCAATTCCGCCGTGACCGGTTTCGCGCCCGTCTAGTAGCCAGCCTCGAGCGCCAATGTCAGGTGCAGCTGTACCTGCAGCGGCGTGCGCAGCTTGGTGGCCAGCATGTCGATCGCCTCGGGCGTCAGAATATCCCCTGGCTCGACCTTGTTGCCAGTGCTGACGCCAAGCAGCCAATGGATGTAGTCGCGCTGGCTGCCGGCGATGCCGTCCAAATTGAAGATGTCGGTGTCGATCCGCGTCACGACCAGCGTGTCGCCCCGCCGCAGGAAATCGAGCAGCGTCTCCAGCTCGGTGCGGCCGGTGCGGCTTGTTCCGCTCGCCTTCTCGGCCCGCACGACATCGCAGCGGGCGGCGCGCAGCGCCTGCTCCTGGAGAGCGAAATCTTGGTCGCTGCTGGAAACGCGGGCATATCCGTAGAGCGCCATAGGTCGGGTTCGTCTCGTTAGGCTTTAGATCCTTCAAAATTCGCATGTCGAAAACCAAAAAACAACCCTATTGAGACAGAATATTCGTCTCGCTCAAGTGGCCCATTTGGGTGTACCGATACGATACAATTCATGGGGCACGATTGCCGGCTATCGGCCAATTCCAGTCGTCCGACTTGTCTACAAAATGAAACGACGACTTCGCGCCTCCAGGATCCGAAGAACGCAAGGCGCTGCTCGCTTGCGACAGCCTCACCATGCCTGAGCAAGGCAATATTCTTAGGGATATAGTTTTGGAACAGAAAAATGCGGTCCGATGCAGAGGCGTGATTAAGAGCTTTGGTGAAGGCAATGCCCAGGTTAAAGCACTTCAAGGTATCGATCTCGATGTCAGCTTTGGCGAGTTGCTCATGCTGGTCGGTCCTTCTGGCTGTGGCAAAACCACATTGATTTCAATCATCGCCGGCATTCTGGATCAGGATGCCGGAGAATGTGTGCTGCTGGGATCCGATATGCTAAGAATGCGCGCTGACGAGCGCGCACGCTTTCGCGGTACGTCGATCGGCTTCGTATTCCAGGCCTTCAATCTCTTGCTGTCGCTATCGGTGGCCGAGAATGTCGCTGTGCCGCTGCTGATCAATGGGATGGATCGCAACGCGGCTGTTGCTAAGGCAGAGGCTGTTCTTGAATGGGTCGGATTGGCCGATCGCAAGGAGGCGCCGGCCGCCCAGTTAAGCGGCGGTCAGAAGCAACGCGTCGCGATCGCCCGCGCGCTGATCCACGAACCGAAACTGATCATCTGCGACGAACCAACCAGTAACCTCGACCACGCCGCCGGGAAGCAAGTGATGGAAATACTGCGCCGCGTCGCACAAACCGCAGAACGTGCCGTCCTGGTTGTTACCCACGACCCACGCATCTTCGAATTCGCCGACCGCATTGCTCACATGGATGACGGCAGAATTATCGATATCACCGAGCAAGTGGCTATCGAGGTGTCTGCATGATCCGTAAGTATCTATTGCCATTCCTGGCATTGATGGGCGTTGTCATCATCATCATTGCGATCATTATCGACAATCGGCCGAAACCACCTGCCGGGTCGCCCATTCAATGGCCGCAAGTCCCATTCTCATCCTATGTGTCCGGCGCCGGAATCGTTGAGGCGAGCGGCGGAAACATTGCAATCGGAACCTCCGTCCAAGGCATCGTGACGGCGGTGTATGTCAAATGGGGCGACCACGTCAAGGTCGGCGACCGATTATTCAAAATCGACGACCGCGAGTTGAAGGCGCAACGTTTGCCTGCAATAGCCAGTGTGAAAGAAGCCAGTGCAAGAATGGTGCAAGCCGAGGACCAGCTCAGGCTTGCGGAAAGCGTGCCGGATCAACGCGCTGTCAGCCGAGAAGAAATCAGCAATCGCATCGCTGCTGTGGCGGTCTCAAAGGCGGCATGGAGCTCCGCAAAGGCGCGTGCCGAGCAAATCAGTCTCGCGATTGAACGGCTCACCGTCCGCGCAATAGCGGCTGGCAAGATTTTACAAATCAATATTCGTCCGGGTGAATTTGCGCAAACTGGCTTGCAAGCAAAACCCTTGCTAGTGCTCGGAAATGATCAACAACTTTACATACGTGTCGATATCGATGAATTCGACGCTTCGCGTGTTGCGCCCGGGGCTAGCGCCGCCGCATTCGTTCGAAGTGCGCCACGCCAACCAGTGCTTTTGAAATTCGAGCGTATCGAACCGTACGTCGTGCCGAAGACAGCGTTGACGGGCAGCCCTACAGAACGCGTCGATTCGCGTGTCCTGCAAGTGATCTACAGCGTTGAAACGCGTGCACTGCCAGTCTATATAGGGCAGCAAATCGATGTCTATATTCAGGCGCCAGCGGACCCATCGTTGAATAAGTCGCGGCAGCAGCGGGGACGTGCGCCTTGATTGTCTTAAAAAAAATCGCAACAAATCTTGCGCCCTGGTTGCTATGCGTCGCGGTGAGTGCCTGTGCAGTCACCGCCGATTATCATCCGACACCGCCAGATGTGCCAATGCGGTGGAACGACGCACCATTCAACAACGCGTCGATCGCGCAGTCCGCAGTCGCATGGTGGACAATTTTTCACGACAGCGAACTCACCTCGCTGATTAAACGGGCCGTCCAATCCAACCTCGATGTACAGCTCGCCCAAGCGCGGCTGCGCGAAGTCCGCACGCAGCTGCGCAGTACATCGGCCAGTTTTTCTCCATCGCTGAACGCTACGGCATCGTATACGCGTGAGAAGGAAAGTAGCAACGCTCCGGCGCCTGTAATGAGGGACCGAAACGGCTCCATCGAATCGCCTTCCGGACAAGCGGAAAATCTGTTTCAAGCTGGTTTTGACGCGACTTGGGAGCTAGATATATTCGGCGGACAGCGTCGGTCTATCGAGGCGGCGCGTGCAACCGCCGAGGTTGCCGCCTTCGAGCATGATGCTGTGATGCTCACACTTTTGGCCGAAGTGGCACGTACTTATATTGATCTGCGGGCAACACAACGTCTGATCATCCTCGCCACATCTGGGTTGGCGACACAGAAGGATTTAGTGAAACTGGTTCGGGCACGTTACGCAGGAGGCATGGCAACTTATGCGGACGTCACCCACGCAGAGCTGCTTTTCCAACGATCAGCGGCGGAGATTCCGCCACTGGAGTCGAGCTCCAGGATCTGCCTGAATCGCCTGAGTATTTTGTTGGGACAATGGCCGGGCGCCCTAACGGCAGAGCTTGAACAGAGCGCTGGGATCCCTGTCGCCGTACCGGATTTTTCCACGGGATTGCCATCGGATTTATTACGCCAGCGGCCGGACATTCGGCGCGAAGAACGCAAAGTTGCCTTGGCGTCTGCGCGCTTGGGTGTTGCAACGGCAGACCTGTATCCCCGCTTCAGTTTGACGGGCGCCGCCGGATTGGCCAGCGTTTCGGCGCGCGACTTCTTCAATAGCGCCAGTCTGCTCTGGAAGATCGGCCCGACATTGACTTGGCCAGTTTTACAACGGGGTCAAATTATTGCCACCATCGAGATTCGCAATATTCAGCAACAAGAAGCGTTGATTACTTATCGCAGCACGATTCTGTCCGCATCGGAAGAAGTCGACAATGCGACGGGTGCGTACACTCAGCAAAAAAATCGACATGATACGCTGGCTGCCGCAGTTTTTGACGTTGAGCAGTCGGTCAAGCTCGCGCGCGCGCGCTACAGTGGTGGCTTGATCGACTTTCGTCAGGTGGTGGATGAGGAAACGATTCTGGCTCAGGCCAGGAGCGATTTGGCGCGAAGCGATGCCGCACTCGCCCTTTCAGTGGTCGCGCTTTACAAGGCCCTTGGCGGAGGATGGAATGCGGCGATACTGGATATGCAACCGGATTCATTCGTCCAACCGGTTAGTTGCCGCACCGATGTCGCTGAAGGAAAGCAACCATGCTTTACATCGCCGTAAAAATGCTCTTAGGTGATCGCGCCAAATACGCCGGCTTAATTTTTGGTATCGCATTCACGTCATTTCTCGTCACGTTTGCCGGTTCCTATTTCTCTGGTTTCATGACGAGGGGATTTTCTTTGGTCACCGAGAATCAGTTTGCGGACGTGTGGGTAATGGATCCGGCGGTCAGTTCGGTAGAACAAACCACCAATATGCCCCGCTGGGCGCTGGATCGGGTGCGCAGCACTGACGGTGTCCGGTCCGCCGTGCCACTGATACTTGGTAACGCAGAGGCACGTCTCCCGGATGGACGATTCCAGTCGTTTCAGGTGATCGGTCTCGACGATGCGACGTTGGCCGGTGCGCCTGCGCTACAGTCTGCCGCCGGTATCGACGTTCTGCGAGCGCCAAATACGGTGGTCGTCGCAGCCGGCGGAACCAGCGGCAAGCTTGCCACCCCTATCTTCGCCGCAGATCAATGGACTCACGGCAATTTGCATCGGGACGTGCCAATTCGCGACCTGAGCCGAGGTGATGAACTGCTGGTCAACGATCGTTTGGTACGCATCGCCGCTCAGGCAGATGCGTTACCGCGATTTCCCCCGCGCCCGCTTTTGTACACAACTTTTTCGCACGCCCTCGAAATGGTGATGCCGACCAGCCGTAAGCAGACCTTTGTCCTTGCCACAGCGGCTGCCGGTGTTTCGCCATCCGACCTGGCCGCACGTATCGAAGCGAAAACAGGCCTGCGCGCACGCACAGCAGCGGAGTTCAAGAGCGATACGGTGTATTGGTTTCTCGCCAACTCCGAAGATGTTGGCGATATTGCATCTATGATAATCCTGGCAATGTCGGTGGGATTCGGTGTCACCGGCGTGATGCTTTATATGTTTACCAATGAAAATCTGCATCAGTACGCCGTACTTAGCGCTATGGGCGCGACGCGCAGGATGCTGCTGTCGATGATTTTTTCGCAGGCCGGGCTATGCGCACTGGTGGGTACCGGTTTGGGGTTGGGATTATGTGGCGTTGCGGGGCAGCTTGCGGAGGGGGCAGGTTATCCGTTTCGCATTATGTGGTTTACGCCTTTGGTCGGCGGCACGATGGTTTTAGTGGTAAGCGTCGTCTCTGCGGCTCTTAGCGCGGTGCCTGTATTGAAACTGCAGCCCGCGCTGGTCTTTGCAGGGCGCTGATGTTAGCGTTTCTATGCGAGCCGCATACAACTAGCGGGCGCTGGCGTCACAATACTGGCGCCGCAATGCAGAATGAAACATAATCATCCCATCTTTCCGGCGGTTTGCTCTGGCGGCTGAGTGCGGCACTGCTCGCATCGGGCTGGCGGCGTGGACAAATATTTCGGAAAGTTGCGGCGCATGGTCTTAAAAATACTCATCATTGTTGCTGCCATCGCGGTTCTGCTCATCCTCATCAAGAGATCGCTTCCGACCAAGACTGTTCCTCCCACCAAGAGCTTTCGCTGTGCCCGGTGCCCGGCTGTCGAAGCATACAGCCCCCGAACGATCGGCGCCTGGAGACGGGGTAGCAAAAGAATATATTGCCGGTCTTGTCACTCGGCCTGGTTGAACAGCCAGGCAAAACAGGCAAACCCCACTTCCGCAAGGTCGCCGCGCGCTTGGAATCTGGTGTGGATTGCCGGCGTATCGGCCGCAGCCTACGCGGTAAGCAGGTTCATCAACTAAAACGTTTTATGAAATGAAGGAAGCAGTCTTGGACCAACGTAAATCCCCGGATGGACAGGCAATCGGACTCATGCTGATGCTGTGCCTGGTATGGGGCATGCAGCAGATTGCGCTAAAGGCGGCGGCGCCTGACATTTCGCCCCTGTTGCAAATTGCGCTGCGCTCCGGTATTGCGGCAACACTGGTCGGCACCCTGATGCTGGCTCGAAGGGAAAAGGTATCGCTGGCCGATGGCACGTGGCGACCAGGTCTGGTGGTCGGCTTTCTCTTTGCGCTGGAGTTCCTGCTGCTGGGCGAAGGACTGCGCCGCACCAGTGCCGGGCACGCGGTGGTCTTCCTCTACACCGGACCGATCTTTGCCGCGCTCGGCCTGCACTGGAAATTACCGGCTGAGAAGCTTGAGCCGCTGCAATGGGCCGGCATTGCCCTGGCCTTCTGTGGGATCGCCGTGACATTCCTGTGGCGCGGCGTGGGGGCCAGTTCCACCGGTGCTGCGCCCGAACTGCTGGGCGACATGCTGTGCGTTGCTGCCGGCGCGGCGTGGGGCGCGACGACTGTCGTGGTGCGTGGCTCCCGCCTATCCAATGCGTCCGCAACCCAAACTTTGCTATATCAATTGGTCTGCGCCTTTGTGCTCCTGCTTGCCGCTGCCGCGGTGCTGGGCCAGTTGTCGTTCAACCCGACGCCGATGGCCTGGGGCGGCCTGGTGTTTCAATCGGTGATCGTTTCGTTTGCGAGTTTTCTGGTCTGGTTCAGCTTGTTGCGCCGCTACCTCGCGTCGCGACTGGGCGTCTTTTCTTTCATGGCACCGCTCTTCGGAATCGTGCTGGGAGCCTGGCTGCTTAACGAGAAAGTCGAGCAGCGCTTCCTGGCGGGAGCGGCGCTCGTACTGGCGGGCATCTTGTTGGTGAGCGGGTATGGATGGTTGAAACAGGCCGCCCGTACGCTCTCGGGCAAGCGTGGCACCGTGCAGTAAAGGGTCATGCCCCTTTCAGCCCGTATCCGCCGAGCGGGTTGGTCTCGAACCGCTCGCCAAAACCCGCTATCAGCGGCCTGCCCTTGGAAAGTGCTTGCTTGACTGCTGGAAGAGCCAGGGACGCCTTGTGACTTGCCGGATTGTCCCAGACCTCGGTCACCCACAGTGCGTCCGGATCCTTCGGATCAGTGGCAACGATATAGCTCAGGCAACCGGGCATGGCGCGTGTTCCTTCCAGCAAAATGGAAGCGAGCGAGTCGCGCTGGCCTGGTTGCACCTTGAATTTCCCGATCAGACCGTACATGGTTTTTAGCTCCCTAATATTTGACCGGAAATGAATTGGCTGGCACCCTGTCAACGGGGCGGCCGCTATTGCTGCGACAAGGACTCGGCGTTTTTTTTGCATAGGTTGGGGCAACGGTGAATGCAGTAGCGCGTATGCGTGTAGTGTAGAGCTAGATCGCATTATTGGCAATAAATTAACAAGCGAGCCGGCCGCTATCGGCCACCCGCCGACGCCGCGCAGGACGCCACAGGGGAGGCCAGTGAGGTCTTTGAGTGTCTGAATTCATGATATCTCTCAGAAAAAAATCATGTCTTCATTGCATTTGGGCACTCCGGATATCGCCTTCAGAACGATGCGCCCAAGGCAGCAGGCGCCGCAGGCGGCGATCAGCATCAGTATTGTGACCATGTTTTCCTCGTTTCTCAGGTTCGCGCTTTCGTGGAAAGTCGTTGTCGTTCCCATTATGCGAAGACTTCATGTTGGATGCCATTGGCTAAAACGACAAAATTATGGTTTAATCGGCCAATGACAACGCCGCTGAAAATCATTCGAATTGGAATCCTGGTGTTCCCCGATTGCGTCGCCAGCTCGGCGGTGGTGCCTTTCGATGTGTTCAATATTGCCAACGTCGTCGTGCAATACCGGCCGGCGGCGGAGCACGTTCGCTTCGTGGTGCGGTGGGCCAGCCAACGGGGAGAACACGTCACCATCAAGGACGGGTTGAGCTTTCCCACGCAGCCGGTCAGCGCCGGCGAATACGATGTCCTCATCGTTCCTGGCGTCGAGCACGAGAATTCCCATGACGTGGCCGGCGTGCTTGAACGGCTCGGCGCGGAACGGGACGCCTTGCGCGACTTCGCAGGCAGCGGAGGGTTGATTGCCTCGAATTGTTCCGGGACCTTTCTGTTGGCGGAGGCCGGACTGCTGGACGGGCGGCGCGCCACCACCAGCTGGTGGCTCAGTAAATACTTCGGCAAGCGCTACCCCAAAGTGGCACTCGACGCGGATGAATTGATCGTGCGCGATGGCGCTTTCCTGTCGTCCGGGGGCGCCACCTCCTACATCGACCTCGGTCTATGGTTGGTCGGCCATTTTGGCGGCGAAGCGTTGCGCCAAATGACGGCCAAGATTCTTGTCGCCGACAGCCACCGGGCCAGCCAGACTCCGTACATTGCCAGTGCCATCGTCCAGGGGGACGGGCATGCGGTGGTCGAGCGCGCGCGGCGTTGGCTCAACCAGCGCATGGATCAGGAATGGAACATGGTCGAACTGGCGGCGCACTGCAACACCAGTTCGCGCACCTTGCTGCGGCGCTTCCAGAAGGCGGTCGGGCTCAGTCCCGTCCAGTACACCCAACAACTGCGGGTCGAGCGCGCCAAGGCATTGCTCGAATCGACCACCCTGTCATTGGAAGACATCACCGCCCGATGCGGCTACGCGAACGTGTCAACGTTCAGCACTGTGTTCAAGCGCTGGGCGCAGGTCACGCCACGAGAGTATCGAGGGCGGTTTGGATTAAGGGCCTGACGAGGTTCCGGCGGCGCTGTCGCCGAGCAGATCGTGTGCGTTCAGGATCGCGTAGACAATGTCCGGGTTGTTCTCAAGGCATCTGCGAATTGCCGCCGGAATGGCTTGCCGGGTCTTCTTGCATAACCCTGGACGCTGCACCAGCTGGATACTGAAACCGCGCACGGTACGCACGCCGTGCACGCTTGGAGTGATCCGAAGGATCATGCCCAGCATCGCCTGCATGCGTTCTTCGATATTTTTCAATTCCGCGTAGCTGGCGATGTTTTCAATGCGCGCGATCAGTTTTTTTTCTTCTTCCCGTGTCAGCCGCAGGATCCGGAGATCGGCCTGCGGATCGTCCAACAGCTGATCCCGATTGCATATACAGGCGCCGGGTGGGCACTGCGTACGAATCGGGAAGGGAACTGGTTGTGACATAGGGAACAAATGCGGCTGAATCAATGAGCAGCAAGGATTTTACAACGAACGTTCGCGTATCCTGTGCGAACGTGCCTGTCTAACGTGCGTGCGACGTGCCGCCACCGGCAGGTCCGTCGTCGTCGTCGCGCTCTAGCTCCAGCTCAGATCGTTACGGCTTAACGGTAACTGCCGCACGCGCTTGCCGGTCGCCGCAAAAATCGCATTGCACACAGCCGGCGCCAGCGGCGGCAGGGCAGGCTCGCCAAGGCCGGTCACGGGGAAGTCGGTCTTGAGGAAATGCACTTCGATGCTGGTGGGCGTATCGGGCATGCGCAGCATCGGGTACTGGTGGAAATTGCCCTGCACCACGCGTCCGCGCTCGATGTTCAGTTCCGGGAACATCAGCGTACTGAGGCCGTCGATCAGCGAACCTTGCACCTGATTCTCGGCGCCGCTCAGGTTGACGATCTGCGCGCCGATATCGGTGACCACCACCACCCGGTCGACCTTGAGCACGCCTTGCTTGGACACCGTCACTTCCGCCACCTCGGCGATGTAGCCGCGATGGCTGAAATGGAAGGCGATGCCCTGGCCCTGGCCGCGCGGAAAGCTGCGCTTGCCCCAGCCCGATTTTTCGGCAAGTTCCTGCAAGACCTTGCGCATGCGTCCCACATGGTAGGGCTGCCCGCGCTCCCCGGTGCCGGCGACGATGTCCTTGTCGCCCAGTAGCTCAAGGCGGAAGGCGAGCGGATCGCGCCCGGCCGCGTGCGCCAGTTCATCGATGAAGCTGTGACATACCCAGGCAAAGACATTGCTTCCGGGCGCGCGCCACGGGCCCATCGGAATGCTGCATTCGAGCGCCGTTTGTTCGAGCAGGCAGTTGCCGAGCCAGCGCCCGGGAAACTCGTCGCCGGACAGGCTGGCGCCGCTGCCCGGCTGCAGCACGCTCTTGCCGTCGCGCTCGATCCGGTTGGCGAAGGTGACGAAGTGGTTGTGCCATGCGAGCAGTTTTCCTGCACTGTCGACTGCGCCGCGCAGGAAATGGAAGCCGCCGGCGCGGTAGTGATCGTGCCGCATGTCGTCCTCGCGCGACCAGGTCAGCTTGACCGGGGCCTTGACCCTGTGCGCGATCGCGGCCGCTTCGACCACGAAGTCGGAACCGAGGCGGCGTCCGAAACCGCCGCCGCTGCGGGTGATGTGCAGGCTGATCTTTTCCTTGGCAATGCCAAGCGTGCTGGCCACCAGGCTTTGCCCGGCTGCCGGGTTCTGGGTGGGGGCCCACAGTTCCATGGTGCCATCGGCGCTCTTGAACCAGGCCGTGCAGTTCTGCGGCTCCATGCTGGCGTGCGAAATGAAGGGGTAGCTGTAGGCCGCTTCCACGCGCCTGGCGGCTGTGTCCAGTGCCGCGGCCGCATCGCCATCCTTGCGCAGGACGGTGGCGCCCGCTTGTTTCGACAGCGCCTGCGCCTGGGCCGCAAAGCCGTCCCAGCTGTGCTGTGCGCTGGCGCCTTCGTCCCACACCACCTTGAGCTGCTTGCGGGCACTGAAAGCGGCCCAGGTCGATGTCGCGACGATCGCCACGCCGGGCATCAGCCCCTTCAGGTCGGCGCTGCCTTCGACGACGAAGGCATCGCGCACCCCGGGCAAGGACTTGACGGCATCCAGGTTGGCGCTGACGACCTTGCCGCCGAACACGGGGCATTTTTCGTAGACTGCGTACAACATGCCAGGCAACTGGACGTCGATGCCGAACAAGGGCTTGCCGCTGACGATGGCTGCGTTGTCCACGCCGCCGATACGCGTGCCGAGCAGCCTGAAGCTGGCCGGGTCCTTGAGCTGCACCAGCGCCGGATCGGGAACCGGCAAGGCGGCGGCGCGTGCAACCAGTTCGCCATACGCGAGCCGGCGCTGGCTCGGGCCGTGCAGGACGGCGCTGCTGGCGGCACTGCATTCGGCATACGGCACGCCCCAGGCTTGCGCCGCGGCCTGGACCAGCATGGTGCGGGCGGTCGCGCCGAGGCGATGGAAGTTGGTGTAGTTGGTCGGCGTCGAGGTCGAACCGCCCGCGCCCTGGCTGCCATACGCCGGGTCCAGGTCGCCCTGGACGATGCGCACGTCTTTCCAGTCCACCTCGAGTTCTTCGGCAATCACCATCGGCAACGAGGTCTTGATGCCCTGGCCGATTTCAGGCTGCTTGGAGATGAGCGTGACGCGGCCATCGGGCGCGATCCGGATGAACACGTTCGGCGTGAACTCGGGCCCCTGCGGCTTGGCGACCTTGTTCAGGGCGCTGTTCGCGTTGTCGCCGTAGATGCCCAGCATGAGGCCGCCACCGGCGAGCATGGACTGGCGCAGGAAGCCGCGGCGGGCCGGGGAGAGGGGGGCGAAATGGCTCATTTGGCGCCCTTCGCATGGGTGAGCAACCCGGCTGCGCGGTGGATGCCGGCGCGGATGCGCACGTAGGTCGCGCAGCGGCACAGGTTGCCTGCCATGGCCTTGTCGATCTGCGCATCGGTCGGGGCCGGATGGGCCTTGAGCAAGGCGCTCGCGCTCATGATCTGGCCGGCCTGGCAGTAACCGCATTGCGGCACGTCGAGCTCCAGCCAGGCTTGCTGCAAGGGATGCGCCGCTGTCGGATCGAGCCCTTCGATCGTCGTCACTTTCTTGTTGCCGAGGGCGGCGGCCGGGGTCATGCAGGAGCGCTGCGGCACACCGTCGATGAGCACGGTGCAGGCGCCGCACTGGCCGGCGCCGCAACCGTACTTCGTGCCGACCAGCCCGAGCGTGTCGCGCAAGGCCCATAATAAGGGAGTGTCCGGAGCAAGCTCGACGCTGTGCTTCTTGCCATTGACATTCAGGGTGTATTTACTCATCGCGTAGCGCCGCCTCAAGGTGAAGCGCCTATGCTACCCGTATCTCCCTGGCATCACTAGAGATTTTTTCCGCTTGTTGCCGGACACGGCAAGCAGGTTTCAGGCGTGTTCCGGGTCGATTTTTCCGTGTTGCCCGGCGCGGCGTTCTTCATCGATGACGACGCGCCGCAAGATCTTGCCGATGTTCGACTTCGGCAAGGATTGATCGCGAAAGACCACATACTTGGGCACCTTGTACGCGGTCAGGTAGCGCTTGCAGTGTTCGATCAGTTTCTCGGCGCTCAGGGCCGGGTCTTTCTTGACAACGACCAGCTTGACCACTTCACCGGAATGTTCGTCGGGCGCGGGAATGGCCACCACTTCCCTTACGCCAGGGAGCATTGCCACGACTTGTTCAACTTCGTTCGGAAACACCTTGAAGCCGGAAACGACGATCATGTCTTTCTTTCGGTCGAGCAGTTTCACATAGCCGCGCTCGTCCATGACGCCCATGTCGCCGGTGCGCAGCCAGCCGTCCGCGGTGAACGCTTTCGCGGTCTCTTCCGGCTTGTTCCAGTACGCTTGCATCACCTGCGGGCCACGCACGCAGATTTCGCCGAGCTGGCCAAGCGCCAGTTCGTCGCCTGCGTCGTCGAGAATGGCCACGTCGGTCGACGGAATCGGCAGGCCGGTCATGCCCGTGAAGGCGGGGCTGTCGAGCGGGTTGGCGCAGACGATGGGCGAGGCCTCGGTCAGGCCATAGCCTTCGATCATGGGCACCCCGAAGCGCGCCTGCCATTTCTCGGCCATGCTGCGCTGCACCGCCATCCCGCCGGCGACCGCCACCTTCAGCGTGCCAGTGGCCGCCTGCTCGATACCGGGCGCATTGAGCAGCGCGTTGAACAGGGTATTGACGCCGATGATGATGCTCGGCCGGGACTGCTTCAACACCTTGACGAACGCCGGCCAGTCGCGCGGATCGGCAACGAGCACGTTGGTGGCCGCAATTTTCATGAACGTGAGCATGCAGGTGAGCGCGAAGATGTGGTACAGCGGCAGCGGAATGACGGCAGTTTCCTGCGATTGCTTGAGCACGCCGCTGACCCAGGCCTCGGTCTGCAATACGTTGGCGACCATGTTCGCGTGGGTCAGGACGGCCGCCTTGGGAATGCCGGTGGTTCCTCCCGTGTACTGGAGAAAGGCGACATCGGAACCCTTCAACTGTGCCTGGCCGGGACGCATGCCGGCGCCTGCCCGAATTGCATCGTCGAACGCGACCGCGCCTTCGATATGCCACGGCGGCACCATGTGCCTGACATGCGCGACAACGAAATTGGTGAGCAGCGCGCGCGGAAAGTGCAGCATGTCGCCGACCCGGGTGGTGATGACGGTTCGCATCGGTACCGCGGGCAACGCTTCCTGCAGGGTGTGTGCGAAATTTTCAAGCACCACGATGCCGGTGGCGCCCGAATCGGCCAGCTGGTCCTGCAGTTCGCGCGCGGTATAGAGCGGGTTGACGTTGACGACCGTGCATCCTGCGCGCAGTGCGCCCAGCAGGGCCACCGGGTATTGCAGCAGGTTGGGCATCATCAGGGCGATCCGGTCGCCCTTGGCCACGCCGGCCTGCTGTTGAAGGTAGGCGCAAAAATGGCGCGACAGCTCATCGAGGGCTCGATAGGTGATGCTCGCGCCCTGGTTGGCAAATGCGGTGCGCTCGGGAAAACGCGCGCAGACGGCATCGACCAGGGCGACCAGCGAAGGGTAGGCGCCCACGTCGACGTTGGCGGGGGCGTAGGATGGGTAACTCTTGAGCCAGATTTTTTCCATGATGGCAGCCGTAGCGTAAAGGGGCACAGGCGGACGAGCGCAGGTCTACATTGCACCAGCGCTTTGAGGATCGTCTGATGCACATCATGAGAAAGAAAAAAGTGCGGTATCCGGATGGCGATGTTGGCTGGACGCGAATACCCGGGGATTGCGCGTCCGCCGCACCTTGATGCGTTGCGTGCTCAGCACGGCGGAACGGAGCGTCGCGCCCTTTGCTTGTCAGACACCCGCGGGGTAGGTCTCCGGTGCTTCGCCGCTCTTCCAGTGGCTTGTCGTTTCCAGCGGCTGGACCGCATCGGTCCGGTCGAAATGGAGCACCGCATCGAACTGTTGCGGCAGTTGCGCATGAAAATAATGGCTCTGGCGCTCGGTGCGGGGCAGGTACAGTACCCCGATCGCGCGTTCGAGCCGCTGCTCCATCAGCGCTTGCCGGGCCGCACTGTCGCCGCGCAGGGGCAGCATGAAGCGCCCGATGCCGGCCTGGTGGAACACGTCTTCGTAGCTGCCGGAGAGGGCCGGCTGCACCTGCTTGCGCTCGGCCGGCCCGTCCCATTCCGAGGCGGCGGTTACCCATCCGTTATGGGTGGAAAAACCGATCAGGCGCGCGCTGTCGCCGTACAGCTCGCGTGCGAGCTGGCCGACGTTCCACTCGCCCATCTGGCTGACTTCGGTTGCGCGCGCATCTCCGATATGGGAATTGTGTTCCCATACCACGATCTTGGCGGGCGTGCCGTCCTTGCGGCTCAGGTGCCCGGCGAGCGCGTCGAGCGTTTCGGCCATGTGCCGGTCGCGCAGGTTCCACGAGGAGACGCGGCGCCGGAACATGGTGCGGTAGTACTCCTCGGCATTGACGACCAGCCGCGCATTTTGCTCGGCATAGAAGAAGGAGTCGGCCGCGTCGCTGCCGTTGCGCCGCATGTAGTCGAGGGCGCGTTCCTGCAGCTCGCGCAGTTGTTGGACAACATCGCGCTCGCAGGTCTCGGACATGCCGATCCCGGCCGCATAAGCATAGCGCTGGCTGTCGTCGTAGTACTGGTCGAAGCACGCATAACGCTCGCGCGCCTCGCGCGCCGCGGCCGGATCGACCTGGCCGAGGTAGCGCAGCACTTCCCCGATGGAGGTAAACATGCTGTACAGGTCGAGTCCGTAGAAGCCGACCTTGGCGCCCTCGGGCTGTGCATCGTTGTGGGCGCGCAGCCAGCCGACGAAGTCGACGACGTCGGTGTTGCGCCACATCCAGCCCGGAAAACGCTGGAAGCCCTCGAGCGCGTGGGCGGCATCGGCATCGTCGCCCTGGCCGCGCACGAAGCGGTTGACCCGGTACGCGTCGGGCCAGTCTGCCTCGGCCGCGACGGCGGTAAATCCCTTTTCGCCGATCAGGCGCTGTGTGATGCGCGCGCGCTCCTCGTAGAACTCGTGCGTGCCGTGCGTCGCTTCGCCCAGCAGGACGAAGCGCGCGTCGCCGATCAGGTCGAGCAGGCAATCGTAATCGTCGGTCCTGCCGCTCAGTTGCTGCGCGGCGGACCTGATTGCGCTGCTTAATGGTGAGTAGGTATCAGTGGACATGGTAGTAGTGGGCTTTAATGTAAGAATTTACTGGAAGCGGCCGATTTCTGGGCTGCGTCGTGCGGCACCGCGCCGCGTTCAATGAACGTCTTCATGCGCGCCAGGTCGTCGTCCATCTGGCGTTTCGGATCGCTGCCGAGCAGGGTGGCGATCGCATGCCCGAGCACGCCCGCGGGCGGCGTGTAGGCCAGGTGTACCGTTACCCTGGTGCCCCCGTGCGATGGTTCGAACTGCACAGAACCGGCCTGCTCGATTTGTGAACCCGGCTCGCTGCGCCAGGCCAGCCGGTGCGGGCGCAACTGCTCGGTGTGCACCGCATCCCATTCGAACTGGGTGCCGGCCGGGCCCTTGACGAGCCAGTGCGTGCGCTGGTTGCCCAGGTCGCGCACCTCGACCACGTGCGACATGAATCGCGGGAAATTTTCATAGTTGGTCCAGAGGTCGTAGACCTGTTCGGGCGAGGCCTCGATGCGGATCGATTTCTGGACGTCGATCGCATATGGCTGGCCCCTGGCGCCGATCATGCGGGCAAACGGCTGGTTGGT
>Ga0207975_100160_pt1 | contig 52957 bp, 44 predicted proteins | sample LakWasMe91_HOW11_2_FD_183913 | JGI IMG/M metagenome (GOLD analysis project Ga0207975, IMG submission 183913) | Freshwater sediment methanotrophic microbial communities from Lake Washington under simulated oxygen tension - Sediment Metagenome... | ecosystem: Environmental > Aquatic > Freshwater >...
ACCTAGACGATACCGATCATGCTGCTCATTCCCGCCATCGACCTGAAAGACGGTCACTGCGTCCGCCTCAAACAGGGCGACATGGAACTCGCCACTGTTTTTTCCGAAGATCCTGCCGACATGGCGCTGCACTGGCTCAAGAAGGGAGCACGCCGCCTGCACCTGGTCGACCTGAACGGCGCCTTCGCCGGCAAGCCCAAGAACGAGGCCGCGGTCAAGTCCATCCTGCAGGTGGTGCAGGAGTTCGCGCTCGAAAACGAGATCGACGAGATTCCCGTGCAGCTGGGCGGCGGCATCCGCGACCTCGACACCATCGAGCGCTACCTCGACGACGGCATCACCTACATCATCATCGGCACCGCGGCCGTGAAAAGCCCGGGCTTTTTGCACGACGCCTGCGGCGCCTTCCCGGGCCACATCATCGTCGGCCTGGACGCCAAGGACGGCAAGGTCGCCACCGATGGCTGGAGCAAGATGTCCGGCCACGAAGTGATCGACCTGGCCAGGAAATTCGAAGCCTACGGGGTCGAGTCGATCATCTACACCGACATCGGGCGCGACGGCATGATGGGCGGGGTCAACATCGAGGCGACCGTCAAGCTGGCGCAGGCGGTCAAGATTCCCATCATCGCCTCGGGCGGGGTGCACGACCTGAAGGACGTCGAAGCGCTGTGCGCGGTGCAGGACGAGGGCATCGAAGGGGTGATCTGCGGGCGCTCGATCTACGAGGGCACGCTCGAGCTGAGCTCGGCCCAGCTGCGCGCCGACGAACTGAGCGGGGGCGCGGCCTCCTGAGGGCCTGAACCATCATGCTCGCAAAACGAATCATCCCCTGCCTTGACGTGACCGACGGACGGGTCGTCAAGGGAGTCAATTTCACCGAACTGCGCGACGCCGGCGACCCGGTCGAGATCGCGCGCCGCTACGACCAGCAGGGCGCCGACGAAATCACCTTCCTCGACATCACCGCGTCCTCCGACGGGCGCGACCTGATCCTGCACATCATCGAGGCGGTGGCCTCCAGCGTGTTCATCCCGCTCACCGTGGGCGGCGGCGTGCGCAAGGTGGAAGACGTGCGGCGCCTGCTCAACGCGGGCGCCGACAAGGTCAGCATGAATACCTCGGCGGTGACCAATCCCGAACTGGTGTTCGAGGCCTCCCAGAAGCACGGTTCGCAGTGCATCGTGGTGGCGATCGACGCCAAGCAGACTTCGCCCGGCAAGTGGGAAGTGTTCACCCATGGCGGGCGGCGCGCGACCGGGCTCGACGCGGTCGAATGGGCGCTCAACATGCAGCGCCTGGGCGCCGGCGAGATCCTGCTCACCAGCATGGACCGCGACGGCACCAAGGTCGGCTTCGACCTGGGCCTGACGCGCGCCGTGTCGGACGCGGTCGGCATCCCGGTGATCGCCTCGGGCGGCGTGGGCGGCCTGCAGGACCTGGCCGACGGCATCGTGCAGGGCCACGCCGACGCGGTGCTGGCGGCCAGCATCTTTCATTACGGGCAGCATACGGTACAGGAAGCGAAGCAGTTCATGGCGCGCCAGGGCATCGCGGTGCGCCTGGATTGAGCGCGCTCTTACACACAGGAACAGAGTATGCCGAATGGAATCAACAGCCCAGCCAACGCGACATGGCTGAAGAAGGTCAAATGGGATGAGCACGGCCTGGTGCCGGTGATCGCCCAGGAAGCGGGCAGCAACGACGTGCTCATGTTCGCGTGGATGAACCGCGATGCGCTGTCGAAGACCGTGGAGCTGGGCGAAGCGGTGTACTGGAGCCGCTCGCGCAAGAAGCTGTGGCACAAGGGCGAGGAGTCCGGCCACACCCAGAAGGTGCTCGAGATGCGGCTCGACTGCGACCAGGACGTGGTCCTGCTCAAGATCGAGCAGACCGGCGGCATCGCCTGCCACACCGGGCGCCATTCCTGCTTCTTCCAGAAGTTCGAGGGCGACGCCCGGGACGGCGACTGGCAGCCGGCCGAGCCCGTGCTGCAGGATCCGGAAACCATTTATACCAAGGCCAAGACCAAAAAATGAGCACCACACTGAAGCGCCTGGCAGCCGTGATCGAATCGCGCAAGCTTGAAAACGGCGGCGACCCGGAAAAATCGTATGTGTCGCGCCTGTTCGCCAAGGGCGACGATGCGATCCTGAAGAAAATCGGCGAGGAAGCCACCGAAACCGTGATGGCCGCCAAGGACGCGCGCATCGATGGCGACACCTCCAAGGTGCTGTACGAATGCGCCGACCTGTGGTTCCACTCGCTCGTGATGCTGGCCCAGTTCAATCTCACGCCGCAGCAGGTGCTCGACGAGCTGGCGCGGCGCGAGGGCATTTCCGGGATCGAGGAAAAAGCGGCCCGCAAGGACGTGCAGCGCGACGCTGCCGAAACCAGTAAACACTGAGAATGGAGTAAGCGATGCCAGACTGCCTCTTCTGTAAAATTGCCGCAAGACAAATTCCAGCCGCCATCGTCTACGAAGATGACGAGTTGCTCGCGTTCAAGGACATCAATCCTGCCGCGCCCGTGCACCTGCTCGTCATCCCCAAGCTGCACCTGGCCACGCTGTCGGACTGCGACGCCAGCCACGTCGGCCTGCTCGGCAAGATGCTGGCGCTGGCGCCGACACTGGCGCAGGAACACGGCTGCGCGGTGTCGTATGACGACAATGGCAATCCGGGCGGCGGCTACAAGACCCTCATTAATACCGGACCGGACGGCGGCCAGGAGGTGTACCATCTGCACCTTCATATGTACGGCGGCCCGCGCCCCTGGCGTGGCCAGCGCTGATCCGCCACGAGTAACCCGGTATCGCGTATACTAGCCGTATTGGGTTTCACGAATTGTGGCGCTTGCGCCACGCAAGGAGAAAATGATGGGTTCATTTAGTATCTGGCACTGGCTGATCGTGCTCGTGGTCGTCATGCTTATTTTCGGCACCAAGAAGATCGGCAACATGGGCGCCGACATCGGCAAGGCGGTCAAGGGCTTCAAGGACGGCGTCAAGGGCGAGGAAGACAAGCCGGCGCAGGCCGCAGCGCCTTCCCAGGTTGCCGACAAGGGCACCATCGATGTCGAGACGAAAGAGAAAACGAAGTTCTGATGCCCGTGCGTGCCGCGCGCACGCACAGGCATTGTCGCTTTGACACTCCATGATTGACCTGGGACTATCCAAACTCGCCATCATCGGCGTGGTCGCGCTGATCGTGATCGGCCCTGAGAAGCTGCCCAAGGTGGCGCGCATGGCCGGTACGCTGTACGGCCGCGCCCAGCGCTACCTGCACGAAGTCAAGTCCGAGGTGAGCCGCGAAATCGAGCTCGACGAACTGCGCAACCTGCACAAGGAAGTGCAGGAGAGCGCGCAGTCGATCAAGGACGAGGTCGAACATTCGATCGCGCACGGCGTCGACGACATCGAGGCCGCATGGAACGGGCACACGGTCAGCGCGCCGCCGGCCAGCATGTCCGACCTCGAGCGCAAGGCGCGCGAGTTCCGGCGCAAGAAACTGGTGCGTAACTCGGCCATTCCGGGTTGGTACAAACAGCGCCACGGCGGCAAGGCGCACGTCATCTCGGGCGCGGCACGCGTCAAAAAATTCCGCCCCGGCGCCAATTCCAACTCGTCTTTCTTTTAAATGACAGAAAAAGCTGCGGGCGAAGAGACCTTTATCTCCCATCTGATCGAGTTGCGCGACCGCCTCGTCAAGTCCTCGATCGGGATAGCGATCATCTGCATCGGCCTGTTCATCTGGCCCGGCCCTTCCGAGATCTACGATTTCATCGCGCGGCCCATGATCGCGGCGCTGCCGGTCGGCTCGAAGATGATCGCCACCGGCGTCATCGCGCCGTTCCTGGTGCCGATGAAGGTGACCCTCGTGATTTCCTTCATCCTGGCGCTGCCCTGGGTGTTCTACCAGCTATGGGCCTTCATCGCGCCCGGGCTGTACACCCACGAAAAACGGCTGGTCATGCCGCTGGTGATTTCCTCGTCGGTGCTGTTCATGGCCGGCGTTGCCTTCTGCTACTTCTTCGTGTTCGGTCGCGTGTTCAGTTTCATCAGCAACTTCGCGCCGACCTCGATCGCGGTCACGCCCGACATCGAAAACTACCTCGACTTCGTGATGTCGATGTGCCTGGCCTTCGGCGCCACCTTCGAGGTGCCGGTGGTGGTGGTGATCCTGGTGCGCATGGGAATGGTCAGCGTCGCCAAGCTGAAGGAGATCAGGCCGTATGTGATCGTGGGCGCCTTCATCATCGCCGCCATCGTGACCCCGCCTGACGTGGTCAGCCAGCTCGCGCTCGCGCTGCCGATGTGTCTGTTGTTCGAGCTCGGGCTGCTGGTTGCCCCGGTATTCGTGAGGGCAACGCAGCCGCCGGAAGAACCCGCCTGAGATAGCGGCGCGGCGCCGGTCAGCGGTGCATATCCGGGTTGTACTGGCCCGATTCCCGCACCGACTCCTTGTAACCCTGATTGCTGGTGGTGCGCAGCGTGTGCGTGCTGCCGCGCTGGGGAATGCGGCTGCCCGTCAGCAGCTCCTCGTCGGCTTTGCGCTCTTGCGCGTTTTGTGCCACGGTTGCAGCGGCCAGGACGGTGTCGGCCGGGGGAGTGGCGCACCCGGCCAGCGCGAAGCTGCAGGCAAGAAGACAGCTTGTCATTAACGTTTTCATAATTCCCTTTCAAAACATATTGTTGAGGGCGTGAAGTGTCTCGCCGGATGAGCGAGGGTGTGCTTCATTCTAAGTCAGCGTTAGTGTTTTCGCAATCTCGGCGCGAGCGCCGCCAGCGGCGGATCGGGATCATGGATGCCGCGCCGATTTCTTCCACGCATGGCCGGCGTGTGCGCGCGCCCGCTGCCCATCCTTAATTGGTCTTGAGCGTCCCGCCATTGCCGAGCCCGCCTTCGACCGACTGCGCCTTGTACAAGCGCACCGCCCGCACCATCTGGTTGTAGGAGTCCATGAAGGCGGCCGTCAGGACCTTGCCCTGCGGGGTTTTGCTGAAGCCGCTTCCCGCCGCGCCCGCCCCACCGAAAAATCCTGCGAGCACGCCGTAATCCCAGTTCTTGGCGCTGCCTTCGGCCGCCGCCAGCTGGATTCCGGAGCGGTTGTCGGTCAACAGCAGCATGGTCGAGGCCTCGTTCGACCTGAGCGAGCCGCCGATGATCGAACCGACCGAGCCGAGCATGCCGCCCACCAGCGCGCCCATCCCTCCGGTGCCCCGGGCGCTGAAGCTGACCGACGGGGTGGCCGTGTAATCGGCCGCCACCATTTGTCCTTTGCCGATCTTGCTGGCGTCGCGCAGCTCGCCCGACTGCATCAGTGCCCGTTCGGTCTGCATGTTGTTGAACGCGCGGCCACGCTCGACGATCACGAAGCAGTTCGACTGCTGGATGATCAGGCGCAGCAGTGGCACCGTGCTCTGCATCTGGTATTCGGCGGTGAGCTGGTATATCCACGGCTGGTTGGCTTCCTCGACAATGGTCAGGGTGCCAAGCGTCTTGTCGCAATGTTCCAGTTGGGTATTCGCGTTTTGGGCGCTGGCGCCGCCCGCCGAACCGGTGGCGACGGTCTTGGCGCTGGTATCGCCCAGCATCGGCGTCATATTGGCACAGCCGCCCAGCATGAGCAGCATCAGGGGCATCGACAGCACAACGCATGTTTTCGTTTTCATGGGGCTATCCTTCGGGTGGATGACAATGGCGTGGTGAACCATGCAATCGTATCGATAGCGCGCCTTGGCGACTTGTTTCCTGTCAACAGTCCCATGCGAAAGCGGGGAACGCTTCCCCGCACTGCGCTGTTCCGCCCTACAAGTCGGCTACCGCATCAGCTCTTTGATCATGCGCACCGGGGCGCTGCCGTAGCTGAGGAACTGCTCATGGAATGCCTTGAGGTCGAACTTCGGCCCGAGCGCCTGCTTGCGCTGTTCGCGCAACTCCATGATCTCGCTGTAGCCGCTGAAATAGCTGCTCAGCTGAACCGAGCTCAACTGCACGCGGCGCCATTTTTCGCTCGCTTCCGCGCGCGTCTGGAAGGACTGGCGCGTCAGCAGGTCCATCGCTTCGGCCTCGCTCATGCCCAGCACGTGCACGCCGTAGTCGAGGATCGCATTGGTCACGCTGCGCAGGTTCCACTTCGAGTACATCAGCCACATTTCGGGCTCGTTGCCGCCATAGCCCGATTCGAGCATCATGCGCTCGCCGTACACGGCCCAGCCCTCGATCATGGCGCCGTTCCCGAACAGCGACTTCACCAGCGAGGGCGACCGGTTCGCGTACACCAGCTGCGCGTAATGGCCGGGAATGGCTTCGTGCATGTTCAGGATCTGCAGGATCCAATGGTTATATTCGCGCAGGCTGCTCTCGGCCTGCTGCGCCGTCAGGCCGTCGAGCGGCGTCACGTTGTAGTAGGTGCGCTCCTGCGGGCGGTACGGTCCCGGCGCCTCGATGCTGGCGCCGGCCACGCCGCGCTGGTACAGCGGCGTCTCGCGCACGGTGAGCGGCCTGCTGGCGTCGAGCGTGAGCAGGTTGTTGCTGGTGACCCACTGCTGCAGCTGCGGGATCTGGCGCCGGATCTCCGGGAGGAAGTCGGCCGGCGCCACGTGTTTGCTCGAGAGCTGGTCGATCACCATCGCGATTTTCGCGCTGCGCTCCTGCGGCTTGGCGGCGCCGCCCATGGTCTTGGCCCATAGCTGGTCGGCCAGCGTGTTCATGTGCACCAGCAGCTCTTCGCGCGCGGCCAGCGCCTTGCGGTAGGTCTGTTCGGCCGTGGCGCCGGCCTGGATGTCATGCCCGAACTTGGCCTCGTACAGCTCTTTCCCGATACGGAACGAGCGCGCCTTGCCGGCGGCCTGCTGCGTCCGGTCGAGTTCGGTCAGGAAATCGACGTACTCCAGCACTGCGCTGCCGGCGTTGGCGATTCGCTGCGCGAACAGGTTCTTTTCGGCCGGCGTCAGGATCGACTCCTGCATCGCCTTGCCCAGGTCGGCCAGCAGCACCATGGTGCCGGGTGCCTGCGCGATCGCGAGCTGGGTGTGTTCGTGGGTCGGATTGACAATGCTCGCGCGCGCGGCCTGGTAATAGGCCGGCACGTTGGCGATGCGCTTGAGCAGCGTGCGCAGGCGCTGCGGCTTGGACGCGTAAGCGCTGCCCAGCACCATGTCGATCGGGCCGGCGATGTTGTAGAGCGCGGGATTCCACTCGAATTCGCGCAAGGTGGTCAGGTACCAGCGGTCCGCATTGAGCTTGTTGGTCAGCAGCGCGAGGTCGGTGCGCTGCTTGTCGGACAGATCGCGTGCGTCGACCTTGGCGAATTTTTGCAGCCATTCGTTGGCAAATGCGATTTGCTGCGCGCGCGTGGCGGCGTTCGGAATCGTCAGGCTGGCGGCGTTGTCGTATTTTCCGGCGGCGATCGCGCCTTCCGGATCGAGGCGCCACAACGCGCCCAGGAACTGCATGCTCAGGGTGTTGACCGCGCGGTCCTGGCGGCTTTCGCCGGGGAGCGCCCTGGCCGGCGCGGCGGGCGCCTTGACAGCCTTGCCGGTCTTGGCTTTGACAAGCTTGGTGCTCTTCGCCTTGGCTTTGGCCGGCTTCTTGGACCTGGCAGCGCCTGCGGGCGCCAGCGCAAACATGGTCAACAAGACAGCAAGCGCAATTTTCGTTTTCATCATCGTGATTGGCCTCGTGATTGGATGGACAAGTATGGAAGTTCGCAGCTTGGCCACGGCGCGTCAGGGTAGCATCAAACCCGCCCTTTGCGCTCGTTTGTAACAAATGGATGCAGTCGCTCAGGGCCGCGCCCATGCGCCCAGCGCCGCAAGCGCGGCGCCGGGATCGAGCGCGCCGGCCTCGCTGGCGACATCGGCCGGCACCCAGGCTGGAAAGGCGGTCTCGCGATTTTCATGGCGCCCGCCCGCAGTGTGTAGCTGGGCCACCCGGCACAGGCGCGACGCCGGGAAGCGGGCGGCAGCGGCCACCAGCGCCGGCCACAGGCGCCGCTGAACCAGCGTGATCTTGTCGTCGACCAGCCGGCACACCAGGATCTGGTCGCTGTCCGACACTTCACCCAGCACCGCGAAGATATGCCTGCCCTTCGGATGCGACCACCAACTGCCCTTGATCGCCTCGCCGGCGATGGCATGGGTCAGGGTCGGCACCGGGCCGCGCGCGGACGCCAGCACAATGCCGTGCTCGCGCACATACGCAAGCGCCTCATGCGCATTCATCAACTTCGGTTCCATTGCCCGCCCCTTGAAACAATCGTATGACTACCCGGCCTGCTGCCTGAGTCCTTCCTGCAGCATGTTCAGCATGTCGCGCGGCGACATGCGGGCCGACAGGTCGCTGCCTTCTAGCAGGCTGTCGGCCAGGTCGCGCTTGTGCTTGTGCAGTTCGACGATGCCTTCCTCGATCGTGTGTTTCGCCACCAGCCGGTAGATCGTCACGGGGCGCAGCTGCCCCATGCGGTGCGCGCGGTCCGAGGCCTGGTCCTCCACCGCCGGATTCCACCACGGGTCCATGTGGATCACATAGTCGGCCGCGGTCAGGTTGATGCCGACCCCGCCCGCCTTCAGGCTGATCAGGAACACGTCGCCCTCGCCGCCCTGGAAAGCATCGATGCGCTTTTTGCGCTCCTGCATCGGGGTCGAGCCGTCCAGGTATTGGAACTTGACGCCGCGCTGCTCGAGGTGCTGGCCGATCAGGGCCAGGTGGTCGACGAACTGGCTGAACACGAGCACCTTGTGGTGGTTCTCCAGCAGCTCGCCCAAGAGGCGCGCGAACACGGTCAGTTTGCTGCTTTGCAGGCCAAGTTCGGGCGCCACCAGCTGCGGGTTGCAGCAGGCGCGCCGCAGCTTCATCATCTCGGCCAGGATCTGGATCGACTTCTGGCTCTCGGGCGCCTCCAGCGCGGCCAGCTTGTCGAGCGCGTCGCGGCGCAGCGATTCGTACAGCGCCGTCTCTTCCCCGGTCAGCTCGACCGGCAGCACGATCTCGGTGCGCGGCGGCAGTTCCGACAGCACCTGCGCCTTGGTGCGGCGCAGGATGAAGGGCTGGATCAGGCGCCGCAATCGCGTGCGCGCCGCAGCTTCGGCCCGTTTGTCCTCGGCCCGTTCGATCGGGCCGGCGAAACGCAGGTTGAACTGGTCGCTGGTGCCGAGCAGGCCCGGATTGATGAAGCGGAACAGGTTCCACAATTCGCCGAGGTGGTTTTCCAGCGGGGTGCCGGTGGCCACCATGCGAAACTGGCCCTGCAGCGCCATCACGGCCTGCGAGCGCTTGGTCTGGTTGTTCTTGATGGCCTGCGCTTCATCGAGCACGATGACGTTCCAGGGTACCTTGGCGAACTGCGCGGCCTCGAGCTGCAGCAGGCCGTAGCTGGCGATCACCAGGTCGAACGGCTGCGCGCCGGCCAGCATGGCGGCCCGGTCCCCCATGCCGAACAGCTTCACGTTCAGGGTCGGCGCGAAGCGGGCCGCCTCGCCGGTCCAGTTCATGCATACCGAGGTCGGCGCGACCACCAGGGTCGGGCCTTGCGGCGCGCGCGCCAGGATCAGCGCCAGCGCCTGCAGCGTCTTCCCGAGCCCCATATCGTCGGCCAGGCAGGCGCCCACGCCCCAGTGCGCAAGGCGCGAGAGCCATTCGAAGCCTTCGACCTGGTAGTCGCGCAGGTCGGCCTGCAAGGTGCTCGGCAACTGCGGCGTGAACGCCGCGCTTTGTTCGATGCGCGCCAGGTGCTCGCGCCAGGCCTTGTCGGACTTGATGCCGCCCGCATCGAGCGCCAGTTCCTCGAGCGCGAAGCTGGCCAGCGGATGCACCCGAACGCCGCCGGCGTGCTCCTGGCTGAACGCGGACAGGTCCATCAGGCGCCGGTGCAGTTCCGAGGTGAGTGCGAGAAACTGGTTGTCGCCCAGCGCTACGAAGCGCCCCTTGCTGCCCTTGAGCGCGTCGAGCAGGTGGCGCAGGTCGAGCACCTTGCCTTCGTCGACCTGCACTTCGCCGCTGGCGGCGAACCAGTCCTTGTCGCGCTTGATGGTGAGCCGCACCGACTTCGAATCGACCCGCTTGCTGACCCGGAACGACTCGCCCTCCGGCCACGCGAGCAGCACCCTGGCCGGATCGAGCTCCTGCAGTTGCGCCAGCAGTTCGAGGCAGTCCAGCGGCTGGCCCAGCAGCCATTCGCCATGCTCGGATTCGGCCTGCTCGAGCGCGTGGCAGGCGCCCACCAGCGCGCGCTCGGCTTCGCGCTCGGCGTTCAGGCTGCGGCGCGCCTCCACCCGCGCCCCATTGAGGTCGGCGATCACGCTCTCGGCCCCGCTGCCGGGCGGGTAATAGGCGCCGGCGTCGGGCAGGGGACGCACCAGCACCTGCATCTTCAGGCCCTGCTGGTACGGCAGCAGGTGCACGTGCAGCCTGGCGTCGGCCTCTACCTGTTCGATGTCGGCCGCGCTGGCGCCGATGTCCGACTGCACCGTGACGATCGATGAAATGGCGCCGATCGCCTTGAGCACATGCTTTTCCGCGTGCAGCGGCACCACCAGGCCATCGCCCAGGATGGCGCCGATGCGCTGGTGTTCTTCCCTGATGTGCACCAGGCGCAGGCGGGTCGGGGTTTCGCGGGTAATGCAGATGTCGTCGGAGTATTTGGAAAGCGGCGGGTGCAGCGTGATGGTCACGCTTCCCGCGCGCGCCTTGACCAGCAGTTCCGGCTCGCCCGGCAGCAGTTCGACACGGGTGCCGGGCGCATCCATCCAGAACAGCAGCGGATGGCCGACCAGCGCGGCGATCGCCTTGTCGGTCTCGAACTCGTAGCGCGTTCCGCTGCCGAAGGTCCTGTAGGCCTGCACGGTGGCGGCCACGTTGATGTCCTGCGCACTGAGGAAATCGAGCGTGCGCGCTTCATCGTGCAGGCGCTTGAGGCCCAGTGCGCGCCCCTTGCTCCAGCCGCCCTGCGCATCGCGTTTTTGCTCGCGCGGCTCGATCTCCTGCACCCCGTAGTGCGGGTCGAACCTGATGAGCCAGACCAGGCGCGCTTCCTTGACCACTTCGACCCCGAGCGGGGCCTGCAGGTTGATCAGCGCGTTGAGCTGGCGCTGCCACGGTTCCTCGCGTTCGAACCAGAGCGCCATGTCCGACAAGCGGTGGCGCTGGCGCAGCGCGACCGCGCGCTGCTCGTGGCCGACGGCGCCCATCGATCCGAGCAGCGACGCAAGTTGTGCGGCGATCAGGTCGAAGCCGGCGCTGTCGGCCTGTTCCAGCATCTGTTCGAGCTGCGCGCGCCGCTCGGCCAGCTGCGGCAGGGCGAGCCAGTGATGCATCAGCGCGCGGAACATGAACGGCTGCAGGGCGTTTTCCCAATTGCGCGAGGGCAGCACATCGGCGTTCACGGTGCCGCCGCGAATCTGGTTCAGCATGCTCAGTTGCAGGTAGACCGCGCTGTCGTGGCTCTGGATGGCGCGGGTGGCGATGTCGAGGTAGGCGTCGGCCTGCTTGCGGTGTTTCGGGTCGGCGCTGCGCAGCAGGGCCAGCACGTACAGGTGCCCGCCGATGCCGGGAAAGCACATCTTGCGCTTGCCGGTTTCGCGCCGCAGCATCTTGAGCGCGAGTTCGAAGCCGGCCAGCGCGCCGGCAAGCTCGTCGCGCAAGAGCAGCAGCACGCTGCGGAAAAATTGCGCCAGCGAGTCGTCCAGCTCCTGCAACTGCTGCGCTGCGTCGTCCAGCCGGCCGCACAGGATCAGGTGCTCGGCCAGCACGATGCGCAAGGACATCGGGGCCGCCGCGTTTGCGGCGTGGCGCAAGGCGTAGTCGCGCAGCAGCGGGGCGCTGGCCGGTTCGCGCTGCGCGTTGTTCACCAGCACGGTGAGCACTTCGTCGCGCAGCAGCGGGTGGATGCGTTCGAACAGCTCGGGCTCGAACGGGCGCGCGCAAATATCGACCAGCGGATGCAGGTAGGCCGCTTCGTGGCAGCTCATGCAGGCGGCCAGCAGCGGCGCCACGCTGGCCGGCGCGGCGCCGTCGATCAGGGCCATGCGCAGCAGCGCCACGCCCTGCCGGTAGCTGCGCAGGACCAAGGCCCCTTCCCAGTTGGTGCGCAGCGGGGTAATGCGCGTGTAGGCGCCGCACAGCGCCTCGAACCGGTTCTCGTCGATGGCGGCGCGAATCGCCGGCCAGGCCAGTTCGGGCGCTGCAAATATGCCGCGCACCGGCAGTTCGGCGATCATGCCGCGCGTGCGCAGCCGCTCCAGTGCCGCGTCCATGGTGGCCTGGTCGTCGAGAATGGCGGCCGTGGCCAGGTGCTGGCGCAGACGCGTCTTGCCGATCGGTTCGCCCGCCAGCGCAAGCATCGCCACGATCATTTTTTCGTGAAGGGAGCAGGCTGCGAACCGTTTGATCGTATCGCCTGCGCTCATGCGGTTGCGGGCAGGTTGTCGATCGTAACCGGTGGGTTCGACTCGGGCCCGGCCTGGCCAAAAATGCGCAGGTAAAAATACAGTTCCGCTTCCAGCGTGCGGATGATGGTCTCGGCCTTGCGAAAGCCGTGGCCCTCGCCTTCGAACGTCATGTAGGCCACCGGCACCCCGCTCGCGCGCAGGGCCTTGACCATCACTTCCGACTGCTGCGGCGGCACTACCTTGTCGTCCAGGCCCTGGAAGAAGATCATCGGCCGTTTCAGCCGCGCGGCGTGGTTGATCGGGGAGCGCTCCAGGTACAAGCGCTGCGCGTCAAGCGCGGGCGCGATCAGGTATTCGTTGTAGTGCGATTCGAACTTGTGCGAGTCGGCGTCTAGCCCTTGCAGGTCCGACACCCCGTAGTAGCTGGCCCCGGCCTTGAACACGTCGTGGAAGGTGAGCGCGCACAGCGTGGTGAGCCCGCCGGCGCTGCCGCCGCGGATGACCATGCGCTCCGGATCGACCAGGGCGCGCGCGGCAAGGTGGCGTGCGCCGGCCACGCAATCGTCCACGTCGAGCACACCCCACTGGCCCTTGAGCGCGTCGCGGTAGGCGCGTCCGAATCCGCTGCTGCCGCGGTAGTTCACGTCGAGCACCGCGAAGCCGCGGCTGGTCCAGTACTGGATCGCCAGCTTGAGGGTATTGGTGGCCATGCCAGTCGGCCCGCCATGGCTGATGACCATCAGCGGCGGCTTGCTGGCGGCCGGCGCTTCGAATCCGGCATTGCAGGGCGGGTAATAGAAGGCATGGGCCAGAGCGTTGCCGCTGCTCGGGTAGCTTATGCTTTCCGGGACCGACAGGTAGCCTGGCGGGGGCAGCTCGGCGATCGAGCGCGCCAGGATTTCGTGCTGTCCGGTGTACAGGTCGATGCGCGCCAGTTCGAGCGCGATCGTGGGCGCGCCGCCGAGCAGGGCCAGCACGCCGCCGCAGACGCGCAGGTCGCGGATTTCCCGGTACGGATTGGGAATCGGGTCGAGCTTGCCGCTGTCGGTGTCCAGCCGCGCCAGCCGGCTCACGCCGTTCTCGATGTAGGTGCAGATGATCTCGTGTTCCGAGCAGAACGCGTACATCGAGCCCCCGAAGGCCCAGTGCGGCGCCGCGAATTCGGCGGCGCGCTCGCACAGCGGCTGCAGAACGCCCGCCGCCAGCCGGTACAGGTTCCACCAGCCGTTGCGGTCGGACACGAAATGCAGCACGCCGGCGGGCGACCATTCGGGCTGGCAGATCGACTCTTGCGGGCCGCCGGCGACCAGGGTCGGGTTGGCCAGCGTGCCGTCGGGGGCGATTGCGGCAACCCACAGTTCGGCGCCCTGCCAGGGCATGCGCGGATGATCCCAGCTGAGCCAGGCGAGCGAGGCGCCGTCCGGCGACAGGCGCGGCGCCGCGTAGAAATCGTGGCCTGCGGCCAGCACCATCTCGCCGCCGTCCAGCCTGACCGCGCAGATCGTGTTGACCGGATGGGCGTCGTCCTGCGTGTGGTCCTCGCGCACGGCGATCAGGCGCGCGCGCTGCGCGTCGAGCACGAAGTCGGCGTGGCGCAGCGTGCCGCCGGCGGTCAGGGGGGCCGGCTCCTCCTCGCCGCTGGCAACGTACAGCCGGTTGTCCAGCGCATGCGAGAAGTAAATCACGCCGTCGGCGACCAGGCAGGCCCCGCCGCCGTATTCGTGAACCCGGCTGCGCACGTTGAACGGCGCGGGCGTCATTTCGGCGACGTCCGCGCCGCGCTGGCGCAGCAGCGTGTTGCGCCCGCCCTCGCTGGCGCGGCTCTCCAGCCAGTAGGCGTCGGCGCCGTCCAGCGCCACCTGCGAGAGCGGGGTTGCGCCGGCGGCGACCATGCTGGCGCTGATCGGGGAAGGCCAAAGGCCGTACGGCGCGGTCTGTTTGCTTGTGCTGGCTGTCATGGGAACGGTCATTCAAATTGGGTGCGCGATCGAATGCTAGATAATACATGCGCCGGCCCGCAAATGCAGGCGTGCCCTGCCACTTCTGCGGTTCGGTGCCGGGATGCGATAATAGCCGCTTTCCTCAAGCTTTCGATTGCCAGCCATGCCACAATTCGCCCCGCTCCAGAACGACACATTCCTGCGCGCCCTGCTGCGCCAGCCCACCGACTACACGCCCGTGTGGCTGATGCGTCAAGCCGGGCGCTACCTGCCGGAATACCGTGCCACGCGCGAGCGCGCCGGCTCCTTCCTCGCTCTGGCGAAAAACCCCGATTTCGCCACCGAAGTGACGCTGCAGCCGATCGACCGTTACCCGCTGGACGCCTCGATCCTGTTCTCCGACATCCTGACCGTGCCCGACGCGATGGGCCTGGGCCTGTACTTCGCCGATGGCGAAGGCCCCAAGTTCGAGCGCCCGCTGCGCACCGAGCAGGACGTCTTGGCGCTGCGCGCGCCGGACCTCGATTCGCTCGACTACGTGTTCAAGGCGGTGACCCAGATCCGTACCGAACTGGCCGGCCGGGTGCCGCTGATCGGCTTTTCCGGCAGCCCGTGGACGCTGGCCTGCTATATGGTGGAAGGCGGCGGCTCCAAGGAATTCCACACCATCAAGAAGATGCTGTACGGCCGCCCGGACCTGATGCATCACATCCTGGCCATCAATGCGAGCGCGGTGGCGCAGTACCTGAACGCGCAGATCGACGCCGGCGCGCAGGCCGTGATGATTTTCGATTCCTGGGGCGGCGCGCTGGCCGATGGCGCCTACCAGGAGTTCTCGCTGGCCTACATGCAGCAGGTGCTCAGCGAGCTCCAGCGCGAAAAAGACGGGGTGCGCATTCCCGCGGTGGTGTTTACCAAGGGCGGCGGGCTGTGGCTGGACCAGATCGCCGACATCGGCGCCGACGCCGTCGGCCTGGACTGGACCGTCAACCTGGGCCGTGCGCGCGCGCTGGTCGGCCACAAGGTCGCCTTGCAGGGCAACCTGGATCCGGCGATCCTGTTCGCCAGCGCCGACCAGATCCGCGCCGAGGTCGAACGCACCTTGACTGCCTACGGCGCACCGAGCGCAGGTTCCGGCCATGTGTTCAACCTGGGCCACGGCATCTCGCAGTTCACCCCGCCAGAGGCCGTCAGCGCGATGGTCGAGGCGGTGCACAGCTTCAGCCGGCAACAGCGCGGTTGATGTAGTTTAGGTAAAACGGCGGTGCGCATCCGTTTTTCTGGCGGATCCGCCGCAAGCCGGATCCGCGCCGCAACCCTCACACTTATACACATATTTCATTTTTGAAACTAATTTGTTGCGGTGCGCAAGGTGTCTCCTGCGTTTTTTTGATAAGTCATTGAATTAAAAGCGCTTATTTTTTTTCCCGACAAGCTGGCACGCTGCCGGATCTTGGTCCCGCCAGAGTGAAAACAGGCATTTCCGGCTTTTATCCACAAAGTTATCAACAGTGTGTGTGGATAAAAATGAAAAGTGCTTCGTTTACCGTGAGTTAGGCCACTTGTGAAGGTTTTACATGAGGTTCGTGCTGCAACGCATGATATTTTGATATCCGATCCCAAGCGGTTCGTGTGCAATTGGGCAATAATATCTTCCTGATCGTTCGGGCCTGTGACAGCAGCGTTCCGCCCGGCAGAAAGGCCCAAAAATCGACTACAAAAGCGGCCTGCGACGGTAACTTATGCACAGTTCGATGTCACGATCTGGCTTGTTCGCTCTCCCTATGAGGCGATTTTTAAGTTGTTGAATTCAAACGATATTATATTTTTGCATTTTGACCAGAGCGCGACTCTCTTGTTTTAGCACAAACCTTTTGACAGAACGGAAGTCCTTTGTCCACAAAGTTGTCCACAACGTGAGCCGGTCCCCGGGACAACCCTGGCAACCCCCCACGCCGACGCCCCTGGCATCGGATTTTCCTGACCGAAACGGGCCCTGATGGCGTATTGCATCCTGAAAATAGCGCTCGACACGCCGCTCAACAGCTGCTTCGATTATCGCTGGCCCTGCGCGCCTGGCGACGAACCGGCCGTGGGGCAGCTGGCGCTGGTCGATTTCGGACGGCGTGAAGTAGTTGGGCTAATCATTGCGGTAGGGCACGAGACCGATGTGCCGGCCGCCAAGCTCAAGGATGCGATGGCCGTGCGCAGCCAGCTGGCGCCCTTGTCGGCCCAATGGCTGGCGCTGGCCAGCTTCGCCGCCGACTATTACCAGCGCCCGCTGGGCGAGGTCGCGCTGCCCGGGCTGCCCAAGAACCTGCGCGTGCTGACCACTGTTGCGCTCGACCGGGCATTGAAGAAGCTGGCCAAGGACGAGCCGGCGCACGATGCCACGCCATGCGGCATGCCGGTCTTGAATGCGGCCCAGCAGCAGGCGGCCGACGCGATCGGCGGCGCCAGCGGTTTTGCGCCCATGCTGCTGTACGGCGTGACCGGCAGTGGCAAGACCGAGGTGTACCTGCAGGCGTGCGCGCAAGTGCTGGCGCGCGAGAGCGATGGCCAGATCCTGATCCTGGTGCCCGAAATCAACCTCACGCCCCAGCTCGAAGGCAATATCCGCGCGCGCTTCCCGGGCGTGATGCTGGCCACCCTGCACAGCAGCCTGTCGGAAGGCGAGCGCACGCTGCACTGGCTGGCCGCGCACCAGGGCCGCGCGCGCATCATCCTCGGCACCCGGCTTGCGATCCTGGCCTCGCTGCCGCAGCTCAAGCTGATCGTCATCGACGAAGAGCACGACCCCTCGTACAAGCAGCAGGAAGGGTTGCGCTATTCCGCCCGCGACCTGGCGGTGTGGCGCGCGCGCCAGCTGGCGATCCCGATCGTGCTCGGCTCGGCCACCCCTTCGCTCGAGAGCTGGCACCACGCCGGCTCGGGGCGCTACCGCAAGCTCGAACTGCGCGAACGCGCGGTGCGCGATGCGGTGCTGCCGCGCGTGAAGCTGCTCGACATGGAGCGCGACAAGCCCAGGGACGGGCTCACCTCGCAGCTGGCGGCGGCGCTGCGCCAGCGCCTCGAGCGCGGCGAGCAATCGCTGCTGTTCCTGAACCGGCGCGGCTATGCGCCCGTGCTCTGCTGCGAAGCCTGCGGCTGGATCAGCAACTGCACGCGCTGCACCTCCTTCATGGTGCTGCACAAACCCGAGCACCGGCTGCGCTGCCACCACTGCAGCCTTGAGCTGCGCATCCCGCGTTCCTGCCCGACCTGCGGCAATGTCGACCTGCAGCCGCTCGGACGCGGCACCCAGCGCGTGGAAGAAGGCCTGCAGCAGATGTTCCCGCAAGCGCGCATCCTGCGCATCGACGCCGATTCGACGCGCCGCAAAGGCAGTGCGCAAGCGGCCTTCGACAGCGTGCACCGGGGCGAGGTGGACATCCTGGTCGGCACCCAGATGGTCGCCAAGGGGCACGATTTCAAGAAGCTGACCCTGGTCGGCATCCTCAATCCCGACACCGCGCTGTTTTCCCAGGACTACCGCGCCAGCGAACGCCTGTTCGCGCAACTGATGCAGGTGGCCGGGCGCGCCGGGCGCGCCGCGCGCAGCGAAGGGGGCAGCGTGAGCGAAGTGCTGATCCAGTCGCGCTACGTGGCCCATCCGCTGTATTCGGCCGTGGTCAGGCACGACTACGACCGCTTTGCCGAGAGCCTGCTGGAAGAGCGCCGCCAGGCCGCGCTGCCGCCCTACATCTACCAGGCCCTGCTGCGCGCGGAAGCGCCCGAGCTGGCGCTGGCCATCGCCTTCCTCGACAGTGCGCGCGACTGCATCGGGCATGACGGCATCACCGTCAACGACCCGATCCCGATGACCATGACGCGCGTGCACAATGTCGAGCGCGCCCAGCTGTTGGTGGAATCGGCCTCGCGCCCCGCCTTGCAGGCGTTCCTCAGGGAATGGCTGGCGACCTTGCGCCAGCTCAAGACCCGCGTCAAATGGTCGCTCGAAGTCGATCCCCTCGATATCTGAATTGCGTGCGGCGCCCGGTGTTGCGCCGGAGTGCTTGAACGGTGTGTAGAATGGATGGCAATGAACCTGGGACATTGCCATGAATAAACTGAACGTCGACGTTGCCGTCATCGGAGCCGGCACCGCCGGGCTGGCGGCGTACCGCGCCGCCACTGCGCGCGGCCAGCGCGCGGTCATCATCGAAAGCGGGCCGTACGGCACCACCTGCGCGCGCGTCGGCTGCATGCCCAGCAAGCTGCTCATTGCAGCGAGCGAGGCGGCCCACATGCTGGCCGCGGCGCCCGGCTTCGGCGTGCATCCCGGCACGGTACGCATCGACGGCAAGGCCGTGATGGCGCGTGTGCGCAGCGAGCGCGACCGCTTCGTCGGCTTCGTGCTCGAGGGCGTCGACAATATCCCGCAGTGCGACAAGCTGCGCGGCCACGCACGCTTTACCGGCCCGCAGTCGCTGCGCATCGGCGATCACACCACGCTCGAGGCCGCGCGCATCGTGATCGCCACCGGTTCGCGGCCGGCGCTGCCGCCCGCGTTGCGCGAGGTCGGCCCCGGCGTGATCGTCAGCGACGACGTGTTCGACTGGACCGACCTGCCGGCCTCGGTCGCGGTGGTCGGCAGCGGCGTCATCGGCCTCGAGCTTGGCCAGGCGCTCAGCCGGCTGGGGGTAAGGGTGAGCATTTTCGCGCGCGGCGGCAGCGTGGCCCAGCTGACCGATCCGGACATCCTGCACGTCGCGGCCAAGGCCCTGACGGACGAACTCGACCTGCGCTTCCAGACCGACGTGACGGGTGCGCGCCAGGACGGTGAACACGTCATCCTGAACACGCGCGACGCCGCCGGCGCCGAGCGCAGCGAACGGTTCCAGTATGTGCTGGCGGCGGCCGGGCGTACCCCCAACCTGGACGATATCGGCATCGAAACGACCGGACTCGAGCTCGACGAGCGCGGCATTCCCCTGTTCGACAGCCGCACCATGCAGTGCGGCGCCAGCCACATTTTCATTGCAGGCGACGCCGACAACGAGCGTCCGGTGCTGCCCGAGGCGGCCGACCAGGGACGCATCGCCGGCGACAATGCCGGCGGCTACCCCGACGTGCGCCCCGGCCTGCGCCGCGCCCCGCTGACGATCGCCTTCACCGAGCCGCAAATCGCCACGCTCGGCGCCAACTACCGCGAGCTGTGCAAGGGCGGCAAATTTGCCATCGGCAAGGTGTCGTTCGAGAACCAGGGGCGCAGCCGGGTGATGCTGCAAAACCGCGGCATGCTGCGCGTGTACGGGGAATACGGAACCGGGCGTTTCCTGGGCGCCGAAATGATCGCCCCGCGCGCCGAGAACCTCGGCCACCTGCTGGCATGGGCCTGTCAGGCGAGGCTGACCGTGCACGAGATGCTCGACATGCCGTTTTACCACCCGGTCATCGAGGAGGGAGTGCGCACCGCGCTGCGCGACCTCGCGGCCAATCTCGCAAAAGGCGTGCCCGACACCAGTTCGGCCACCGACTGCACGCCCGGGGTGTGAGCGTGGCGACGCAAACGGCTCCTAGTTCAGGTAGCTCGCATCGAGCCGGCCGGCGGCCGCCAGTTCGCGCACGATGCGGATCGTGTCGATGTCGGCTTCCTGATAGGCCGACTTCCTGAATTCGTCATACATGGCATTGGCCGCGTCGGTCGGTGCGTCGTGCCCGTCGTCGTATTTGAAGCGCACGAACAGCGTGTGCTCGGACGGCGTCTCGATCGTCATGGTCAGGCTCGAGGCGCTGATTTCCCCTTGCTCGGGAACCTCGTAGCGCACCTCCTGCAGCGGCGTCAGGAGCACGCGGTCGCCCACCACCAGTTCGCCGTAGCGCAGGCGGCGCTTCATGCTGCCGCTGGCGCGCTCGTCGATCGTGCATTCGTCAAGGTGGGGCACGAACAGCTTCGGCGATTCGGCGCGCAGCACCAGGCCGCGCCACAACTGCTCGCGCGTGAGCGCGTCGATCAGCGGATTGAGCGGATCGTTAATCTGGATCAGGTGTTCAAATTTCATACTCGTGCTTTATAAAGTGAAGGCGCTTGTGCAGCGCCGCATGGCGCGATGGTAACGCATACGGGCCGGCGCAGCCATGTGCGCACCGCGAAAACCGAAGCTTCACGGCGCCGGGTCCCAGTACGGAACCGGCCCGAAGCGGGCCGCGAAAAAATCGATGAAGGCCTGCGTCTTGGGCGGCAGGAAATGGCGGTTCAGGTAGACCGCTGCCACCACCGAATCGAGCGCCACCGGAAACCCTTCCAGCACCTGCACCAGCGCGCCGCCCTGGAGCTGGCGATACACCGCCCACATCGACTGCATCGTGATGCCCTGCGCGTCGAGCGCCGCGTCGCGCAAGGCTTCGCCGTTATCGCTTTGCATGCGCCCGCTCACCCGCACCCGTTGCACGCTGCCGCCGGCGGCCTTGAACGACCACGGATTTGTTCCTTCGAGCACCAGGCACTGATGCCTCTCCAGTTCCTGCGGGCTGTGCGGCGTGCCGTGTTCGGCCAGGTAGGCGGGCGCGGCGCACAGCACCAGGCGGCTCGGCGCCAGCTTGCGCGCCACCAGCGCCGAGTCGCGCAGCGGCCCGATGCGCACCGCGACGTCGATGCCGTTGGCCGCCATGTCGATGATGCGGTCCGACAGGCGCAAATCGAGCCGGATGCCGGGATGCGCGCGCAGGAACTCGGCCAGCAGGGGCACGATGTGCTGGCGTGCGAACGAGGCCGAGGCGGCGACCCGCAGCAGGCCTTCCGGACGCGTGCTGGCCCCGCCCACCGAGGACGCGGCCTGCTCGGCCGACTCGAGCAGGCGCACCGCGTGTTCGAGGAAGGTTTCGCCGTCCTGGGTGAGCGTGATCTGGCGCGTGGTCCGGTGCAGCAGGCGCGCGCCGAGCGCGCGTTCCAGTTGCGCCATGCGGGCGCTGGAGGCGGCCGGGGACAGCCCGAATTCGCGTCCGGCGGCCGACAGGTTGCGCGTCGCGCAGACCCGCGTGAACAAGGCGACGTCGAGCAGGTCAAGGCTCATTTTATTGTTTACATGAAAAGTTATTTCGGCATTATGCCAATTATCAAGCGAATCGGCCTGCTTTAGACTGCTTGTATCGCTCATTTAGCCGGGAAAACAACATGAAAGCCGTCGCCGTCACCAACACCGTTCCAGCCAGCCTGCACGACATCGAGATCGAGCGCCCGCGGCCAGCCGGGCGCCAGCTGCTGGTCAGGATCGAGGCGATTTCGGTCAATCCGGTCGACTACAAGCAGCGCAAGCCGGCCGGCGAGGGCGTCACGCGCATACTGGGATGGGATGCGGCGGGCACCGTGGTCGAGACCGGGCCGCAGGCGCAGCTGTTCGGGGCGGGCGAGGCGGTCTACTACGCCGGCAGCCTGCTGCTGCCCGGGGCTAACAGCGAGTATCACCTGGTCGATGAGCGCCTGGCCGGCCGCAAGCCGGTGAGCATCGGGTTCGAGCAGGCCGCGGCGCTGCCGCTGACCACCATCACCGCGTGGGAAGCCCTGTTCGACCGGCTCGGCGTGGCGCGCGACGGCGCGCATGCGGGCCGGACCCTGCTGGTGGTGGGCGGCGCGGGCGGGGTCGGCTCGATTGCGATCCAGCTCGCCAGCAAGCTGGCCCGGCTGACCGTGATCGCGACGGCCTCGCGTGCGCAATCGGCGCAGTGGTGCCGCAGCTTGGGGGCCGACCATGTCGTCGACCACAACGGCGATATCGAGGCGCAGCTGAAGGCGCTGGGACTGCCGGCGGTCGATTTCGTCCTGTGCCTCAATGAGCTGGACCAGCATTTCGCGGCGCTGGCCGCCTCGCTTGCGCCGCAGGGCAAGATCTGCAGCATTGTGCGCAACGAACAGCCGCTGGCGCTGGAATTGCTGTTCGCGAAAAGCGCGACCCTGGTGTTCGAACTCATGTTCACCCGCTCGTCGTACGCCACCGCCGACATGATCGAGCAGCACAAGCTGCTCGATGAAGTGGCGGGCCTGATCGACAGCGGCATCTTGCAGAGCACCCTGGGCGAGGCCGGCGGCACGATCAACGCGGCCAACCTGACCCGGGCCCACGCCGCGCTCGAAGCGCGCAGGACCGTCGGAAAGATCGTGCTGTCCGGGTTCTAGCCGCTCAGTTCGACAGCAGGATCGCGTGCTGCTTGCGCTGCAGGAAGGCGATCCCGACCAGGATGCTGAACGAAATGGCCAGCAGCACGATCGCGTAGGCATGCGCGCTGCCGTAGTTGAGCTTTTGCGCCTCGTCGTACAGCGCGATCGAGGCGACCCGGGTCTGTCCCGGGATATTCCCGCCCAACATCAGCACCACGCCGAACTCACCCATCGTGTGGGCGAAGCTGAGCGAGACGCCGGTCAGGATGCCGTGCTTCGACAGCGGCAGCACGATCGACCAGAATACCTGGCGCCGCGTCAGCCCGAGCGCGAGCCCGGACTGGATCATCTCGCGCCCCACCCCGCGAAACGCGGCCTGGAACGGCTGCACCGCGAACGGCAGGCTGTAGATGACGGAGCCGGCCACCAGTCCGGCGAAGGAAAACGGCAGCGGATGCCCGAACACCGAGACCCAGGCCGCGCCTACCGGCTGCTGGGGCGCCATCACCATCAGCAGGTAAAAGCCGATCACGGTCGGGGGCAGCACGATGGGAAGGCTGACCAGGGTCTCGATCAGGATCACGCCGCGAAAACGGCTGGTGTTGAGCCAGTTCGCCAGCGGTATGCCGAGCACCAGCAGCACCAGCGAGGAGGCCAGCGCCAGCCGCAAGGTCAGGCCGACGGCGCTCCACAGTTCGGGTGGGAAGGACCAGTCGCTCATGCGGCCGGCGCCGCCTTCTCGCGCGGCAGAGCGAACCCGCTGCGCGCGAAGATGTCGCGCGCGGCCTGCGAGCGCAGGAAGCGCATGAACAGCGGCGCCAGCGCATTGGTCTTGCCGTGCTGCGTGACGATGGCGCCCTGTTCGATCGGGGGCGTGTCGGTTTGCGCAATCATGTAACGACTGCCCATGCCCTTGATGCGCGGCGAGCTCAGCGTCGCCCCCGACACGATGCCCACTTGCGCATTGCCGGTCTGGACGAACTGCGCCGTCTGCGAGATGTTCTCGCCAAATACCAGCTTGCCCTTGAGCGTATCCCACAAGCCATTGTGCTCGAGCGCCGCCCGGGCCGCGCGGCCGTAGGGCGCGAACTCCGGATTGGCGATCGCGATGCGCGTGATGCGCGGGTCTTTCAGCACCTGCATTCCCTGCGCCAGGTCGAAACGGGCGTCGAGCGACCAGAGCGCAATGCGCCCGAGCGCATACGGCGCCAGCGTGGCGCCATCGGCCACGCCTTCCTGCGCCAGCCTGGCCGGGTAGTTCATGTCGGCCGACATGAACACGTCATACGGCGCGCCGTGCTTGATCTGCGCGAAGAAATTGCCAGATGAACCGAGCGACACTTTCAATCGGGCGCCCGGCACTTGCTTGCCGAAGGCCGCTCCCAGTTCATCGATGCAGTACGTCAGGTCCGATGCGGCGGCCACCAGCAGCGTGTCGGCGCGCGCCAGCGGCAGGGCCAGCAAGGCCAGCAGGAGGAGGGTGATCTTTTTCATTTCAGCCATTTTACGACAGTCGGGCAAGGGCCGGCACCTGTCCGTTCGGCATATGCCGCGCCACGGCTGCGTTACAATGGGCGGCTGTGTCTCCTGAGAAGTGCCATCCCCGATGTCCAACGCCCCCAAGTTCGGCCTGAACGCGCCCCAGAGCGAAGCTGTCGTCTATCTCGACGGCCCCTGCCTGGTGCTGGCCGGCGCCGGCTCGGGCAAGACGCGCGTGATCACCCAGAAGATCGCGCACCTGATCGAGGACCGCGGCTACGACCCGCGCACCATCGCGGCGCTGACCTTCACCAACAAGGCCGCGCTGGAAATGCAGGAGCGCATCGCCAAGCTGCTCAAGCAGCCGCGCCAGGCCAAGCAGCTCACGGTGTCGACCTTCCATTCGCTGGGGGTGAAGATCCTGCGCCAGGAAGCGAACGGGGTGGGCCTGAAGGACCGCTTCTCGATCATGGACAGCGACGACTGTTTCGCGCTGGTCCAGGACCTGGCCATCACCACCGACAAGCAGCTGATCCGCCGCATCCAGAACGCGATCTCGCTGTGGAAGAACGGCCTGGTCGACCCTGAGCAGGCGATCCGCGACGCCGCCGACGAAGACGAGGCCCAGGCCGGGCGCATCTACCGCAGCTACGTGGCGACCCTGTCGGCCTACCAGGCGGTCGACTTCGACGACCTGATCCGCCTGCCGGTCGAACTGTTCCGCAACAACGAGGCGATCCGCGACAAGTGGCAGCGCCGCCTGCGCTACCTGCTGGTCGACGAATATCAGGACACCAACACCTGCCAGTACGAACTGGTCAAGCTGATGGTCACCGGGATCGGCAAGAAGCCGATGTTTACCGCCGTGGGCGACGACGACCAGGCGATCTATGCCTGGCGCGGCGCGACGGTCGAAAACCTGAAGACGCTGGAAGTCGATTTTCCCGACCTGCGCGTGATCAAGCTCGAACAGAACTACCGCTCGACCATGCGCATTTTGCAGTCGGCCAACGCGGTCATCTCGAACAACCCCAAGCTGTTCGAGAAAGCGCTGTGGTCCGAGCACGGCCTGGGCGAGCCGATCAAGGTGCTCGGCATGCAAAGCGACGACCAGGAGGCCGAGCAGGTCGCGATCATGATTTCGGCCGACCGCTTCCAGCGCAAGAACAAGTGGTCCGACTACGCGATCCTGTACCGCGGCAACCACCAGGCGCGCGTGATCGAGCAGTCGCTGCGCAAGGAGCGCATCCCCTACACGATTTCGGGCGGCCAGAGCTTTTTCGACAAGGCCGAAATCAAGGACATCATCAGCTACCTGCGCCTGCTGGCCAACGCCGACGACGATCCGGCCTTCATTCGCGCCGTGACCACGCCGCGGCGCGGGGTCGGGCAGTCCACGCTGGAAGTGCTGGGCGCATTCTCGGGGCAGTGGAATTGCTCGCTGTTCGAGGCGGCCTTCAAGGGCGGCATCGAAGCGAAGCTGTCCGACCGCCAGCTGCTTCCGCTGCGCGCCTTTTGCAACTTCATCAACCAGCTCGAATCGCGCGCCAGCCGCCCCGGACCGTCCGGCAGCGGCGAGAACGCGGCCGCCGTGCTCGACGACATGATGAAGGAGATTAACTACGAGGGTTTCCTGTACGACAGCTTCGAGGAGCGCGCGGCCCAGGCCAAGTGGCAGAATGTGCTCGAATTTACCAACTGGCTCAAGGAACGCGGCTGCGGCGGCAAGGACAAATCGGGCGAGGAAAAAAACCTGCTCGAACTGACCCAGATGGTTGCCTTGATGACCATGCTCGAAGGCAAGGACGAGGAACCGGACGCGGTGCGCATGTCGACCCTGCACGCCTCGAAAGGGCTGGAATTTCCGCACGTATTTCTGGTCGGCGTGGAAGAGGGCATCCTGCCGCACAAGGGCGACCCCGACGCCTCGGTCGAAACGATTGGCGCGCGCATCGAGGAAGAACGCCGCCTCATGTACGTCGGCATCACGCGCGCCCAGCGCACGCTGCAGATCACCTGGTGCAAGAAACGCAAGCGCGCCGGCGAACAGGTCCATTGCGACGTGTCGCGCTTCATAAAGGAAATGCAGCTCGATGTCGGCGCGGCCGTTCCCACCGAAGCGGAAACGCTGTCGCCGAAAGAGCGCCTGGCCAGCCTGAAGGCGCTGCTTGCCACGCCGAAAACCTGAACCGGGCGTGGCTTCACGCCGCAGCACATTTCCCGGAGCACATCGTTAATCTGCGTCAGGTCAACCCTGCGCACGATTGCCGTACTTTCATTTGACAGCGGCCCGCGCTCACGAAATACTTTGCGTACCGCAGAGTTAGCGCCCCGACAAGCGCGCTTGTGCCTCATGGCGCGCGCCGCAAGTCGCTCCCGTCGCGTCATTACTAACGATTCTCCATACGCATGCCTACCACTCTCGATCTCGACGTGACCGTGTTATCCGGCCTGAACCATATCGACGCATTGCTCGACAAGGGGCCGGACTGGAATTTCGTCACGACCGAAGCGAACACCATCGTCTACACCTTCTCCGTGGCCGCCGGAAACGAGGCCGGGCAGGGCGGGCAGCAGGCGTTCAGCGTCGGGCAGCAGGGCGCAACGCGCTCGGCACTGCAATATATTTCAGCGCTCACCGGGATCAATTTCGCCGAAACGGCCGAGGGCGGCGCGGCCCAGCTCCACCTGGCCAATGTCGACCTCGACGGTGCGGCCACCAGCGGCATGTGCAGCTGGGCCACCTCCACCTATGTCAATCCGGTTGACAACACCATCGTCAGCCACGACGTGGACGCCTATGTCTATCTCGACAATGTCGAGTGGCGTGGGGCCAACGCCAACCTGGGCGCCGGCACACAGGGCTACGAAACATTGCTCCATGAGCTGGGCCACATGCTCGGTCTCAAGCATCCCTTCGAGTCGGACATCAGGCTCCCCGCCTCCCAGGATACGACCTTGTACACGCTCATGTCCTACAACGAGGCGGGCGGTCCCTACGCGCAGTTCCGGCCCTACGACATTGCCGCGCTCGACTGGCTGTACGGCCGCGACGGCATCAAAGGCGCGCTCGGCATCGGCTCCGCCACGGGCGCCCGCTATATCACCGGTACCAACCTTTCCGATACTTTAACAGGCACACAGTTTGACGATACGCTCAATGGCGATGGAGGAAACGATATGCTTTACGGAGGCGCAGGAAACGACACCGCGGTGTTTGCCGGTACGCGGGCATCTTACAGTTTCACCCTGTTGGAATCGGGCAGCCTGTCGGCGACCGGTCCCGAGGGCACCGACACATTCAGCTCGGTCGAGCTGTTTCATTTCACGGATGGCAACTTCCAGTACGCCCAGCTGACCGACACCACGCCGCCGCCGCCGCCCACCCAGAGCGTCTCGAAGAACGCGGCCGGCTACATCGGCGGCAATACGCCGTTCTTCTTCGGCATCGGGGAGGCGGGCGCCAAGATCGAGGTGTTCAGCGGCGCCACCCTGCTCGGCACGACCACCGTCGACGCCAAGGGCTTCTGGAACCTCACTTCCACCCAGCTGGCGGACGGTTCCTACACCGTCTTTTCCAAGGCGACCGACGCCTCCGGCAATGTCTCGGGCCCCAGCGCGAACCTCAGTTTCAGTGTCGACGCCCATCCGCCGGCCGCACCGACCGCCGCCGTGACCACCAACGGGTCGGGCCTGGCCGACGGTAACCAGCCATTTTTTACCGGTAACGCCGAAGCCGGCACGGTGATCGACCTGGTCAACGGCAGCAGCGTCATCGGCCAGACCGTGGCGAATGCGTCGGGCACCTGGAGCCTCACGCCCAATCCGCTGGCGAACGGCTACTTCGAGGTCATCGTGCGCTCGACCGACGTGGCCGACAACACCACCGCGGCGCCCACGCCGCTGGCCTTCAATGTCTTAAGCCCGTTAAACCGTACCGGCACCGCGCAAAACGACACCCTCACTGGCAGCGCCGGCAACAACGCACTGGAAGGCCTGGGCGGTGTCGATACCGCCGTGTACGCCGGGCCGCGCGGGAACTATGGGGTCGACCGCTCGACCAACGGCTTCACCGTCACCGCCGCGCTCGGCACGGATGGCCACGATTCGCTGCTTAACATCGAACGCATCCAGTTCAGCGACGTCTGGATGGCGATTGACATCAGCGGCCACGGCGGCCAGGCGTACCGCGTCTACAAGGCCGCCTTCAACCGGGCGCCGGACGGGCCCGGGGTGGGTTTCTGGATGGCCAAGATGGACCAGGGCGTGTCGCTGCACGACGTGGCGGCCGGTTTCATGGCAAGCGCCGAGTTCACTACGCTGTACGGAACCGATCCGAGCACGACGACCTTCGTCGACAAGCTGTACAACAACGTGCTGCATCGTCCGCTGGACCAGGCCGGTTTCGATTTCTGGGTCAATGCGATCGACGTGCGCGGCGCCGCTCGTGCCGACGTGCTCGCCTCGTTCAGCGAAAGCGCGGAAAACCAGGCCCAGGTAATCGGCTCGATCCAGCACGGGTTCGAGTTCATTCCTTACACCTGAGGGGAGTGAGCGGGGGCGGCAATGACGTCGCCGCCCCCTGCGCGAGCCACACCGGCTTGCGGCTGGCATAATGTCTCTTTTTCGCCAAGGACATAGCCGTGGGCACCGAAGACCGTTTTGTCGATATCGAAATCAAGCTCGCGCATCAGGAGGACATGGTCGAGTCGCTCAACCAGGTCGTCTACCAGCAGGGCAGGCGCATCGACCAGCTCGAGGCGATGGTGAGCCAGCTCGCCGATCACATCCGCAGCAACGCCCAGTCCGGCCCCGGGCCAGTCAACGAAAGACCGCCCCATTACTAGCCTGCGCCGGGTAAATACAGCCGGTCGCATTGGACATATTCAACCACTTTCCCGGGTGACTCGCCAAATGCATCCTGCTATGATCGTGCGCTCAAGCGCTGCCGATTACCCTTCGGCAGCATTTACTTAGCACTCGTGAAAGATGCCATGAACCGTCCACACATGCTTATCGCCGCCGTCAGCCTCGCGCTTGCCGGCGTCGCCAGCGCCGCACCGGCCGCGCCCGCCGCCGTGCTTGACGCCTCGAACCCCTTTGCCCGGATCAGCACGCTGCCGCTGCACTATCCGGCATTCGACAAGATCGAGGACCAGCACTTCCTTCCCGCGTTTGCGGCCGGCATGCGCGCCCAGCTGCGCGAAGTGGACGCGATCGCCAACAATCCCAAGGCGCCCACGTTCGACAACACGATCGTCGCGATGGAGCGTTCCGGCCAGTTGCTGACGCGCGTCGCGACCACCTTTTCGAACCTGCAAGGTGCCAACACCAACGACAAGCTCGACGCGATCGACCGTGAGATGTCGCCCAAGATGGCCGCGCATGCCGACGCCATCTTCCTCAACGACAAGTTGTACCAGCGCGTGAAGGCGCTGTTCGACAAGCGCGACACGCTCGGATTGAACCCGGAAGCGGCCTATCTGCTCGAACGCTACCACAAGGATTTCGTGCGTGCCGGCGCCCGCCTGTCGGGCGCGGACAAGGTCAAGCTCAAGGCCTATAACGCCGACATCGCGACGCTGCAAACGAGCTTCACCCAGAACGTGCTCAAGGAAACCAATGCCTCGGCGCTGGTGCTCGACACGCGCGCGGAGCTGGCCGGCATGTCCGAGGCCGGCATCGACGCAGCTGCGGCGGAAGCGAAAACGCGCGGCCTTGACGGCAAGTTCGTCATTGCGCTGACCAACACCACAGGCCAGGCGCCGCTGGCGCTGCTGAGCAACCGGGCAGTGCGCGAACGCCTCATGGCGGCATCGCTGGCGCGCGGCAGCCGCGGCGGGCAATTCGACAACCGCGAGGTCGTCATCAAGCTGGCCACACTGCGCGCCGAACGTGCAGCGCTGCTCGGCTATCCGAACTTCGCCGCCTATTCGCTGGAAGACCAGACCGCCAAGAACACCACGGCCGTCAACACCCTGCTGGCCGAACTGGCCAAGCCGGCCGTTGCCAATGCGCGCCGCGAGGCGGCCGAGATCCAGAAAGTGATCGACGCCGAAGGTGGCCGCTTCCAGGTCGGCGCGGCCGACTGGGCCTACTACACCGACAAGGTGCGCGCGGCGCGCTTCAGCTTCGACGAGAACCAGCTCAAGCCTTACTTCGAAATGAACAACGTGCTCACCAAGGGCGTGTTCTTCGCGGCCGGCAAGCTGTATGGCCTGTCGTTCAAGGAGCGCCACGACCTGCCGGTGTACAACCCGGACGTGCGCGTGTTCGACGTGTTCGACGCCAACGGCAAGCAACTGGCCATCTTCCTGGCCGACATGTACGCGCGCAGCAACAAGCAGGGCGGCGCATGGATGAACGAGTACGTCTCGCAATCGGCCCTGATGGGCACCAGGTCGGTCGTGGCCAACCACCTCAACATACCGAAGCCGCCGGCGGGCGAGCCGACCTTGCTGACCTACGATGAAGTGCGCACCATGTTCCACGAGTTCGGCCACGCGCTGCATGGCATGTTTTCGAACGTGACCTACCCGCGCTTCTCCGGCACCAATGTGCCGCGCGACTTCGTCGAATACCCGTCGCAGGTCAACGAGATGTGGGCGGTGTGGCCGGAAGTGCTGGCCAACTACGCGAAGCACTACAAGAGCGGCGCGGCGATGCCGAAGGAACTGCTCGACAAGGTGATCGCCTCGAAGAAATTCAACCAGGGCTTCCTGACCACCGAGTACCTGGCCGCGTCCTTGCTCGACCAACGCTGGCACCAGCTGGCGCCGGCCCAGGTGCCAGCCGACGTGCTCGGCTTCGAAGCGGCGGCGCTCAAGGACGCCGGCGTCGATTTCGCGCCGGTTCCGCCGCGCTACCGCACCACCTACTTCTCGCACAGCTTCTCGGGCGGTTACTCGGCCGGATACTACGCTTACCTGTGGAGCGAAAAACTCGACGCCGACTCGGTCGAATGGTTCAAGGAAAACGGCGGCCTGCTGCGCAAGAACGGCGACCATTTCCGCAAGACCTTGCTCTCGCGCGGCGGCAGCGCGGACGCACTCGAGCTGTTCCACCATTTCCGCGGCCGCGAACCGAAGATCGAGGCGCTGCTTGAGCGTCGCGGCCTGACCGGCAACTAAGCCATCCAAAGCGGCACGCGTCCACCCGCGCGTGCCGCATGTCCACACCCTGTTTGGAAAATCAATGACACGTCCCCACCTGCTGCTGGTCGCTGCCAGCCTTGCCATGAGCAACTTCGCCTTTGCCGCACCGGCCGCCGCACTGCCTGCGTCGAACCCGTTCGCAAACGAAAGCACGCTGCCGTTCAAGTACCCGCCCTTCGATAAAATCACGAACGAGCATTACGCGCCCGCATTCGCCGAGGGCATGCGCCAGGAGGCCGCGCAAATCGAGGCGATCGCCAACAACAAGCGCGCGCCCACCTTCGAGAACACGATCGTGGCGATGGAGCGTTCCGGCCGCCTGCTCGATCGCGTGAGCAGCGTGTTCGGCAACTTGTCGGGCGCCAACACCAACGAGGCATTGCAGGCCATCGCGCGCGACCTGGCGCCCAAGCTGTCCGCGCACGGCGATGCGATTCGCCTCAATGCCAAGCTGTATCAGCGCATCAAGTCGCTGTACGACAAGCGCGCCACGCTTGGCCTGGATGCGGAATCGGCCTACCTGCTCGAGCGCTACCACACCGATTTCGTGCGCGCCGGCGCGCGTCTGTCGGGCGCCGACAAGGAAAAGCTGAAAGCCTACAACTCCCGGATCGCCACCTTGCAAACGACCTTCAGCCAGAACGTGCTCAAGGAAGCGAACGCGGCGGCGCTGGTGGTCGACACCCGCGCCGAACTGGACGGCATGTCGGGCGCCGCCATCGATGCCGCTGCCGCCGCGGCCAAGGCGCGTGGACTCGATGGCAAGTTCGTCATTCCCGTTTCCAATACCACCGGCCAGGCGCCGCTGGCCGTGTTGACCAACCGCGCCGTGCGCCAGCGCCTGCTCGCGGCATCGATGGGACGCGGCAGCCGCGGCGGCGAATTCGACAACCGTGACGTCATCGTCAAGCTCGCCACGGCCCGTGCCGAACGCGCCGCGCTGCTCGGCTATCCCAGCCATGCGGCGTATGCGCTTGAAGACCAGACCGCCAAGGATCCGGCCGCGGTCAACAAGCTGCTGAGCGACTTCGCCAAGCCGGCGGTCGCCAACGCGCGCCGCGAAGCGGCTGACATCCAGAAGGTGATCGATGCCGAAAAAGGCGGCTTCGAGCTTGGCGCGGCGGACTGGGACTACTACAGCGACAAGGTGCGCGCTGCACGGTTCAATTTCGACCAGAACCAGCTGCGTCCGTATTTCGAGCTCGACAACGTGCTGACCAAGGGCGTGTTCTTCGCCGCCGGCAAGCTGTACGGCCTGTCGTTCAAGGAGCGCCGCGACCTGCCCGTGTACAACCCGGACGTGCGCGTGTTCGACGTAATGGACGCCAACGGCAAGCAGCTGGCCATCTTCATCGGCGACTTCTATGCGCGCGGCAACAAGCGCGGCGGAGCCTGGATGAACGCCTATGTCTCGCAGTCGGGCTTGCTGGGCACCAAGCCGGTGGTGGCCAACCACCTCAATATTCCCAAGCCGGCCGCGGGCGAGCCGACGCTGCTGACCTATGACGAGGTACGCACCATGTTCCACGAGTTCGGCCACGCGCTGCACGGCATGTTCTCGGATGTGAAGTACCCGCGCTTCGCCGGCACCCGCGTGCCGCGCGACTTCGTCGAGTTCCCCTCGCAGGTGAACGAAATGTGGTCGGTATGGCCTGAAGTGCTGGCCAACTATGCCAGGCACTACAAGACCGGCGCACCGATGCCCCAGGAACTGCTCGACAAGGTGATCGCGTCGAAGCAGTTCAACGAAGGCTACCGCACCACCGAGTACCTGGCCGCCTCGATGCTGGACCAGCGCTGGCACCAGCTGGGCGCGGGCAAGGTCCCGGCCGACGTGCTCGGCTTTGAAGCTGCCGCGCTCAAGGAAGCCGGGGTCGACTTCGCGCCCGTGCCCTCGCGCTATCGCAGCACCTACTTTTCGCACGTGTTCTCGGGCGGTTATTCGGCCGGCTACTACGGCTACCTGTGGAGCGAAAAGCTCGACGCCGACACGGTTGAGTGGTTCATGGAAAACGGCGGGCTGGTGCGCAAGAACGGCGACCGCTTCCGCAAGATGCTGCTCTCGCGCGGCGGCACCCTCGACGCGATGGACATGTTCCGCGCCTTCCGCGGGCGCGACGCCAAGGTCGAGCCGCTGCTGGAGCGCCGCGGCCTGACCGGTAACTGAGAGCGTCACCGGGTCGCTGGTCCGCGCCAAGCACTGCGGCCCGTTGGCGGTGCATAAGTTAGGTGTATACTTGTTAACTATGACAGACAGGAATTCGAAGCTTCAATGAGTGTCCAGGAATTACACGGCATTACCCTGGAAGCGCTGCTGAGCAGGCTGGTGGAGCATTACGGCTGGGACGAACTCGGCAAGCGGATCGACATCAACTGCTTCATCAGCGACCCGAGCATCAAGTCGAGCCTGAAATTCTTGCGCAAAACGCCCTGGGCCCGCAAAAAAGTTGAAGAGTTGTACCTGGATACACAGTTCACACCCTAACGAGGAAGCACATGTTGAACGACAAGGCAGCGAATCTGAAAGAACACCTGAAAACGATCCACGCCAACCTGGCCGGCGCGGGCGAGGTGGATGAGGAGCTCAAGGAACTACTGCGCCAGCTGGACGACGACATCAAGGCGCTGCTGGCAAAACGCGCGGACGACGAGGAAGATTCGACCACCTATGGGCTGGCCGAACGCAGCCAGGAAATCACGGCCAAGTTTGCCGCCCAGCATCCGCGCCTGGAACCGGCCTTGCGCGAGCTGGGCAACATTTTGGCCAGCATGGGAATCTGAAAGGCCTAAGCGGCGCCGCTCCGATGGCGCCGGATAAGTGGATGATCTGCTATTACGGCAATGGCATCTATCAGGCCATGAAGCTGCCCAAGGACACGAAGGAATGTGCCATGACCTATCGGCGAGTGCAGGATCCGACCGAGTCAAGAAGGAAGCTCATCACCCTTCTCTCCGACATTACCTGCAAGTAAGTCGATTGTGGGGGGCAGAGGGGCGAGCGTCACAAGCTATTGAAAAATAAGACGTTTTTTCACGTCAATCGCTTCGCCGAACGAACCGCCGCAAGTGCCGAAGACACGTTTTCCGGTACAATGCTGCCCAATGAGCTCCCCAACCAATCTTTTTGCGACCGTCCCAAAACGGTCTAGCCGCGCTGCCGCTGCGCCTTTCCTTCCCATGTCGCGCGCCGAAATGGACGCCTTGGGCTGGGACTCGTGCGACGTCATCGTCGTCACCGGCGACGCCTACATCGACCATCCGAGTTTCGGCATGGCGCTGGTCGGGCGCCTGCTGGAAGCGCAAGGCTTTCGGGTTGGCATCATCAGCCAGCCGGACTGGCTCTCGGCCGAGCCGTTCCGCGCCTTGGGCAAGCCGAACCTGTTTTTCGGCATCACCGCCGGCAATATGGACTCGATGGTCAACCGCTATACGGCCGACCGCAAGATCCGCTCCGACGACGCCTACACGCCGAACGCCGAGCCCAACAAGCGCCCGGACCGCACCGTCACCGTGTACGCCCAGCGCGCGCGCGAAGCCTATCCCGAGGTGCCGGTGATCATCGGCAGTATCGAGGCCTCGCTGCGCCGCATCGCCCATTACGATTACTGGTCCGACAAGGTGCGCCGCTCGGTGCTGCCGGATTCGAAGGCCGACCTGCTGCTGTTCGGCAACGCCGAACGCGCGCTGGTCGACCTCGCCCACCGCCTCGCGGCGGGCGAGAACATCAAGGACATCCGCGACCTGCGCGGCACCGCCTTCATGGTGCCGGCCGGCTGGCTGCCGGCCGACGACTGGTCGGTCGCCAATTCCACCCGCGTGGACGTGCCGGGCAAGGTCGATGCGCATCCCGACCCTTACGCGATGGCGCAACAGGACAAGCAGGCCTGCGCCAGCGACAACGCGGCCGGCGCACCGGAAGTGGTCAAGCCGATCCGCATCATGTCGCGCGAGGAGCGCCTTGCGCTGGCCAAGGAAAAACACGACAAGACCGTGGTGCGACTGCCCGCCTACGACGTGGTCAAGGACGACCCGGTGATGTACGCGCATGCCTCGCGCGTGTTCCACCTCGAGTCCAATCCCGGCAATGCGCGCGCGATCGTGCAGGGGCACGGCGAGCGCGACGTATGGCTCAACCCGCCGCCGCTGCCGCTGGCCATGGACGAGATGGACGGCGTGTACGACATGAACTACGCGCGCGCGCCCCATCCAAGCTACGGCAAGGCCAAGATTCCGGCCTGGGACATGATCCGCTTCTCGGTCAACATCATGCGCGGCTGCTTCGGCGGCTGCACCTTCTGTTCGATCACCGAGCACGAGGGCCGCATCATCCAGAGCCGTTCGGAGCCGTCGATCCTGCGCGAAATCGAGCACATCCGCGACAGGACGAAGGGTTTCACCGGCACCATTTCAGACATGGGCGGCCCGACCGCCAATATGTACCGGCTGGCATGCAAGGACAAGAAAATCGAAGTGTCGTGCCGCCGCCTGTCGTGCGTGTATCCGAGCATCTGCGTCAACCTGGGCACCGACCACAGCAAGCTCATTGCGCTGTACCGCAAGGCGCGCGCGATTGCGGGCATCAAGAAAGTGCTGATCAGCTCCGGACTGCGCTACGACCTGGCCGTGCGTTCGCCCGAGTACGTCAAGGAACTGGTCACCCACCACGTGGGCGGCCTGCTCAAGATCGCGCCCGAGCATACCGAACAGAACACCCTGTCGAAGATGATGAAGCCCGGCATCGGCGCCTACGACGAGTTCAAGGAAATGTTCGACCGCTTCTCGCTCGAAGCGGGCAAGAAGCAATACCTGATTCCATATTTCATCGCAGCCCATCCGGGAACGACCGACGAAGACATGCTGAACCTGGCACTGTGGCTCAAGAAGAACAACTTCAAGCTCGACCAGGTGCAGACCTTCATGCCGACGCCGATGGCGATGGCCACCACGATGTATCACACGCGCAAGAATCCCTTGCACAAGGTGAGCGCCGACTCCGAGGTCGTCGAGACCGCCAAGAGCGGCAAGGTCAGGCGCGCGCACAAGGCCTTCCTGCGCTACCAGGACCCGGCCAACTGGCCGATCCTGCGCGAAACCCTGGTCAAGATGGGACGGGGCGACCTGATCGGCAATGGCGAGAAGCACCTGGTGCCAAGCTGGCAGGCATCGGAGGAGGGCGGGCTGGCAGCGGGCGAACGCAAGCGCCAGACCTCGGGCGCCGGCACCCCCGACAAGTTCGCGGCGCCGGCCAAGCGCAAGACTGAACGCCCGGGCTCGCCCACGCCGTTCGTCGTGCCGGAGTCCAAGGTGCGGCCGTCTATCCTGTCCACCATCAAGACCCGCGCCAAGCCGGCGCCAGCGCCGGTGGCGAAGGCCCGCAGCGGCCGCAAGTAAGCGGCGGGCCGCCCGGCCCGCCCGCAATGCCGATCCCGGAACGGCAGGGTTGGAGAAAAAAGCCAACTACTTGTCGGTTTCAATGTAGAATCATTCCTCAAGGAAATTATTGTTGCTTGTTTTGCAAGTAGCGATGCAATGGCTCACGCCGCCGCGGACAGTTGTCAGCGCGGCGTAATGCGCGCGAATGTCTCACCCAAGAGGAACCGACGGTGATCGATATTAAGACCTTCATGCTGGTGCTGGCGATGGGCAATATCGGCTTCGCCATGCTCATGGCCGGCTACGCGCGCGGGGCTGTCGGCAACCCCGCCCTACGCCTGTGGACGTGGGCCAAGCTGGTGCAAGGCTGCGCCCACCTGCTCGGCTTCATGCGTCCCGACCTGCCTTACCTGTGGGTCAGCCTGGCTGCCAATACTGCACTGGTGGCGGGCATCGCACTTGAAGTGGGCGCCTACTCCCGCTTTTTCAGCTTCCGTTTCTTGAATCGCCTTCTGGTCCCTTTCGCACTGCTGGCGATACTGGCCCTGCATGGCGCACGCCTCGGCGGCGCCACGGGCAACCAACTATCCATCCTGATGTCCGTAATTATTGCCCTGCTCACCGGCAGTATGGCGGCCATCCTGCTGCGCCCGGGGCGCAAGGCCTCGCTGCTGCAGCGCCTGATCGGCGCCAACGACCTGATGCTGTGCCTGGCGATGAGCATTCGCGCCGGCGTCGGGGTGGTGGAAGGCGACCTGTCCGTGTTCACCCCGGGCCTGGTGCAAACGTTCACGTACATCATTGGCTTCTTGCTCATGATCGTGAACGGCTTCGGCTTCTTGTTGCTATGCAAGGAAAAGGACGACCACGACATGCAGCGGCTCGCGACCATCGACGGCCTGACCGGCCTGGTCAACCGGCAAGCCTTCCTCGTACAGGCCGAGCGAGCGCGTGCGCTTGCGGCGCGGCTGCGCAAGCCGATCTCGCTGATGATGCTCGACATCGACCACTTCAAGAACATCAACGACCGCTTCGGGCACGCCACCGGCGACCAGGCCCTGAGCGCGTTCTCGGCGACGGCGCAACTGACGCTGCGCGAACACGACATCATGGGCAGGCTGGGCGGGGAGGAATTCGCGCTGGTGCTGCCAGGCACCGACTTGGCCGGCGCGTTGCAGGCGGCGGAGCGGCTGCGCTGCGCGGTATGCGAGGCGCCGCCGCCGGCGGGCGGCAAGGCCGATGCGATGACGGTGAGCGTCGGGGTGGTCACGATCGACCCGAACGAGCATATCAGCGAGGCGCTGGCGCGCGCCGATCATGCGCTGTATGCGGCCAAGAGCGCCGGGCGAAACCGCGTTGAAGCAGGCGCGCCGGTGCGCAAGTGCGCCTGAAATAGAAAAAGGGCCCGACGAATCGGGCCCTTCTTAATGCTGGCGGAGCGAGCGGACGGGACTCGCCTACGTTACGCAGGCCGCGGAATCCCTTGCAGGGGATTCCCTTCGATTCCCAAACCGTGTTCCCCGCAGGGGGAACACTCCTACTACTAAATGCTGGCGGAGCGGACGGGACTCGAACCCGCGACCCCCGACGTGACAGGCCGGTATTCTAACCAACTGAACTACCACTCCGTGTTACTCTGATCGGTACTGCTGATCAAGACGCTGCTTCTGATTTGGTGGGGGCTGAGAGGCTCGAACTCCCGACCTACGCCTTGTAAGGGCGCCGCTCTACCAACTGAGCTAAGCCCCCATAACTGCTTATCCTCAGAAACACATCCGACGTTTGTCACCACGTCTGAAGAGGCCGAATAATATACTATTCTTTCGCGAGTGCGCAAGGGGTTTTCGAAAAAGAGGCCGAAACCAGCGCAAATTTCAAGACAGAAACAAGGATGAACATGACCGATATCCAAACGCCGCGCGCATTGTTGCTCGAGCTTTTCCATGCCGCACTGGCTGGCGCCGATCCGCTCAGCGTGATCGAGGCATTCCTGCCGCCGCCACCCAAAGGGCGCACCATTGTCATTGGTGCCGGCAAGGCCGCAGCGCGCATGGCGCAAGGCGTGGAGCAGCACTGGCAAGGCAAGCTCGACGGCCTGGTGGTCACGCGCTACGGGCACGGCGCGCCGACGCGCCACATCGAAGTCATCGAGGCTGGCCATCCCGTGCCCGACGAAGCGAGCGCGCGCGCGGCCGAACGCATGCTGGCGCTGACGCGCAACCTGAGCGAGGACGATCTCGTACTGTGCCTGATGTCCGGTGGCGGCTCGGCGCTGCTGTCGATGCCCTTGCCCGGTGTGTCGCTGCAGGAAAAGCGCGACATCAACCGCCAGCTCCTCAAGAGCGGCGCGCCGATCGGCGCCATGAATTGCGTGCGGCGCCACTTGTCGGCCATCAAGGGCGGGCGGCTGGCGCTGGCCTGCCACCCGGCGCGGGTGGTCACGCTGGTGGTGTCGGACGTGCCGGGCGACGATCCCGCGGTCGTCGCGTCCGGGCCGACCGTGCCGGACGCGAGCACCGGCGCCGACGCGCTCGCCATCCTGGAGCAGTACGCGATCACGCCGTCAAAGGCGGTGCGCGCCGCGCTCAGCGACCCTGCCCTGGCGGCGCCCACGCCGGCCGATCCGCGCTTGCGCAACAACCAGACATTCGTCATCGCGACCGCGCAGCAAGCGCTCGACGCCGCGGCTGCGGCCGCGCGCGCCGCCGGTGTCGCGCCGCTCATACTGAGCAGCAGTCTGGAGGGCGAAGCGCGCGAGGTGGCGATAGTGCACGCGGGCATTGCGCGCCAGGTTGTCCAGCACGCCCAGCCACTGGCCGCGCCGTGCGTGATCCTGTCCGGTGGTGAAACCAGCGTGACGGTGCGTGGCACCGGGCGCGGCGGTCGCAACGCCGAATTCCTGCTGGCGTTGGGCGTCGCCCTGGGCGGCATGGAGCGCGTGCATGCGATTGCCTGCGACACTGACGGCATCGACGGCACCGAGAACAACGCCGGTGCGTGGCTCGCCCCGGACAGCCTGGCGCGGGCGGCTGCGGCTGGGCTCGACCCGCGCACCCTGCTTGCCAACAACGACGGCTACGGTTTTTTCGCCGCACTGGGCGAGCTCATCGTCACCGGCCCGACCCGCACCAACGTCAATGATTTTCGTGCCATCCTGATTGAGCCCTGAGCTCTTGCAACAATTGCAGTTTCAGTTAATACTGTATGCATTTACAGTGTTTGCGCCAGATAAACGGGCGCCTCGATGCCAGAGTGAACGCCCCCGCCCGAAAAATCATCCATTGCGATTGCGACTGTTTTTATGCCGCGGTCGAGATGCGCGACAACCCGGCCCTGCGCGACTTGCCGGTGGCCGTGGGCGGGCGGGCCGACCAGCGCGGCGTGATCGCCACCTGCAACTACGAGGCGCGCCGCTTCGGCATCCACTCCGCGATGGCCACCGCGCAAGCGATGCAGCGCTGCCCCGATCTCGTGCTGCTGCCGCCCGCAATGGAGAAATATCGGATTGCCTCGCGCCAAATCCTGGCCATCTACCGCGACTACACCGAGCTGGTCGAGCCGCTCTCGCTCGACGAAGCCTACCTCGACGTGAGCGATTCTCCGCACTGCAAGGGCAGCGCCACCCTGATCGCGCAGGAAATCCGCGCGCGCATCTTCCAGACGGTCGGCATCACCGCCTCGGCCGGAGTCGCGCCCAACAAGTTCGTGGCCAAGATCGCGAGCGACTGGAACAAGCCTGACGGACTGTTCCTGGTGCGGCCGCAAGAAGTGGACGCCTTCGTGGCCGCGCTGCCGGTCAAGAAGCTGTTCGGGGTGGGCAAGGTCACCGAAGCCAAGCTCAACAAGCTGGGGGTACAAAGCTGCGCCGACCTGCGCAGCTGGAGCCTGCTCGAACTGCAGCATCACTTTGGCCGCTTCGGGGCCCGCCTCCATGAACTGTGCCGTGGCAACGACAAGCGCGTGGTGTCCAGCTCGCAGGAGCGCAAGTCGGTCAGCGTCGAGGAAACCTATACCCCGGACGTGCCCGACCTGGCGGCCTGCCTGGCGCTGCTGCCCGAGCTGTTCGACAGCCTGGTGGCGCGCGTGAAGCGTTGCGGCGCCCAAAAGAACGTGCAGAAATTGTATGTGAAACTGCGCTTCGCCGACTTCAGCAAGACCACCGTCGAATGCGTCGGCAGCGCGCCGCACATGGCGCAGTTCGGAAAGCTGATGGAGACGGGCTACCTGCGCGGCAAGCAGCCAGTGCGCCTGCTTGGCGTCGGCGTGCGGCTGGGAGAGACGGAAAACCTCGAGCAGCTGACCCTGTTCGGCGAGCACGCAGAAAACTAGCCGGCGCGCAAGCGTTCGGCATGAAAAATACGACCATGAGCAGCGAACGCGAGCGTGTAAAATGGCGTTCCTCTGGAAATACTGAAACAATCGGAAAGCAACTATGTGGTTCAAGAACCTTCAGATTTACCGCCTGCCCGCACCGTGGGCCTGCACACCTGAGCAACTGGAAGCGGCGCTTGCGCCACAAAGTTTCGTGCCTGCCACCAGCAACGAATTGCTGCGCCAGGGCTGGGATTCGCCGCGCGGCAATGGCATCCTGGTGCACACCGTCAACAAACAAATGCTGATCCTGCTCGGTACCGAGAAAAAACTGCTGCCCGGTTCGGTGATCAACCAGGTTGCCAAGGCCAAGGCCGCCGAATTGGAAGAGGCGCAAGGTTTCGCGCCTGGCAAGAAGGCCATGAAGGAACTGAAGGAACGCGTGGCCGACGAACTGCTGCCGCGCGCGTTCAGCATCCGCAGCAACGTCTGGACCTGGATCGACCCTGTCAACGGCTGGCTGGTGGTCGACGCGGCCAGCCCGGCCAAGGCCGACGAGGTGATCAAGCTGCTGCTCAAGGCGGTCGACAGGCTGCCGCTGGAAAGCCTGCGCGTGCAGCGTTCGCCGGTCGGCGTGATGACGGCATGGCTGGAAACGGACGAGGCGCCGGTCGGCTTCACGGTCGACCAGGATACGGAACTGCGCGCAACCGGCGACAGCAAGGCGGCGGTGCGCTACGTCAAGCACACGCTGGAGGTGGACGACATCCGCCGCCATATCGCGGCCGGCAAGCAGTGCACGCGCCTGGCGATGACGTGGAACGACAAGATTTCTTTCGTGCTGACCGAATCGCTGGCGGTCAAGGGCATCAAGCCGCTCGACGTGATCAAGGAAAACGATGCCAGCACGCGCAACGACGACGAGCGCTTCGACAACGACATGATGCTGATGACGGGCGAACTGTCCAAGATGCTGGCCGACCTGGTGGAAGCGCTGGGCGGCGAGGCGACTGCCTGAGCGGACCCGCAGCGGCGCACCCAGGACCCGGCCGCGCACGCGCGCCGGGTCTTTTTCCTTACAGCGGCTGAAACACGCCCGCTGCGCGGTTCTTGGTCACCTTATCCCACGCAAACACCTGGCCATTCATCGCCACATACACGCCGGCCGGCAGGATCTGTGCCGCGGCGGTGGCAAAACCGAGGTTGAACAGCGCGTCCGAGTTGGCGATTTCGTAGGGAATCATGGCGCCGGTCAGCACGATGGTCTGGCCGAGCGCAGCCGCGCCAAGCACGCCTGCCGTGTCGCGCATGGTGTCGGTACCGTGTACGATGACGACTGCCTTTTCCGGCGCTGCGCGGCACGAGGCCAGCACCCGTGCCCGGTCGGCGTCCTTCATGTCGAGCGAATCGAGCAGGGGCAACTGTTCAAGTTCGAACGGAACCGTCATGCGGGTACGCGCCAGCACCGCCGGCAGGTGGCTCTCGGCGAAACCGAGCTTGCCTGTCAGTTCGTCATAGTGTTTGTCGAAGGTGCCGCCGGTGGCGATGATGCGCAAGCTCATAATGGTCTGGAGTTTCGTTTAAAAAAGGTGCCTAATGATAGCGCGTACAACGCGCGGTGTCGAAATGCGCAAACTAGCTTGTATCGGCTTGTGTCTGCGCTAGAATCTCTGACTGCGCATGAGTACACTACTTTTTTTTACCGATGAATTTCAAATGAAAGCGCTTGCTCCCGGAACCGTTATTTTCCATCGCCACCGCGGCTATGGTGTCATCACCCACGTCAACTTGCTGACCGGATGGATCAGCGCGCGCTTCGGCAGCGAAACGCGCACCCTGGACCTGAACCTGTCGACCGATGAAGTGCAGCATGCCGACGGCGAAGCGATCCTGTTCCGGCGCACGCCGCCGGACCGCATGCCGCATGCGCGCCTGATGGCGATGGTGCGCGCCCTGCACCAGGCAGGCTACGAAAAACTTTACCTGTATTCCTGGCCGAAGCCGTCCGGCCTGCACTGGCGCTGGCACCTGTTCACAGGCCAGCGCAACTGGATGCAGCGGCCCTGGCGCGAAGGCTGGTATGGCTCGGGCGCCGACTACAACGTCAACCCGGTGATGGGCTGGGGCGATTCTCCCGGCGCCAGCACCGACGAGCTGGTCCACGCGCTGGCGAAATTCGACCCGCAAGGGCTGGCGCAGGCCCTCGGCCGCGACGAAGACCACACGCTCTGGTTCGAGGGCGTATGCCAGGCGCTGCTGCCCGGCTACATGTACAGCCTCGACATGGAGCGCGCAACCGCAGGCGGCCTGCGCGAAACCCCGCCGGTGCCGGTGATCCCGGTGCGCGCGAGCCTGCCCAAGTACGACGGACCGGCGCTTGCCTGGCCGCCCGGCTGGGCCGGCCTGTGGACGCGCGCCCACGCGCTGCCGGCCGCGCGCATCAACCTCACCGGCGAACCCGAACTGCGCTAACGGCTTTTCTTGCTACTTCGGCAGCGCTGCGGGATTGTGGATGCGAGTAGGGCTGCCGTTCGCAAAATTGATAATGTTCTGGAACGCCGCCCCGAAATACAGCTCGTAACTGTCCTTTTCGACATAGCCCAGGTGCGGCGTGGCCAGCACCGTCGGCATGCGCAGCAGCGGCGAATCGGGCGCCGGCGGCTCGGTCATGAACACGTCCAGCGCCGCCGAGCCCGGGTGGCCCTGGCGCAGCGCCGCTTCCAGCGCGTCCTGCGCCACCAGCTCGGCGCGGCTGACGTTGACGAACAGCGCCGTGCGTTTCATGCGCGCCAGGTCCTGCGCCGTCACAAGAGCGCGCGTGGCCTCGACCAGGCGCAGGTGCAGGGTCAGCACGTCGGCTTGCTCGAAGAACACTTCACGCGCCGGGGCGGCCTGGTATCCGTCGGCTTGCGCTGCGGCCCGGCTCGCTTCGCTGCCCCACACCAGCACATGCATGCCAAAGGCCTTGCCGTAGCCGGCCACCAGGCGTCCGATTTTTCCGTAGCCCCAGATCGCCAGCGTGCGCCCCCGCAGTACTGTCCCCAAGCAATTTAATTGCGGATTGATTGATGCAGTCTGCCACAGCCCATCCTTCAAGTTGTTAGCGTAGGGAACGATCTTGCGCTGCGCCGCCATGATCAGCGCCCAAGTCAGTTCGGCCGGCGCCACGGGCGAGCCGACGCCTTCGGCAATGGCAATGCCACGCTCGGTGGCGGCGGCGACGTCGATGTGCCCGCTGACCGAACCGGTTTGCGAGATCAGCCTCAGATTGGGCAGTTTGGCCAGCAAGGCGCGCGGGAAGCTGGTGCGCTCCCGGATCAGCACGAGGGCGTCGAACGGCGCCAGCCGGATCGCCAGCTGGCCGGTGCCGCGGGCAGAATTTGTGAATACTTTAACATCATGGCTGTCCAGCATTCTGAAACAGTCGAGTTGACGCACGGCGTCCTGGAAATCATCGAGAATTGCAATTTTCATGGAAGTTAGGCGAAGTTAGAGAAAAAATCGTAAGGAAATGACATAAAAACCGCCTTTTTATGTAGCATACTACTTTGGTCAAGCATTATTCCTACATTGTTGAAATTGTGACATCGCGGACGGTGATGACGGGGTGTACAATCGCCTTCTACTTTTTTGGATCTTGACCCTGTCAAATCCGCGCAGCATTGTTCCCACCAGCCTCGGCAAGACCCGGGGTTGGCGACATGACCGCCGTACCGCCGAACCATCCCCCAGGAATGGATTCTTGAGCGCAAGCCACAAGCTGACGACGATTTTGCCGTGCAGGGACACGACAAGAATTCTTTATTGGCATTGGAGGTAGTATGAATCAGCCCCGTATGGCAGGCGTTGCCGCATTGAACGCCCCAGCTTACATCAAACATCAGAAGCTCATCAGTTGGGTGGCCGATATTGCGGCCCTGACCAAGCCGGACCGCATCTACTGGTGCGATGGTTCCCAGGAAGAGTATGACCGGCTGTGCGGCGAGATGGTCGCCGCCGGCACGATGACCAAGCTGAACGAAGCGAAACGCCCGAATTCCTACCTGGCCTGCTCCGACCCCACCGACGTGGCGCGTGTCGAAGACCGCACCTTCATCTGCTCGGCCACCAAAGAGCAGGCTGGCCCGACCAACAACTGGATGGCGCCCGACGAGATGCGCGCCACCCTGGGCGGCCTGTTCGATGGCTGCATGACCGGCCGAACCCTGTACGTCGTGCCGTTCTCGATGGGCCCGCTGGGCTCGCCGATCGCGCACATCGGCGTCGAACTGTCCGATTCGCCTTACGTCGCCGCCAACATGCGCATCATGACGCGCATGGGCAAGGCCGTCTGTGACGTGTTGGGCGCGGAAGGTGCGTTCGTCCCATGCGTGCACAGCGTCGGCGCTCCGCTGCAGGCAGGCCAGAAGGACGTGGCATGGCCGTGCAATCCGACCAAGTACATCGTTCACTATCCCGAGACGCGCGAAATCTGGTCCTACGGTTCCGGTTACGGCGGCAACGCCTTGCTGGGCAAGAAGTGCTTCGCCCTGCGCATCGCCTCGAACATGGGGCACCAGGAAGCCCAGGCCGGCGGCACCGGCTGGCTCGCGGAACACATGCTGATCCTCGGCGTCGAATCGCCGGAAGGCAAAAAGCATTACGTCGCGGCGGCGTTCCCTTCGGCCTGCGGCAAGACCAACTTCGCGATGCTGATCCCGCCAGCGAGCTTCGCCGGCTGGAAAGTGACCACCATCGGCGACGACATCGCCTGGATCAAGCCGGGCCCCGACGGCCGCCTGTACGCGATCAACCCGGAAGCCGGCTATTTCGGCGTCGCTCCCGGCACCAACGAAAAGACCAACTACAACTGCATGGCGTCGATGCGGGAAAACACCATCTTCACCAACGTCGCGCTGACCGACGACGGCGACGTGTGGTGGGAAGGCCTGAGCAAGGAAGCGCCGGCGCACCTGATCGACTGGCAGGGCAAGGACTGGACCCCGGCATCGGGCACCAAGGCCGCCCATCCGAACGCACGCTTTACCGTTGCCGCGACCCAGAATCCGGTGATCGACGCCGCTTGGGACGATCCTGCCGGCGTGCCGATTTCCGCCTTCATCTTCGGCGGCCGCCGATCCACCACCGTGCCGCTGGTAACTGAAGCGCGCAACTGGGTAGAAGGCGTGTACATGGCCGCGACCATGGGTTCCGAGACCACTGCAGCTGCAGCGGGCCAAATGGGCGTGGTGCGCCGCGACCCGTTCGCGATGCTGCCGTTCATCGGCTACAACATGAGCGACTACTTCCAGCACTGGCTCGACATGGGCAAGAAGCTCAGCGCCAAGAACGCCGCGGCGCTGCCGAAGATCTACTGCGTCAACTGGTTCCGCACCGACGAAGCAGGCAAGTTCGTCTGGCCAGGCTTCGGCGACAACATGCGCGTGCTCAAGTGGATGCTCGAGCGCATCGAAGGCAAGGCAGGCGGCGTCGAGAACGTGTTCGGCACCACCCCGCGCTTTGGCGACCTGAACTGGGACGGCCTGACGCTGACCCAAGAGCAGTTCAACACCATCACCTCGATCGACCATGGCGCATGGCAAGAAGAAGTCAAGCTGCACACCGAGTTGTTCCAGAAGCTTGAATACCACCTGCCGCAAGAACTGGCAGCGACCAAGGCACAGCTCGAAAAGCGCCTGAACAGCTAACAGTACCAGCGGCCCGCCAGAGCGGGCCACGAAAAAAAGTGGGGTCAGAGTTTTTTTTCGCGGCCGTATCGCGAAAATTACTCTGACCCCACTTTTTTCGTGGTTCGCGGCACCGCAAGCGACTTCAAATGGGGTCCCCGCCTGCGCGGGGAGGACGCCGGTAGACCGCGCAGACGACACCGGTAGGGGATGCTTTACACCCCCAGCAACGGTCCCAAATACGTCCCGGTCACGCTAGACGGATTGTTCGCCACATCCTCCGGCGTGCCGCTGGCGATGATCTGCCCGCCACCCGCGCCGCCCTCCGGCCCCAGGTCCACGATCCAGTCCGCCGTCTTGATCACATCCAGGTTGTGCTCGATGATCACCAGCGTATTGCCCTGGTCGCGCAAGCGGTGAATCACCTTGAGCAGCAGGTCGATATCGTGAAAGTGCAAGCCGGTGGTCGGCTCGTCCAGGATATACAGCGTGCGCCCGGTATCGCGCTTGGACAGTTCGAGCGACAGCTTCACGCGCTGCGCTTCCCCGCCCGACAGCGTGGTCGCGCTTTGCCCCAGCCTGATATACCCAAGCCCCACATCGAGCAGCGTCTGCAGCTTGCGCGCAATCACCGGCACCGGCTTGAAGAACACATATGCTTCCTCCACCGTCATGGCCAGCACCTCGGTGATGTTCTTGCCCTTGTACTGGACCTCCAGCGTTTCGCGGTTGTAGCGCTTGCCGTGGCAGACGTCGCACGGCACATACACGTCCGGCAGGAAGTGCATCTCCACCTTGATCACGCCATCGCCCTGGCAGGCTTCGCAGCGCCCGCCCTTGACGTTGAACGAGAACCGTCCCGCGCTGTACCCGCGCTCCTTGGCCGTCGGGACGGTCGAGAACAGGTCGCGGATCGGCGTGAATACGCCCGTGTAGGTGGCCGGATTGGAGCGCGGCGTGCGCCCGATCGGCGCCTGGTCCACCGCGATCACCTTGTCGAAATGTTCCAGTCCGCTGATCGAATCGTGCGGCGCCGGCTCGGTCTGCGAACCGTACAGGTGGCGCGACAGCGCCGGATACAGCGTATCGTTCACCAGCGACGATTTGCCCGAGCCGGAAACGCCCGTCACGCAGGTCAGCAAGCCAACCGGCAGGTTGAGCGACACGTTTTTCAGGTTGTTGCCGGTCGCGCCGGTAATGACCAGCTGGCGCTCCGGGTCGGCGGCATGGCGCTTCTTCGGCACCGCGATCTTCAGGCTGCCGTTCAAATACTTCGCGGTCAGCGATTTCTTGCTTTTCAAAATATCGGCCAAGGTGCCCTGGGCGATGATCTCGCCGCCGTGCACGCCCGCGCCCAGTCCCATGTCGACCACATAGTCGGCGGTGCGGATCGCGTCTTCATCGTGTTCGACCACCAGCACGCTGTTGCCGATGTCGCGCAAGTGCTTGAGCGTTTCGATCAGGCGGTCGTTGTCGCGCTGGTGCAGCCCGATCGACGGTTCGTCGAGCACGTACATCACGCCGGTCAGGCCCGAGCCGATCTGCGACGCCAGCCGGATACGCTGCGCCTCGCCGCCCGACAAGGTGTCGGCGCTGCGGTCGAGTGAAAGGTAATCGAGGCCAACGTTATTGAGGAACTTCAGGCGCGAGATGATTTCCTTGATGACGCGGTCCGCGATGTCCTTCTTCGCGCCCCTGAGCACCAGCTTTTCGAAGAACTCCAGGCACTCGCGCAGCGGCGTGCGCGCCACTTCGTAGATCGCGCGCTGCTGCTTGCCGCTGCCGACCTTGACGTAGCGCGCCTCCACCCGCAGCCGCGCGCCGGCGCAGGAAGGGCACTGTTTCTCGTTGATGAACTTGGCCAGCTCTTCTTTCACCGCCATCGAATCGGTCTCGCGGTAGCGGCGCGACAGGTTGGAGACCACCCCTTCGAAGGTGTGCTCACGGATCACGGTGCGGCCACGCTCGTTCACATAGGTGAACGGGATGGCGGTCTTGCCGGAGCCGTACAGCACCGCCTTCTGCGCCTCTTCCGGCAACTGCTCGAACGCCGTGTCGATGTCGAACTCGTAGTGCGCGGCCAGGTTCGACAGCATCTGGAAGTAGAACTGGTTGCGCCGGTCCCATCCCTTGACCGCGCCCGAGGCCAGCGACAGGTTCGGGAACGCGACGATGCGCTTGGGGTCGAAGAACTCGATGTGGCCGAGGCCGTCGCACTCCGGACACGCGCCCATCGGATTATTGAACGAGAACAGGCGCGGCTCGAGCTCCTGCAGCGAATAGCCGCACACGTTGCACGCGAACTTGTTCGAATAAACGTGTTCGTTGGCGCTGTCCATTTCAAGCGCCACCGCGCGCCCGTCGGCCAGGCGCAGGGCAGTCTCGAAACTCTCGGCCAGGCGCTGCTTGATCTCGCCGTTGACCTTGACGCGGTCGACCACCACGTCGATCGTGTGCTTCTCGGTTTTCTTCAGCTTGGGCAGGTCGTCGATCTCGTAGATCTTGCCCTCGTGCGTGCCGCTCTGGATGCGAAAGCGCACGAAGCCCTGCGCCTGCATCGACGCGAACAGGTCGGCATGCTCGCCCTTGCGGTTCGCCACCACCGGCGCCAGGATCATCAGCTTGGTATCGGCCGGCATCGCGAGCACCGCATCGACCATTTGCGACACGGTTTGCGCGGCCAGCGGATGCTCCGGATGGTCCGGGCAGTAAGGCGTGCCGACGCGCGCGTACAACAGGCGCAGGTAGTCGTGGATTTCGGTGACCGTGCCGACCGTCGAGCGCGGATTGTGCGAGGTCGCTTTCTGCTCGATTGAGATCGCCGGCGACAGGCCTTCGATCAGGTCCACGTCGGGCTTTTCCATCAGCTGCAAGAACTGGCGCGCATAGGCCGACAGCGATTCCACGTAACGGCGCTGGCCCTCGGCATACAAGGTGTCGAACGCGAGCGAGGACTTGCCGGAACCGGACAGGCCGGTAATGACGACGAGCTTGTTGCGTGGCAAATCAAGATTGATGTTCTTGAGGTTATGCGTACGTGCGCCGCGGATGCGGATTTCTTCCATGTGTCTTGCCTTGCTTTCGATTGGGTAATGCGAGGCCGGCTTGCGCGAGAGTCAGGCGGTAACGGGCCGAAACGGGACAACCTAGTACTATAGCCGGGTTTTGAGCAGCACGCCCCAGACCGCCACGATTGCTCAGTTCGTATCTGGGCCATGCCCGTGTTGATTGGACTCAGAGTCGGGGGAGATAATACTGTATATAATACCAGTATTCATGCTGAGCGTAAATGGATGACGAGTGCACAAGGCAATGGTTTCGCGCGTCGGGTCCCGCTTCACGAAACCGTCGCATTGGGGGGATGACTGACATATAATCCTCGTCTGGTAAAAAAATCTACCGCGTCGCGGGGGCGCAGTTCAACAGGAGTAATTCATGGCATCAGTCAACAAAGTCATCATCGTCGGCAACCTGGGGCGCGATCCCGAGATCCGCTACATGCCCAGCGGCGACGCCATCGCCAACATCGCCGTCGCGACCTCGTACAAGTCGAAGGACCGCAACACCGGCGAGCAAAAAGAAACGACGGAATGGCACCGCATCTCCTTCTTCGGCCGCCTGGCTGAAATCGTCGGCCAGTACCTGAAAAAAGGATCGTCGGTCTACGTCGAAGGTCGCCTGCAGACCCGCAAGTACACCGACAAGGACGGCGTAGAGAAATACGCAACCGACATCGTCGCCGAAAACATGCAAATGCTGGGCGGCCGTTCCGGCATGGGCGGCGACGCCGGCATGGATGACGGCGGCGGTTACGAAAGCGCCCAGCAGAGCCGTCCGGCCCCCGCTGCGCGCCAGGCGCCACCAGCACCGGCAGCGCGCCCCGCGCCAAAGCCGGCGCCGAATTTCTCGGACATGGATGACGACATCCCGTTCTAGAACCTACTTCGGTAGCTTTTTGTTGATAAACCCGCACTCCTGAAAGGGAGGCTCAGATGGACCTTGCCATCGGTCGCCTGCGGCCAGATGAAGCGGCCATGTTCGAGGCGTTTGGCGAACATGCACAGGCCATCGCCACTGGACCACAGCAGTTTGATCACGTTACCGCGCCGACCACGAAACGCAAAGACGTGACCGCTGAATGGATCGTCCAGCAGCGCGCTCTCCACCTTGGCCGCCAAGCCATTGAAGCCGCAGCGCATATCCGTGAAGCCCGCAGCGATCCAGATGCGTGTGCCCGCCGGCAGCCCGATCATGGACGCAGGCTCTGGAAGATCGTTCTAAGCAGCGCAGCGTCGACGCCCTCATGGACGCGCACCACCGCGTCGGCGAAGATAATCTCCACCGCACTCGACGCGGTAGCGGGTGTCCGAGCTGTCGCTGCAGCTGGCGCCGCAGGCACCACCATCGATGAAGCTTCTGTCAGCACAACCGGCAGCAACGTCGTGCGTGCTTCCGCAATATCGTCAAGGAGCCCGGCGCGATACTCGCGGCGCCACTTGAACACCATGTTTGCGTTGACTCCGTTGGCCATCGAAAGCTTCGATACCGACACCCCGGCCTCGCACGCGGCAGCGGCAAGGCGCCGCTTGAACTCGACCGGATAGTTCGGCCGCCCTTCCCGGTTTCCCGGCTTCATTTCAGTATCCAAAGTAGTTCCCATCATAAAAGTAGTGGGAACTACTTTGGCGGGCAGGGCTACCTACGTCCAGACGGTACTGGCGTCACGCTTACCTATATCGGCTCCAGGCCTGTGCTGGTTCCGGCCGCCAAGCGGCCAGTCCCGACCAGTTCCTGCCCATGATGAAGGTCGCGCTTGACCACTGGCGACCGAACCGCCTGCGGCCCGCGACTTGGTGCGTATCGTGAAGATGACGCGGCATGATGCCCCGCCGTGCAGCCCGGCAGTCACCGGGCGGGCAGGAGATAATCTTCGAAGCTATTCGCAGGCCGGTGGTGAACTCTTCCTAATTGCCCAGATGCAAGCTGCGGTCAATCCAATTAAAATATTCCCCATAGGCATTGTTGCCGTTTCACTTGAAGGCTTTGAAGCACCATGGAAAGATCGTTGATCCAAGCAATGAATCCGAAACGCGCATTCGAGCCTGGTGAATATGCGCAGATTGCGCGCAAATATGTATATGCGCTTCAGGATCCGGATGACCAACGAATCTTTTATGTAGGGCAGGGCACTGGTAACCGCATATTCGAACATCTCGATCGAGCTGAGAAACTGCTGAAATCGGACAAACGCCTCACGCTGAAATTCGAGGCAATCCATACGGTGTGGAGCAGGTCCCGCGATGTGCGACTGGTCGTGCTCGCCGGCGGCCTAAACGACCGCGAAGCTGATCTGGTCGAGTCGGCAACGCTCGACGCCCTGAACATTTCGTCGAACGGCGAACTCACCAATGCCATCGCCGCACCGCAATCGAGCATGGTCCGCGTCGAGGATCTCGCAGCTGCTGCTTATCCGCACGTGGATCCAAGCCGCCGCTATTTGAAAGTCCTGCTCTTTCCGGCGCCAAGAAGACAGAAAAACAAGGATGTCTACGAGCGCTGCAGGCGGAGTTGGAAAGTCACGAAAAAACACCGCGAATTGGGGAGCGAAGCTGAGGCGACTCACGCGGTCGCGATCGTCGGCGGCGTCTCCATTGGTGCATACCGCGTCACCAAATGGAACAAGCTCGAGGTGGGCAAATGGGAATTCGAAGGCCAGCCTCATCTTGATCTGGAAAAACTCAACTGGCGCACGGTAATCGAGCCTGCGATGGGTTATTGGCAGCGAGGAAATTATCTGATCGTCGAATTCGACGGGATGGGCCAGTTCCGGATCGTACGGGGTTCACGCAAGCGGGCGTGGATACCCTGCCGGGCGCGCTCCGACTCTTTTCCTACAGCACAGCAGGCTGACCCCGTCGCAGGGCCCGAGTCTATAGTGTGCACTTAGTCTGTAGGCCATCTACACAAAGCGGATTCGGCCTCCTCGATCCAATAGTCATGCCGCGTCGTCCAGCAGTGCCAGTGGCGCTAATGTGGGAGCGATGGCGCCAAAGCGATTCGCTTAAAAAGCGGCCCAGCTGTTTGATCCAAACCACTCTTCAGTCATGCGGATCCGAGCTGAGACAGGTGGAGTAGGGCCAGTACACGATATTGCTCCCGTCAGCGCCATCAACTGATGCCAAGAACATCTTCGCGCATGAACCAAAATGCTCTGGAGTAAGTTGTGGAGTTACTTTTTCTTTATTTGGCACTTTTCCGCTCTCCAATCCAGCTTAGTAGCTTATTAGCTTAGGGACTCCGGCGTCCTCCACGGCCGACAGGATTTATCCATCGGTGGCTGAGACCAAGGCGGATCTTTACCAGCACGCATTTTCTGAACCACAGATCGGACAAATTTCGTGGATCATTGAAGTGGACCCATCGGTCAAGACAATTTTTCAGCGAGTTTAAGCTGTGTCCGTTTCCACCGCTGCAGCTGGTCGGCGCTGCCCCGTGATTCTCCTATC
>Ga0207975_100161_pt1 | contig 52799 bp, 42 predicted proteins | sample LakWasMe91_HOW11_2_FD_183913 | JGI IMG/M metagenome (GOLD analysis project Ga0207975, IMG submission 183913) | Freshwater sediment methanotrophic microbial communities from Lake Washington under simulated oxygen tension - Sediment Metagenome... | ecosystem: Environmental > Aquatic > Freshwater >...
GCGATGTAACGCGGGTGTTAAGAAACTTCCTCGATGACAACGAGTTTTTCGAGATTGAAACGCCTTACCTGACTAAAGCCACACCCGAAGGCGCGCGCGATTACATCGTGCCGAGCCGCACCCACGAGAACTCATTTTTCGCGCTGCCGCAATCGCCGCAATTGTACAAGCAGATGTTGATGGTGGCGGGCATGGATCGCTATTATCAAGTCGTGCGTTGTTTCCGCGATGAAGATTTGCGCGCCGACCGTCAGCCCGAATTCACCCAGCTGGATATCGAAACCTCGTTCATGGATGAAAACGAGATCATGCACATCATGGAGGAAATGATCCGCCAGTTGTTCATCAAAGTGATCGGCGTGAACCTGGGCGACAAATTTCCGCGCATGACTCATCAAGAAGCCGTATCGCGCTACGGCGTCGATCGTCCCGATTTGCGGATTCCGCTGGAATTGGTCGATATTGCCGAGGATATGAAAGATGTCGATTTCAAAGTCTTCTCGGCACCGGCCAACGACCCGAAAGGCCGCGTCGTTGCGATGCGCGTACCGAATGCAGGCGATTTAAGCCGCAAAGACATCGATGCGTTAACCAAGTATGTCAGCATTTACGGCGCAAGAGGTTTGGCTTATATCAAGGTCAACGACCTGGCCGCCGGTGTAGACGGTTTGCAATCGCCTATTGTCAAATTCGCTCCTGCTGAAGTTTGGGACAGTGTTCTGGCAAAAACCGGCGCACAAAACGGTGATTTAATCTTCTTCGGCGCGGATAAAGCCGGCGTCGTTAATGAAGCGATGGGCGCGTTGCGGGTCAAGTTGGGACATGACCTTAACCTGCTGCAAGGCGACTGGAAACCGGTTTGGGTAATTGACTTCCCGATGTTCGATTGGGATGAGAAAAGTCAGCGTTGGAATGCCATCCATCACCCTTTCACCGCGCCAAGTTGCTCGGTCGAAGAATTGGTAGCCAATCCGGGCGCGGCATTATCCAGAGCATACGATTTGGTGTTGAACGGCACCGAAGTCGGCGGCGGTTCGATTCGTATCAACCGTACGTCCATGCAGCAAACCGTGCTTGAAATATTAGGCATCGGCGAAGACGAAGCCAGGGAAAAATTCGGCTTCCTGCTGGATGCGTTGAAATATGGTGCGCCTCCGCATGGCGGTCTTGCTTTCGGCCTTGATCGTCTGGTCATGCTGATGACAGGATCAACGTCTATTCGCGACGTAATCGCCTTCCCTAAAACTCAGTCAGCGGCTTGTCCTTTAGTCAGCGCACCGGCGGTCGTTACCGATGAGCAATTGAAGGAGCTGGGAATTCGGTTGATCAAGCCCGCAGGAAAAGAAAAAGCTAAGGATTAAAAGCTTGTGTTCACAATGAAGGTTCCAGAGCCGGACGGGGCATGTTGCCCCGTCCGAAACGTTTTGCTCTGGTTAAGTGCGACCACATTAGCTTAGGCATCGCAGAAACATTAGGAGCGGGGTTGCAAACCCCGCCCCGCTTGAGCTTTTTAGTTGCTACGTAGAATGCGAAGGGGACAAAGAAATAAAACTTCGTGTTCTTCGTGTCTTCGTGGTGATATGCTTTTTCTTTTATGGATTGACCTGTTATTAATGAGCAGTTACGTAAAATCCCCCAAAATCTTCTCCCTAGAGGAGTATCATTTATGACCAATACCCCATTTCCGATACAAGATTACGCTTTACTCAGCGATGAGGAATGCGATGCCCGAATTATCGCCGCCAAAGCCAAGCTTGGCAGTCGATGCGTAGTGCTCGGACATCATTATCAGCGTGATGAAGTGTTCAAACATGCCGATTTTTCCGGCGATTCGTTAAAACTGTCCCGAGATGCGGCCAAGTCCGATGCCGAATACATCGTATTTTGCGGTGTGCATTTTATGGCCGAAGTCGCCGATATACTGTCACGGCCTGAGCAGATTGCGATCTTGCCGGATATGGCGGCAGGCTGTTCGATGGCCGATATGGCCAATCTGATCAAGGTGCAAAAGTGCTGGGATGAATTGGCGCAAATAATCGACGTGGAAACCGAAGTTACCCCGGTTACCTATATCAACTCTGCGGCCGACCTTAAATCCTTTTGCGGCAAGCATGACGGCATTGTCTGCACCTCATCCAACGCCCAAAAAATATTGGAATGGAGTTTTGCCAAAAAACAGAAAGTGCTGTTTTTTCCCGACCAGCATCTGGGACGCAATACCGGTTACCGGATGGGCATCCCGTTGGAAGAGATGGTCACTTGGGATTTTACCAAGCCGATGGGCGGCCTGACCGAGCAGCAAATCCGCAACGCCAAAATCATTCTATGGAATGGCTATTGTTCCGTGCATCAGGTATTCAAGCCGGAACATATTGACGAGTTCTTAAAACGTTACCCGGAAACCAAAGTCATTTCGCACCCTGAAGCGTCGTTTGAAGTGTGCCAAAAATCGGAATACATCGGCTCTACCGAATACATCTTAAAAACAGTGCGCGAAGCCGAACCGAACACCCGTTGGCTGGTTGCGACGGAACTCAATCTGGTCAACCGTCTGCATGACGAATGCAAAGCACAGGGCAAAAACGTGCATTTCATGTCGCCTACGTTATGCATGTGCTCAACCATGTTCAGAACCGATCCGCAACATTTAGCTTGGGTACTGGAAAACCTGGCAGCAGGACATGTGGTTAACCGGATTTCGGTGCCTGAGGACATAGCGAAGTATGCCAAGAAAGCGCTGGATAATATGTTGGGAGTTATGTAATGTCAGTCAATTTTAATCGTTTAAAGCATTTTTCCATGACCTATGTCTTTATCGAAGACAAGGAAGACATAGCCTGCGAATATGAGCAAACAGAGCAAATCCCCGTCGTTGCCCCGGATGGCAACAGCGTCAGCTTTAGCTTAAGGAATATCGATCAAAGTGAAGACAAAGATATTTATTCGGTAATTCTGGTAAAAGAGGGCGATGACGAGTTTTACATAAAATCCGATTATTTTGACGATGCCGCCGAGCCTTACTCGTTGGATGTTGAAGTTTCCGATGATGACGTAAAATTCATCTTGGAAGGCGAGGACGAGGTTATGTATTTGTATGGGTTTTTTGAATAAAGCGGCTGCATATCTGTATGGGATGGGTAAACAGCCTTATCGTTTGCCCATCTTTGTGATGGTTTAAATATAAGTAAAAAATCTGTACCGGTCTTTATTGTTATGACCTTTTATGGTTTTATTGCGAATTTTCTAGATGTCAGATTAGCGCTAGCAATGAAAGCAAAGCTGCTTGTTTGATCCTGCGTCCCGAGTGATTCTTCTTTTCCTGTTTCCCATATCCGCGCATGAAACAAGGGCCCACTGTGTAGGAATGCTTTAAAATCAACTCAACCTAGATGAAGAGATGAATTGTTTATGTACGGCGATTTCGATGAAGATTTATTGAAGCAATGGTGCGAGTTATATGAGCGTTTTATAACTAAGGATAGGCAGCGCTTAGCTGGTGTTATCAGATTTTGCCGTAGTGAACGGTTAAACGAGTATCGGCTAACTAAGCACAATATTTCACAATTGTTGGCAAATACTACGCTTAGTGACGATGATTGCCTAAGTGCTTACGGTTGTTTATATGTCTTGGATAGAAAATTTGGCCATAAACCGCATCCCTGTTCGCTTAATGGCTTTATCGAAGTATCTTTAAATGATTCGCGGTACATTCTGACGCATTTGGCGGAACATCCGATTGCCAAAGCAATTCCGAAAAGTAAGCGTTTCAAGAGCAATGCCGAAATCGGCGTAAATGGTGTGCTGGGTTTGCGGAACCAATGGCAGACTGTGGAGCGTTCCGCCGAAATAGAAATGACTCGTAGCGATGTGTTCGATGTGCTTGTGGATGCATCCCGCAAGCATGTGAAAATCGGCTTGTCTCCTTTTGCTGGTATAGGTGACATGATTTGGCGCTATGACTCTGATGATGTACACGGTGGCAGTATCCCATTCTGGTGTGATGGCGCTCAAGATGAACAAGCGCTCTGGGAGCGGCTTAGTGCCGTATTAATGATGGCTCATGAGCAGCAAGTGCATATTCTGCTACTTCCTGAGCTGGTAATGACCGAAGCCTTGCAAATCAAACTTGGCGATTGGCTGGTGCAACATAATGCTTTTGAGCCGAACATTCGTTTGGTGGTTGCCGGAACGCGCCATGTTATCGATGGCAACGGACGCAATGTTTACAGTAATCGTTGTACTGTACTCAATTATTGCGGAGGAATCGAATGGGAGCAGGAAAAACGTCAGCCTTTTGATTTGGACGTTGAACAAGCCAGCGTTTTGTTCGGGATTCAATCGCCCGCTTTTGAGCCTACCCAATTGTCGCGGCAGTTGGTAATGCGTCATACCGCATTGGGTCGGATAGCAACGCCAATTTGCTTGGATTTTCTTTGTGATGGACTTTGGCAGGTTATGCCTGTTGATGTTTATTTTGTACCAGTGATGTCGAAAGGTTTAAGCCGTTTTAACGACAAATGCCGAACGGTGGGTAATATATGGGGTGCGGCGGCATTTGGTTGTAATGCTCAGATGGATGGCGGTTGGCAGGCTTCCATGTTTGTTTATCGGCCAACAAAAGACGGCTTGGAGCCTAAAGAGCAAAGCCCTTTTTTATTCACTGTAGAAGTCGATATAGATATGAACTATAATTTATAATAATAATTATTTCACAGATTTATTTCATATTTGAGTGAACTATGAACAAGCTAAGCCAACATCGTGATACCTATAAACAAGCGTTAAAAAACAGTGACAACCAAGCCTTGTTGCAGGAAAAATCTTGGCTGACTGCCGCCGCCGCTTCGGCGTTGTTGAATCAGGACATTGAAGCCATGCGTCAAGTCAGAGGTTGTTGTGCCGACTTGTCTGCACTGGCTGACCGTTTCGACAGCACAGGAAAACCCGGCGACCGCTGGCGAACGCTAGGCGATGTATTGACGTTGGCCTTGGAAAGCGGCAGGCCGTTGGAACAATTACGCTTGGCGCTGCCAGCCACGGTCAGCGGTACGCTATTGCAGCACATTAAAGATCAACCTGGCATAACGCCAACCCAGTTAAGCCAATGTTGCGATAAAAGCGCCAGCCATATCTCCAATGAACTTAAAAAATTGGAAAACGCAGGATTGATCGATCGTCTGAGGCGTACTAAGAAGCATGAGCTTTTTTTGTCGATATTGGGCAAGGAGGTGCTTGATACGATCAATTCGCAGGAGGTTCCTGTTCGAGAAGAGGTGGTTATGGATTGTAAATATGCAGACCCTGATCGGCTGAAAAGATTGACTGTATTTGGTAATCCTCCTCTTCCGTTTACTCGAGCGGCATAATGACCGCCCAGACTGAAAAGCTCCCTACGCTGACCCGCTTCGTCGCCTTTTATTCCTATAAAGGCGGCGTTGGGCGCACCTTGGCAATGGCAAATTGCGCACGGGCATTGGCGGCGCGGGGCAAAAAGGTGGTGTTGCTGGATTTTGACCTGGAAGCCCCAGGCTTACTGCATTTCGACGTATTTAAACCTAAAAATGGCGGGAAAAGATCACCGGCAGGTTTTGCCGAATACCTGGAAGCCTGCCTGCAAGACGGCCCGCCGGATAAATTGGATGACTATATCCACGAGTGCAAAGGGCAAGGCGCAGACGAAGGCAAAACTTGGTTGATGCCAGCCGGTCGCCATGGTGAACCGGGCTACAGGGCTTTCCTGAATAAAATGAATTGGAGCGATTTTTATACCCAGCAAGACGGCTATAAAATCCTCGAAAACCTGCGCGGGCATATCATTGAACGTTATCAGCCGGATTATGTGTTCATCGATTCGCGCACCGGTCTTTCTGAAATCGGCGGCATTGCTACGCACCAACTAGCCGACATCGTGGTGCTGGTGTTTAATTTGAACGGGCAAAACCTGGAAGGCGCAAAACTCGTGTTCGATTCAATCCGCAAAGCGCCGCTACACCCCGCCGTCATTCTGGTTGCCTCGCCTGTTCCGGTCATGCCGATGGACAAAGGTACGCCGTTTTTTAGAAAAATGCAGGCCATCAAAAAAGATTTTTCCGGTGCTTATAATGCGGAGCAGCCTTTGGTTATTCCTTATCATCCGCTATTAGCTTTCGAAGATCGCCTATTGGTTGACGACGGCGACTTGTTCAGTTCCGATACGCCCTACCTCCGTTTAGTGGAAACAATCCAGAAAGTTGCGGCGGTTGATGCGGATTATTATTTGGAACAAATGGCTGAGCCGTTGCAGCGAGGTGAATGGCAACAAGTACAGGGCCTTGCTCTTCAAGGCTTGGCAAAAAATCCGACGGATATTCATTTGTTGCTCAATCTGGCATTGGCTTATTATTTTACAGGTATGCTGGAAAAGTCGGTCGCAGCTATTGATGAGCTGTTGCGGCATCATGCTGATACTGTCGAGCTTGTTAAGCAGCAAACAGTTGCTCGGGTTTTACACAATAAAGGCGTTGCATTGGGGCAGTTGCAAAGGGATGAAGAAGCCATCGCCGCCTATGACGAACTGCTACGGCGATTCGGCGAATCCCAGGCGTTGGCTTTGCAGGAATTAGCCGCCAAGGCGTTGATTAACAAAGGTGTTGTATTGAGGCAATTGCAACGGAGCGAAGAAGCCATCGCTGCCTATAACGAACTGCTACGGCGATTTGGCGAAGCCCAGGCATTGGCTTTGCAAGAATCAACCGCCAAGGCCTTGATTAATAAAGGTATTGCATTGGGGCAATTGCAACGGAGCGAAGAAGCCATCGCCGCCTATGACGAGCTGCTACGGCGATTCGGTGAATCTCAGGAATTGGTATTGCAAGAACGAGTTGTCAAGGCGTTGGTTAACAAAGGCGTTGTGTTGGGGCAATTGAAACGGAGCGATGAAGAAATCGCCGCCTATGACGAATTGCTACGGCGCTTCGGCGAAGCCCAGGCATTGGCTTTGCAAGAATCAGTCGCCAAGGCTTTGAACAACAAAGGTGTTGCATTAGGACATTTGCAACGGAACGATGAAGCAATCGCCGCCTATGACGAATTGCTATGGCGATTCGGTGAATCCCAGGCATTGGCTTTGCAAGAATCAACCGCCAAGGCTTTGATCAATGCAGGTGTTGCATTAGGGCAATTGCAACGGAGCGAAGAAGCCATCGCCGCTTATGATGAATTGCTACGGCGCTTCGGCGAATCTCAGGCGTTGGCTTTGCAAGAATCAGTCGCCAAGGCATTGATCAACAAAGGTGTTGCATTAGGGTGTTTGCAACGGAACGATGAAGAATTCGCCGCCTATGACGAATTGCTACGGCGATTTGGCGAAGCCCAGGCGTTGGCTTTACAGGAATCAGTCGCCAAGGCCTTAATCAACAAAAGTGTTGCATTGAGGCAATTGCAACGGAGTGATGAAGCAATCGCCGTCTATGACGAACTGCTTATGCGATTCAGGGCGTCGCAGGAATCCGTTTTACAAAAGCAAGTAAGTAATGCCTTGAACGGCAAGGGCTTCGCTTTGCTGCTAAATGCAAAAAAAGTTCTCGGCAACCCCGAGATGCAGCATAGTTTGTTGCAAACCGCGTTGGCTCAATTTGAACAGGCGTCTGTTCATGCTGCACAGGAAGATCGTGCGGTAGTGCTCGGCAACCAAGGCTATATGCTGTTTTTATTGGGGCGCACGGTGGAAAGCGAGCAAGTATTGCAAGAGGCGCTGACGCTAGGCGGTCAAGAACTCTACGAAGGAGAACTGGCTGACAGTCGTATCGATCCGCTACCCGAAGACGAGGCGTTTCGCACTTTGATTGACCGGTTGTGGCGCGAAATCAGTGAGAAATCAGCTATCAAGGGCGGAGCATAGCCAAAGAAAAATTGGCACAATGGATGAGTTGTATGGGTATTTTGTGGTATGCGTTGTTGAGTAAAAAATTACACTTGCAAAATAGAGATAGATAAGCCACTGACAAGTTCGGTCGATGTCGCCAAACGTTCCTTATAAGATGCTCTAACCAGTTAATCTACGATACTTCGCCAAATTAACCCCATATTTTTTCAGCTTGGTATAAACAGCGCGTGATGTAATGCCCATATCTTCGGCCGTCTTTTTCACATCACCCTGATGCTGTTTTAGAGCGCTTTCAAGAAACGCCTGCTCAGCCTTGGCAAGCGCCTGTTCCTTGATGTCTTTCCATTGCTCAAGGTTAAGTGCTTTGGCTGGAAGCGGCAAATCCAACTCGGTCATTTCGTTGCCGGTGGCAAATAAAATACTGCGTTCAAGTATGTTTTCCAGTTCGCGGACGTTGCCCGGCCATGGATAAGCGCGGATTTTCTGCATCACTTCGCGGCTGACCGATTCAACTGCTTTGCTATATTTCTTGCTCAGGCGCTGCACAATCAATTGCACCAGATACGGCAAGTCTTCCGGGCGTTCGGCCAGCGGCGGAATGCTTAACCGGACCACGTTGATGCGGTAATACAAGTCATTGCGGAATAGGCCTTGTTTGACCAGCTCTTCAAGGTTGTTATTGGTTGCGGAGATTATTCTCAGGTCAACCGACAGGGTTTGTTTGCCGCCGACCCGTTCCAGTTCGCCTTCCTGTAGTACGCGAAGCAGCCGGGTTTGCGCGGCGGGGGACAATGAATCGACTTCATCCAGAAACAAGGTTCCGCCTTCGGCCCGCTCAAAATAACCTTGATGCACTTCAATAGCGCCGGTGAATGCACCTTTTTCATGTCCGAACAGCGCGCTTTCGATCAGGCTTTCGGGAATTGCGCCGCAGTTGATTGGGATAAAGGGTTTGTTGCAGCGGTCGCTCATCGCATGGATGGCGCGGGCAATCAATTCCTTGCCGACGCCGGTTTGCCCCTGAACCAGCACGGTTGCCAATGTCGGTGCGATCACTTCGATGGCTTGCAATATTTTCTGCATGGTCGGCGATTTGGCAATAATCGCCGGAGGCTGGTGTTTTTGTGCGGGCTGCTTGCTTTGTTTGCGCCAGATTTGTTGCATGCTCTGTTCGATGCGCGAGTGCAGCTCGTTAATATCCTGCATTTCCTTAACGGGTGTGGTGTCGGTGTATTCCATGCCCGGACGGTCTTTTGCCGCGTTCGGATTGGTGTAGACGCAAACTTCGCACTTGCCGTCGTGGCGGGCGATACTTTGCTTGATTTCCACTTTGGCGTAACCGAAATTTCTGGCTGCAATGCCGCCGAAGACGCTGGACGTCATTCTGCACAATTCGGGGAAATTGGTGACCCGGTCGCCAAATGGGCAGTAGCTGTTGGTAACGGTAATGCAATCGGGGTTGCTGGAGACCAGTGAAAATTTACCGCCGATGTTGTTTTTAAGGCCGAGGATCAGTTCGGTATAGCTTTCTTTATCGAGCAGTTCGCTGTTGTGGGTTTCTTCCCGATAGGTTTCTTCAAAAAAGCACCCCGCAGTTTTGGCGATGTGTTCAATCAATTGTTCGCAGTGCTTTTGTCCTTGTTGTTCGCTGGCATGCATCAGCTCAAGGATGAAGGTTTGCAGAAAAAAAACAGGCGTTAAACCGGAGAGGGAGTTATTGTTCATGATGTTTTGTGAAGTAAATTTTCTCTAATTGAAGCACGGCTTCATTTATCTGGCAACGTTAAAAATCAAGTCATTGTAATTTAATAGAAAGATTGTTGATAATTGCCGGCACAACACTTGCTGTCATTGAAGTGTAACTAACAACGAGGAGTCAATGATGAGTCAAGATAAACCCCCTTTAGATCCGCATCCATTAAGCGAATATGTAGCTTGGGCCGGAAACCGCAACCGCGAACCGCTGTTAGGCGTTTTAAAAGAAAAGCTGCCTAAAGATTCGGCAAATGTGTTGGAACTCGCCAGCGGCAGCGGCATGCATATCAACTATTTTGCGCCGCACTTCGAACATTTGCATTTTCATCCTTCCGATAAGGATCAAGAAGTTTTTGATAACATCAAGAAACTGTCAATCGATCACAAGAACGATAATATTGCCGACCCCGTTCATCTGGATTTAACCAATCCGGAAACCTGGTTTAATGCAGGCAAGCCGCATTCATTTGCGGCCATTTTCTGTATCAATATTTTCCAGGTAGCGCCTATTTCAATTGCCGACGGCATGATGAAATGCGCTTCACATTTACTGGATAATGATGGTTTTTTGCTGATTTACGGTCCGTTCCAGGTGGAAGGGACATTCACCACCGATTCCAATAAAGAGTTTCATCAGACATTGAGTTCTGCCGGGGTTTCGGAATGGGGCTTAAAAGATGTCGCAGACCTGAAAAAGGCGGCGGCAAACCATGGTTTGGAATTAAAAGAGCAGATCAATATGCCTGCCAATAATTTCTCGCTGATATTTGGCAGAAAAAGATAAACCGTTTAATTATTCACCACGAAGGCACGAAGAACACGATGTTTATGTTTTCTCTTCGTGCCTTCGTGGTGAGTCAAATGGAAGTCATCTAATCCCGCTAACCGAAGTTAAACCTGGAAATTAAATATGGAGCAAAAATGTTCAGCCGTTATTATCGGCGTCGGCCCGGAGCAAGGCCTGGGTGCTACACTCGCCAAATATTTTGCGGCGAAGGGTTTGCACGTTTACATAGCCGGTCGAAGTGAAGACAAGCTTCAACAGGTCGCGGTAAAAATCCGGCAAAAGGGCGGATCAGTCAGCATAGTGATTGCCGATGCAACTATTGAGCGCGATGTGTCGCATTTATTCAAAATAGCGCAGCTGGATGGTTATAGTATTGATATTGCCGCCTATAATGTAGACAGCAATATCCCGTCACCTTTGTTGGAAACGGACGCGGAAACCTTTACGGCGCTTTGGAAGCAGAATTGCCTGGGGGCCTTTTTGTTCGGCAAGGAAGCGGTTAATGCAATGAAGGATAAGCAAAAGGGAACGCTGTTTTTTACCGGCGCGACGGCGTCATTAAGGGCAAAACCGCCGTTCACTGCATTTGCAGCGGCTAAAGCCGGATTAAGGGCGTTGGCGCAAGGCATGGCCAGGGAGTTTTCGCCGCAAGGCATCCACGTGGTGCATACCGTTATTGACGGAGTAATCGACGGCGAACGGGCAAGAAATCAGTTTCCGGACTATGTTAAGGCTAAAGGTAAGGATGGCTTGTTACAGCTGGATGCCATCGCCGAAACCTATTGGGCCATCCACAAACAACACCCCAGCGCATGGACTCATGAGCTGGATTTGAGGCCGTTTAAAGAACCGTTTTAGGAGGCAGCATGTCGAAAACCAAAAACTGGATTTTGCAGGGCAGTTACTTTGAAACCTGTAACTGCGAAACCGCCTGTCCTTGCGTATGGCTGCAACCGCCGACACATGGCGATTGTAAGCTGTTGGTGGCGTGGCATATTGAACAAGGTCATCTGGATGATCAATCGCTGGACGGTTTGAATGTTGCGATGGCCTGTTACGCACCGGGACATATGAAAGATGGTAATTGGCAAGCGGCTTTATATGTTGACGAGCGCGCCGATGACAATCAATTCGATGCGATCGTACAGCTCTTTAGCGGTCAACAAGGCGGCCACCCGGCCATTTTGATGAGCTTTGTCAGTGAAGTTTTGGGCGTGAAAAAAGTAAAAATCGACTATCAGGAGCGGGGCGACAGTCGGTGTGTGATTATTCCCGGCATAGCCCAGGCCGATATTGAAAGTATTCAGGGCATAACAGGCGGACAAGCAACCCTCAACAATCCGCCGTTGTGTGTGGTAACAAGTCATCCCACGGTGGTTGCCAAATCAAAAAATTACCAGTACCAGGATTACGATAAAAACTGGCAGTTTTCTGAGCGCAACGGTTATTTCTCCGCATTTGTTTATCAGCCGTAATGGGCTGGTTTAAAACGCAGGCGTCAATTTTAGCCATTGTGCTGGCATGGGTTTTTGCTGCCTGGGGCTATCTGTTTTATCAACATAATCAAATGATATCCCAACCGATGTCGAGTATGTGGATGCCTCCTTCCGAACCATTGGCTTGGCGCTTTATCGACTTCGCTTTGGTTTATTTTATGTGGGCGGTGATGATGGCGGCAATGATGCTGCCTTCCGCCATCCCCATGATTTTGGCGTTTGTTCGTGTCTGTCGGCAACAAAACAAAGCGACCTATAAATTGACTTACCTGTTTACTTCGGCCTATCTGGGAATATGGCTGTTATTCAGTGGCGCATTAACGTTGCTGCAATGGCAAATGTATGGCTTGGCCTGGTTGTCGCCGATGATGGATAGTCAAAATTCAATATCGGCGGCCGGTATTTTGTTTTTGGCAGGTTTTTACCAGTTTATGCCGATAAAAAATGCCTGTTTGACTCATTGTAAAACCCCGATGGGCTTTTTATTAAACGAATGGCAGGATGGCGGCGCAGGCGCATTTAACATGGGCCTGAAACATGGTGCATACTGCGTAGGCTGTTGCTGGGCACAAATGCTGATCATGTTTGTCGTGGGCGTGATGAACCTGCTGGGAATGGCTTTGATAACCTTGTTGGTTATATCGGAGAAATCCATACCTCTTCGGTCACAGCTCATTTGCAAAGCGGTAGGCGCCGCTTTTGTTGCGTGGGGTGTTGCCCTGTTAATCGCTTAAAGATCGCCCGTTGTTAAATTCCTGTTAATAAACCCGAGAAAATTACCGTAATGAAAGTTCGCTCTCTATTTGCTTGTTCGATTGTATTGTCCGCTATCGGCGGTATTGCCAATGCCACGACCTATACCTTGCCGGAAAGCAGCAATGATAGCGTCATCACTCAATTCCATGATGATGTGCCTTTAACGCGTGTGGAACAAAACGAGACTTTACCGGATGTGGCGAGGCGATTTCTTCTGGGACAAACGGAAATAGTGCGCTTGAATCCCGACGTTGATCGTTGGCAAGTCAAAAAAGACGAGATTGTGCGTTTATCCAACAGACGTATTTTACCGGATACGCCGCACGAAGGGATTACCCTGAATATCGCCGAATACCGGATGTATTATTACCCGCCGACTCAAAAAGGGGTTGCGCCGCAGGTCATGTCTTATGCGCATGGCATAGGCAGGCAAGACTGGAAAACGCCTTTGGGTAAAACCAGCATTGTGCAGAAAGTCAAAGATCCGGCATGGCATCCACCGGAATCAATCAGGCGCGAACATGCGGCCAATGGCGATCCGCTGCCGGCTGTGGTTCAACCGGGTCCCCATAATCCTCTGGGAGCCTATATGCTGCACCTGGCCGTTCCCGGCGGCTATCTGATACACGGCACCGATATTGACAAGATTTACGGCATCGGTATGCAGATAACGCATGGTTGCGTGCGGATGTATCCTGAAGACATTGAGGCTTTGTACAACTCGGTTCCGGTAGGGACGCCGGTTTATATGGTCAAACAGCCCATCAAGGTGGGATGGTTGGACAATACGCTTTACATCGAAGCGCATCCCGATTTGGAGGGTGAGGAAACAACGTTGGATCAGAAATTGGATGTTGCGTTGAAGCTTATTCAAAAAGCCGATAGTCAAAATATGCCCGAGTTTGACCGGGGCGTATTAAAACAGGCTCTTACAGTTTTAGATGGAAATCCAGTGGCGCTTTATCAAAGATTGCCTCAAAAAGCGTTGCCGGTATCGGTACCGACAGGTCATGGCTCTAAGGGCGGGTATTATCATGGCGTTTAAAACAGCTGATATAAAGGCACGTATAAATTAGAAAAGCGTTGTCCACGAAAAGCACGAAAGGCACGAAAAAACGCAGAGTCGTTATCTCCAGACTTGCTGTGTAATGAAAAGTTATTCACATCGGTTACGCTCAGGGTCGGCACCTGACCGGATACTGGTATCAATGCCAGTGTTTCCCTGTCTTATTTTTTTCGTGCCTTTCGTGTTTTTCGTGGACAGTGCGTAACTTCAGTTAATAATATGCTCCTGAGCATCTTCATTGCCCAGATTATCCACCCAACTGATAGTGATTTTATCGCCGGGATTGCCGCCTTTCAGCGTAAAAGCAAAGTAGGGGTCTTTGGAAATGTTGGCGCCTGTGTTGCCGGTAATAATCACGTTTTTGTTATGTTCTACCGTTAGTTCCTGAATAAAATGCGCCGGGATGAGTGCGTTGGTTTTGCTGTCGCGATTACGGCCGTGTTCCATCGGGTGGGCTATCAGCATCCTGATTTGCGTCTTGCCGTCGATGCGTTTGGTGCGTATTTTAATACTCGACATGCTAAATCTCGCAGCCGCCTGGGGTGACGATGACTTTCTCGCTGGCGGTGAAAAAACCTTCGTTAGTCTCTACGATGACGGCCACAGCGGATGATTCGGCTATTTTCAAGCGGGCCGAAACAACAGGCTCCAGATCCGGAGACAATTCAAATTTAGCGGCCAAAGGGATGGGGTTTTTTTCGACCAGAATGGCGATGCTTTCAACATGGTTCAGGCTGCTGGTCACCGTAATCGGGACGGCCGCGCCATTTTCCGCCGTTTTGGGGATCTGGATGTCGATTTTATCGGACTCGATGATTTTCTGGTCTTTGAATAAGCGCTTTATGGTTTGTTGCAGTATGTCGGTCGATGTAGTCTCGGTTAGCCATTCTGCGTTTGCTTCGGGGGAGGTTAGCAGCCCGCCGGTCACAATCATCGAATAACCGCCGATAGCAACAGACTTCTTGATAAATGCTCTACGATCGTCGGTCATGCTTATGTTTTCCCGGCTTGGTTTAAAGCGTTTAGCGACTGAACAAGGCCTGATAAGCCCGAGCCGATTGTTCCGGCTGATGGTCGAATACCCCGCCGATGACCGCCAACAAATCGGCTCCTGCCGCAAGTAACTGAGCGCCATTGTCCGGCAGAATGCCGCCTATCGCAACAATGGGGATAGTCAGCGCACGTTTGGCTTGCCGTAGCGTTTCGATCTGGGCAGGCGCTGCCAGCGGTTTTGACGAGGACGGGAAAAAACGCCCGAACGCCGCATAAGTCGCTCCCTGCGCTTGGGCGGCGATGGCCTGTTCGACAAAGTTATAACAGGAAACCCCGATAATGGCGTCGCTGCCCAACTGTTTTCTTGCCTGGGTGACAGCCCCGTCTTCACGGCCTAAGTGGACACCATCAGCGCCGACCAGAGCCGCAAGTTCGATGTCGTCATTGATCAGCAACGGTACGCCATGCTGATGGCATATTTTAACCAGTTCACGGGCAAGAAAGGGTGCGTCAGCCGGGTTTTTGTCCCGGTATTGCACGATGACCGCGCCACCTTTAATGGCCGCTGCAACTTCGTTAATAATGGTGTCGCCGGATTTGTTCTCGGTCTGGGTAATCGCGTACAGCCCGCTTGCAGGGAATTTAATCACTCTTCATCCATCCAGAAAAATCGATTGGGAATGTGCTGGCCTTGGCCGGGTTGGTAAGCGTCATTTAATGAATTCCAAGTGTATTCCTGGGCTTCGATGACCGCTTGCAAGGGCTCCAGGCCGTGCGCAATCAATGCCGCAATGCTGGAGGCCAGCGTGCAGCCGGAGCCGTGATAGCTGAACGGCAATCTGTCCCAGGTGTAGGTTTCCCAACTGCGCCGGTCATGGAACAGCTGATTGCTGACCGACGGTGTGTCTTCATGGCTGCCGGTAATCAGTACATAGTTGCAGCCTTTTTCCAGCAATGCCAATCCGCAGTCGTTAAGATTGGTCAATCCAGCCAGTTTTCGCGCTTCTTCGCTGTTCGGCGTTAACACGGTAGTGCAGGGCAGCAGTAAGTCGATGACGGTTGCTATGAGCCGGTCGTTCGACAGTTCGGCACCGCCGCCCGCCGCCAGTACCGGGTCCAAGATTACCGGAATGTGCGGGTGCTGTTTTAATATCGCATGAATGGCGGCTGCGGTTTCATGATGGCCGATTAAGCCGATTTTAAACGCCTTGACCGGCAGGTCGTCCAACAAGGTATTGGCCTGACTGATAATATTTTCCGGGCTTTGCGGAATGAGTTTTTTTACATTCCGGGTGTCCTGTTCGGTTAAGGCGGTGATGACGCTGGCGGCATGGCAGCGATGGCTGACTAAAGCCTCAATATCGGCCTGAACCCCGGCGCCTCCGCTGGGGTCATGACCGGAAAATGAAAGCACAACGGGGCGATTTAAGCTCATGATGGTTATTGAGGGTAATTATATTGTTGCTGCGGATAGGTTTGCTGCTGAGGGTAACCCTGTTGCTGCGGATAACCTTGTTGCTGCGGATATCCCGGCTGTTGAGGATAACCTTGTTGCTGCGGGTAGCCCTGTTGTTGAGGATAACCCTGTTGTTGAGGATAGCCTTGCTGTTGAGGATAGCCTTGCTGTTGAGGATAGCCTTGCTGTTGAGGATAGCCTTGCTGTTGAGGATAGCCTTGCTGTTGTGGGTAACCTTGTTGTTGTTGTTGTTGTTGTTGTTGTTGTTGTTGTTGTTGTTGTTGTTGTTGTTGTTGTGCAGCCCCCGCATTTTTATTGGCGACAATAGCCAATTCCACCCGGCGATTCTGTCCGCGATTCGCCTCGTTCACATTAGGCACTTTCGGCATTTTCTCGCCCATGCCTTGCTGGGTGAGACGGGAAGGAGTTACACCATGTTGGGCCAAATAACTCGAAACGCTGGTCGCGCGCCGTTCGGATAATACTTGGTTATAACTATCCGAACCGACATCATCGGTATGCCCGGTGACATTGATTGTAGAATCGGGATATTGATTCAATACCTTCGCTACCGAATCAAGAGCGCCTTGGGCTTGCGGCGTTAAAGTGGCCGAATCGAACGCAAAAGTAACGCTGCTCGGCATGGTCAGGTTAAGGGTGTTTTCCGCTGTTCTTTGCACTTCGATACCGGTACCTTGCAATGACTGCTGCATTTCTTCTTGTTGGTGATCCATATATGCGCCCACTGCCGCACCAACGATACCGCCGGCTAAAGCGCCCAATCCGGCATTTTTAAGATCGTTGCCGCCAAACAGCGTTCCCGCGCCTGCGCCGACCGCCGCACCCAGACCGCCGCCCATAGCTGTGTTGCCAAGGCTGGATTGCCCGGTATAAGGGTCGGTGACGCAAGCCGTCAAAAGAACTGAACTTATACCTATCGTCAATAATTTCTTTTTCATCGGAATATCCTTGGGTTGATTTGTATGAGACTTCTAATGAAGCCGGTTCAAGCGCTCTTAATGCTTTAGAGGCGATATTGGCATTATATAACGTGCTTAATAAATTAAAGCTGAACAATTTCGTCGATTTTGCCTACACATTGCGACATTTATCGATTTACCTCTTGGAATATCATTGCCATTAAGTTAAACCGAAAATGGTTATAGATGAATGTGGTGGGCGCGAATTATTTAGCTTAATGGCATTGACCCTTTGGAGCGTGGGAACGATGCAAAGTCGGTGTGTTATGCTTGTTCATCAATACAACAAGTGGCGAAAAAAATCAGTGCGATTAACAGAAACAGACAATCAAGCCTATTTCGATAAAAACAAAGCCCGGGAGAAAACCTGCGCCGTCTGGTTAAAACAGCAAAGCAAAGTCGTTCGCAAGCCCATTCTCTTTGCCGCTATTGCAGGCATTACCAACGGCTTGGGGGTGATTGTACAATCGGCAGCGCTGGCGTATATCCTGCAAGCCGTCATTATCGACAAGCTGCCGTGGGCGTCGATGATTGCGCCATTCATGGTGCTGGCAGCCGTTTTCATCTTGCGTAGTGTGTGCGTTTATTGGCATCAGACAGCGGGATTCGAGGCCGGAGCGCAAGTCAGGGCGTCGGTAAGACAGCAGTTACTCGACCAATTTTTAACGCTGGGGCCTGCCGCGATCAAACAACGGCAAAGCGGTGAGTTGGCGGCGGTTACCTTGGAACAGGTCGATGCACTGGAAAATTATTTTTCGCGTTATCTGCCGCAACAAATGATAGTCGGTGTATTGCCGATCATCATGATTATTGCGGTCATGTCGGTCAACTGGGTGGTCGGCTTGATCTTTTTAGTGATCGGGCCGCTGGTGCCGGTTTTTATGGCCTTAGTCGGGATGGGTGCCGCCTCCGCCAATCGCAGTCAGTTTTTGGCGATGTCGAGAATGAGCGGCTATTTTCTCGATCGCTTGCAAGGGCTGGCGACACTTAAATTGTTCGGCCAGGCTACCCAGGAGTTAGCCAACATCAACAAGATTGCCGACGGTTTTCGGGAAAAAACCATGGTGGTATTGCGCATTGCGTTCTTGTCGTCGGCAGTCCTGGAGTTTTTCAGTGCGATTGCGGTTGCCTTGGTGGCCGTGTATGTCGGTCTGGGCTTATTGGGATTGGCTCATTTCGGCCCGGCCGAGCATATCAGCTTAAGTGAAGCGCTGTTCGTGCTGCTGCTGGCCCCCGAGTTTTTTATGCCGCTCAGGCAGTTGGCGATCAATTATCATGACCGGGCTGCGGCATTGGGTGCGGCTGATGCTATCCTGACGATACTGGAGCAAGATGCCGATGCGGGTACGCTGGTTCCCAAGCTTCAGCTTGGGAACCCAGAGGACCGCTCCTGCGTTGCTCTACCTCCTGCATCCATGCAAGTCGCAGCTTCGCGAGATGGGAAGCTGGGGCTTCCCTCACTGAGTTCCCAAGCTGGAGCTTGGGAACTAGCGAATCTCATCGAATTTAACAATGTCAGTAAATCTTATGATAAGCGGCAGGTTTTAGCGGACATCAACCTGAACATTGCTGCCGGTGAAAAAGTTGTCCTGGTCGGCGAGTCGGGCGCAGGCAAAACGACGCTTTTAAACCTGTTGTTAGGTTTTGAGTCCTCAACCGAAGGCCAGGTGTTGCTCAATGGACAAACGGTTAACCGCGAATGCGCCACAAAAGCCATCGCCTGGGTGGGGCAAAGCGCCTACATCTTCCACGGCACTATCAAAGACAATATCGCGCTGGCCGACCCGGATGCTGCAGAACAAAGCATTATCAATGCGGCGCAGGCGGCTGGTGTAACGGAATTCAGCGCGCAATTGCCGGATGGCTTGCTCACCCCGATTGGCGAGCGGGGCTATGGTCTGTCAGGCGGACAGATGCAAAGAATCGCGCTGGCCAGGGCGTTTTTAAAAAATGCCGACATTATCCTGCTGGATGAACCGACCGCCAATCTCGATGCCGCCAACAAAACGCTGCTGTTGGATGTGATCGATCGATTGTTTGCCGATAAAACCCTGATTATCGCCAGCCATGACCCGGACGTGATTCAGCGAATGGACAGGCGGGTAGAATTGCAGCAAGGACGGCTGGTGCCATGAAAGATTTATGGTTTTTCCTGAAATTGTTCAAACCGCATAGCGCCTGGTTAGCAGGCGGGATAAGCCTGTCATTGCTGACTGCATTTGCCTCTATCGCGTTACTGACACTGTCTGGCTGGTTTATCAGCGCTTCGGCGATAGCCGAATTGATCGCTATTGACGGCAATACGCTGGTCTTCAATTTTATGCTGCCCGCCGCGCAAATACGCGCTTTGGCGATCAGCCGCACGTTGGGTCGTTACGGCGAGCGGGTAGTGACCCATGAAGCGACTTTCCGGGTATTGGCGGGCATACGCAGCTGGTTTTTCCAGCAGCTTATTCCATTGGTTCCGGGGCGTTTGTCGGCTATGCGCAGCGGTGATTTACTGTCACGCATGACCGCGGATATTGACGCGTTGGACGCGCTGTATTTGCGATTGCTGGCTCCTGCCGTTGTGGCGGCGATTGGTGTAATCGGAGTTACCGGCTTTTTGGCTTTTTATGCGCCGGTCATCAGTTTGGCTACCGGTCTTATGTTGATGATCGCCGCGGTGTGGGTGCCGTGGATTTTTAACCGTCTGGGACGTGCCGGAGCGGAAGAAATCGTGGTATTGGCGGCAAATTTCAGGATTCGGCAACTCGATATGATTCAAGGTTTGGCGGATTTAATCGCCAACCGGGCCTATGGGCGGTTTAGCGATAAGCTCGGGCAGTTTTCCGATTTGATGATTAACATCCAGCGTCAGAACAACCGTCTGTCGGCGATTTCATCGGCATTCACCTTATTGTTGTCGCAGCTGACATTATTAATAGCACTGACGCTTGCGGCGATTTCATTTAAAGACGGCTTGTTATCAGGAGCGGATTCAGCCTTGGTCGTTTTTTGCGTGATTGCGGCTTTCGAGTTGGTGACGCCCTTGCCGCAAGCCATGCAAATGCTGGCGAAAACCCAAAAAGCCGCCCGGCGTATCAGGCAGGTTACGGAAATGTCCCCGGCGATTACACCCAGCACGGGCTTTTGTCCCCCTCTCCCTTCGGGAGAGGGTTGGGGTGAGGGCTTTCAAAGGCCATTGCCGGGCCGTTACGATTTGCAGTTAAACGAGGTAAGCTTTCGCTATTCGGATCAGCAGGGCAGGGTATTGAACAATATCAGCCTGACTATTCCGCAAGGCGCTAAAATCGCCATCGTCGGTCCCAGCGGTTCGGGCAAGACCACCTTGTTGCAGCTGATAATGCGTTATTACGATCCAGAGCAGGGCAGTGTGTTATTGGCCGGGCAAAACATCAGGCAATTCGATGCCGATGAATTGATGAGTCGTTTCGGCGTATTGTCCCAGCGCAGCCAGTTGTTTGCCGCCACTATCAAAGAAAACCTGTTGCTTGCCAAACCGGACGCCACCGCAACAGAACTCAATGCTGCTGTTAAAGCCGCAGGCTTGGAAAACTTTATCGGTTATTTGCCGGAAGGCCTTGAAACCTGGGTAGGCGAAAGCGGCGTCAAAGTGTCGGGAGGCGAAGCGCGCCGTATTGCCTTGGCGCGGCTTTATCTTAAAAATGCGCCGGTATTGATTCTGGATGAGCCGACCGAAGGCTTGGACGGCGATGCGGAGCGGGATGTCTTCACCGCGCTGGCGGATTTTGCCAGGGACAAAACCGTAGTGATGGTAACTCACCGTGAGGCCGGATTGGGCTGGGTCGATGTCGTTTATGGCATGGAGCATGGGGTTTTGTGTGAGATGTAGCTGTTTATCTGTTAAGAAAAGCGGTATAACTAAAAACCTATGAATGACCGAACGAAGCCGAAAATTATTTACCCAAAAGACGGCAATAGTGCAGGTTAGCGGTGTGTTTTGATGAGTGCACCGCTCATCTCATTTCGTTATCCTATTGCTTGTACGGAAATATCTGGTATAGTTGCGCACCTTAAGCCGTTAGGGCTTATTCGGTTGCCGTCATTGGCACAAGGATACAATGGGTGCCAAAGGGATGGCGCATATCACATGACCTGTCTTGGTCTTTTTCACGAAAATGTTGCAGTATTCGTTGAGAGCCTCGCAATAACGCAAGATTTTCCTCGTTTTATCAATATTCAGCAGTGAATCGTTTAGCGATTGCTGATTTTCCTGTTCGAAACTTATCATCAGTAACAAACCCTGATGTCGCCAGAAACATGATGTAGATTGTTAATGTTGGGTCTAAGTTTAATTTAAAGGCAAAGCAATTCAGCCCCATGAAGTCAATGAACTTCAGCTTAATAACACCCTTGCCCCGTTCAAGCAAACATAGACACAACGGCAACGGTTGTTCGATTGGATTCCCCCTGTTTTTCATCTGACTGACGGCTTGTCATAACCCGTCTATATTCGGCTTTCAAGTCCGCTGTAACGGCTTTGACTCGCGTCATATGATTGATCTTCACTACCACATGACGACCATTTTTCGGTCTACACAGAATCAAGCCGTCTTAACTTAGCGGATATTCGATTGATTAGGATTGAATTGATCTGTTAACACATTTACGGTTTATATCTCGCTGCGCAACGAAATATATTTGCCAAGGACTTAAGATGCCGTGTGATTTGCGTCCAGCAGCTATCGCTCGTTTTTATTGTTTGCCCGATAGCTTGCGCCATTCGATATTCAAATAAATATAAGACCGTACTCTTTTTAAGTTTCGATTTAAGGAACGGTATTTTTTTAGCATTATCCAGATTTACAAAACATTCCTATAAAGCAGAAGAGGAGATAAATATGCCAAAGATAGAAAGTGGAATAATCAAGATTCATGCTTATGAGCTGCGTATAGGTATGTGCATTTCCCGCCTGGAAACCATTGAGGGTCAATCGTCTTTATTCGAGCAATTTGATATTAAAACCCAAGCGGATATTCAAGCGATTCAAACCGTTTGCGATTATGTATTTATCGATGACGAAGGCCAAAAAAATTATGAGACCTTGGAGAGTTGTTTTCACTGAAAATTTGTTTTGGAGATTCTAGTCTTTGGCATTCTGCGATGCCTTTATTCAAGCAGCGATTAAGGATTTTAGGGGCGCAATGAACCGAAGTTTTTCTGAAATTAAGGTTAAAACGCTAAATATCCTGAAAATCATACTGATATTCATGGGTTTTCCAAAAATCTTTAAAACCAAATAAGTTGTTCTAACTCTTTTAAAATTGACTAAATAAAATATTGACATGGATCATGGAATAATATACCAAGAAAGAGCGTGGGCCGAATGGGCTTGTCAAGAGTTTTTTAATTTATTTAAGGTGAAGCTGTGAGTTTGACTGACTCCACACAATCTGGAGCGTCTGACTCATCAGAAACATTGGCGGCCAACACGCAAGGCGTTTTTTTGCGCGTACAGGCCGATAAGGTTGATCGACTGATGGATTTGGTCGGCGAGCTGAGTCTTGGCGTATCCGAAGTTATACATAGCCCCGATCTGGTCGGGCTGGAATTATCCGAATTTGAAAAGTCCGCGCACCGGTTACGGATGATCGTGCGCGAGATACAGGATACCGCCGCCGAGCTGCGGCAAGTATCGGTGGGCGACGTATTCCGCCGCATGCGCCGCATGGTGCGTGAGCTAGAGCGGCAGACCGGAAAAAAAATAGAGTTGGCAATGGTCGGTGAGGATACCGAGATCGACAAAGTGGTGGCCGACCGCCTGTATGAGCCGTTAGTACATGTGCTGCGTAACTCCGCGGATCATGGCTTGGAATCTCCCGCTGAGCGAGTTGCCGTCGGCAAGTCGGAGACCGGTCGTATCACGCTTACTGCTGCTCAATTGGGCGGAGACATCCAGATTACCGTGGCGGATGACGGGCGCGGCCTGCATCGCGAAAAAATTTTGGCGCGTGCCAGAGAGCGCGGATTGGTCGGAATTAATGAAGAGCCTGAAGATTCGAGTCTGTGGAAAGTCATTTTCCAGCCGGGATTTTCGACTGCGGAAGCCGTGACCAATTTATCCGGACGCGGCGTGGGCATGGACGTGCTTAATGCCACAATGAAAGACTTGCGCGGACGTATTGCCGTTGATAGCAAAGCCGGGGATGGTACGCGCGTCAATCTCTCGATTCCGCTGTCTCTTGCCTTTCTCGATAGCCTGGTCATGCGCATCGGTCAACGCCTGTACGCCACGCCGGTTGATGTAGTCAGCGAAGTATTCCGACCGGAACTTGGGCAGATCAGCACCGTTTCAGCCGAGCATGGCGCTGAAATGATCCGGGTGCGTGAACATATGGTGCCGGTTTGCCGTCTACAACAGTTTTATGGCGAGGACTGCCAAGCGCTACAACCGCTTGAGACATTGGTCATCGTGGTGTTCAAAACCAGTTTCGGCCAGATAGGCTTGCCGGTTGACGAAATGTACGATCAGCAGCAGGTGGTAATGAAACCGTTGCAGGGGCAGCTTGGATCTATCCGGGCCAGTCTCGGTTGCGCCCTGCTGGGTACCGGCGAGATCGCCGTCGTGCTCGATTGCGAAGAGTTGGCGCGGGGAGGCCGGGCATGAACAGACAGCAGAAATTATCCGGGGTGGGTGCGCCTCGCGAACAGGGGTATCAGCGTATGCGTGACTGGCTGCATGAGCGATGCGGCATGATCTACCCTGAAAAGAAAAAAGAGCTGTTGATTCAGCGCATGCAGAGAGTTTGCGAGCGTTACGGGGTGCCGGGTCTCGAAGCGTTGGTTGATAGAGTGGAGTCTGGACGCGATCAAGACATGGAATTTGCGGTAATACATGCGGCCTCCACCAATCACACCTATTTTTTTCGCGAACCGCAGGTGCTGAATTTTTTTAAGGACACCATACTGCCCACCTTACCTCAAGATGGCGGGCGCATCTGGAGTGCGGCGGCCTCCACAGGCGATGAAGCTTACACCCTTGCCATCATGGCGGCTGAAACACGCGGACTCGACTGGGCGAAACGTAAACTGGCGATCCTGGGCACCGACATTAGCGAAGTGGTAATTGCCCATGCCGAAGCAGGCATTTATGGAGGATCTCACATCGAGCAAATGCCTGGGAAGTTGCTGGAGCGTTATTTTGATCCGGTGGGTATGGATCAATACCGGGTGCAGGATGATCTGCGTCAGGTCTGCACTTTTCGCCGCCTTAATCTAAAGGCTAGTCCTTATCCGTTCCAGAAGGCCTTTCATGTCGTATTTTGCCGTAACGTGCTGTATTACTTTGACCGTGCGCAGCAGCGAGAGATTGTCGATGCGATCTATGACGTTACCGAGCCGGGCGGCTGGCTGTTGACCAGCGTCACCGTGTCGTTACGCGAGCTGGGCTCGCGCTGGATTCCCATCCAGAGCGGTGTTTACCGGAAGGCTGGCTAATGATAAAGCGTAACCGTCCCATTCGCGTCCTGATCGTCGATGACTCCGCCTTGGTGCGGCGCATCTTGTCCGACGGCATGCGCCGCGATCCTGAGATAGCGGTGATAGGCGAAGCCTCTAACCCCTACATGGCGCGCGACCTGATGGTCGAATTGCAACCCGACGTTATCACTCTGGACGTGGAAATGCCGCGCATGGATGGCGTGACTTTTCTTAAGCGCTTCATGCCGGTGATGCCGATTCCTACCGTAGTCATCAGCTCGCTTACCCGGCAGGGCGCGCGTATCAGTCTGGAAGCGCTTGAGTCAGGCGCGGTGGATGTCATAGCCAAGCCGCAAATCGGCGTGGTAGACGAACTGCCCAAGATGATCGAAGACATCAACCGCCGGGTCAAGGCCGCCGCCGAGGTGAATGTCGCTTACTTTAAACGCACCGGACGGCGCGATGTTGAAGTGGTCACTAGTTTAGGCGAAACCACCGACAAGGTGATTGCCATCGGCGCCTCCACCGGCGGCGTGGAAGCACTGATGCGCATCATGCCCGCGTTTCCGGCTAACGCACCCGGTATCGTGATCGTCCAGCACATGCCGGGCGGGTATACGGCCACCTTTGCCGAACGTTTAGACGGTATTTGCAAGATGCAGGTCAAGGAAGCCGAGGATGGTGACCGTATTTTGCCCGGTAGGGCGCTGCTCGCTCCCGGCGGTTTGCGGCACATGACCGTGGTGCGTTCCGGCGGTCAATACCGGGTCGCGCTGAGCGAAGGTGCGGCGGTCAACTACAGTCGCCCTTCGGTAGATGTGCTGTTTAAATCGGTGGCTCAAGTCGTCGGCGTGAACGCGGCGGCGGCCATTCTTACCGGCATGGGTAAGGATGGCGCCGAAGGCTTGCTCGACATTCGGCAGGCGGGCGGCGGCACGATTGTTCAGGACGAAGCCACTTCGGTCGTGTTCGGCATGCCCCAGGCGGCCTATAAATTGGGCGGCGCGAACAGCATTGCGCCGCTGGAAAAAATACCGTCATTGCTGGTGCGCGCATTGCAGCGGGTCTGAGGACTACAGTTTTGTCCACGAAAGACACGAAAAAAATTTATGGCACATTCCAGCAGCCGGATGGGGCATGCGGTGCTGGACGCGCTGCGTCTCGTATACGCAAGGCGTTGGTCGCAATTCGCGGCGCAGCGCGCCGATACTGCGTTCCCACGCAGCGCGTGGAAACGAGGGGAAGTAGCTTAACAAGATCCGTATGGCAATAGTGCCTGACGGGGATGAATCAATAACCGTAACATGAGAGGAGGTTGAAATGTCGGACATGGCAGACACCCAGGAGCGTCAATACGGCGCGGATAACGAAAACACCACACTGGTGTTCAATGATGAAGACAACATCGAGGATATGTACCTCACCTTTGGTGTCGCAGCCGAGGAATACGGCATCGGTATCGGTTACGTGACCGAAGTGGTCGGCATGCAGCGCATCATGGAAGTGCCGGACGTACCGGGTTTTATCAAGGGCGTTATCAATCTGCGCGGCAAGGTGATTCCGGTGATGGATGTGCGCATTCGTTTTGGCATGGTCGTTAAGGATTACACCGAACGCACCGTGATTATCGTACTCGACATTGATAACGTACTGATCGGCCTAGTTGTCGACCACGTTAGCGAGGTACTGGAGATTCCCGAAAGCCACATCGACCGCCCTACCCAGTTCGGCGGCGACAGCAATAGCGTAATTCGCGGTTTCGGAAAACAGGCTGACAAAGTGGCGATCATGCTCGACATTCAGCGGATGGTGTCGGATCAGGCCATCGATTTACGTAAGGCGCTTGAATCGGCGCGTAGCAGTGCTTGAGTGAGTTTTTAGCCACGAAAGGTAAAAAAATGCATGCATCGTTCCCGCGCCGGAGCGCTCGTCTTTATACGCAAGTGTCTGGGGGGCTGCCGTTAGGCGAGAAACATGCGACATACAGACCTTCCAGGTTTTTAAAACCTGGAAGGTCTGACGTGCAACGTTTTGACTGTGGCTGGGCGGGGTTTGCAACCCCGTCCGAAACGTTTGACGGATGAAGATATGGCAGCATTGTAGGGTACGCTGTGCGTACCATTGAATGACGAAAGGTACGCGCAGCGTACCCTACGAAGGAAACCGGAATGAAAATAATGATCTTCAACCAGAAAGGCGGAGTAGGCAAAACCACCACCGCACTCAATCTGGGCGCCGGGCTGGCACGCTGGGGCAGCGCGCCGGTCACCCTGGTCGATCTCGACCCGCAAACGCATTTGAGCGCCGCCATGGGCTTTCGTGCCGAAACGCTGGCCTGGAACGTCAGCGATTGGCTGGCTGGTTCGCTCGAACCCAGGGATGGACATGGCGTAAAGCGTATCGCTGACCAGCTCTGCCTGGTGCCGGGGGATTGCAATCCGAAACCTGGACGCAAGATGGAGCTGAACTTGGACGATTCGACCGGGCATCTGGTGATTGACGCGCCGCCGACCTGGAATGACGAAGTGGCGGCTCTGATGACAGTTTGCGACTACGTGCTGACGCCGATGGAGCCGGAGTTTTTGAGCATGCAAGGCATCAGTCGGCTGTTGCAACAGATGAAAACGGCCGGGATTCCCTGGTCTCGTTTGCGGCTGCTGTTATGCCGCTACGACAAGCGCTTGGCCGTACACCGTGAAGTGCGCGATCTCTTGACAGAACGTTTCGGTGATCATCTGCTGTCGGTGGTGATTCGCAATAACGTGCGTCTGGCCGAAGCGCCGGGATACGGACAAAATATTTTTGATTACGCGCCGGACAGTGCGGGCGCGGAAGATTATTTCGCATTGGTGGCAAACACGCTGCTGGCTGACGACACTTGGCTGGGAACGGGCGAAGTTTCGCCTGTTTGTTGATTTTTACGCCGGAGCTTAGGGGCGGTGCATATTAAATTTAAATTTAAGAACAGGAGAGTAGATGACTACGAAAAAAACAGGAAAACCCAGTCGCGGCCGAGTTCCTAACGATCCGCTGGACTGGGTGGATGGTGTCGGCCAAACAAACTCAGAGGAAAACGCGACTGTAACGCAGCCGGTTTCGGACAAGCAGGAAAAAGTCTCGGCGGCACCGGTACCAACGCAAACTTTAATTGAACGCAAACAGGAGAAAACGATGTCGGAAACCAAGCATATTGAGCAATCCGGTCGCTGCGAAGCGATAGGAGAAATCCGCCGTGTAGCGGAGGCCGTCAGGAACGGTAATTTGGAGGTAAGAGCCGATGTATCGGGGATGAAAGGCGAATGTGCAGAAACGGCGGGAGCTGTGAATGACATGTTGGAATATTTTTCGCAGCAGCAGCAGCAGCAGCAGCAGCAGCAGCAGCAGCAGCAGCAGCAGCAGCAGCATTATACCTCGGTTTTGTCCGGCGTGTCAACCTGTCTACAGCTTGTCGATGCAGACTTCAATATAATTCACATCAATCCCGCACTGGAGGCCATGCTCGCTGCCGCGGAGGCGGATATTCGCAAACAGATGCCTTTTTTTGACAGAACAAAACTGATGGGAATGAACATGGATGCTTTCCATAAAAACCCCGCCCATCAACGCAATCTGCTGGAAAAACTGACGACAAAACATAGCGCGGAAATCTGTTTGGGGGGGCGTACATTCACGTTGGTAACCACCATACTGCGCGATACCAATGGGGTGCGTACCGGGGCGCTGGTTGAATGGGCGGATATTACGGCTTGGAATAGTGTAGCGACATTCCTGGAGGCTTTGACCAGAGGGGAGTTGGAACAGCCCATTATTTCGGTTGAGCAATGCCAAGGTACAGCGCAGATTCTACAAAAAAACGCCGTATTGCTGCGCGACAATCTCAAGAATTTTACAAACGATATGCAGCACATGTCGAACGAACATGACAATGGCGACATTGACGTGGTCATGGACGCCTCGAAGTTCCAGGGCGGATTTGCGGAGATGGCCAATGGTGTCAACAACATGGTGTTAGGTCATATCGCCGTAAAGAAGAAAGCCATGGCCTGCATCAAAGCGTTTGGAGAGGGCGATTTCAACGCAGAGTTGGAGAAGTTTCCCGGCAAGAAAGTCTTTATCAACGATACCATTGAACAGATGAGGACCAATCTCAAAGCATTAGTGACTGATGCAGGCCTACTGTCACAGGCAGCAATAGAAGGCAGGCTAGCCACCCGCGCCGACGCGACCAAACACCAAGGCGACTTCCGCAAGATTGTCGAGGGTGTAAACGAGACGCTGGACGCGGTGATCGGGCCGTTGAACGTAGCGGCTGATTATGTCGATAACATTGCCAAAGGTGCGATTCCGGCGAAGATCACTGATACGTATAACGGCGACTTCAATATTTTGAAAAACAACCTGAACACCTGTATAGACGCGGTCAACAGTTTGGTAGCGGATGCCAATATCCTGGCGGCTGCGGCGGTGGACGGCAAGCTGGCGACCCGCGCTGATGCGACTAAACACCAAGGCGACTTCCGCAAGATTGTCGAGGGCGTGAACAACACGCTGGACGCGGTGATCGGGCCGTTGAACGTGGCCGCCGATTATGTTGATAACATTTCCAAAGGCGCAATTCCTGCGAAGATCACCGACACCTACAACGGCGACTTCAATGTACTGAAAAACAATCTGAATACCTGTATCGATGCGGTCAACGGCATTATCGACGATGCGGCTTCTCTTTCTCAGGCGATTGTTGACGGTCAACTCAATATTCGGGCCGATGCTTCGCGTCATCAGGGCGATTACGCAAAGATTATCGTCGCGTTCGAAAATGCCTTCGTCGGTCTCAATAATACGTTTTACCAGATTGTAGATACGGTCGAGCAGGTCGGCCAGTCCGCCGAGCAGTTGAATGCCGCTTCGCAGAACATGGCTGCGAATTCGGAAGAGCAATCGTCTTCGGTCGAAGAGGTGACTTCCAGCCTGGAGGAAACCGATAGCCAGGTTAAGGCCAACACCGACAATGCCAACGCCGCCAACCAATTGGTGATGGATACCTCGCAGGCGGCTAATCAGGGACAGGTGAAGATGACCGGCATGATCGGCGCGATGGACGCGATCAACCAGTCTTCTCAGGATATTGCCAAGATCATCAAGGTGATTGACGAAATCGCTTTCCAGACCAATCTGCTGGCGCTTAACGCGGCGGTGGAAGCGGCGCGCGCCGGTCAGCACGGGCGCGGTTTTGCGGTAGTGGCGCAGGAAGTGCGCAACTTGGCGGGGCGTAGCGCCAAGGCGGCGCGCGAGACCGCCGATTTGATCGAGGATTCATCCAAGCGGGTGAGAGAAGGGGTGGGAATCGCCAATGAAACCCGCGAGGCGCTCGACCAGATTGTCGGTAATGTCACTAAAGTCAAGGATTTGGTGGCCGAGATTGCCGCGGCCAGTACCGAACAATCGAGCGGCGTGTCGCAGATCAACGTGGCAATGAACCAGGTTGCCAAGGCGGCCCAGGAAGGCAGTCAGCAAGCAGAGGAGCTGGCTTCGTCTTCCGGCGAACTGACTAATGTCGCCAACCAGATGCGCATGGAAATCAGCCGTTTCAAGCTGCGCGAGCGCCCGCATCAAGCGAGCGGTACAGGATTGGAAGATATATCGCCGGAGATGATCCGTCAAATCATGGCGATGGTGAGGGCGGAACAGCTTGGTCAAGGTTCGGTTCCGAAAGCGGCAGGCCCTGCACGCGCCAAGTCGGCTAAAGCGGTGTTGCCTTTGGATGCCGATGAGCGGGGATTCGGCGGCTTTTAATGGGGCTGACGGGGGGGGCATCGTTCCCACGCCAATAGCCGGAGTGCAGGCAAAGCTTGCACTCCCGTTGGTCGGCGTGCGGGAACATGACCAAACCCGCGAAGCTATACGATTTTTTTCTCGTTTCCACGTAGTACGTCACTGCCATTAAGTTAAGAAAAAAGCTCCCTCTTCTGCGCGTTGGTTCCCAAGCTCCTGCTTGGGAATTCAGAGGGAAGCTCTAGCTTCCCGGCTCGCAAAGCTGGAGCTTGGGAACCCGCGTATCTCTTAACTTAATGGCGTGACGTAGTACGTGGGAATGAGCCGGGTAGGTCGGGTTAGCGATAGCGTAACCCGACATAAGGCGCGAATGTGTCGGGTTACGGCTAGCGCCTAACCCGACCTACGATACTTTTTATTCTCCTCACCCCAACCCTCTCCAGCAGGAGAGGGAGCTTTTACGTGGGAACGAGACCCATTTTTTAACTGTAAGAAATAAGGAGTCAATATGGAACACAAGGTTTTGATAGTGGATGATTCGGTGATGATGCGCACGGTCATTCGAGGTTTCGTCACCAAGATGCCGGAATTTAAGGCAGTGGCCTTTGCCGAAAACGGTAAGAAGGCGCTGGAAGAATTGGATAATCATAAAGATCTGTCGTTGATTCTGTTGGACATTGAAATGCCGGAAATGGACGGCTTGGAATTTTTGCGTTACGCCAAGCTCAAGAGCAAGGCCAAGATTGTGATCCTGTCGTCGGTGGCGCTTTCCGGTTCGCCCTATGCCGCGAAGGCTAGGGAGTTGGGGGCTGATGCCATTGTTACCAAGCCTTCTGGGGCGGTGTCTCTCGATTTGGTCGATAAGCGCGGCGGTGAGTTGAGTCAGGTGATGAGGCAATTGGTGGGGCTGAGGTAAAAAGGCTAAGGGGGCGGTCTTAGCGAATCGGACGGTGCATGCAGCTCCGTCCGAAATATAAGGCGTTGGTTAAGTGCCGTCACTTAATTCTACTTTGTCAGATTATACGTAAGCTCGTCATACCCGCCGGGAAGCGGGTATCCAGTGCCATGGATGGCAAGCTCTAATCCATCCATGGAGCCTGGATTCCGGCACAAATCTGTCTGGAACAGATTTGCATTAACCCGAAGGGCGTCAGGCAGGATAGCTTGACGTGAATCCCTGCCGGAATGACGACCTTGAGTCGTGTAACCATGAAATCTGACAAAGTAGAATTAATGAACGATTTATAGAGGCAAATTCATTTACCCTACATATCGCGGTTTCATGCGCGTCCCTTTAAATATCACAACGATCAACGTAAGAACGCGTAGCGTACCCTACGGTGAATTATAAAAACAAAAAACTTGACTGTTAACGTCAAAATTGACTGAGGGTTGTGGAATGTCCGATGAGTTAGATATAAATGAGGTCTGGGGCTTGTATGCTGAAGAAGGCGGGTGCTCTCTCGATGAAGTCGAAGAATGCCTGCTGATTCTTTCGGCTTTACTCAAGACAGGCTCGCAGGACGAGCCGTCGAATACTGAAGCGGTGGCGCGTCTGTTCCGCGCGATGCATACTTATAAAGGCAATGCCCGTATGCTGGGATTGTCGGTGATCGAATCGGTGGCGCATCTGGCGGAGGATATGATCGGTTTGGTGCGCGATGAGGGGGTAGCGCTGGACGGGGAAATAGTCGATCTGCTGCTGGAGGCGACGGATATCTTGCGCGGTATGCTGGAAACGTCGGTATCCACGCATCAGGATGCACCCTCTGCGATGGCGGGCGATCTTAATGTGCGCATGAAGGAAAAATTTACAGCCGTCCGTGACGTAATGACTGCAGGAGGTACGACTCCACGGATAAAGGAGGTAGAGCAATTGCCGAGAGCAACGCAGGGAGCAGTTGCCGACGACTGCATGGATGCAGGAGGTAGAGCAACGCAGGGAGCAGTTGCCGAGGCCCCGCAGTCGATTGTGTTCGAGCCGCTGGACACGGCTTCTCTGGCCAATGACCCGGTATATCGCGAGATATTTTTCGGTATGGCACATGACGTGTTGCATGAGATGCGCTCGGTCCTGAAGGGTGATTCCAGCGGAGCGTTAAATGTTGTTATCGAGGAAGCCGAGCGCTTGTGCCATGCGGCGGAGCAGATCGGCATGCTCGAATGGCTGCTGGTGTTACAGGATTTTCTGGGGATCGTGGGGGCTACACGAGGTCAGGCCGAGGCTCTGCTGTCCCGCCTGCAAGCGCTTTATGAGCAGAATTTTGCTACACAGAAACCCAACCTTAGCAGTGAAGCCATTGCTTCTGACGATCCGGTGCGCCGTTTTTTCGATGCGCTGGAACAGCCTCTCGGTAGATTGTCGCAACTGGGCAATCATCTATCAGCAGACAAAGAGCTGTCGCTGGAGGCTATTGTGGCTGCGGCGGGAGAGGTGCGGGAGCTTGCCGAAGCGCATGGTTTCGTGCGGGTGATGGATGTGCTGGACAGGGTAATCGCCGATGCTCGCACCGGAATTGAATCCCTGAACGCCCATTTCGCCCGCCTTGAATTTCTGCTTTACGAGGAACTCGCCTCAGTGGCCGAGGTGATGCTCGAAGATCGCTTCGGATTGTCTGCCGATCCTCGAACCACCTTGCGCGCCTGGTGTGCGAATCATGTGTTTGAGAGCCTGCTTGATATGCGTAACGTGATAGAGCGCATCAAGCGTCAGGAGGATGTGCGCTTGCAGTGTACGCGCATGATCGAGTTGATGCGCCAGGTTTATCACGCCTGTTTGTTCTATGGCATGGAAACGGCGGCGCATTTGAGTATGTCGATAGTGGATTTGTTCGCGCGCGCGGAGATCGGCGAGACGGCCCCGGATGTGGTGCTGTTGCATATCGCCAAATCGTTTATCGGCGATATTGAAATTATCCTGGATGTCGCCGAACTGGGCGAAACGCCGGATATGGCGCAGATTGAAAAGCTGTTGCAGGAAGCGTCCGAGGCAACCTTTGCCGCTAACGGCACGGTATCTTCCTCGCAGATAGAGGCGCGCCTGGGCTTGCCGAAGGCTTTCCACAAGGTGCTGACGCCGGAGAATGTACAGACCGCATTGTCCGGTCTGGAAGACGGTCACCATTTTTACATTGTACGTTCCGATCTCAACAACGATGAAGAGTTGGCGGCTAACTTTCTGAGTTGGATGAGTTCGGGTGCTGCCCAGGTTATCAGTAATGTGACAGTATTCGAGGGCAACCGTTCGTTATTCGATTTCCTGGTCTCAAGTCCCCTTGACGAGGTGGGTTTCAATGAGGCGTTGATCGTGTTGGACCCGAAAGGCGAGTGTCTGCACGTGGAAGTTGCGTTGGTGGATCGTAAGGCGGGAGATCATGCGAGCGACAAGGGCGGCGGCGAGCAGGCTGTGATTTCCGCCGAGGAGGACGTTACCCGCGCCATGGCGATGCAGGGAACGATGTCGGGCGATATGCTCGAATCTATCGGCGAACTGGTCACCGGACAGGCCATGGTGCATCACTTGCTGACTCGTTTGTTTGAGTCCGATCTGGTGCGCACTGTCGAGTCGAAAATGGCCGGCGCCGGGGATAACTGGCACGCGGCACGCGGCGGGGTGCGGGAGACGCTGGAAAATTGGCTGGAAAGTGTGGAAAAGCTCATTCAGCTCGAATCGCAAAATACTGCGTTGCTGAACCGTTTGCAGGAAGAGGCGCTCGCTGTGCGTGTGCGTCCGGCCGCTTTGTTGCTTAAACCCTTGGCGCCGTTCGTCAGTGGACTAGCGCGGCAGCATGCCCGTCAGGTATCGCTGGTGACTGTTGGCGATGACATAGAACTCGACTTCAGTATGATCGATAGTCTCAAGTCGTCGCTGCGTACACTGGTGACCTTTTGTGTGAGCCAGAGCATTGAAATCCCGGAGCGCCGTATAGGCGCAGGCAAGGACGGACGAGGGACTTGTCGAATGTTGTTGGTCAAGCATGAGGATCATGTGGCTATCACAGTGGAGGATGATGGTCAAGGTATTGATCTTCAATGGGTTATGCAGCGGAGTCGTCAGCTTGGCTGGACGGGGGAGCGTCCTGATGTTGCACTCGCCTTGCGCGATGGTTTCGGTGAGGTGTCGAGCGGCGATGGCGACGACGGCAGGGATGCCGAAGGTAGAGCAACGCATAGAGCCGTTGCCGGAGGTGTCGATCTTGCGACTACCCGCAGCCAGCTACGCCATCTTGGCGGCGACTTGCGGGTGAGTAATCTGCCGTCCGGCGGTACGCGCTTTTTCTTGACTATGCCGTTGGCGATGGTGGTGTTGGAAGGCATGGCGGTGCGCGTGGGGGAGGTGCAGTATGTGGTGCCTATTGATGCCATTCAGCGTATTGTGCGTTCAGGCGCAGACGAGTTGATGCAGGTATCGGCCGACCGGGGGCGCTACATGTTGCGCCTGGAAGCCGATGATGTGCTGCCGATCCAGTTCCTGAGCCGTAACGGGCAAGCGGAAGGCGGCGCCGGAGCGTCTCGCTTGACGGCTTTGGAGCAGGATTCAGGCAGTAATGACGATGAACTCAAGCATCTGTTCGTGGTGGTCGGTAAAAATGGGCAACGGACGGCACTCGCTGTGGATGAGCTGATTGGTCAGCAGCAGGTGCTGATCCGTCCGTTGCATGGGTATTTGTCCGGCATTCGCGGGGTAACGGGGTGTGCCTTGCTCGGTAGCGGGGATGTCGGCATGGTGCTCGATATGAGTTATGTGTTGAGCAAGGAAATGGGCGTTGAGTGATGCGTATGACCGGCGGGTTGGCAGATATGCATGCTAAGATCGAGGCGCTGCGTGATATTTTGGGCATCCGCTGAGAGGGGGCGTTTTTAGATAGGTATACAAACGGGCATATTTTGCGCTTGTTCCCAATCTCCAGATTGGGAACGCAGTCTTGGAAGCTCCAGCTTCCCGTCTCGCGAAGCTGGAGCTTCGCCTTCTGGGTTCCCAAGCCGGAGAGACTGTGAAAGTATTCGCTTTAGAACAAAATCAAAGAGTTCACCACTAAGACACGAAGGACACGAAGCTTTCAATGCATTGAATTAAAAACAATTATTTTTTCTCTGCGCTCTGCGCTCTTCGTGCCTTCGTGGTGAATATGCTCTTAAACTGATTTTGGATAATTCTTTCACAGTCTCCGGAGCTTGGGAACCCGTGTATGGTTGAACTTCAGACTGTGTTCCGGCTTAAGTCGGTAGCCGAATTTCTTAATATAACTTGTATAGATGCTTATGCGGAGGGCGCTTGCTCGATATGTTTTTTCTAAATTCACTGAATGATATGGCTCTTGCATATAGCAGGAGCTACGACATACCGCTGGTGATTATTTCCGTACTCATTGCAGTTTTTGCGTGTTTCTGTGCGCTTGAAATGATTGAACGGTTAGCGCGTGGCGAACAGCGTTATCTATGGTTGTCAGTCGGTGCTTCGATTCTTGGCGGGGGCGTGTGGGCTATGCATTTCATCGGTATGCTGGCTTTTCGGTTGGACTGCGAGATGACTTATGACCCATGGCTTACCGGTTTATCCATATTGCCAGGCATGTTTGCCGCCGCCGTGGCTTTAAATAGTGTTACCAGTAACACTGTCACTTTAAACAAATTGGTGCTGAGCGGCATAGTGATGGCGGCTGGTATCGGTTTAATGCATTACTCCGGCATGGCGGCAATCCACTTGGATGGAATCTTGCGTTACAATCCAAAGCTATTCATTTTGTCTCTTATTGCCGCTGTTTGTTTAGCAATCGCTGCGTTGTGGATCAAGGCTTTTCTGACCCGGTTATCCGGAAGCAAAAATTCGCTGGTTCCTTCGTTGCTTGGAGGCAGCGTACTGGGAGGGGCAATCTCAAGCATGCACTATATAGCTATGGACGCCGCTGTGTTCTTTCATTCCCACGCTACCGGCGATGAGCATGTCATTGTTGCAACTAACACTACCGTTCTTGCCATTGTTGTTGCTCTTGTCTCTATTTTACTGATTCTCAGCGGTTTAATGTTTACCTATTTAGGTACAAAAATCGCTCATATCCGCGTCCGTATTAATGCCATTCTTGCTTCAACCAGCCAGGGTTTTGTGAGGATGAATCGACTTGGTATTATCACTGAATGTAACCAAGCTATGCTGGTTTTGATGGGCATTGATAATCAGTCGTTAGTAGGCAGGTTTTACGAGGACCTAATTATCTTGGATAACAGTTGTGCGATTCCGGGGGATTATCATGGGGAAGCAGGATTGAAGCGTGCCGACGGGAGTGTATTGCCGTGTTTGATTGACTGTAATTCAGTCGCCGACGATAGCGGCGAGGTACTGTACTACTTCGCTTTGTTCAGTGACATTAGCAAACGCATAGAAGACGAGGCGGAGCTGCAAGCGCGTGTACAGCAATTTCGCGCATTACTTGAATCGACACCTGATCCCATGGTAATCGTAAATAGTAGTGGCTTGATCAGTATGGTAAATCATCAAGCCGTCGATTTGTTTGGATATGCTAAAGACGAGCTGGTAGGTCGATCCGTTGATATTTTATTAATGGACGGCCTGCATTACATGCACGGTAAGTTGAGTGAAAATCACATGGGTAATACCCCAGTTGGATCGGGTAGCCAGCAGCAGGAATTTTTTGTCAAAACCAGGGGCGGTCGGAAAATTGCTGTCGAAGTTAGTCTGAGTCCTATCAAGACTGCCAAGGAATTGTTAATCGCCGCCGCCCTGCGCGATATTACTGAGCGTAAAAGGGCGGAAGACATACTTGCCAGATCCGAAATAAAGTTTCGCACGCTTTATGTCTCCACAAGTGAAGCTGTCATGTTATTGGATGAGCAAGGTTTTTTTGACTGCAATGATGCAACCTTAGCTATGTTCGGGTGCGAAACCAAAGATGAATTTTATGCTAAGCAACCGAGTGACTTTTCCCCGCTTAATCAGCCATCTGGTAGAGATTCATTGGTTTGTGCGCAAGAAATGATCGCCGAGGCCATGGAACGGGGAAGCTATAGTTTCGAATGGCTACATCGGCGGGCCGATAACGGTAAAAATTTTCTGGCTGATGTTGTGCTTAGTGCCATGGAGTTGGATGGAAAAGTTGTGCTTCTGGCAACAGTACGAGACGTTACTGAACGTAAACAATACGAACAAAACATTCTTCAGTTAGCTGAAGCCAAGGATCAGTTATTGCAATCGGAGAAGATGGCTACGATTGGTCAATTGGCTGCCGGCGTTGCCCATGAATTGAACAACCCGATTGCCTTCGTTTATTCCAATCTGGGAACTTTTGAAAGCTATGTTAAGGATATTTTAGAGATAACCGCCGCTTGCCAGACTGTCCTCCATCATGACGATCTCGCCAATGTTATCGCGCTGCAAGCAGAAAAGAACTTTGAATATTTGAAGTCCGATATTTTCGAGCTGATAACAGAGTCAAAAGACGGCATTACACGGATGAGAAAAATCGTAGAGGACTTGAAGAATTTTTCTCGAGTTGGAGAGCCGGATTGGCAATCAGCGGACCTGCAAAAAGGACTGGAATCAACACTGAATATTGTCTGGAGCGAACTTAAATATAAATGCGTAGTGATCAAGAACTATAGCGATGATTTGCCCCAAATCCGTTGCATTGCTTCGCAACTCAACCAGGTTTTTATGAATTTGCTGGTTAATGCAGGGCACGCCATTGAAAAGAAAGGGGAAATTACCATTACTACGCGCGTATGCCCAAGCGACAACACGGCGGTCCAGGTTTTGATTACTGACACCGGTGCCGGTATCCCACCGGAAAATATCAAGCGGATTTTCGATCCTTTCTTTACAACAAAACCGGTGGGACAAGGCACCGGTCTTGGCCTTTCGATTACTTGGGGCATTATTGCTAAACATCACGGCACTATTGAAGTGAACAGTACCGTCGACGTTGGCTCAACTTTCACGATTACATTGCCAGTCGATCAGTATGATGCCTAGATTCGACATTCCTCAGCTTCATTACAAATATACGATGGGGCGTCATCCCGGCAGGGATTGTCGGAATCTAGAAGCGGGGGGATAAAACTCCCTGCAAGTATTTGCTTACCCGGGAAATACCTGTTAAATTACGCACCTCGTTTTTAAGTTGACGAGGCTTGTTCGACTTTCATCGTCGGCACAAGGATGTACTCGGTACCAATGGGATGGTGCATATTTGGTGTGGCTTGGTTATATTGGCGAAGATATCAGTATTCGCCGTTTTATCCTGGATACAACGCAAGATTTCCCCCCATATTCATCAATATTCAGCGCTAAATTTCCATTGATCGTTGATTCTCTGCCGGATTATAAATCCCGCATGGTGACAAATTCCTATGTCATCGCGTTAAGGCAAAGCAATTTCCTCATGAAGTCAATGAGCGTCAGCTCAGCAACACCAATGCCCCGTTCACGCACGCGCAATATGGCAACGGATTTTTGATTAGCCCCTTCCGCTTTCCAATTGCCTGATGTCTTGTCATCAGCCGGTTTTTGTAATATTTGGCCTCCAAATTTACTGTCACAATATTTGACTGGTGCCATCTCTCCACAGGTTTTTTGCCCCGTTGATAAGCGATGCGTCGATAGGAATAGTGATGGTTCCTTTTCACCATGCCCTGCCCCGGCCCCCCCTGCGAACTGCACATTCGGTTTGTAGGGAAGGTAGGAGAGGAACCATCTCTACACCTATGCGTGGCGTCAAATATTTAAACAGCAAGTCAAACTTACGTTTCGATTTAAGGAGCTGTATTTTTTAACATTATTCGGGTTTACAAAAAAATAATAAAGCAGGAGAGGAGATTAATATGCCAAATAAAGAAAAGGGAATCATCAGGATTCATGTCTATGAGCTACGCATAGGTATGCGCGTCTGCCGACTGGAAATACTTGAGAAAGAATCGCCTTTTTTATTCGACCGATTTGATATTAAAACTCAAGCAGATATTCAAGCGATTCAAGCGGTTTGCGATTATGTATTCATTGATGCCAACCGGCAAAATGAATTTGATGACGCCATGCCGACTGAAAATGAAGCTCCCCAGAAACAACTCAGCTTTGCTGGTTCGTTTGAGCAATCGGCGCGTACTTATCAGCATGCCGGCAATTTAATCAAAACCGTCATGGATGACATTCGCTTTGGCAATCAGTTAAGTGTCAAAACGATTAAAGAAGCCGCTGCCCAGTGCGTTGATAAAGTGTTGGAAAATTCGGATGCCATGTTATTGCTGACGCAACTTAAACATAAGGACGAATATACGGCACAACATAGCTTGAATGTGTGCATTTTAGCGATCCTGTTAGGACGCGAACTGGAGTTTTCCAGTGAAGAGCTTAATAACATTGGCTTGTGTGCTCTGTTGCATGACATTGGCAAGACGAAAATTCCTCTTGAAATACTGAATAAGCCAGGGAAATTGGAAGGCGATGAACTGGAGATTATGCGCAAGCATCCTGAATTTGGTCGCGATATTTTAATGGCTGCCCACAACATCGATCAGGATGCTGTTGATGTTGCCTATGGTCATCACGAAAATCCGGCAGGTACCGGTTACCCAAGAGGTGTTGATAAAGGCGAACTGTCAAGTTTTGCCAAGATAGTCGCTGTTGTCGATGCTTACGATGCCATTACCAGCGACCGGGTTTACCAACAAGGCAAGTCGCATCTTAAGGCGCTGGATATTCTGGTTAAAGGCATGAATACCGAGTTTGAAGCCCACTTCGTTATTCAATTTATCAACTGTATCGGTTTTTACCCGCAAGGCAATTTAGTTGAATTGAGTAACGGCGAAATCGGCATAGTGGCAGAACAAAATAAAAGCGACCGTCTTAAACCCAAGATTCTTTTAATTCTTGATGAAAATAAAAAAACAGCGAACGAACGGATACTCGATTTGGCATCGGATGTTTCCGATATTAATGGCATCCCTTATGAAATAAAAAAAATACTCTGCCCACATGATTACGATATTGATTTAATGAAGTTTTATCATGACGGCAAATTCATTCAAAACTATCCGGTCATCGTATAAACAATAACCGCAACAAAGGCCAAGTTTCTAAACATTGAAAAATGACTAAAAAAATTGATGTAACACAATTGCGAAAAGGCATGTTCATTTGCGGCACCGATCGAAAATGGATCGATATACCTTTCTTTCGCAAAAAATTCCTGATTACCTCCGACAAGCAAATAAGCACTTTACAGGAATACTGCGAATTCGTTTATATCGATACCGAAAAAGGCGAGGATGTTAGTCCTGCAATAATCGAGCAACACAATGACGATACATTTGTCGATCACGATAGTTTCAAACAAATCCATGAAGATACTTCATATCGAAAAAACTACGAAGACAGCCAGACTATATTAAGTGAAGTATTAAATGATGTACGGCTCGGTCGCTGTGTCGATAATCCCAAGGTGAGGGGAGTCGTGCAGGAGCTGATCGTCAATATCGTAAAAGATAGCCAGACCATGATCGGACTGATCCAGTCCAAAGACAAAAACGACACCCTGGCGCGTAAATCCGTCAATGTTTGTATCCTGGCGTTGGCTTTCGGTAAACATATAGGTATTCCGAAAGACAAAATGTATGAGCTGGGTTTGGGAGCGTTATTGCATGACATCGGGATGGTACAAGTCCCCAGCAGAATCCTGTTAAAAAAACAGCCATTGACGCCTGCCGAGCGCGCGATCATGGAAAAGCATACCGAGTATGGTCTCACCATATTGGCTAAAACTCAGGAAATCCCTGTGAATGTATTAAAGATCGTTCATTCCCATCATGAACGCATGGATGGCAAGGGCTACCCGCAGAAATTACAATCCAAGGAAATCGGCTTGTTGGTACGCATGGTAACGATTGTTTCCGTTTACGAAGCGCTAACGCGGGAGCGCTTTTACACCGAAACCCTGTCGCCGGTCGCGGCATTGAAATACCTGTATACCTCAGGAAAAGCGATATTCGATGCACCTTTGGTGGAAAAATTCATTCAGGCGCTCGGTATCTATCCATCGGGCTGCGTTGTCGTGCTCAATAGTGGGGAGATTGGTGTTGTCGTCAACGTTAATCCCCAGGATCGGTTACGCCCGACATTGCGTATTGTTACCAATGCTCAAAAACAGTTGCTTGCGCAAGAGTCTGTTCTTGAACTCGCAGACCGAACCACTAAAGACATAGAAATCATTAAAACATTAGCAATGGATGATCCGATTATCGAACTGCTTATGACGCTTCACGAACAGGCAAAAGACGGAGCGAATGAAGCGGTGAAACTCAAATGAGATAAAACCATGAAAGAAATCGTTAACTCCGGATATACGGGCATCGTGCTTATGTCTGGGATCAGCACTGCCTGGGATGAGCAGACGCAACCGCTGTTGGATGCAGAAAAATCTTAAATTATAGGTAATTCAATGACTTCAGATAATAATTCGGTGTCGGTACCCAATAAAATCGCATTAGCAACTAAACCGGAATTACAGCCGCCGTTTACGGAGGAGGGGGACGAGTGGGAAGGGTTTTATGAAGATGATGACTATGAAGAGTTTTAATGTTGCAGCGTTCCCATATTCCGCACTCATCTTTAAGTATTGGGGACTCGAGGAAGATAGGTCTAACAATGAGTGCTCCGTGTGGGAAGGATAGAAACAGTATGAGTAGTGTCTGGGCGATAGGCAATCATGTGAAGGTACAGGGTATGTCCGATGATTTTAAAATACTCTCTTATGACTTTATCTTGAGCGGCTGCGTTGAAATGATTTTGGAATCGCCTGAAGGCGGTAGAATTTTTTTAAAGCGGAGAAAATCGCAAATCCTAAACGCAGCCGATCAATGCGACACGAGTCAATAACAGAGTGAATAGGTGAAGCGTAAATGAAGACTAATAGGCCTGTGACTAACCGAGAAATCCTGATAAAGGAGGGGGCGCTGTTGGTTAGTCGAACTGACGTGAAAGGAATTATTTCTTACGTTAATGATGACTTTGTCAATATCAGCGGTTTTACCCGTGATGAACTGATAGGCGCAAATCACAATATCGTCCGTCATCCCGATATGCCGCCGGTAGACTTTAAAGATTTATGGCTGACCTTAAAAGTGCTGAGACGCTGGCAAGGATTGATAAAGAACAGAACCCAATCCGGCGATTATTATTGGGTGGAAGCCAATGTAATACCTGTATTTAAAAACGAAAAAGTTCATGAATACCTTTCGGTTCAACGCGTAGCATGCCGTGAAAAAGTTGAAAAAAAAGAGCGGCTACACAAGCTGCTTGGCGCCGGAAAAACAGTAAAAAGACCGGCCGGATTAGCCGCAAGGGTCGCCTTAATCAAAGAAACGGATATCAGGAAAAAAATGGCATTTGCGCTGGCGGTGCTCTTGGTACCGGTTTTCTACTTAATGTACCGGTTGTTTTTAGCGCAGGATTACCCGCTGTTAGCGGGTGTTGCCGCTTCAGCAATGATTGCATTGACGATAAGTTTCGATGTAATCAACAGCTTCACGGCCATGCTAAATAAAACCATCGGTATTTTTTATCATTTGTTCGAGAAAAGGTTTGGCGATGTGCGGGATTTAGCCAGGAATGACCTGATCGGCGATTTCCAGCGCACCTTATATTCAATGGAGGTGAATTTGGATTTGGCGCAAGCTCGGGAAGATGCTGCAAAAGCTATGCAGGTTAACCAGGCACTGGGCAACGTTCACACAGGGGTCATTGTGGCTAATAATGATTTTGAAATTATTTATATGAACGACAGTCTTTTGGACATGTTTAAGAAAGCCGGAAGCGATAGCGGTACACCGTTGCCGAATTGCAATACCGATAAACTGATGAGCGGAAAGACCGATAGTTTTTACCGGTATTCCGTTCCTCAACATCAGCCAAACTTAAAGAAACCGTATCGTTCGGAACTCCATATTGCGGGGCATGTAATCAGGTTTTCGATCTGTTCGTTATGAAGCCGACAAGCAATAAACTGCCCGAATAGAACTGCTCGGCCGTTAGACAAATCGCATCGTCAGCACGCCGGAGCGTGGAAACGATGACAACCCGGAGATGGGGAACCAGAAAAATCTTTGGCGAAATAACCCCTTAAACGCATTCATGAAAATAGAAGAAAAAGTTAATCAATATATAAAACAGTTCAAGAATGCTACCGAGCATCTTGACCCGGCGGATGGACGTCTAAAAAAGCTGGATATTGACTTCGTCCGAAAACTCTCACGGATTATTGAAACGCATCCCCGCATTAAAAACGGACAGTCGAAGCGTATCGCGGAACAGGCCTTGATAATTGCGAGTGTGTTTGACATGAGCGCGGAAGAGAAGGGCGATATTCTCTATGCCGGATTGCTGATACAACTCGGCAAGATAAGTTTGCCGGATAGATTGCTGACAACGCCTTTTTATTCAATGTCCATGGTCGATAAATACCGCTATTTAGGACATGCGGTGGACGGTGAAGTTTTATTGCGTGGATTAACGCAGTTTAAAGGCGCTATTACTTTAATCCGCCATCAACACGAACACTATAACGGCCAAGGTTTCCCTGACAGTCTGGTTGAACACAACATTCCCTTCGGCTCCCGTATTCTCAGCGTGGTCAGTGACTATCTGGCGTATCTTGAGGGGGCAATGACCGGCAAAGTCATGTTCGCCGATGCCGCACTCAGTCAATTAATCATCCAGAAAGAAAGCCATTATGATCCTGAAATTGTCGACGTTTTCGTTCATGTGCTCAGAGGTGCGACCGTTGAAGAACTCAAAGAGATACGCGTTAAAGCAAAACTACTCGCGGTGGCTACAGAACAGTGGAGAAAAGGCCTTGTGCTTAATAAGCGAAATAAGCCCCTAAGCACGTCCACGATTGTTGAAATTGCATTGACGCAACTGAAACTGGGCATGAAAGTGGACAGCATCTATTTTGGCAGTGAGCCTTACATTAGAAATTGTATTGTAGATCAATCGATCATTGACAATGTCGCCGCATTAACAAAAAACAACGGTAAAAATCCAGTCATCAAAATTTTCCTGAGCATGAAATAAGTTATGGCTATTCCTTCGGCTCTGCTTTGGGCAGGCCCTGCCATGCACTATCAGGGAAATGCAAATAGATTTGTGCTGTTCGATGCATTCGCGACTCAACCTGTCTACGACAGATAACGCGGCAAACACACCCGTTATCGCTGCACTTGAAGTCGATGGATGGTTCTCACGCTGGGGCCTGGGAACAATAAAATTGTGAAATAGAAGCCCCTTAATAATAAAAAACAGAAGATAGCCCATGAAAATCAATATGCCTGTAACTAACCAAGAAATCCAGATGAAAAAGGGAGGGATCTTGGTTACACGAACCGATTTAAAAGGAATTATTACCGACTGCAATGATGAATTTATCAGCATCAGCGGTTATGCCCGCGATGAGCTGATAGGCGTAAGCCATAATATCGTCCGTCATCCCGACATGCCGCCGGCGGCTTTTGAAGATTTATGGACAACGGTAAAAGCGCTTAACCCCTGGCAGGGGATCGTAAAAAACAGGGCGAAATCAGGCGATTATTATTGGGTGGAAGCCAATGTACTGCCGGTGTTTAAAAATGGCAAGGTCGATGGATACCTGTCGGTTCGCCGTGCGCCAAGCCGTGAAAAGATTGAAAAAGCGGAGCAGTTATATCAACTGCTTAATGCCGGGAAAGCAACAATAAGACCGACCGGTTTGGCGGCAATGGTTAAATCAATCAAGGAAATAGAACTCTTGAAAAAAATGGCAGGGGTACTGGCCGTGTTGTTGATACCTGTTTTCTGCTTTATGTACCAGTTGTTTTTAGCACAGAATTATTTGTTATTGGCCGGTGTTGCCGTGTCGGTAACGATGGCGTCGCTGATCGGTTTTAATGCGCTTCGCAGTCTTTCCGCGATCTTGAATAAAACTATCGGTGTTTTTTATCGTCTGGCCGAGAAAAGATTTGGCAATGCCTATGCGTTAGATAGAAATGACCTGATCGGCGATTTTCAGAAAGCCATGTATTCCATGGAAGTGAATTTGAACTTGGATTTGGCGCAAGCCAGGGAAGATGCCGCAAAAGCCATGCGTATTAACCAAGCACTGGATAATGTTCAGTCCGGCGTGATGGTGGCCGATACCAATCTTGAAATTATTTATACCAACCATAGCGTTGAACGTATGTTCAAGGCTGCCGAGCAGGATATTCGCGAACAGCTGCCTAATTTCAATGCCGATAAGCTGCTGGGTTCGAATATCGATAGTTTTCACCAGGATCCCTCGCATCAGCGCCGCCTGCTGGCCGGGTTAAAGGAGTCGAATAGCCTGGAACTGCTTATCGGCGGCCAGCACATGAATGTTATTGCCAGCCCGGTTATCAATGCCGAGGGTGAGCGCATCGGTTTTGTCGCCGAATGGCAAAACAACACCCAAGAGGTTCTAATTGAACAAGAGATTGCGCAGTTAGTGCAGGATGTTAAAGCGGGCGATCTGAGCACTCGCATTTACATGGGCGATAAACAAGGGTTTGCCAACATGCTGTCGTCCGGCATCAATGAATTAACGGATGTCATTGAACGTGTGTTGAGTGATGTTAGCTTGGTGATGGAAGCTATGGCGGAAGGTGATTTAACCACCGCCATCACTAATGACTATCAAGGCATCTATGCGGAATGCAAGAACAATATCAATGGCACCCTAATCAACTTGAGCAATTTTATTGTTCAAATCAGGGATTCGGCTGATTTTATAGACAGCTCATCTCAGGAAATAGCCAGCGGTAATGACAATCTGTCCCAGCGTGCCGAACAACAAGCAGCCAGCCTGGAACAAACCGCCGCCAGTATGGAACAACTCGCCACCACCGTAAAAGATAATGCAGGGAACACGCAACGGGCCCATCAAGTTGTTAATTCAGCAAGCCAATTGGCGCAAAAAGGCGGCGAGATCGTTAAGTCGGCGATCATTGCCATGCAGGATATTAATGACAGCAGTAATGAGATTGCCGAGATTATCGGCGTGATTGATGAAATCGCCTTTCAAACCAATCTCTTGGCTTTAAACGCAGCGGTAGAAGCGGCCAGGGCGGGAGAACATGGGCGCGGATTTGCGGTGGTGGCAACCGAAGTGCGTAATCTGGCTCAACGCAGTGCCAATGCCGCCAAGCAAAGTAATGACCTGATTCAGAACAGTATGCAAAAAGTCCGTGCGGGAACGGCATTCGTTAATGAAACAGGTATTGCGTTAACTGAAATTGTCAACAGTGTCGCACAAGTCGGTGAAATTGTTGCTCAAATTGCAAACGCCAGCGCAGAGCAGACGGCGGGTATCGATCAGGTCAATCAGGCGGTTTCGCAAATGGATGATATTACTCAGCAAAATGCGGCTTTAGCGGAACAAGCGGCAGCGAGTAGTATTTCTATGCATGATCAGTCTACCAATATGAGCAAGTTGCTCGGTTTCTTTAAAATAAATTCGAAGGCTGCCTCCTCGCAGCCAGTTAAAACTGCCGGGTATAGTAAGGTGCTGGTAGCGCCGGTAAGAGCAACAGCGAAAAAACCTGTAGCCTCATCGAGTAAGCCCAACAGCGATATTAGCGACGAATGGGAAGAGTTTTGATAATGAAGCAAAAATAGGTATGCCCTGTAAGGCACTGCGACTTGAATACCGCAGTTTTATGATGATTGAGGGAATTTAAAGTGACGAAGATCGAGCAACTTGAAAGTGAAATAAAGGAAAAGACCAAAGAATTAAACACAAGTTTGAAGACCCAAATTTTGTTGCGTGAAAGACTGAAAAATAACACTAAAACGCTGGGAGAAGTCTTAGACCAGCTTAAGGCGATAGAAGCCTATTTAGAAAATTCAAACGAATATGTTTATAAGCTAAAGCAGGAAAACTTGAAGCTTAAATTATCATGCGACGAATGGGCGAAGCGAGCCATAAAGCTTGAGTTTGAGGTTTTAAGTGCACGTGATGCGGCAAAAGAATAAACAGTTGTATGGAATTGATACCCTAAAAATATACCCCCCTATGATATCCACTCATTCAAAACTTATTTTTGTCGCAATGCTGTCGGTTTTATCGAATGGCTGCGCCCAGTATTTCGGCGGTCCGGATTGTGTCGCCCCTGCCAATGCAAACGATGTCCCTGTCAGTACAAATTATCCTGATATTGGTAAACATGAACCGGAATATTATCTGGTAAAAAAAGACGATACCTTGTATGCAATATCGCTACTGTTTGATCTGGATTATGGGCAATTAGCACAATGGAACCAAATCGCTCCGCCTTCTTATACGATCAAAATAGGTCAAAAAATAAGACTTTCTGACCCGATTTGGAAAAAAAATTCGGATTTAGGAAGCCGTGGAAAGTAAAACCTGGTTGAGCGTATGCGCTGGTAGTGGGACGTAATCGCCGCAGCACGCTTTGAGTGACTTAGACTTTGCAAAGAAAACGATCATTTGCGCAACGCTGGTCGAGTCAACGTTCTAAACCCGGTTTTTGGTTCCACTATTCTCTAACCTCCTATTTGCCTCATCCACCGATTTATTCAGGCTTTTTCGAATTTGTGTATAACGCAAAAAAACACGGCAAAGCTTTATTAAGTTCGTTGTTGGAACCGATTATCAGCTAGCTCCCTGGAGTCCATAGTAAGGAACTGAAAATGCTGCAATTACCCTTCTAAACAGAAATAGGATAATGAATATGAAATTAGCCGATCCCGCAAAAAGTAAACCTGAACCCAATTCTCTTGAGGAATGGTTAGATGTGCTATGCAATGAAGAAATGCCAATATTCTCTAACACAGCGATAAGTGTTCATAATATCTTAAGTGATGAAAAAAAAGGCGCTACCGACTTGGCTTCTGTTATTTTGCAGGACCCAAATCTGACAGTTAAGCTATTAAAAATCAGCAACAGCCAAAGTTACAATCCGCTTCGCCATAAGATGGTTACGGTGTCACGAGCGGTCATTGTCATTGGCTTTGAGATTATTCGTAAATTAACGCTGGCTTGCTCGTTTTTCGAATCTATTTTATCAGAGACGAACAAACAACAGGTTAACGAAGAAATAGCCCGAGCTATTCTTGCCGCAGTTCATGCGAAATCTATAGCAATCGCAGCCAAGGATTCATCGCCGGAAGAAGTTTTTATTGCTGCATTACTCAAGCATCTTGGTAGTATTTGTTTTTGGTCTTTTTGCAGTGAACAGGGGGCGCACATTCAATTAATAATTAATAGAGGAAATTACAGTAGAGAAGATGCTGAAAGACAAGTGCTTGGTTTTGAATTGGCAGAGTTGAGTGCCTGTTTAAGTGATGCATGGCAATTAGGTGGATTGATTGAAGAATCTATTAAACTAAAAGCGAACACACCGATTACAAACCCAAGGCTGGTTTTTATACAATTAGGCTACGACATTATCGAAGCGTTAAAAGAGGGGGAGGATTCAAAAAAATATGAAGATTGTATTAGTAAAGTCAGGCAACTTACTAAGCAATCCAGATTGGTTATAACTGAAAATATTAAAAATAATGCTAACGTAGCTTACGATATCGCTCGTCAATTAGGAGCTGTCGATGCGGCTATTCTCATTCAAAACAGTCTAGATAAGCTTGATGATTCTGATGAGTCATTAGTTGTTTTTGATAAAAAACAACTGCAATTTAGCATCCTACAAGATATAGCTTCAATCATCAGTGGTCGACCGGATGTTAACCTGCTGCTGGAAACGGTACTGGAGGGGATTCACCGGAGTATCGGTATGGATCGAACTATCTTTTGCGTGTTAGCTCCCGATAAACGGTCTCTTAGAGAAAAAATGTCTTTTGGGTGGTGCAAAGGACCGCTTGGATACAAGGTTATTTTTAATATCTCAGACTCACCCATGAATCTTTTTTTTCATGTTTTGTCCGGCATTGATGCTTTCTGGGCTAAGCCGTCAGTTAATACGGCATTGTATACACTAATGGATATCAATGTGGTCGGGAAAAACGAATGTTTTATGATGCCTGTTTTTTTCAAAAATACGCAGATCGGTTTGATTTATGCTGACCGTGGAATCCATAAGCAATCATTAACCGAAGAAGATTTCAATACCTTTAAATATTTTACTCAACAGGCGAATATAGGACTTACAGTTTTCCGTATGCAGCTGAAATTATAAATAAATACGGATCGCATGATTCGAAATTGGACTGCTGTCTGATGAAAAGCAGCCAAGCGTATCAGGCAGGTTGCGGAAAAATGTTACCGATAATCATACTCGACGCGAGTATGGATTGCGGCTTTAGTCCCTCTCTCCCGCTACGAGACAGGAGTCGAGTAGTCCCCAGAAGCGATAGGGCATGTGTTTTCACGAAGTTGCGGGATGTCTACATGGATGCAGGTTAGTAGAGCACCAAGGGTAGGCGCTTTACGACTGCACGGATGCAGGAGGTAGAGCAATGCAGGAGCAAGTGCCGAGAGGGCCTGGGGTGAGGGCGATCAAAAAGCGCAAATCGTGGTTTTCCAGAGTTTAAATCTAGTCATGTTTCGCGTCGTATAAATGATAGCGGCTTTTCCCAGTCTGCTTGACGACATACATGGCCTGATCGGCTTGGCGCAATAGCGTATCGCCGTCCTCGTTGGCAGAAGTATGAAAAGATACGCCAATGCTGGCCGACACCGCAACCTCATGACTGCCGATGACTATCGGCAGAGCGATAATTTCCAGAATGCGGTCGAGAATTTGGCAGCACTCCCGCTCACCGGCAAGATCATTAAACAACACAACGAATTCATCTCCGCCCAGTCGTGCCAAGGTATCGCCCGCGCGCAAGGCTTCTTGCAGGCGGCGGGATACTTCCACCAGTAATTGGTCGCCGACCTCGTGTCCGCACCGGTCGTTGACCTGCTTGAAGCCGTCAAGGTCCAAATAGCAGACGAAAAGCATCCTGCCGCTACGTTGCGCCTGCGCGATGGCCTGAACCATCCGGTCGGCCAGCAAGCGCCGGTTAGGAATGCCGGTCAGCGCATCGTAATAGGCGACTTGGCTCAGCTCGGCCTCATGCGCTTTGAGGTAGCTGATGTCGGAAAACACCCCGACATAGCGTCGCACCCGACCATTGTCGTCGCAAATGGCTGCAATCGAGAGGAGCTCCGCAAAAACCTCGCCGGATTTTCGTCGGTTCCAAATCTCGCCGCGCAAGCCCTTTTCTGCTTCAGAGCTTGCCACATCTTTGCATAATAGGTCTTGTCCTGTTGTCGCCCCGAACTCAGCATCTTGGGGTCCACTTTACAAATTTTGCACCGTGCATTTTTGTTTTTTTTGCTCTTGTTCCTACGTAGCATGTCACTGCCATTAAGTTAAGGATAGACAGTCCCTTCTCCCTCAGGGAGAGGGTTAGGATGAGGGCATCAAATAAAGCTTTTGCCTTATTTTTTAGTCTCCTCACCCCAACCCTCTCCAGCAGGAGAGGGGGCTTTTTTCTTAACTTAATGGCAGCGACGTAGCATGTGGGAACGAGAGCGGTAGCATCCATGCTTGTGTTGAATATATATGCAATGTAAAGAGCGAGGATTTATAAATCGCTCTTTGCCGTTGCAATTTTGATCAATTCATCCACTTCATTCGATGCAGCAGCAGATTTTTCAGTGAGTGCGGAATATTCAGCCACCCCAACAGCCGCTTCAACAACCAGGCCGGGCGCTTTAACTTGCTGTGAAATTCCGTTTTTAATCTGTCCCGCAAGCCGCTCGGCTTTCCTCAAGGGCGACCCCGGCAGGGCGATCAAGAAGTCTTGCTCTCCCATTCTCGCCGCAATATCGACGCCGGCCCTGATGTCGCTCTTAAAACAATCGGCCACGCCACGTAATATCGCGTCCATTTCATGATCAGGTAAATTAGTATTCCTGGCTTTAAAACCCTTTAAGCTGATAAAAAGAATGGAAAAAGGAAAGCCGTTGCGTTTGGAGTTTTCGACTTTTTCCTGTAATCGACCCAGCATCGTGTCTTTGGACATTAACTGGGTTAACGGATCTAACGGGATATGTTCTCTATCCCATGTTTCCTGAGCCTCCAGCCGCAGTACGTTGATAATGCCTAATGAGCAGGCCAGTAATAATCCAAGTATCCAGGTGAAATACCACATAGCAATCTCCTAATAAGCTGAATGATCGTTCTGATGAATGTGTTCCAGCGTGATTTTGCCGCGCATCACGCGGAACGCCCAGGTGGTATAAGCAACAACGATGGGTAAAAAAATCACCGTCACCCAGAACATGATTTTTAAGGTGGTAAGGCTGGAACTGGCGTCCCATACGGTCAACGAACTGCTCAGCGCCGAGTTCGACGGTATCAGGAACGGAAACATCGATACGCCCGCCGTTAAAATAACGGAAGTTAATACTAATGAACTGGTTATAAATGCTAGACCTGTACGGTCAATTTTCGATAGCACGATGGTTACAACTCCGGCAATAAAAGCCAGCGCGGGAATAACCCATAACACAGGACAATGCGCATAGTTATCCAGCCATAAGCCCGGTTCTTTGGAAACCATTTTTGCCAATGGGTTGGACGGCGCGTTAGGGAGGATTTCTGTGGTGATATGGTAACCGTCAATATGGGTAACCCAGAAGCCTGCCAAAGCAAAAATGACCAGCGTTATTATTGCAGAAACAGTGACCACTGTTTTACAGCGCCGATTAATGTCGCCCTCAGTCTTGAGCTGTAAATAGACCGCACCGTGCATAATCAGCATCGATAAGCTAAGCAATCCCGCCGCCAACGCAAAAGGGTTTAATAATGCCCAGAATGAACCGGTATAAAAAATACGCATATCGTTATCGAAGTGGAACGGTACGCCTTGCAATAAGTTGCCGAACGCCACTCCGAAAATCAACGCCGGAACGAATCCGCCGACAAACAACGCAATATCCCAGTTGCTGCGCCATTTTGGGCTGGGCAGTTTGCTGCGGTAATCAAAGCCTATCGGCCGCATAAATAACGCAAACAAGGTCAGCAACAACGCAAAATAAAATCCTGAAAATGCCACGGAATAAGCGATAGGCCAAGCAGCAAACAGGGCGCCGCCTGCGGTAATAAACCAAACCTGATTGCCTTCCCAGGTTGCGCCTATGGAATTGATAATCACGCGGCGCTCTGTATCGTTTTTGCCTAAAAAGGGTAATAAGACGGCTACGCCCAGGTCAAAGCCGTCGGTAATGGCGAAGCCGATCAATAAAGCGCCTAATAAGGCCCACCAGATCAAGCGCAGGGTTTCATAATCGAAAATCATAGTGATGCTCCTGTGGCAATTTCAAAATGGTAACGGCCTTTATGCAGGCTGCTGGGGCCTAACTTGATAAACTTGAGCATCAAGAACATTTCGATAATCAAAAATA
>Ga0207975_100167_pt1 | contig 50558 bp, 48 predicted proteins | sample LakWasMe91_HOW11_2_FD_183913 | JGI IMG/M metagenome (GOLD analysis project Ga0207975, IMG submission 183913) | Freshwater sediment methanotrophic microbial communities from Lake Washington under simulated oxygen tension - Sediment Metagenome... | ecosystem: Environmental > Aquatic > Freshwater >...
GTTCGGTCATGGCCCGCATCGGCGCGGAGCCGGTTCCGGTGCAGATCATCAAGAGGTTGGCGCCGGGATGGTTGGGCATGAGGTAATGGTCGCCGAAGGGACCGGTCACCTGCACGCGCGCCCCTTTTTGCAGGTCGCACAGATAGTTCGAGCCGACCCCGCACACCGCCTGCCCCTCGTGGTCCGCGAGCACACGCTTGACCGTCAACGACAGGTTGTTATACCCCTCGCGCTCGCCCCCGCGCGGGCTGGCCACCGAATACATGCGCATGTGATGCGGCTTGCCGTTGGCATCCAGGCCAGGCGGGATGATGCCGATCGACTGCCCCTCGAGCACCGGGAAAAAGCCGGTGCCGAAATCGAGCACGATATGATGAATATCGCTTTGCACCTCGGGCGCCGTCAGGCGGCGGTTTCCCGCCACCACTGCCGTCACCGGATTTTTCATCGTGTACAGGTTGACATAGGGATGCGCGGCCGACCACGGCGCGCTCTTCGACGAGGACCCGATCGAGGCGTTGACCTGCATCGCTTCGGGTTCCTCCCCGTCGGCCGATGGGTCCGGCATGGACGTGACCAGCGCATCGTCCGGCATCTCCTGCTGGGCCGGCAGCTCATCCCATCCGAATTGCTGCGCCATCGTATAGGCAGCGTCTTTCGGCACCGTGCGCCAGTGGTCGATCGATCCGGTCGGGCACGGCGAAATGCAGGCATTGCAACTGTTGCACTTGTCGACGTCGACCACATAATTGCGCCCGTCGTGGGTGATGGCGTCGACCGGGCAGATTTCCTCGCAGGTGTTGCACCGAATGCACACCTCTGGATCAATCAGATGTTGCCGGATTAATACAATATGCTCAGTGGCATTCATGGCGGTCCTTTGAGTCGTGTTGCAATGCCCCGCCCTAGTTGAAGCGGACGTAGTCGAAATCGATCGGCTGGCGGTTGATGCCGACCGGCGGTGGCGCGATCCAGTTGGCGAACTTGCCCGGTTCGATCACGCGCCCCATCAAGGAAGCGACATAGGCGCGGTCGGTCTCGCTCGGCAGCCAGTTGGCCACGTTGGCCTGCCATTGCGCTTCCGAGATGAGCTGGCCATCCGGCGTAAAACGGATATCGGCGAAGCTGCCGATGTGGCGGTTGAACACCTTGTGCGGCGCCGCCAGGCGGAAGCCGAAACCGGCCTTTTCGATCACCCGGTTCCAGCGTCCGATGCCGGCCACCGAATCGCGGATGTAATCGTCGCGCAGCACCTCGTTGAGCGAATTGAGCATCGGCACTTCGCGTTCGACCAGCTTGCCATTCGATACTTCCTGGATCAGGTAACGGCCGTCCTTCAACTGGTGATCGTCATTGCGCTTGGTTTCCTCGTAGCGCCCTTTCAGGCCGGCACTGTAGAACGTGGCCGCGTTCGAGGACTGGTCGGCGCCGAACAGGTCGATCGTCACGCTGAAATGGAAATTCAGGTAGCGCTGGATGGTCGGCAAGTCGATCACGCCCTTGGCCCGCACCTGCGCCGGGTCTTCGATCCCGAACTCTTTCATCACGGCGCAGGTGCGGCTGATCACGCGTGAAATGCCCGATTCGCCCACGAACATATGGTGCGCTTCCTCGGTCAGCATGAAGCGGCAGGTGCGCGAGAGCGGATCGAAGCCCGATTCCGACAGCGCGCACAATTGGAACTTGCCATCGCGATCGGTAAAGTAGGTAAACATGTAGAACGCCAGCCAGTCCGGCGTCTCTTCGTTGAACGCTTCCAGGATGCGCGGATTGTCCGCGTCGCCGGAGTTACGCTGCAATAATGCCTCGGCTTCCTCGCGCCCGTCGCGGCCGAAGTATTTATGCAGCAGATAGACCATCGCCCACAGGTGGCGGCCTTCTTCGACGTTGACCTGGAACAGGTTGCGCAAATCGTATTGCGAAGGCGCGGTCAGCCCCAGGTGGCGCTGCTGCTCGACCGAGGCCGGTTCCGTGTCGCCTTGCGTGACGATCATGCGGCGCAGGTTGGCGCGGTGTTCGCCAGGCACGTCCTGCCAGGCCTCGCGGCCCTTGTTCTCGCCGAAATTGACCTTGCGGCCCTCTTCTGCCTGGGCCAGGAAGATGCCCCAGCGGTAATCGGGCATCTTGACGTGGCCAAAGCTGGCCCAGCCTTCGGGCGTGACGTTAATGGCGGTACGCAAATACACGTCGTGGCTGGTCGAGCCGTCCGGCCCCATGTCGCGCCACCAGTTCAGGTAGTTCGGCTGCCAGTGCTCGAGTGCACGCTGCAGTGTCTTGTCCTCGGACAGGTTGACGTTGTTCGGAATCGTTTCACTATAGTCGATTGTGCTCACGGTTTTTCCTTTGATGAGTAAATGCTGTTGCGATCGGCAGCGTCTAGACGCGGTTCAAGTCAAATTTGGCCTGGTTGCCACTGCCATATACTTTCAGGGCTCCCAGTTCGCCGACCGCATTGGGACGGATGAAAATCCAGTTTTGCCAGGCACTGAGGCGCCCGAAAATGCGCGTGTCCATGGTTTCCTTGCCGTTGAAGCGCAAGTTCGCCTCCAGTCCGGTGAGGGCGTCGGGCGACATGCTGGCACGCTCTTCGAGCGCGAGGCGGGTTTCGTCGGCCCAGTCCAAGTCGTCCGGCGCGGCAGTGACCAAGCCCAGCGCCAGGGCTTGGCCGGCATCGAGAAATTGCGTCATCGTGTCGAGTACTGACACCATTTCCTGCTTATCTTCGTAGAAACGGCGCGCCAGGCGCGATTGCGCCGTCACCATCGGCAACACGCCGAAATTCATCTGCGAGACCGCGACGCGGGGCGCACGCTGCGGCGCGTCAGGCAGCGCAAGCATGTAGATGCGGTCGGCCGAGAGCGCGATTTCAAACAGCGAGCCGACAAAGCAGGAGCCTTCGTCGATCAGCGCAAACAGCGAGCGCGAGGACACGTCGAGGCGGGCGAAGGTGCGCCGCATCAGGCCGACCGTCTCGCGCACCAGCCAGTGCGAGCGGTTCGCCAGCAGCGTGGCGTCGACCTCGAGCACCGCTTGCGCATCGCCCTGCGTCTTGAGGATCCAGGTGCCGATCTCGGTTTCGTTGGTACGCATATGCAAGATCGCGTCATCGAGTTCGCGCGCCATCTGCAGCGGCCACCAGCGCGCACCGGCCGCCTCGATGCCGGCGATATCGGTCGGCTGCGCCGTCTCGGGCGCCTTCACGGTCACGGTCGCGTTGCGCGCACTGCGGTTGATGGCGATCCTGACGAACTGATAATCGATCGTCGTATCGGTCTGGGTACGCTCCACCGGCGTCAACTTGACGCCCTTGCCATCGGCAGGCCGGTCGCTCGTGGCCGCCAGCGCCAGCGCGCGCTCGCGCACTACCTGCTGGAACTGCTGCGGCTTTGCCACTTCATCGACCAGCTTCCAGTCCTTGGCGCGCTGGCCGCGTACGCCTTCTGTGGTGGTGCAGAAAATGTCGGCGTGATCGTGGCGCACCTTGCGCTTGTCGGTCAGGCGGGTCAGGCCGCCGGTGCCAGGCAGCACGCCGAGCAAGGGCACTTCGGGCAGGCTGACGGAGGAGTAACGGTCGTCGATCAGGACGATTTCATCGCACGCTGCCGCCAGCTCATAGCCGCCGCCGGCGCAGGCGCCGTTGACGGCGGCAATGAATTTCAAGCCCGAGTGGCGGCTCGAGTCTTCCAGCCCATTGCGCGTTTCGTTGGTGAACTTGCAGAAATTAACTTTCCATGCATGAGCCGATTTGCCAAGCATGAAGATATTCGCACCCGAGCAAAAAATCTTGTCGCGCCCGCTGGTGATGACGACCGTACGGACTTCGGGATGCTCGAAGCGGATGCGCTGCACCGCATCGTACAGCTCGATATCGACGCCAAGGTCATATGAATTAAGCTTGAGCTTGTAGCCTTCTTTCAAGCCACACTCCTCGTTGACGTTCATGGCAAGGGTCGCGATCGGGCCGTCGCAAGCCAGGGACCAGTGCTTGTATTGATCGGGGGCGGTTTGGTAATTGACTTGCGGAACGGTCGTCATGGAACTCTCCTTGAAATATGATGCATGTGCTCGTGTATTGATAAGAACTATATTGCACCAGTTGTTTCATGTCAAGCAGTAAAATGCTTCTTTTATTGTTTGCAAGCGGTTTTTTAGTTCCACCACCCGGACATGCACCTCGCACTGCCGTTAAAACTTGACCTCCTGCGACAGCACCGTGCCACGCAACTGGTCCACCAGCCCCATGAATGCCGCTTCCTGGGTGATATCGCTGGTATCGAACACCTCATCGGCACGTGAATAGAGCGCGCTCCGGCTTTCGATGAGCTTGTTCAAGTCATCCATCGCCTCATGGTTGTCGGCCCTCAGCCGGGAATCCGATTTCGACACGCCACGCTCCATATACTCTTCCGGGGAGGCCTTCAACCAGACCGTATAGCAATTGGCCAGCAACATATCGAAGGTGGCCGGATCCGACACGATGGCGCCGGGGGTGGCGATCACGGCGCGCGGAAAGCGCCGGATCGACTCTTCCAGCGCACGGCACTCGTAGCGCCGGTACGCCGCCGCCCCGTACAGGCCATGAATCTCGGGAATGGTGCAGCCGGCCGCCACTTCGACCTGCCGCTCCAGCTCAATGAACGGAACCATCCAGTTGTCGGCCAGCATCTGACCCAAAGTGGACTTGCCTGCGCCGCGCAAGCCGATAAACGCGACGCGCTGCCTGCGCGCCGCTTCGCTGGAAGGTTTCTCAAACGTATTGATCAGCGCGGCGCATGCTGCGGCCATTTCCGCCTCCGTGCGTCCGCGCAAAATTTCGCGGATCTTCGACCATTCGGGCGAGGAAATCGTCTCGTCGCCGATCAGTTCGATCAGCCGGCAATTGAGCACCTGGCTTAGCTGGCGCAAGAACTGGATCGAGGCATTTCCCGACCCCAGTTCGATGTTCTGCAGATGGCGCTCCGACACGTCGGCCCTGCGGGCCAGGACCTTGCGCGACATGCCGTGCCGCGTGCGCAGCGCGGTCAGGCGCTCGCCAAGCGCCACCAGGAATGGATCTTTATGCTGCTCAGAACCGTCACTCATCTTCTCTCCCCCCATTTCATTTCCGGTCTCTTGTTACGACGCGCCGTGAAATATATTATGCTCCTCCGTATTGACTTAAGCAAGATATTGCTTCTATACTCGAAATCATAGGCACTATAAAACATGAACGTCATCTTGGAGAGCCAAACATGGATGTGAACGAATTTGAAGGCTTGATCAGCCGCCTGACAGGGGAAATTGCCGGCGCGGCGTTAGGCGGGGCACTCGAGGCGCACCTCAACGCCGACCACGGACCGGGAAGCGCCACCTTCGAGGCCATCTTCAGCGCGTGCCAGACCGGCATCCGGGATGGCTGGCTGTGCAACCGGGAAGGCGGCGGCATCCGCTATGGCCGCGTACTGAAGGCGACCGATGCCACCCACGGCTTCAGTGTCGATGTGGTCGACATGGAAAACGTGGTCGGACCGCATCACGTCCACCCGAATGGCGAAATCGACCTGATCATGCCGCTCACCGATGGCGCGCGCTTCGACGCCTGCCCGGCGGGCTGGTGCGTTTATGAACCCGGCAGCGGCCATCGCCCTACCGTGAGTGAAGGACGCGCGCTGGTACTCTACCTGCTGCCCCAGGGCGCAATCGAATTTACCCCCGCAACGGCATAACGGCCGTTGCGCTAACTAAAGATCGGGCTACCCATGAACTATCTCCACAATTACTTGAGTAACGCCTGGCAACCTGCCTCGGGCCGTAGCACGGCCTTGCTCGATCCTGTCACCGGCGCACAGATTGCCAGCGCCGGCGGGCCGGCCGAAGGGCTCGATGCGGGGTTCGCATTCGCCCGCAGCCAGGGCGCCGGCGCGCTGCAGGCGATGACGTACGGCCAGCGCGCAAGCATGCTCGGCGCCGTGTTGAAAGTATTGCAGGCGAACCGCGAGAGCTATTATGACATCTCGCTGGCCAACTCGGGCACGACCAAGGCGGACTCTGCTGTCGACATCGAAGGCGCTTCATTTACGCTTGGCTACTATGCGAAACTGGGCGCGGCGCTCGGCGACGCCCGCACCTTGCTCGACGGAAGCGCAGCGATCCTGTCGAAAGACCAGCTGTTCCAGTCGCAGCACATCCTGTCCCCGATCCGCGGCATCGCATTGTTCATCAACGCCTTCAACTTTCCGGCCTGGGGTTTGTGGGAAAAGGCGGCGCCCGCCCTGCTCTCCGGAGTTCCTGTCGTCATCAAGCCGGCCACGGCCACCGCCTGGCTGACGCACCGCATGGTGGCCGACGTGATTGCCGCCGGCGTGCTGCCGGCTGGCGCGCTGTCGATCGTGTGCGGCAGCTCGGCCGGCCTGCTCGATGCACTGCAGCCGTTCGATGTGCTCTCGTTTACCGGCTCCGCCGATACCGCCGCCATCATCCGCACGCACCCGGCCATTGCCCGCCATTCGGTACGCGCCAACATCGAAGCGGACAGCCTCAATTCGTCCGTCCTGGGACCCGATGGCGCCCCCGGCAGTGCGCTGTTCCAACTGTACGTCGATGAACTGGTGCGCGAAATGAGCACCAAGAGCGGCCAGCGCTGCACCGCGATTCGCCGTGCAATGGTTCCGGCGGAACATGTCGATGCGGTGGCCGAAGCGGTCAGCGCCAAGCTGGCGCAACTTGTCGTCGGCAATCCGCGCAATGCCGATGTACGCATGGGTTCACTGGTAAGCCGTGAACAGTTCGACAGTGTGCAGGCCGGGATTGCGAAGCTGGCAAGCGAAGCTGTGGTCCTGCATGACGGTAGCCGGCAAGCGCTGGTCGATGTCGATCCTGCCGTGGCGGCCTGCATCGCGCCCACCCTGCTTGGCGTGCGCGACGGAGAAAAAGCGTCGCTGGTGCACGACCATGAAGTGTTCGGTCCCGTCGCCACGCTGCTGGGCTATCGCGACAGCGCGCACGCAATGGCGCTCGCCCACCGCGGCCTCGGTTCGCTGGTGGCGTCCGTATTTAGCGATGACCATGCATGGATGGCGCAAGCGGGACGCGAACTGGCCGGTTCGCACGGGCGCGTGCACCTGGTCAGCGCCGATGTCGGCAAGACCCAGACCGGCCACGGCAATGTCATGCCGGGCTCGGTTCACGGCGGCCCCGGACGCGCAGGCGGCGGCGAAGAATTAGGGGCCTTGCGTGCGCTCGGCTTCTATCATCGGCGCAGCGCGCTGCAGGCGTCGGCGGCGACGCTGCAACAGGTATCGCAGGATGCGACAAGCTGGAGTGTGTGACAAAGGTAAAATTAAATCACAATGAGCCAACGTGGATTGCCATGATTTAAGATTTGTCCACGACCTGGGCCAAGGTTCGGACAAAATAAATCCGTTCTCCTGCATACTCCTATGGCGCTTGCCAAGAAAGGCAAGGCACCCGCATCAAGCAGTTGCCAGACCAATCAGTACAATGCAAATGTGAGGAATACTATGCGCACGTCACCAAACCACATCGCAGTTAGCGTTATCCAGGAAGAACATGACCAACTTGCTGCCGTCCTGAAGGGCATGCAGCAATTGCTGCGCGCAATCAGCAAGGGGGGCAAGGCACCGGATACCAAGGTATTCAGGGCGATGCTTCTGTACATTATCGAATACCCCGAGAAAGTGCATCATCCGAAGGAAGATCAAGCGCTGTTCGCGCGCCTGCGCGAGCGGACCAAGGAAGTGGACCAGGTGCTTGCGATGCTCAAAGCCGAGCATGCGCAGGGCGAGGCGCAGGTCAATGAACTGGAACACGCACTGACAGTCTACGAATTCGAAGGCGAGTCCGCCTTCCCAAGATTTTTCGAGCTGGTGGAAAATTACGCCAAGTTCTACTTCGATCACATGCGGACCGAAGAAGACGTGATCCTGCCGGCCGCCGCCAAGTACCTGACGGCCGAGGACTGGACCATGATCGATGCCCAGTTCGCAGCCAACCAGGAAGCGCGCAACACCGTCGACGCGAAGAAAAAGCTCGACAAGCTGTTCACCCTGATCGCGAACATCACGCCCGCACCGGTCGGGCTAGGGCCGGCCATGTAGCTGCCCCCGGGCCGGAAGGCCGCCCTGGCGGTGGCCTTCGGAACCAGGTAGCGTTCCAAGCGTTTTTTCTCGAACACCTCAACTTCATCGCAGCGGGGCGCTTGGGCCGCGCTGCATGCGCGCGTCTGATTCAGATCAATCGGCACCCCGGTAGCGGGTGCATCTTTATCTGCCAGCCTTCGGATTCCTGAATACCTTGTCGGCTCAACCGATTCAATACGTTTTCATTGGAGATCACCATGAAGCAGATATCAATCGAGATGCCGCTCGTCGCGACATGCTCCGCTACCGAGTGTGCCTACAACACCAGCAATTCCTGCCATGCACGCGCGATCACCGTTGGCGATGGCGTCCATCCCGGCTGCGACACGTTTTTCGGTAGCCCCGGGGCATCCCATGCCAAGGCCATACAACGCAGCGCCGGGGTTGGCGCATGCAAGGTATCGGAGTGCCGGCACAATGAGGACTACGAGTGTGTGGCGGAGCAAATCGCAGTGGGACAGTCGGCCAGCATGATTTCTTGCCTGACCTATAATCATCGCTAATTTCCGTACGGCCGTTCAAATAGCCGATCCGGATGCGCGCTGACCTTCCGCACGTTCAGCTGCTCAGCGGCGACTCGACCTGGCGGTAAAAGTAGTGGGCCGCCATCAGGTTGGCGGCCCAGCAAGCGACAAAGCCGGCGGCCGCGACGCTGCTGTCGCCATGTCCGAAGCGGGCGTACACGGCATTGCCGAGCAAGACGATCGGGAAATTGACCAGAAACAGCGAGTACGAACGTTTGCCCAAGGCGGCCATGCTGTCGGCCAGCGGTGCGAAGCGGCGCCCGATCGGGATGACCTTTCCGTGCATTACACCGAGCAGCAAGGCGGTGCACAGTGCCAGCACCAGCCGTTCGCGGTAATCGAACGCAAGCGCCAGAAGCACCACCAGCGCCATCAGGCCCAGTTTTAACATTGGCCGTGTACCGGCGGCGGACCAGGCGGCCACCGCACCCAGGCCATAGGCGCCAAAGAAATACCAGGCCCACTCATCCCAGCTTTCGTCACGGTTGAAGTGAAACAGCGAGGCCACCAGCAGCGCCACCACCAGCCAGCGGCCGACGCGCACGTCGCCGCTCTTGCGCCCGAGCCAGAGCAACAGCGTCATCACCACAAACAGCTGGAAATCGAGCGCGATGTACCAGACACCGGCCGACAGCGAATCGTAGCCGAGCAGGCCCTGCAGCAGAAAGACATGCGCCAGCGCCTGCGGTAATTCAGGCGCGGCGGGAATCGCCTCGTCGTTCATCCAGTGGCGCGCCAGCCATGCCGCCAGCACGGCCAGCATGATGGCGACCAGGTAAGGCAGCACCAGGCGCCGGTAGCGCCGCACAATTACGCCAAGCGGCAAGGCGTCGCCCTGTGGACGCAGCCCCTGGACTGCGAGATAGCCGCCGATGACGAGAAACACCTGGACCGCCATGCGGGCGTATTCATACAGCCAGCCCATGAGTTCCGGCAGGCGCGCTTCCATCACATCGGAAATCGGACCGTACGCGGCAAGGTGGTGCAGCACGATGCCGTTGGCGGCGAGCACCTTGAGGAAGTCGATATGCGGCAGCCGGACCTGCCTCGTTTCAAGACGCGTCATGTCATTGCAAAGGCAGGACCAGGTCGGCCGTGCCGGGACGCACCCAGCGCGGAAATTCGCGCGTCGTGTCGACGCAGCCGCTGTCGCCGTACACCCCGCGCGCGCCGCGGTAACGCCACATCAAGGCCACGATGCGCGCCACCTCCGTCGGGTCCGACCGGGTTGCCTGCACCAGCGTGCGCACCTTGGCTTCGTCGATGCGCAGCTCGCCTTCGTGGTCCAGGAAGGTGGCGTTGCGCCAGTGGTAGAGCTCGATACATTTGTCCGTCTTCGTGTAGGGCCGGTCGCGTTCCCAGAAATTGGCAAACAGGCCATTGCCCAGGTAAAGCAGCCATGAACCCTCGAAGCCGGAAGCCTCGGCCGAGACTTCGTCAGGATTGCGGAACCATACCCGGTCGCCCGGCACGTAGTAGTCCGGCGGCAGCGGTTGCTCCATCGATCCCTGCTCGCGCAGGAAGACGTCGTGAAATTCACCGGACATGATGGCGCGCTCGTTCCACAACGCCTGCAGGCGCGCGAACATGGCCCGATTGGACAGGGCCAGTTCCTCGGCAAGGGCCAGCAGGATCACATACTCCGATGCGCGATAGCAGGAGAACGAGTAAAGCGTCCCGGACACCTCGGGCTGGGTCGCCTTCTTCAATGCTGTGATGAGGGAAACGTCCGGCAGCAGGACGAAGCCCTTGCCGCGCACATAGGTCCAGCAATCTTGCGGGCGCTCCGCGTCGCTGGTCTCGAACGCCAGCGTGGTCTTGCGCCCCGCCTGCACGATGTGGCAGCGCATGCGCACGGCCGACAGCAGCTCGTCGATGCTCGGAAAGTCCACAGGCTGCGGACAGGCCAGCAGGGCCAGCACGATTTCGCGCTTGAGGTCGTCTAAGCTTCCAAGCGTATCGAGCTGCAGGCGCGCGCACAATCCCAGCGTATCGGCGCCCGGCATCCAGGCCGACTTCTCGGCTTCACGCAGCGCGAGGCGGATGAAGGCGCCGCGCGCATCCGCGCCCGCATTCGCTTCGACAACGCCGGCCAGCTCGGAGGCGTCCAGCAGCGCCAGTACAGCATCGCGCGTGGCTTGGCCCTCGCCTCGCACGCCGCGAAGCAGCAGGCCATGCGGCGGCGATGCTGGCGTGGTGTGGATGAAACTCATGTGCGTGCTTCTAAGAATTGAACAATGCCCGCAAGAATATCACAGGAGAGTTTCACTAGAGTCAGCACCGGTGGCAAAACGGGACTCGCCCGTGTCGGGAATCCTTACACTCGAACTACAACCTGCCTATGTGCAACCAAATCCAGGTCAAGTTGAATCGGCAACACATTGATAACCAATATTATTATTGCATCCCTATTTGGGGTGGTCTGATTTGTGCATGACGTACTGGCCTGGTCGCAAAAATTTAAAAGCCGGTCCGTTTCGCATGAAACGGCTGAATGCAGCCACCGTACCGATGGAGAAAGCATGTACAACAATTTGAAGTCTCGCCACCTTGTTCTGTTCTGCGCTGCGCTGTTCGCACTGGCTGGCCCGGCGCCAGCCGCCACCACCAGCGCCACCTCCACCGTCGTGTACGAAGATGAGCCGGGCCGCGGTAGTTTCGAGGTACGCTACGGTCCTGCCGGTTCCCTCAGTTCCGTCAGCTATGTCAGTACCAGCGGCCTGTCCGCATCGGGTTACGGAGAAGCGTCGTTCGGAGGCTTGCATGCAAGTGCATCGTCCGCCTCCTATGGCGAACTTGCCCAGGCGCGCGGCCAGGGCACGGCCAGCTGGATTGACCGGCTCACGTTTTCCAGCCCGACCCTGACCGGGCCGGCATTCGCCCGCGCCTCGTTTTCCTTGTCGGGCTCGTTATCGTCCATGTCGATTGTGACCGGCGTGGGCGCGCTTGCCAATTCGACCGTTTCGGCAATGGTCAGCGTCGATGGAATGCAGGTCTATTCAAGCACAGGGCAACTGACGACACGTAATGGTGAAGTTGAAATCAATCAAATCAACCAGGGCCAGTCGCTCAACGGGGTATTACACATTGACCCTGCCGCCAACCTGACCGGCGTATTCTGGTTCGATATTCCATTCGTGTTCGGCACCCCATTGCAGTTGTTCGCCGACCTGACCGCTTTCACGCAAGCGATCAGCACCGGCAGCGGCGACGAAGCTCTTGCCCATAGCAATTTTGGTTCATCCGGTTACTGGGGTGGCATCAGCGAGGTGCATACGGCAGACGGCACCGTATTGAGCGGCTATAGCCTGGAGTCGGACTCGGGCGTCAATTGGAATAATCCCTACTCAGCCATACCCCAGGTTCCCGAGCCGGGTTCCCTCGCGCTGTTAAGCGTTGGCCTGGCTGGCTTGGCGGCACGCCGGCGACGCTTGCGCGCAAAATTTGGCACTGCACAGGACACGACTGCTCAGGCAGGCATCCGCTAGCACAGTGGGTTTGATCTTCGTCCAACGATGGCAGCAGACTGAACCCTACACTGGATTTCAAGAGCCGGTTCATCGACCTCGCCTTGCCATCGGACGAGCGCTGCTGCCATGCCAGGCAGCGGTTTCGTGTCGCGCACGATGAGGACCATGCGAACCGGCATATCAATCCAGTCGTCATGAGGCGCACCGCCAGTGCACGACCGGTAGCCGCAGGTTCGACTGCTCGCGTAGCGAGCGAGAAAACGGAGATTTCCATGAAACCGACAAAATTAACGGCAGCGCTGTTGATGGGCGCGCTTGGCCTGGCGACGTGGTTCGCGGGCGTCAGGGCGCAGGACGCGTCCATCGAGGCGCAGCCCGGGCCTGACTACGCGGACCGTTCGCAGCGAATGATCGAGGAAGGCCGCCAGATTTTCCGCTTCGATACCTTTGGCGACGAGGCGTTCTGGGGCGACATGTTGCAGCTTCACAAGGCGATCGCGGGCGCGAGCAATGGCGGCGTCGGACCCGGCCTCAGCCCGAAGGCGGCCTTGGCAGCGGGCCTGAAGGTCGACGTGGATGCCTTGCCGAAGGCGCTGCAGCACCAACTGAGGGCCGGCAAGGTGGACCTGAACGATCCGGCGGTCACCGTCGCCCTGATCAAGTTGAATGCGGTGGTCGGCATCAAGGGCTTTTTCGACACGAGCGGCGCGCTGAAGTCGATGGGCGTCCAGTGCGCGATCTGCCACTCGACGGTCGACAATTCCCTAGCATTCGGCATCGGTCATCGGCTCGACGGCTGGGCTGCGCGCGATTTGAATATCGGCCTGATCGTTTCGCTTGCGCCGAATCTGAAGCCATATACCGATCTGCTTGGGGTCGATGAGGCGACACTGAAAAAAGTTCTCAACAGCTGGGGGCCGGGACGCTTCGATGCGATCCTCGACAAGGACGGCAAGGCGTTCCGTCCGGACGGGGGCTCGGCTGCGACCCTGATTCCACCCGCATTTGGCCTGGCCGGCGTGAACCTGCATACCTGGACCGGCTTCGGATCGGTTCCGTATTGGAACGCCTACGTTGCGGTAACGGAGATGCACGGCAAGGGCACCTTCTTCGATGCGCGCTTGAACGACCCGGTACAGTATCCGCTCGCGGTGAAAAATGGAACCTTCGACGTGCGCGATACGCCCGACCTGGTTACGGCAAAATTGCCGGCGTTGCACGCGTACCAGCTTTCGTTGCGCGCGCCCAAGCCGCCAAGGGGAAGTTTCGACGAAGTGGCCGCGGCGCGCGGAAGAACGCTATTTAGTGGCAAGGCCCAGTGCGCTTCATGCCACGTTCCCCCGCTCTTTACGGAGCCAGGCAATAACCTGCATTCGCCGGGCGAGATCGGGATCGACGCATTCCAGGCAGACCGGTCGCCGACCCACATGTATCGTACTGCGCCGCTGGCCGGCCTGTGGACGCATCAGAAGCCCGGGTTCTACCATGACGGACGCTTTACCAGCCTGGGTGCGGTTGTCGAACACTACAACACTGTCAAGACGCTGGGATTGAGCGAGCAGGAGAAAGCCGACCTGGTCGAATATTTGAAATCCTTGTGATCCAGCCAGATGGGGACGAACCACGCAATGGTGGCCGTCAGCGTACGCGCATGAGTCGGGCGCGCCGAAGAAACCCATCGGCCAGCACCTTCAGCGTCATCAACAGCCGGCCCGCATATGCGTGCTGGTTGTTTCCGTCCGAGCCGCGCCCTCGCCGCATCACTGTAGTGCTTCCGAGGCCTGTTATGCGCTAACTTGGTGAGGACGAACGGGGAAAGTCCGCATTCTTGGGTGGCACGAAACCTGCACTTACGTATTCGATCCAGCCACCCGATCCCCGTTTTGCATAAAAGACTGAAGGACTTCACCATGTCAGACCAGCTTATTGCTCCCACAGTCAAGGGCGGCGGCGTCGATGCCGACGTCAAGCTGTCCGGCGACGTCTTCGGCGCCCTGATCAACCTGTCCGGCCGACGCCGCTTTACATCCCAGCGCGTGGTGCTGTACGCGGTACTCGCGTCGATGGGGCAGGAGGGCGCGGCCACCACGGCGCGCGAGACGCTGGCGCTGTTTCGCGATGCACACATCGTCCTCACCGAGGGCAAGGGCGGCCTACCCGGCATTTTCTGCGCCCAGTTGCGCGATGCTTACTTCGGCATCATGCAAGGGGACCGGGCGATCCGTGAGTTCATCCGGCTTGCCGATACCACGCTTGACGGCATTGAAAGGAACGCGCGGGGCGCACCCGCCCTCCTTGACGAGCTGGTGCGCAGCGCCACCCCACTGCTAAGCGTTCTCAACGGGCTCACCTTGGTCTATGAAGAGCAATCGAAACGCCACGCCCAGACGCAGAAACGGCAGCTGCAAAGCATGATGGGCGACATCAAGACGATTGCCCGGCAAGCGCGAATGGTGGCGTTTAACGCGCAAATCGTGGCTGCGCGTGCCGGAACCGCCGGCAGGGAATTTGCGGTGGTGGCCAGCACGATGACGAGCATCACCTCGGAAATCGACGACCTCGTGCACGAGGCCGTACGCAGTTCCCTCGCAAATTAAACTATGTCGTGGATAGGCCCTGGCCAGAAGTCGACGATGTCGGCGAAAGGAATCCGTACGCAGGTCATTGATAGCAGGTCCATGATTCGAGCATTCAATCGAAACATCGGAAAGTCCCAGTCCAAGCTTGAAGACACGCCCTTTGATATTTGGGACTCTTCCATAAAAGAGCACATGGATGGCGACTGGCAAGCAAAGGTGAAGGCCAAACTTCGGAACGTGGATATTATCTGCGTCCGGTGCGGCGAGAAAACTCATACCGCTAAGCGCGTAGCCATCGAACTTCAAATTGCGAAGGACTTGGGCAAACCGTATTTCCTGTTGAAAGGATACAAAGAACGCACTTGCACCAAGCCGACATCGGCAACTACCGCTGACAAGCTGTACGACTGGACTTGGGAAAACTTGAAAAATCTCATCCACGGGGGCCGTTGATGGCAGTTGACCACTCGATGCTGTGGAACGAGGTCAAAGAAGGCGAGGTCTATCCACACAACGAAAAGTGGTACTCCCACCTTCTTGACCAGTACAAGCTTTATGGAAATGGCCGACCGGATCAGCCAGCGCCGTACGACGGCCAATTCCTACTTCCTTAGCGTCAATTCCGCCATTTTGGCTTTCGTCGGTTACCTGACGGAGAAAGATTCCACTGAATTCTTGTGGCTGCTGGCGGTTGCAGGCGGAACCCCGACGCTTCTTTGGCACTCGATCATAGTGTCTTACAGGAACCTGAACACCGCCAAGTGGGGTGTCGTCCATGAGATTGAAAAGCGCCTTCCGATCAGTCCGTATGATGCCGAATGGCAAGCCGTACAGCGGGGTAGGAACTCGAAGCTGTACCGTCCAATCTCGCACATCGAAGCTGGTGTACCGTGGGTCTTCCTTGCCCTGCACGTTATTGTGTTTGCGAAGACCTTTCCTTGGGCAAGCGTTAAGAATTGGTTTTACTACTAACGGCACCCTCGAAACTGCTTACTTATCGCTTACTTGGAAATAAATATGAGCAAGTAAGCAGCTTCAACGACGGAAGCTAAAATCGAAGTAAGCGATATGGCTGTGGGACTTGTTTTGGCCTGCCCAACAGGAATCGAACCTGTGACCCTCAGCTTAGAAGGCTGATGCTCTATCCAACTGAGCTATGGGCAGTCAGTGAAAATGACGTGCGCACGAATGTGCTGCACAAATGCAAAGCGGGCTGTCAGAGACAACCCGCTTTTGATATTTCTGGTCGGAGTACAAGGATTCGAACCTTGGACCCCCTGGTCCCAAACCAGGTGCGCTACCGGGCTGCGCCACACTCCGAAGACAAGATAATACCGCGTTGGGCACTTTTCGTCAATGAACGGAGGTCAATTAAAGCGGGATGGCCTGGTGCACAAGGGTAAAGAAACCCGCATTGCAGTGCCCTCCCCTGCTCCTATGCCGTCACTTTGTCGGCGATCCGGCGCGCCATCGTGTCGGCCAGCTTCGACGTCTTCGCTTCGACCATCACGCGGATCAATGGCTCGGTGCCCGAAGGGCGGATCAGCACCCGGCCGGCGTCGCCCAGCTCGCGCTCGACCGCTTCCTTTTCCGCCACCATGGCCGGGTTCCTGGTCCAGTCGAAACCGGCCGCCACCCCGACGTTGATCAGCGTTTGCGGATACAGGCTCAGTTCGCCGCAGCACTGCTCGAGCGATTTGCCGCCGCGTTTTAGCGCCGACAAAACTTGTAGCGCGGAGACAATGCCGTCGCCGGTGGTGTGCTTGTCCAGGCACAGCAGGTGGCCGGAGCCCTCGCCGCCGAACAGCCAGCCGCGCTCCTGCATCACTTCGAGCACGTAGCGGTCGCCCACCTTGGCGCGCGCAAAGCCGATGCCCAGTTCCTTGAACGCGACTTCGAGCGCCATGTTGGTCATCAGGGTGCCGACCGCGCCGGCCACCGGCCCGGTCGCCATCCGGTCGCGCACCATCACGTACAGCAACTCGTCGCCGTTGTAGAGGCGGCCCTTGGCGTCGCACATGATGAGGCGGTCGGCGTCGCCGTCGAGCGCAATGCCGAGGTCGGCCTTGTGCTCGACGACGGCGGCCGACATGGCCTTCGGCGCGGTCGCGCCAAAGCCGGCGTTGATGTTGAAGCCGTCCGGCTTGGCGCCGATGGCCACCACTTCGGCGCCCAGCTCGTGGAATACGTGCGGGGCGATGTGGTAGGCGGCGCCGTGCGCGCAGTCGACCACGATCTTCAGGCCGCGCAGGTCGAGCTCGTTCGGGAAGGTGCTCTTGCAAAATTCGATGTAACGCCCCTGGGCGTCGTCCAGGCGCTTGGCGCGGCCCAGCTTCTCGGGTGGTACGCAGTGCATCGGCAGGTCGATGGCCGCTTCGATTTCCATTTCAACCTGGTCGGGCAGCTTGGCGCCGTGCTCGGAGAAGAACTTGATGCCGTTGTCCTGGAACGGGTTGTGCGAGGCGGAAATGACGACCCCGGCCGACAGGCGCAGCGCGCGCGTGAGGTAGGCGATGGCCGGCGTCGGCATCGGGCCGGCCAGCATCACGTCCACGCCGGCCGCGGCAAAGCCGGCTTCAAGCGCCGCTTCCAGCATGTAGCCGGAGATGCGGGTGTCCTTGCCGATCAGAACAGTCGGACGGCCGGACGAGGCGTTGGTCTTGGCCAGCACTTTGCCGGCAGCGTAGCCCAAACGCATCACGAAGTCGGGGGTGATCGGGTTAATACCGACCAGTCCGCGAATACCATCGGTTCCAAAATATCTGCGTGCCATATTGTTCTCTTTGTATGTCGGAGGTGGTTAATGTGAGGCTTGCCAGACCTTGACCGCATCGACGGTCTCGGCTACATCATGCACCCGTACAATTTTAGCGCCATGCGCTATCGCAGCCAATGCGCCTGCCAGGCTTCCCGCCAGGCGTTGTTCTACCGGTTTTCCGGTGATGGCGCCGATCATCGCCTTGCGCGACACGCCGGCCAGCAGCGGCAGGCCAATCTCCTGTTGTATCTTTCCAATGTTTCGCATGAGGGCCAGATTGTGCTCGAGCGTCTTGCCGAAACCGAAGCCGGGATCGATGCAGATGCGCTCGGGGTTGATGCCCACTGCCAACATGGCGTCCACGCGCTCACGCAGGAAATCGGCCACTTCGCGCACCACGTCGCGGTAGGCGGGCTGTTGCTGCATGGTCTCGGGAATGCTTTGCATGTGCATCACGCACAGGCCGCAGTCGCTGTCGGCCACCGCCTCGAGCGCACCTGGCGCGCGAAAGGCATTGATGTCGTTAATCATGTCGGCGCCGGCGAGGATCGCTTCGCGCATGACTTCGGGTTTGTAGGTATCGACCGAGAGCGGCTTGCCCAGGTCGCGCAGCGCGTACAGCACCGGCATCACGCGCCGCAGTTCTTCGTCGAGCGGCAGGCTGGGCGTGCCGGGGCGGGTCGATTCGCCGCCCACATCGATCATGTCCACGCCGGCGGCAATCATTTGCTCGGCCCCGCTCAGGGCCAGTTCGAGCGAGTGGAAACGCCCGCTGTCGGAAAACGAGTCAGGCGTGACGTTGAGCACGCCCATGACCAGCGGTTTGAGGTCGAGCGAAAAGCCGTAGCGGCCGCATTGGAGATATTGTCGCATGGGATTGGAGCAAGAAAAGGTGGGGGCGTCGCGCAATGAAAAAGGGCGGGGACTGCTCCCCACCCTTTTTCAATTCACTGCCTGTGATGCCATCGGTAGCGCGGTTCTCAGGCTGGTGCGGTCGCGTTCGGCGAGACGCCGCCCGAACCGCTGTCGCCTGGAGGCGTGCGCTTGGTCAGCAGGCCCGATTTCGGCAGGCGTGGCTCCTGGCCGGCCATGATGTCGTTGATCTGCTCGGCGTCGATGGTTTCCCAGTCGAGCAGTGCCCTCGTCATCATTTCGACCTTGTCGCGGTTCTCTTCGAGCAGGCGGCGCGAAAGCGCGTACTGCGTGTCGAGGATGTTGCGGATCTCGGCGTCGACCTTTTGCTGGGTCGCTTCCGAAATGGTCTTGGTGGCGCCGCCGAAGAAGCCTTCGTTCTCGCTGTCTTCGTAGACCATCACGCCCATGCTGTCGGACATGCCGAAGCGCGTCACCATCGAGCGTGCCAGCTTGGTGGCCCGCGCAAAGTCGTTCGATGCGCCGGTCGACATCTGGCCGACAAAAATTTCTTCAGCGATACGCCCACCGAACAGGATGGAAATTTCTTCCAGCATCTTGTCCTTGTAGCCGGACAGGTTGTCGTGTTCGGGCAGTTGCCAGGTCAGGCCCAGGGCCCAGCCGCGCGGCATGATCGTGACCTTGTGCACCGGGTCGGCCTTGGGCAGCAGCTTGGCAACGACCGCATGGCCGGACTCGTGGTAGGCCGTGTTGCGGCGCTCTTCCTCGCGCATGACCATCGACTTGCGCTCCGGACCCATGAAGATCTTGTCCTTGGCGTCCTCGAAGTCCTGCATTTCGACCAGGCGCTTGCTGCGGCGCGCCGCGAACAGCGCTGCCTCGTTGACCAGGTTGGCCAGGTCGGCGCCCGAGAAGCCAGGCGTGCCGCGCGCGATGATGTCCGCTTTCACGTCGGTACCGATAGGCACCTTGCGCATATGCACGTTCAGGATCTGCTCGCGGCCACGGATGTCCGGCAAGCCCACCATTACCTGGCGGTCGAAGCGGCCCGGACGCAGCAGCGCCTTGTCGAGCACGTCGGCACGGTTGGTGGCGGCCACGACGATGACGCCGCTGCTCGCTTCAAAACCGTCCATCTCGACCAGCAACTGGTTCAGGGTCTGCTCGCGCTCGTCGTTACCGCCGCCCATGCCGGCGCCGCGGTGACGGCCGACCGCGTCGATCTCGTCGATGAAGATGATGCAAGGCGAATGTTTCTTTGCGTTCTCGAACATGTCGCGCACGCGCGATGCGCCCACGCCGACGAACATTTCAACGAAGTCCGAACCGGAGATCGAGAAGAACGGCACTTTCGCTTCGCCGGCAATGGCGCGCGCCAGCAGCGTTTTACCGGTGCCCGGAGGACCGACCATCAGCACGCCGCGCGGAATGCGCCCGCCCAGCTTCTGGAACTTGGTCGGGTCTTTCAGGAAGTCGACGATTTCGTTGACTTCTTCCTTCGCTTCGTCGCAGCCTGCGACGTCGGCGAAGGTGACGGTGTTGTTGGTTTCGTCCATCATGCGCGCCTTCGATTTGCCGAAGGAGAATGCGCCGCCCTTGCCGCCGCCTTGCATCTGGCGCATGAAAAATACCCATACGCCGATCAGCAACAGCATCGGGAACCAGGAAATGAAGACCTGCTGGAGGAACGATGGCTCTTCAGGCGGGCGAATGTCGAAGCGCACGCCGTTGTCGCGCAGATCGCCGATCAGGCCGCGATCGAGTCCGGTGGCGGTGGCCCTTACCTTGGTGTCGTCGTTGCGGGTGGCGGTAATGTTCGCGCCCTCGATCACCACGTCCTTGATGCGCCGCGCCTTGACCTCGTCGAGCAACTCGGAATAAGCGATGGCTTTGCTGCCAGCGGCGACGCTGTGGGTGTCGAACTGCTTGAACAGCATGAACAACAGCAGGGCGACCACAACCCAGATGGCGGACTTGGAAAACATATTATTCACGAAAACTCCTTCGATGCAGGCGCATCTTTTACCGATTTTAGTACCCCGATTTTACTCGCATTAAGCAGGCAGTGCCACGCACCCCGGACGCCATGCGGAAAAAACCGGTGAAACGGCCCTTCAAGACAAGCTTTCAAGGTACCGGGAACAGCTGCCCGGAACGACAAAAGCGCTGAAAAATTACCAAAACCATTAGTCTGGCGGCTTTCCTTGCCTCATGTGCGGCTAAAACGCTCAAATATCAAGGGCTGAATCGTCTTCCAGCGCCTGATTATTTTGGGCCGGGTTCTTCACGCCGCGCCCCAGCAGGAAGATTTCGGACGACTTGTCGCGGCTGGCCTTCGGCTTGACCTGCTTAACCACCTTGAACTCGCTGCGAAATTTCTCCACAATCTGGCTGAAACCCATATCCTTGAAACACTTTACCAGCAGCGCGCCGCCCGGCTTCAGGTGGAATTGGGAAAACTCAATTGCCAAATCGATAAGATGCTCCATGCGCGCCGCGTCCGCGGTCGGAATGCCGGACAGGTTGGGCGCCATGTCCGACAGCACCAGGTCGGCCTTGCGGCCGGCCAGGATGGCGTCGAGCTGGCGCAGGATGCGCGCTTCGCGAAAGTCGCCCAGGATGAAGTGCATGTCCGAGATCGGCTCCATCGGCAGCATGTCGAGGCCGATCATGGTGCCGTTGATGCCGCCGCCCTCCTTGCCGGCCAGCTTGCGCCGCACGTACTGGCCCCAGCTGCCCGGGGTGCAGCCGAGGTCGACGATGACCTGGCCCGGCTTGATCAGCTTCTCGCTCTCGTCGATTTCCTTGAGCTTGTAGGCGGCGCGGGCACGGTAGCCCTCTTTTTGGGCCAACTTCACATAGGGGTCGTTAATGTGGTCGTGCAACCAGTTTTTGTTTAATTTGTTCTTTGCCATTCGCGTAGAATACTGCTTTTAAAGGATTTATCGAAAATATCATGCAAAAACTTACACCCGTCGAGCGCAGCGCACTGCGCGCTGAAGCCCATGCGCTCAAGCCGGTGGTCATCATTGGCGAAGCGGGCCTGACCCCATCGGTGATGAAGGAAATCTCCGCCAGCCTCGATTCGCACGGCCTGATCAAGGTGCGGGTATTCGGCGACGAGCGCGAGGCGCGCGTGGCCATGTACGACACCATGTGCGAGGAACTCGACGCCGCGCCGGTCCAGCACATCGGCAAGCTGCTGGTCCTGTACCGCCCGAAAAAGGAAGTGCTCAAGGAGCGCAGCGGCAAGACCGGCAAGGGCATGCGCGAAGTGACCATCGTCAAGGCCAGTGCCAGCGGCACCAAGCGCCCGAGTGTGACCAAGGTCATGATCAAGGGTAACGAGCGCGTCACCGAAGGCGGCACCATCAAGCGCGCCAAGGCGCGCCAGACCAGTCCCAAGAAAAGCGCGCTGGGCAAGTAAGAATCGGGGTCTGTCCCCGATTTCCCACTATTGAAAAATCGGGGTCTGTCCCCGATTTCCCGATGTTGGGAAATCGGGGACAGACCCCGATTTTTGCGCGATTTTTGCGGGTTACGCGGTCCTTGCGCTGTTCTTGATGACCAGGTAGCCGGCCAGCAGGCTTTGGACCAGGTAAATCATGCTCGATACGCCGTGCAGCATGCCGAACCGGGACTGTGCCTCTGGCCCCATCACGCCACCCGGCCCGGCTTGCGCGCGCAGGCCGGCCATCACCGGCTGCAGGGCGAAATGCGATATCAGGGTGGCGGCGAGCATGAGCAGCACCACCAGCACCAGGCTGCGGCGCCGCTTCGCGTCGAGCTCTTTCGCAAGCCACAGCAACACCAGCATCGCCAGCGCGCAGCCGATCGAGAGCATCGCTTCGCTGTGGAACATGCTGGCCGCAACCGTGCCCGCCATGCTGCGCTCGAAGCTGGCAAACGCGGTCGGCGCCACCAGGTAGCCGACCGTCCACAGGCTGCCGGCCCACAAGGCGGCCACCAGCACGCGCAGGCGCTCGAGCAGCATCAGATGTAGCGTACGTTGATGATTTCGTATTCGCGCGGGCCGGATGGGGCCTGCACTTCGACCACGTCGCCGGCGTACTTGCCAATCAGTGCGCGTGCGATCGGGGACGTCACCGATACCTTGTTCTGTTTCAGGTCCGCTTCGTCGAGCCCGACGATCTGGTAGGTCACTTTCTGGCCGTTGTCGAGGTCTTCCAGGTCGACCGTTGCGGCAAACACGACGCGCCCGTCGGCGTCCAGCGTGGCCGGATCGATGATCTGGGCCGAACCTAGCTTGCCTTCCAGTTCCGCGATGCGGCCTTCGACAAACGCCTGGCGCTCCTTGGCTGCGTCGTATTCGGCATTTTCCGACAGGTCGCCGTGCGAGCGTGCTTCGGCGATCGCGTCGATCACGATGCGGCGTTCCTTGGTCTTGAGCTGGTGCAGCTCTTGCTTGAGAAGCTCGGCGCCGTACTTGGTGAGTGGAACTGTTGAATTCATGTTTATCTGCTTCGGCTGTATGTTGTTTGGACGTACCAAGTGAAAACCACAGAGGCGCACGGCAAGACGCCGTGCGGGCTCTGTGGTTAAGGGTACTGCTTGCTGCTTAGTTTAAGGTTTTATGCAGGCCTTGTAAATCGTAGACGCGCAACTCGTCGAGGTGACGCATTCCCTCGACCGCCGCTTCCGCACCCGCAATTGTAGTGTATGTCGTCACGCGCGCGGCCAAAGCCGAAATACGGATCGCGCGCGAGTCGACAATGGCGCTGCGCTTTTCCTCGACCGTGTTCACCACCAGTTCGATCTCGTGGTTCTTGATCATGTCGACCACGTGCGGACGCCCTTCGATCACCTTGTTGACTGGGGTGACGGGAATGCCGGCCGCCGCGATCACGGCCGCCGTGCCCTTGGTGGCAACGAGCTGGAAGCCGAGTTCGACCAGGTCGCGCGCAACCTGCACAGTGCGCGGCTTGTCGGACGCCTTCACCGACAGGAACACCTTGCCCGCGGTCGGCAGCTTGATGCCGGCGCCCAGCTGCGACTTGACGAACGCTTCGCCGAAGGTCATGCCAACGCCCATGACTTCACCGGTCGACTTCATCTCGGGCCCGAGGATGGTGTCGACGCCCGGGAACTTCACGAACGGGAACACGGCTTCCTTGACGCTGAAGTACGGCGGCACGACTTCCTTGGTGACACCTTGCGAGGCGAGGGTCTGGCCGACCATGCAGCGCGCCGCGATCTTGGCCAGCTGCAGTCCGGTCGCCTTCGACACGAACGGCACCGTGCGCGAGGCGCGCGGATTGACTTCGAGCACGAACACGGTGTCTTGCATGCGCCCGTCCACTTCCTGCTTCTGGATCGCGAACTGCACGTTCATCAGGCCCACCACGTTCAGGCCCTTGGCCATCAGGGAGGTCTGGCGTTTCAGTTCGGCGATGGTGTCGGCGGCCAGCGAGTACGGCGGCAGCGAGCAGGCCGAGTCGCCCGAGTGCACGCCGGCCTGCTCGATGTGTTCCATGACGCCGCCGATGAAGGTCGTCTCACCGTCCGAGATGCAGTCGACGTCGACTTCGATCGCGTCGTTCAGGAAGCGGTCCAGCAGCACCGGAGAATCGTGCGACACCTTGACCGCTTCGCGCATGTAGCGCTCGAGGTCGCGCTGCTCGTGCACGATTTCCATGGCACGGCCACCGAGCACGTAGGACGGACGCACCACCAGCGGGTAACCGATTTCCTGGGCCAGTTCGAGCGCCTCGGCTTCGGTGCGCGCGGTGCGGTTGGGCGGCTGGCGCAGGCCCAGCGTCTGCAGCAGTTTCTGGAACCGTTCGCGGTCTTCGGCCGCGTCGATCATGTCGGGCGAGGTGCCGATGATCGGCACGCCGTTCGCTTCGAGGTCGAGCGCGAGCTTGAGCGGGGTCTGGCCGCCGTACTGGACGATCACGCCGACCGGCTTTTCGAGCGCGACGATCTCGAGCACGTCTTCGAGCGTGAGCGATTCGAAGTACAGGCGGTCGGAGGTGTCGTAGTCGGTCGAGACGGTCTCGGGGTTGCAGTTGACCATGATGGTCTCGTAACCGTCTTCGCGCATCGCCAGCGCGGCGTGCACGCAGCAGTAGTCGAATTCGATGCCCTGGCCGATGCGGTTCGGGCCACCGCCCAGCACCATGATCTTTTTCCGGTCGCTCGGGTTCGACTCGCACTCTTCGTCGTAGGTCGAATACATGTACGCGGTGTCGGTCGAAAATTCGGCCGCGCAGGTGTCGACCCGCTTGTACACCGGACGAATGCCCAGCGCATGGCGCTTCTCGCGCACCGCGCTGTCGGTCGTTTGCAGCAGGAACGCCAGGCGCCGGTCGGAGAAGCCCTTTTGCTTCAAGCGGTACAGCAGCGCCTTGTCGAGCGCCTCGAGCTTTTGGGTGTCGAGCCACAGTTCGATGTCGACGATTTCCTTGATCTGGACGAGGAACCAAGGATCGATGCGGGTCAGCTGGTGCACTTCTTCCAGCGTGAAGCCCTGCGCGAACGCGTCGCCCACGTACCAGATGCGCTCGGGGCCTGGCTCGCCGAGTTCTTCCTCGATTTTTTCGCGGTCCTTGGTTTTTTCATTGAGGCCGTCGACGCCCACTTCCAGGCCGCGCAGCGCCTTCTGGAACGACTCCTGGAAGGTGCGTCCGATCGCCATCACCTCGCCCACCGATTTCATCTGGGTCGTCAGGTGCTGGTCGGCCGCCGGGAATTTCTCGAACGTGAAACGCGGGATCTTGACGACCACATAGTCGATCGAAGGCTCGAACGAGGCCGGGGTCGCGCCGCCGGTGATCTCGTTGCGCAGTTCGTCGAGCGTGAAGCCGACCGCCAGCTTGGCGGCGATCTTCGCGATCGGGAAGCCGGTCGCCTTCGAGGCCAGCGCGGACGAACGCGACACGCGCGGGTTCATCTCGATGACGATCATGCGCCCGTCGGCCGGGTTGATCGAGAACTGCACGTTGGAGCCGCCGGTATCGACGCCGATCTCGCGCAGCACGGCCAGGCTGGCGTTGCGCATGATCTGGTATTCCTTGTCCGTCAGCGTCTGCGCCGGCGCGACCGTGATCGAGTCGCCCGTGTGCACGCCCATCGGATCCAGGTTTTCGATCGAGCAGATGATGATGCAGTTGTCCGCCTTGTCGCGCACCACTTCCATCTCGTACTCTTTCCAGCCGATCAGGGACTCTTCGATCAGCAGTTCCTTGGTCGGCGACGCTTCCAGCCCGCGCTTGCAGATGGTTTCGAATTCTTCCTCGTTGTAGGCGATGCCGCCGCCGGTGCCGCCCATCGTAAACGACGGCCGGATGATGGTCGGGAAGCCCAGCTCGCGCTGCACCGCCCACGATTCTTCCATCGAGTGCGCCACGCCCGAGCGCGCCGAGCCGAGGCCGATCTTGGTCATGGCCGCCTTGAACTTGGAGCGGTCCTCGGCCTTGTCGATCGCTTCCGGCGAGGCGCCGATCAGCTCCACGTTGTACTGCTTGAGCACACCGTTGTTGTGCAGGTCGAGCGCGCAGTTGAGCGCGGTCTGGCCGCCCATGGTCGGCAGGATCGCGTCCGGACGTTCCTTGGCGATGATGCGCTCGACGACTTTCCAGGTGATCGGCTCGATGTAGGTCACATCGGCCATTTCCGGGTCGGTCATGATGGTGGCCGGATTGCTGTTGACGAGGATGACCTTGTAGCCCTCTTCGCGCAGCGCCTTGCAGGCCTGCGCGCCGGAATAGTCGAACTCGCACGCCTGGCCGATGATGATCGGGCCGGCGCCAATAATCAGAATACTTTTAATGTCACTACGTTTTGGCATTTAATTTTTCTCCGCGGCTTGCATCAGGGCGATGAAGCGGTCAAACAGGTAGGCAACGTCGTTCGGGCCCGGGGATGCCTCAGGGTGGCCCTGGAAGCAGAACGCCGGCTTGTCGGTGCGGGCAAAGCCCTGCAGCGAGCCGTCGAACAGCGACACGTGGGTCACGCGGCAGTTGGCCGGCAGGGTTGCCGCATCCACCGCGAAGCCGTGGTTTTGCGATGTGATCATGACCTTCTTCGAGTCGAGATCTTGCACCGGATGGTTGGCGCCGTGGTGGCCGAACTTCATCTTCAGGGTCTGCGCGCCGGAGGCGAGCGCCATGATCTGGTGCCCGAGGCAGATGCCGAAGGTCGGAATGCCGCGCTCGATCAACTCCTTGGTGGCCGCGATCGCGTAGTCGCACGGGGCCGGGTCGCCCGGGCCGTTGGCCAGGAAGATGCCGTCCGGGTTGAGCGCCAGCGCGTCGGCCGCGCTCGACTGCGCCGGCAGCACCGTCACCTTGCAGCCGCGCTCGGTCAGCATGCGCAGGATGTTGCGCTTGACGCCGTAGTCGAAGGCGACCACGTGGAAGGCCGGCTTGCCCAGCTTGCCGTAACCCTGGCCCAGCTTCCACTCGGTCTCGGTGAATTCGTAGGCGGCCGTGGTCGAGACCACCTTGGCCAGGTCCATGCCGGACAGGCCGGGGAAGGAGCGCGCCAGTTCCAGCGCCTGCGCCGCCAGTGGCTCATTGCCAAGGTTGCCGACCAGAATGGCGCCGCTCTGCGCGCCTTTTTCACGCAACAGGCGCGTCAGCTTGCGCGTATCGATGCCGGCGATGGCGACGATGTTCTCGGCCTTGAGGTAGTCCGACAGCGACTGGGTGGAACGGAAATTGGACGCCATCAGCGGCAGGTCACGGATGATCAGGCCGGCGGCGTGCACTTTGCTCGCCTCGACGTCCTCCGGGTTGATGCCGGTGTTGCCGATGTGCGGGTACGTCAGCGTGACGATCTGACGCGAATAACTAGGGTCGGTGAGGATTTCCTGGTAACCCGTCATGGCCGTGTTGAACACGACCTCTCCGGTCGTATGACCGGCGGCGCCGATGGAAAAACCTTTAAAGATCGTACCGTCCGCGAGCGCGAGTATGGCTGGAACGGCTAGGCCAGAAAAAAATGGCGGCAAGGGTAACTCCTGATAAAGTTACCGTAGCTGCGCCACGTCAGACCGACGACCGTGAATCCGAGCAGCTTCGCTCAAGGTTACGGATGTCATTTTGAATGATGGGATGGTGGGTAGTCGCTACGGTAGGTGTATGAATGGCTAAACCTCCGAATTATAGCGCAAATGGGGCCGACCGGCAATCTGCACAAGACACAATCGGGGCAACATTGTACGGTTTCGCTGGACAGCGGCGTGGCCTTGCTCTTACATTGCTCCCCTTAAGCAAAGCAACCCTGACAGGATCACAAGCATGGCAACGTTTGGCAAAGACACCCCGATGGACCGCCCCCACCCGGGAGGGCGCGCCGCGGTATTCGTGGCGCGTGCCGAAGCCGAGGAAGCGGTCGCCGAACGGCTCAAGAACGGTTCGGGCATGGTCGGCTTCGGCAATCCGGACGGCTCGGTGACCGTTTATTTTGAAAACAACAGGTTCAAGGACCCGGCCCTGTTCAAATGGGAGAGCAAGGTGTTCAAGTCCTATGACCGCATGGTCAAGCGCGCCCCCACTGTCAACAAGCTCACCTGCGACGCGGAGAACCTGGAGCAGATCGGCTTCGTCCAGGGTCCCGAGATCCTGGTCAGGGACATGGACAGCCTGGCCGACTGGCTGCGCCGCACCGATGCGCCCGACTCGGCGCCCGAGGGGCCCGAAATTCGCGCCTGAGCCTGGCCGCTTACGCGCCCAGCGCCGCGATCCCGGCCTTGGCGATCTGCACGTCTTCATGCGACTTGACGCCCGACACGCCGACCGCGCCGATCACATGGCCATCGACGATCACCGGTACGCCGCCCTCGAGCATGCCTTCGATTGACGGTGCGCTCAGGAATGAAACACGGCCATTGTTGATCAGGTCTTCGTAGATCTTCGACTCGCGCCGGCCCAGCGCCGCGGTCTTGGCCTTCGATGGCGCGATGTGCGACGAGATCGGGGCAGCGCCGTCGAGGCGTTGCAGCCACAGCAAGTGAGCGCCGTCATCGACGATGGCGATCGTCACCGCCCAGTTGTTGGCGAGCGCTTCGGCTTCTGCCGCCGCAGCGATCTTTTTCACGTCGGCCAGTGACAGGAAGGGTTTTGATTGCATCTTGGGGTCCTCAGGGTGGAAATGGTTGGGTGGCCGGATTCTACGCCGGCCATCGGGTGCTGCCGATATGCAAATGCGTATACAAACTATGGTTGTTGCCTGGCCTTCAGGCGCGCTTTAATCTGCGGCATCATGGCCGCCGCAGCCTGCTCGCCGGCCAGGATCGCCAGGTTGCGCCCGTTAAAGTCATTGCCGCTCATGTTGGCCAGGCGCGGCTGGATCACCACGTCCGCGTCCTTGAGCTCGTAGTGGTTCAGGCGCTGCCCCATGATATTGAACGTCTGCATCAGCACCTCGAAGGACGTGTTGGCGGCCTGCATGTCGGTCTGGGTCGAGATGTTGACCGCAATAACGAAGTCGGCTCCCATCTGGCGTGCGAAGCGCACCGGCACCGGCGCCACCAGGCCGCCGTCGACATACGAAATGCCGTTGATTTTCACCGGCTGGAACACGCCAGGCACGGCCGAGGAAGCGCGCACCGCCTGCCCGGTGTTGCCGCGCCTGAACAGGATCGGCTCGCCGTTCTTGAGGTCGGTCGCGACCGCGCCGAACGTCATCTTCAGCTTCTCGATCGGCACATTGTGCACCGTCTTGTTGACGTAATTCTGCAGCGCCTCACCCTTGAGTACGCCTGAGGAATCGCCGAACAGCGGCAGCACCCAGTCGGAGATGGCCGCCTCGTCCATCTCGAGCGCAGCCCTTTGCAGGGCAAAGCCGGTGTTGCCGGCCGCATACAGTGCGCCGACCACGCTGCCGGCGCTGGTGCCGACCACCACGTCGGGCACGATGCCCTGCGCTTCGAGCGTCTTGATCACCCCGATGTGCGCGAAACCGCGCGCGGCCCCGCCGCCGAGGGCCAGGCCGATTTTGATCTTGCGGGGAAGCTGTTCCACCGGCGCCGCCACGTGCGGCTCGGGCGGTGCTGCCGGGGGTGTGCTCTGGCAAGCCGAGAGCAACAGGACGCACAGGGCGCCCAGGGAAAGACGTGTTGAAAACATAGGAGGGACCTGAACTGGGAGCCTGCGATTGTAACCGGTTCAGCAAAACAATGGTCGGCCCGCGGCCTCAACGGCCTACCGCACCGGCATGGTGGCGATGAAGCTGCTGCCCTTGCCTGCCTCGGATTTGATCGACAGGTTGCCGCCATGGCGCAGCAGCACGTGCTTGACGATCGCCAGCCCCAGCCCGGTGCCCTTGGTCTCGCGCGAGCGGCCTTTGTCGACCCGGTAGAAGCGCTCGGTCAGGCGCGCGATATGCATCTGGTCGATCCCGATGCCGCTGTCGGTCACCACGAACTGCGGCCCGTCAGGACTGCCCTTCCAGGACAGCGCGATGCTGCCGCCCGGCGGCGTGTAGCGCACCGCATTCGAGGCCAGGTTGCCGAACGCGCTGCGCAGTTCTTCGGTACTGCCGCTGACGTCGGGCCCGTCGATGCTCACCGTGATCTGGTGCTGGCCGCCCGAGAGCGCGCGCGCTTCCTCGGCCACCGCCTCGACCAGGGCCTTGACGTCGACCGGCTCGCGCCGCAGCGGGTGGTCAACCGATTCGAGCCGCGACAAGGTCAGCATGTCTTCGATCAGGCGCTGCATGCGCTGCCCCTGCTCGGTCATCAGCTTCAGGTGCGCCAGGCGCGTTTGCGCGTCCAGGTCGATTTCGCTCAGGGCGATTTCGAGGAAGCCGACGATCACCGTCAGCGGCGTGCGCAGCTCGTGCGAGGCGTTGGCGATGAAGTCGCGCCGCATTTTCTCGATGCGCTCGGTCTCGGTGGCGTCGTGCGTGACCAGGATCTGGCGCCGGTTCTCGAACGGGATGATCTGGCAGATCAGCTTGCGGTCGCGCAGGCTGAGCGTGAGCGGCTGTTCGTAGCGCCCCAGGATGATGTAGTCGACGAAGGCCGGGTGGCGTACCAGGTTGGTCACCCGCATGCCGCGGTCGCGCTCGAGCGTGAGGCCCAGGTGGCGCTCGGCCGCCGGGTTGCACCATTCGAGGAACAGCACGTCGTCCATGATGGCCACGCCTTCGGGCAGCAGATGCATGGCCTGGCGAAAGCGCGCCAGCCATTCGGTCAGCTCGGCCTGGTTGCGCTCGTCGTCGCGCCGCAGCCGGTACAGGCGCGAAAAAATGCCGGTCCATGCACCCCATCCATCGGGCAGCTTGGCGCTGTCGGGGTCGTCGAGCCAGTCGCCGAGCTGGCGCAGGTAGGACAGCTGGACGAACAGCACCGTCAGCAGGCCCAGCAGCGCCGCGGCCAGCCCGTACAGCGCCCCGAACAGCCACCAGCACAGGCCGGCGCCAAGCAGGATCAGGCAGATGCGCAGCAGCGCGGGGATCCAGAACACGAGGGTGGGATTCATGCGGGCCTATTTTTCGGACAGCATGTAGCCGACGCTGCGCACGGTCTTGATCAGCTGTTCGGACTGGCCCAGGGCCTTGCGCAGGCGCAGCACATGCACGTCGACGGTGCGCTCTTCGATCACTGCATGGTCGCCCCATACCTTGTCGAGCAGCTGGCTGCGCGAAAATACGCGCTCGGGATGGGCCAGCAGGAATTTGAGCAGCTTGAATTCGGCATGCCCGATCTCGATTTTCTCGTCCTCGATCGACACCGTGCAGCTGACCGGGTCGAGCTTGACCGCGCCGGCGCCCATCACCGCCTGCCCGTGCTCGGGCGCCTTGCGGCGCAGCAGCGCCTTGCTGCGCGCCAGCAGTTCGCGCGGCGAGAACGGCTTGGTCACGTAGTCGTCGGCGCCGCTGTCGAGACCGGCGATCTTGTCCTCTTCCATGCTCTTGGCGGTCAGCATGATGACCGGAATGTGGCGGAAGTTGCGGTCCGCGCGCAGGCGCGAGAGCAGCCGCAGCCCACTCTGGTCGGGCAGCATCCAGTCGAGCAGGATCAGCTGCGGTATGCGCTGTCCGACGCAGGTCCAGGCCTCGGCCGCGTTCTGCACGGCCGTCACGTCCCACAGCGTTTCACGCAGCGAAAACTTCACCAGTTCGATGATGGCAGGTTCATCCTCGACAATGAGCACGCAGGTTTGGTCAAGCGCCATCGCGTCAGGCGCTTTGCCCGGGCGCGCTGGCGGCCGGCTTGGTATGGCGGATATCCTTGCCTTCGACCACGTAGATCACGTATTCGGCGATGTTCTTGGCATGGTCGCCGATGCGTTCGATCGCCTTGGCCACCCACAAGGTGTCGAGCGCGGACGAAATGGTGCGCGGGTCTTCCATCATGAAGGTGATCAGGTTGCGCAGGATGGAGCGGAACTCGTGGTCGACCACGGCGTCCTGGGCGATCAGCTGGACCGCCTGCTTGCCGTCGAGGCGGGCGAAGGCGTCGAGCGCGTCGTGCAGCATGTCGGAGGTGGCGGTGGCGATGGTGCGCACCATTTCATAGTGGTTCAGCCCGGCCGCGCCGCGCGCGTGCAGGCTCTTGGCGGTGCGCGCGATCTTGGCCGCCTCGTCGCCGATGCGCTCAAGGTCGGTAATCACCTTGATGGTCGCCATCACGGTGCGCAGGTCGTTGGCGGTCGGCTGGCGCCGCACGATCAGGTGGCTGCAGGCGTCGTCGAGCTGCACTTCGAGCTGGTTGACGACATCGTCTTCGGCCACCACGCGGTCGGCGTGCTCGGCATTGTCGATGCGAAAGCAGGTCATCGCGTCCGAGAACTGGGTCTCGACGATGCCGCCCATCAGCAGCACCTTGGAGCGGATGGTTTCAAGTTCGTGATCGTACTGCTTGGATGAATGATGCTCGCCTATCATGCTGCTCTCCGTCTGGTCGTCTTGCGCTCGTTGCCGCTCCATGCCCTTGGCTTAGCCAAAGCGCCCGGTGATGTAGTCCTGCGTCTCTTTGCGGGCGGGGTTCATGAATATCTGGTCAGTTTCTCCGAATTCAACCAGTTCGCCAAGATACATATAGGCGGTATAGTCGGAACAGCGCGCCGCCTGCTGCATGTTGTGGGTCACGATGGTGATCGTGTAGTCTTCCTTGAGCTCGCTGATCAGCTCCTCGACCTTGGCGGTCGAGATCGGGTCGAGCGCGGAGGTCGGCTCGTCGAGCAGCAGCACGTCCGGCTTGACCGCCACACCGCGCGCGATGCACAGGCGCTGCTGCTGGCCGCCCGAGAGCGACAGCCCGCTCTTGCCCAGCTTGTCCTTGACCTCGTCCCACAGCGCGGCCTTCTTGAGCGCCCATTCGACCCGCTCGTCCATCTCGCCCTTGGACAGGTCTTCGTACAGGCGCACCCCGAACGCGATGTTATCGTACACCGACATCGGAAACGGGGTCGGCTTCTGGAACACCATGCCGACCTTGGCGCGCAGCATGTTGACGTCCTGCTCAGGATCGAGGATGTTGCGTCCGCGGTACATGATGCTGCCTTCGGCGCGCTGGCCCGGATACAGGTCGTACATGCGGTTCAGGGTGCGCAGCAGGGTCGACTTGCCGCAGCCGGAAGGGCCGATGAAGGCGGTCACCTGCTTTTCGTGGATGTCCAGGTTGACGTTGGACAGGCTCTGCGTTTTCCCGTAGAAAAAATTCAGGTTCGAGATCTCGATGGTCTTGTTCTTTACACTCACGGTCGGAATCGGTATTGGCATTGGCATGTGATGAGCTCGTTCTGGGATTATTTCGGTGTTTTCTGGCTGAACACGGTGCGCGACAGGATATTTAGCAGCAGCACGCTGAAGGTCACGAGCAGCGCCCCGCCCCATGCCAGGTCGCGCCAGTTGTCGTACGGACTCATCGCGAATTGGTAGATCACCACCGGCAGGTTGGCCAGCGGCGCGTTCAGGTCGGCGCTGAAGAACTGGTTGTTCAGGGCAGTAAACAGCAGCGGCGCGGTTTCACCCGAAATGCGGGCCAGCGCCAGCAGCACCCCGGTCACCACCCCGGCCTTGACGGCGCGCAGGCGCACCAGGGTGGCCACTTTCCAGCGCGGCGCGCCCAGCGCGAACGCGGCCTCGAGCAGGCTGTTGGGCACCAGGCGCAGCATGTTGTCGGTGGTGCGCACCACCACCGGCACCGCGATCAGCGACAGCGCGATGGTGCCCGCGTAGCCGGAGAAGTGCTTCACGTTGGCCACATAGAGGGCGTACACGAACAGGCCGATCACGATCGACGGCGCCGACAGCATGATGTCGGTGACGAAGCGGGTCACCTGGGCGAACTTGTTGCCTTCGCCGTATTCGGCCAGGTACATGCCGGCCAGGATGCCGATGGGGGTGCTGATGCAGGTCGACAATGCCACCATCATCAGGCTGCCGACGATGGCGTTGAGCAGGCCGCCGCCCTCGCTGCCGGGCGCCGGGGTGTCGGCCGTAAACATGGCTACCGAGATGCCGCCGAAGCCCTTGATCAGCAAGGTCGACAGGATCCAGAGCAGGACCGCGAGGCCGATCGACATGGCCAGCACCGACAGCGCCATGCCGATGCGGTGACGTAACAGGCGCTTGCGGTAGACCGGATTGAGGGCGCTCTGGCTCATTTCGCGCCCTCCTTGCGTGACATTCCAAGCAGCATGATCTTGGCGGCCGACAGGACGATGAAGGTGATCGCAAACAGGATCAGGGCGAGCGCGAACAGCGAGGACACATGCAGCGCCGACTCGGCTTCGGCGAACTCGTTGGCCAGCGTCGAGGAGATGCTGTTGCCGGCCGCGAACAGCGACCAGGACAGCTCGTTGGCGTTGCCAATCACGAAGGTCACGGCCATGGTCTCGCCCAGCGCGCGGCCCAGGCCCAGCATGACCCCGCCGACCACCCCGGTCTTGGTGTACGGCAGCACGATCTTGCGCACCACTTCCCACTTCGTGCAGCCGAGCCCGTAGGCCGATTCCTTCAGCACGGCGGGGACGATTTCGAACACGTCGCGCATCACGGAGGCAATGAAGGGGATGATCATCACGGCCAGGATCAGGCCGGCCGTGAGGATGCCGATACCCATGACGGGACCGCTGAACAGCGGGCCGATGAAGGGCAACTGGCCCAGCGTGCCCTTGAGCAACGGCTGGACGTGATCGGCGAACAGGGGCGCGAACACGAACAGGCCCCACATGCCGTAGATAATCGACGGCACCCCGGCCAGCAGCTCGACCGCGGTTCCCATCGGGCGGCGCAGCCAGGCCGGGCAGATCTCGGTAAGGAACAGCGCGATCCCGAAACTGACCGGGAACGCAATGAGCAGCGCGATGAAGGAAGTGGCCAGGGTGCCCACGATGGCGATCAGGGCGCCGTATTTGTCGTTGACCGGATCCCATTCCTCGGTGATGAGAAAGCCTGGCCCGAATTCCCGGAAGGCCGGGGCGGCGCCGATCGCCAGCGCGACGATGATGCCAAGCAGCACCAGCAGCACCGAGGCGGCGAACAGCATGGTGAGCTTGTGGAAGACGAAGTCCTGGAAGCGCTGCCGGCGCATGGCCGAATGCATCCGGGCATGGCCGGCAGCCGAGCGCACCTGGTCGGGCATATCGGCCATCGTTGCTGGTGGATTAACGCTCATATTTATTTTTCTGTCCCTGCAATGGATTTACCAGATGGGCTTGCCCGAAGCGTCTTTCAGGTTGGCCTTCCAGGCATCGGCCACCAGCTTGGTGACCGAATCGGGCAGCGGTACGTAGTCGAGTTCGACAGCGGCCGCGTCGCCGTTCTTGAACGCCCAGTCGAAGAACTTCAGCACTTCCGCGCCCTTGGCCGGATCGGCCTGGATCTTGTGCATCAGGATATACGATACGCCCGTGATGGGCCAGCTTGCCTTGCCTGGCTGGTCGGTCAGCACCACCCCGAAACCGGGCGTTTTGGTCCATTCGGCGTTGGCGGCGGCCGCCTTGAAGTTTTCGTCGTCAGGCTGCAGGAACACGCCATCGCGGTTCTTGAGCTGGGTGTGCGACATCTTGTTTTTCTTGGCATAAGCCCACTCGACATAGCCGATCGCGCCCTTGATGCGCTGCACGTTGGCGGCGACGCCTTCGTTGCCCTTGCCGCCCACGCCCACTGCCCATTTCACGGCCGTGCCGGCGCCGATGGCGCTCTTGAAGCCGGGGCTGGTTTTCGACAGGTAATCGGTAAACAGGAAGGTGGTGCCGGAGCCGTCGGCGCGGTGCACCACCGTGATGTCGTCGGCCGGCAGCGTCACGCCCGGGTTCAGGGCCGCGATCGGGGCCGCGTTCCACTTGGTGATCTTGCCAAGGTAAATGTCGGCCACGACCGGGCCGGTCAGCTTGAGTTGGCCGGGAGCGACGCCGGCCAGGTTGACGATGGTGACCACGCCGCCCATGATGGCCGGAAACTGGACCAGGCCCGCGGCATCGAGCTCTTGCGCCGTGAGCGGCATGTCCGACGCGCCGAAGTCCACCGTTTTTGCCTTGATCTGCTTGATGCCGGCGCCCGAGCCCACCGACTGGTAGTTCAGGCCGTTACCACTGACTTTCTTGTAGTTTTCGGCCCATTTTGCATAGATTGGGTAAGGAAAGGTCGCGCCTGCGCCGGTCATGTTCGCGGCAAAGGAGGCCGTCTGGGCCACCAGGGCCGATGCACCGACGACAAGAGAGGCCAACAACAGTTTGATTCGCATATCGAGTCCTTTAGGTTTGTGAAGGGCACGCAGGCGCCGTCATTGCTGCGCAGTCTAGCGGCCAAATATGACGGGTTTATGACATGGCTGAAACATGGCTGAAAATCGGGGCGTACCGGGCATCGCGCCCAGCCAGATCATCGCCCGCCGCGCAATTGGATGTCACACGATAGACGATCCATGTCACGTCGCGGTTATATTTCCTGGTTACACTAAAGCCAGGACATTCTTAAGTCTCCGCACAGATGAAGCCACCATGAAGACGGGTATCCGCATGGCCTCGCCCAGCTCATCGGTCTTCCTCGACCGCGAGCTTTCCCAGCTCAGCTTCAACCGGCGCGTGCTGGCCCAGGCCGAGGACAGCAGTATCCCGCTGCTCGAGCGGCTGCGTTACCTGTGTATTGTGAGTAACAACCTCGACGAGTTCTTCGAGATCCGGGTCGCCAGCCTGCTGGCCAAGGGCGGCCAGGACGGCGCCGCGAGGCAGCAGGCCGACCTCGAGCGCATCAATCACGCATGCCATGAACTGGTGCGGCAGCAATATGCGATCCTGAACACTGAAATATTGCCTCAATTGCAAGCGAGCGGCGTGCGCCTGCTGCGCCATGCCGAGCGCAACGAGGCCCAGCGCGCCTGGGTCAGGGACTATTTCGAGACCCAGGTGCGCCCGCTGCTGACCCCGATCGGCCTCGATCCGGCCCACCCCTTCCCGCGCGTGGTCAACAAGAGCCTGAACTTCATCATCGCGCTCAGCGGCAAGGATGCGTTCGGGCGCGGCACCGGGGCCGCCATCGTGAAAGCGCCGCGGGTGCTGCCGCGCGTGCTGCGCCTGCCTGACCGGCTGGCGCCGCACGGCAGCGCGTTCTGCCTCCTCTCCTCGGTCATCCGCGCCCATGTCGACGCGCTGTTCGCGGGGCGCCGTGTGCTGGCCTGTTCCCAGTTCCGCGTCACGCGCGACAGCGACCTGTGGGTCGACGAGGAAGAGGTCAAGAACCTGCGCCAGGCGCTCAAGGGCGAATTGCAGGAGCGCCAGTTCGGCACCTCGGTGCGGCTCGAGGTGGGCGCCGGCTGCCCGCCCGAGCTGGCCCGGCTCCTGCTCGGCCAGTTCGGCCTGGACCCGGCTTGCCTGTACCAGGTCGACGGGCCGGTCAACCTGGCGCACCTGAGCGGCATGATCGAGCATGTCGAGCATGCCGCCCTGCGCTTCGCGCCCTTCGTTCCCGGCCTGCCGCGCGTTGGCGCGCACGCCGACCTGTTCGAACAGTTGCGCCGGCAAGACATCCTGCTGCACCATCCGTTCCAGTCGTTCCAGTGCGTGATCGACTTCATCCGCATGGCCGCGCACGACCCGGCGGTGGTGGCGATCAAGCAGACCATTTACCGCACCGGCATCGATTCAGGCCTGATGGAGGCGCTCATGGCGGCGGCCCGCATGGGCAAGGAAGTGACCGTGATCCTCGAGCTGAAGGCGCGTTTCGACGAGGAAGCGAACATCAACTGGGCCGACAAGCTCGAGCACGCCGGGGCCCAGGTGGTGTACGGCGTGGTGGGCCTGAAAACCCATGCCAAGATCGCGCTGGTGATCCGGCGCGAGGCGCCCGAGCCGGACGGCGCCGGCTCCGGCCTGAGGTTCTATGCCCACCTCGGCACCGGCAACTATCACCTGACCACCACGCGCCTGTACACCGATTTCGGCCTGCTGACCGCGCACCAGGGGATCGGCGGCGAGGTCAACGAGGTGTTCATCCACCTGACCAGCCTGGCCAGGCCGCACAAGCTCAGGCACCTGTGGCTGGCCCCGTTCGCGCTGCAAGGCGAAATCATCAAGGCCATCCGCAGGGAGGCGAAAATCGCGCGCGCCGGGCGGCCCGGGCGTATCATCGCCAAGGTCAACGCACTGGTCGACGAGGCGGTCATCCGCGCCCTGTACGCGGCCTCGCGCGACGGTGTGCGGATCGACCTGATCGTGCGCGGCGCCTGCACCCTCAGGCCCGGCCTGCCCGGCCTGTCGGACAACATCCGCGTCCGGTCCGTGATCGGGCGCTTCCTCGAACACAGCCGTGTGTATTATTTCCGCAACGACCTGGCGCACGATGTCTACCTCGCCAGCGCCGACTGGATGAGCCGCAACCTGGTGCGCCGCGTCGAAGTCGCGTTCCCGGTGCTGGACCCGGCGCTCAAGCGGCGCGTAATTGCCGAGGGGCTGAAGCCTTACCTCAAAGATAACTTAAACTCGTGGAAACTGGGGCCTGGCGGGCGCTACCAGCGCCGCAAGGCGCGCGCCGGACAAGCCGCTTTTTCGGCACAGTGCCACCTGATGCAATTGCTGGGCGCGGCCGACGGCCAGCCAGCCGAACCTTGAAGGACCAGGGAGAACAACATGGATCTGATTTTGTGGCGTCATGCCGAGGCCGACATGGGCGAACCCGACCTGCAGCGCGCGCTCACGGCCAAAGGGCAGAAGCAGGCGCGCCGCATGGCCGAATGGCTGGGCTCGCAGTTGCCGGAGAGCTGCCGCATCCTGGTCAGTCCGGCGCTGCGCACGGTGCAGACGGCCGAGATGCTCGGGCGCAAGTACAAGGTGCTGGCCGAACTTGCGCCCGGCGCATCGCCGCAGGACCTGCTGCGCGCCGCCAACTGGCCAGGCGCGAAAGAACCGGTGCTCATCGTCGGGCACCAGCCGACCCTGGGCCAGCTTGCCGCCATGCTGCTGTGCGGCCAGCCGCAGGGCTGGGAGATCAGGACGGCCACTGCCTGGTGGATCGTGCAGCGCGAACCGCTCGACCCGCAATCGCGCTATCTGAAGGCTGTCATGGGCCCCGACCTGATTCTCGCTTGAGTTGCCTCAATTCAATAAAAATGTGTCTTGAAAAGCAGCAACGACCTGCTAAAGTTTAGTCGTGTCAACTCTAGGGAGATCGCTCGAGGCGATTCGAATCATGTTAAGCATGCTCGTTATTGCCATTTTGGGGGGGATGGTCGCACTGATATTCTACGAACTGGTACAAGAGGTTCGCGGCGGCTCGGGCGACCTGCATGACCGCTATCACGAATAGCCACCGGCCCGCCACGGGCCTGCAAACGAAGCGGCGGGGCCGGCAAGGCGCTTGCCGCTTTTCACATTTTCCCAGGTAATGCGCCGCATCAGCGGCCGGTCTTGAAGCGCGTGAACGTGCGCGTGATGACGCGCCGGATGTCGGCCGGCACCGCCTCGGGCGCGACCATGCGCTTGAGGTCGGCCTCGGGCAGGAATACGGTCTTGTTGGCGGCGATGTCCTTGCGTACGTACTTGAGGCTGGCCGTGTTCGGGTTGGCGTAGAACACCTTGTTGGTCAGGCTCGCGTGCACCTGGGGACGCAGGATGTAATTGATCCACAGGTGGGCGTTGTTCGGGTGCGGCGCGTCGGCCGGGATCGCCATCGTGTCGAACACCAGCGCCGCGCCGCTTTTCGGCACCAGCGCCTCGATCTTGTTGCCGTTCTTGGCGTCGAGGGCGCGCTGGCGCGCGATGTTGATGTCGCCCGACCAGCCGAACGCGACGCACACGGCGCCGTTGGCCAGGTCGTTGATGTAGCCCGAGGAACTGAACAGCGTCACGTAGGGCCGCACGGCCTGCAGCATCTTGCCCGCTTCGGCGTAGTCGGCCGCGTTCTTCGAGTAGGCCGGCTTGCCCAGGTAGATCAGGGCCGCCGGCAGCACTTCCGAGGGCGAATCGAGGAACGACACGCCGCACGACTTGAGCTTTGACGCATAGGCCGGGTTGAAAATGAGCTCCCAGGCATTGTCGGGCAGCGGCATGGCGCCCAGCGCGGCCTTGACCTTGGCCAGGTTGATGCCGACCGTGGTGTAGCCCCACAGCCAGTCGACCAGGTGCGCATTGTCCGGGTCGAGCGTGGCCAGCTTGGCCTGGATCGCCGGATCCAGGTTGCCCAGGTTGCCCAGCTTGCTCTTGTCGAGCTTGCGCAGCAGGCCGGCGTCGATCTGCAGGCGCGCCCACTGCGCCGTCGGCACCACGATGTCGTAGCCCGACTTGCCCGCGACCAGCTTCGAGTGCAGGATTTCGTTGTTGTCGAAGACATCATAGCGGACCTTGATGCCGGTTTCCTTCTCAAAATTCCTGACGGTGTCTTCGGCGATGTAGTCGGACCAGTTGTAGACATTGAGCACTTTTTCTTCCTGCTGGGCCGCCGCGGGCGCGCCGAACCCGAGCGTCGCCGCCAGCAAGCCCAGGCCGAGTGCGAGGCGCCGCTTCAAGCGCGCTTGCCGAGAGACTGCCACCATATTCAAACCTCCGGAAAAAACCATGATTGTACCGCCGGGATAGTCCGGCATTGTAGCCATGTTTGCAAGCGGCTCAGACGTGCAGCAGCAGGTGCTCGCGCTCCCAGGGGCTGATGACGGTCATGAATTCGAGGTGCTCCTGGTCCTTGATGGCCGCGTACACGTCGACGAAGCGCTCGCCGAGCACCGCGCCCAGCTTGTCCTCGGCGCGCAGCAGGCGCAGCGCTTCGGGCAGCCCCTGCGGCAGCTCGAAGTCGCGTTCGCGCGCGCTGCCCTCGGTGATCGGGCTCGGCTCGATGCGCTCGGTCATGCCGAGATAGCCGCAGGCCAGCGTGACGGCAATGGCAAGGTAGGGATTGGCGTCGGCCCCGATCACGCGGTTTTCCACCCGCCTGTCATGCGGGGCCGACTCGGGCACGCGAAACCCGACCGTGCGGTTGTCGCGCCCCCACTGCACATTGACCGGCGCATCGGTGTGGCGCACGATGCGCCGGTAGGAATTGACGTAGGGCGCAGCGAGCGCCATGGCGGCCGGCATGTAGCGCTGCAGCCCGCCGATGTAATGGTAGAACGCCGGCGCGGCCGCGCCGTCCGGCAGGCTGAACAGGCTCGCGCCGGTGCGCGCGTCGGCCAGGCTCTGGTGCAGGTGCATCGCCGAGCCCGGCTCATTGGCCATCGGCTTGGCCATGAAGGTGGCGTACATGCCGTGCTTGAGCGCCGCTTCGCGCACCGTGCGCTTGAAGAAGAACACGTTGTCGGCCATCGCGAGCGGATCGCCGTGCAGGAAGTCGATGCCCATCTGGCCGGCGCCGGTCTCGTGGATCAGGGTGTCCACGTCGAGCTGCATCAGGTCGCAGTAATCGTAGATGTCTTCGAACAGCGGGTCGAATTCGTTGACCGCGTCGATGCTGTAGATATGGCGGCTGGTCTCGGAGCGCCCGCTGCGCCCGATCGGGGACTTGAGCGGCAGGTTCGGATCCATATTCTGGGCGGTCAGGTAGAACTCGAGCTCGGGCCCGACGCTGGCGCGCCAGCCCTGCTCGGCGTACAGCTTGAGCACGCGCCGCAGCACCGAGCGCGGCGCGAAATCGACCAGCGTGCCGTCGCCGAAAAAACAGTCGTGGATCACCTGCGCGGTCGGGTCGACCGCCCACGGCACCATCGTGATCGTGCTCGGGTCGGCCTTGAGGACCATGTCGCGGTCGGTGACCGAAATGGCGCGCGTGTAGGGCGCATCCTCGGCCGGGTAGTTACCCGTGACGGTCATCCCGAGCACGGCTTCCGGCATGCGCATGCCGCGTTCCTCGGTAAACTTCGTGCGCGGCAAGATCTTGCCGCGTGCCACACCGGTCAGGTCCGGCACCAGGCATTCGATCTCGGTGACCCGCTTGTCGTTGAGCCACACATCCATGTCGCTGTATGTGAAGTTTTGGCGAATCATCGCCTCCTCCGTAAGCGCCGCAAAGCCGGCCAGGGGACAGGCGGTTCCGGCGCCGCTCAATTTTACACGTTCGCCGCAAAACCAAGGCGCCGCCGGCGCTAGCGCAGGTATTTGGCCAGCAGCGCCATCGCGCTCAGGGCCAGATTGAGAAACTGGAACCCGACCTTGAATTCGCCATTGCTGAAGATGCAATAGACAACCTTGGAGCGGGTGTCAATGGTGGTGGCCTTGCCATCGAGGAAGAGCTCGAAGCTGAGCTGCCCGGCCTGGCCCATCTTGAGCGGGCCGGCCAGGGTGATCGACATGCCGTTGCTGCCAACGTCGACCGAGCGTCCCGCCACTGCCGCCGCGCCGTCTTCCGGGACGAAACTGGCCTTGACCTTCAAGATCTTGCGGGGAGATTGTCGCTGTTCTGAAAACACGTTGAATCCGATACCAGGTGAGGATGAAATGCCGCATTATATATTGCTGCTCCGCACTTTTTTTTGCGCGAAATCACTCAGTCCAATTCGCGCAGCTTGTTGAACGCTTCGTCGATGCGCTCGACCGGCACGATCGTCATGCCTTCGATTTTCTGCTTGGGCGCATTCGATTTCGGAATCATCGCGATCGAAAAGCCGAGCTTGGCCGCTTCGCGCAGGCGTTCCTGTCCGCGCGGTGCGGGCCGGATCTCGCCGGCCAGGCCAACCTCGCCGAACACCACCAGCCCGCGCGGCAGCGCCTTGTTGCGCATTGACGAGTTGATCGCCAGCAGCACCGCCAGGTCGGCCGCCGGTTCGGTGATCTTTACCCCGCCCACCGCGTTGATGAACACATCCTGGTCGAAGGCGGCGATGCCGGCATGCCGGTGCAGCACCGCCAGCAGCATCGCCAGCCGGTTCTGCTCCAGGCCCACCGACAGCCGGCGCGCGTTGGGCAGGTGGCTGGTGTCGACCAGCGCCTGGATCTCGACCAGCAGCGGGCGGGTGCCCTCCTGCGTGACCATCACGCACGAGCCCGGCACCTGGTTGTCGTGCTGCGACAGGAACAGTGCCGACGGGTTCGACACGCCCTTGAGCCCCTTCTCGGTCATCGCGAACACGCCCAGCTCGTTGACGGCGCCGAAGCGGTTCTTGATCGCGCGCACCAGCCGGAAGCTGGACTGGGTGTCGCCTTCGAAGTACAGCACGGTGTCGACGATGTGCTCGAGCACGCGCGGGCCGGCCAGCGCGCCTTCCTTGGTCACGTGGCCGACCAGGATGATGGTGATGCCGCTCTGCTTGGCCACCCGGGTCAGCTGGGCGGCGCACTCGCGCACCTGCGCCACCGAGCCGGGGGCCGAGCTGAGCGCGTCCGAATACACGGTCTGGATCGAGTCGATCACCGCCACTTCGGGTTTGAGCTCGGCCAGCGTGCCGAGGATCTTTTCGAGCTGGATTTCGGCCTGCAGCTTGAGCTCGCTCGCCTCGAGCGCCAGGCGGCGCGCGCGCAGCGCGATCTGGGCCCCGGACTCCTCGCCGCTCACGTACAGCGTGCTGCGTGCGTGCGAGATGTTGGCCAGCGCCTGCAGCAGCAGGGTCGACTTGCCGATGCCGGGGTCGCCGCCGATCAGCACCACCGCGCCCGGCACCAGGCCGCCGCCCAGCACGCGGTCGAATTCCTCGATGCCGCTGCCAAAGCGCGGCACGTCGACCGCTTCGATGTCGGCCAGCGACAGCACCGGCGCGGTTTGCGCCAGGCTCTTGTGCTGGGGGTTGGACAGGCGGTTCAGGCCGGGCGCTTCGATCAGCGTCTCGACCAGGGTGTTCCATTGCTGGCAGGCGGCGCACTGGCCGGTCCACTTGTTGCTCACCGCGCCGCAGTCGCTGCAGGTGTAATTCGTCTTAGCTTTTGCCATGGGGGTCCAGCTTGCCTTCCACTACGCGCACGCGCGCGGCCAGCGCGCACATCAATTCATAGCCGATGGTACCGGCCGCATGGGCCACCTCGTCGATCGGCAGGCCGGCGCCCCACAGGATCGCCCGGCTGCCCACGCGCGCCGTGGCCACGCCGCTCAGGTCGACCGTCATCATGTCCATCGAGACCCGTCCCAGCAGTGCGCAGCGCACCCCGTCCACCAGCACCGGAGTTCCGCTGGCGGCGTGGCGCGGGTAGCCGTCGGCGTAGCCGCAGGCGACGACCCCGACCGTCATCGGGCCGCGCGCGGCGAATGCGCTGCCGTAGCCGATCATGTCGCCCGCTTCAAGCTGCTGGAGCGCGATGATTTCGCTGGCCAGCGTCATGCTTGGCAGCAGGCCGAATTCGGCCGCGCTGGCCGGGCCCGGGCTGGCGCCGTACAGCATGACCCCGGGGCGCACCCAGTCGTTCGAGAGCTCGGCCGCGAGCGCCGCCTGGCGCAGCACCGCGCCCGAATTGGACAGGCTGCGCGCGCCGGCGATGCCCTCGGCGCCGCTGCAGAACTGCCTGAGCTGCTCGCGCACCGTCAGGGCCGGGTGCCCGGGCGCGTCGGCATTGGCGAAATGGGTCATCAGGGAAATGTTGCGCACCGCCGGGATGGCGCGCAGGCGCGCATGCGCGGCCGCGAATTCGGACGGCTTGAAGCCGAGCCGGTTCATGCCGGTATTCATTTTCAGGTGGACGTCGATCGGACGCTGCAGGGCGGCCGCGGCCAGCAGCGCGATCTGCTCGCGGCAGTGGACCGCGCTCTCGATACCGTGCTCGGCCAGCAGGGTCGCGTCGGATGCGTCGAAAATACCCTCAAGCAACATTATCGGTTTGGTCCAGCCCAGTTCGCGCAGGCGCAGCGCATTCTCGGTCTCGACCAGGGCCAGGCCATCGGCGCTGGCGAAGCCGCGCATGGCGCGTTCCAGCCCGTGCCCGTAGGCATTGGCCTTGACCACCGCCCACACCTTGGCGCCTGGCGAGCAGGCGCGTGCGCGCTCCAGGTTGTGCTGCATGGAATCGAGATGGATGGTAGCGCTGATGGGCCGTGGCATGGAGCGAATGTTGAAGTTGGCAAGAAGCCCTATTTTACCGGACCCGGCCTGCCATGCAGCGTGGATTTCTTTGGCTCCCCCCGTATCATTCATGGTATAAAGCAACCCACACATGTTTTTAGAACTTCTCGAATGAATCGTGGTTTTTATACCATCATGGCGGCGCAGTTTTTCTCGTCGCTGGCGGATAACGCCTTGCTGTTCGTGGCGATCGATCTGCTCACTTCCATGAATGCGCCCGCATCGCTGACCCCGCTCCTGAAGCTGTCGTTCGTGCTGTTCTATGTCCTGCTGGCCGCCTTCGTGGGCGCCTTCGCCGATGCCCTGCCCAAGGGGCGCGTCATGTTCATTGCGAACCTGATCAAGGTGTTCGGCTGCATCCTGATTTTCTTCCACATCCATCCGCTGCTGGCCTACGCCGTGGTCGGCTTCGGCGCGGCCGTGTACTCGCCCGCCAAGTACGGCATCCTGACCGAACTGCTGCCGCCCGAGAAACTGGTCGCGGCCAACGGCTGGATCGAAGGCCTGACCGTGATGTCGATCATCCTCGGCACCGTCATGGGCGGGGCCCTGGTCAGCACGCGCGCCTCGTCCTGGCTGCTCGGCTTCGAGCTGCCGGTGATCGACACCGGCGTCGACACGCCGACCGAGGCCGCGCTGTGCGTGGTGGTGCTGGTGTACCTGCTGGCGGCCCTGTTCAACCTGCGCATTCCCGATACCGGCGCCTCATATGCGCACCAGGAACGCAATCCGGCCAAGCTGATCGCCGATTTCGCCAACTGCTCGGCCACGCTGTGGAAAGACAAGCTGGGCCAGATCTCGCTGGCCGTCACCACCTTGTTCTGGGGCGCCGGCGCGACCTTGCAGCTGATCGTGCTCAAGTGGGCCGAGAAGTCGCTGCACCTGACGTTCGACAAGGCCACCAGCCTGGTCGGCGTGGTCGCGCTCGGCGTGGCGATCGGGGCGGCCGCCTCGGCGCGCCTGATCCCGCTCAGAAAATCGCTGACCGTGATTCCGCTCGGGATCGCGATGGGCCTGATCGTGATGTGCATGACCATGGTCACCTCGGTGTTCGTGGCCTATCCGCTGCTGATCCTGATCGGCATCCTGTCCGGTTTCTTCGTGGTGCCGATGAACGCGCTGCTGCAGCACCGCGGCCACGTCCTGATGAGCGCCGGGCACTCGATCGCGGTTCAGAACTTCAACGAAAACCTGTCGATCCTGACCATGCTGGCGGTGTACGCGATCATGATCACGCTCAACCTGGAACTGAACGTCATCATCGTGCTGTTCGGGGCATCGGTGGCGGGCATCATGTACCTGATCATGAAGCGCCACGCCGCCAACCAGCGCGAGCACGACTCGCTGGCCCTGATCGGCGAACACAAACACTAGCGCGCTTCTAGCCGGCCTGCTGCCGACGCAGCGCGGCGCGCGCCCGCCAGTTGTCCGGCACCACGAAACCCCGTTCGACTTCGACCAGGCCGCCTTCCTGGCGGCGCACCGCGGCCACCAGCACCGGGGCCGGCGTGGCCTCGAACTGCGCGCCCAGCGCCGCCTGCAACTGGGCGCCGCTGAGCAAGCCATCCTCGTTGCCGGCCTTGAACGGGGCCAGCCATTGCAGGCGCGGCAGCACCACCCAGTTGTCGGGCGCGAGCCGCTCCACCTCGGCCAGGGCGCACCAGAAGCCGCGGCAGTGCCGGGCCGAGATCCCGCCCATCGGAGAGAGCGCGCCGGCCGGATAAAACAGCCATCCCTTGACCAGCGCACTGGCCTTGACCACCGGGCGCGGCAGCACCGCCTGCGCCGCCGGATGGGCCGCCAGCGCCAGCTGGCGCTCCATTATCTTGCGCATCTTCGCGCCCAGGCTGTCGGCCAGGTTGGGCCCGACGAAGGTGTCGAAGCGCGCGCCCGCGCTGCCTTCGAGCAGGTAGAACTTGGTGGCAAATTCGATATGTTCGAGCGCGCCGGGCCCGGCCTCGAGCAGGAAGTCGAACTCGCCGACGGTGTCGTTGCGGCTGGCGCGCACCTGCAAACCGTGCGCCACCAGTTGCCCGTGTTCGCTGAAATAAAACGCCATCAGCTTTTCGGCGTACAGGCCAAGACGGGTATGCACGCGCGCGCCGAGCGCAGCGTCAAGCCGCGCCGGGTCCTGGTCGAGCCGCGCCAGCCACTGCGCCACTTCAAGCCCCGGCTGCCCCAGCGAGGCGATCCTGCCCTGCCAGTGGGGATCGAACGGATCGAGCAGGTCGGGTGCGTCCAGCAGCCAGGCCAGCGCGCGCACGTGGGCCAGCCTCAGGTGGCCCCAGCGGCGCTCGAAGCGCGCCTGGAAGGTGTCAGCCGGGTCCGGCATCGTGTGCCTTCGCCAGGCACAGGTCGGCCCATGCCAGCGCCTTGTCGGCGCCGCGCCGCAGCAGCTCGCCCGGATGCAGGGTCGCCACCAGCGCCGCGCCGGCCAATTGGTGCACGCTGCCGCGCGCGCCGGCCAGCGGCTCCTGCAGCGGCCGGCCGAGCAAGCCATTGGCCGCGATCTGGCCGAGCGTGAGCACGCCGCCGGCCCCGCACAGGGCCAGTTCGCGCTCGAGGTAGGGACGGCAGGCCAGCGCCTCGTCCTGGGTCGGCGCGCGCTCCGCGCCGCCGGCGCTGAGCGGGCGGCACTTGATCAGGTTGGTCACGTACGCGTCGCTGGCGCGCGCATGGCCGGCCGCTGCCAGCATGTTGTCGAGCAGCTTGCCGGGCTCACCGGCCAACGGCACGCCCTCGTTTTCGTCGGCCGCCGTGCTGGCGCCGGCCACCACCAGCCAGCGCGCCGTGTGCGCGCCGCTGCCGTGCACCGGCGTGCGAGCGCCCTTGCACGCCGAGCAGCGCGTGCAGGCGGCAATTGCGGCCCTCAGTCCGGCCCAGTCCATCTGCGCGATCTGTTCGTCGGTGGGCGCGCTTGCGCCGGCCTCGCCGCCCGCCGCTGCGGGCGCCGGCGCGCTCTCGGGCTGTGCCGCCTCGAGCGGCGCGTTCGAGCGCGGCATCCATAGCGGGCCGATGCCCATCTCGTCCAGGAACGCCGCGCTGCGCCCGCTTACGCCGTTCATAAGAAAAACCTCATCACGATGGCATCCTCGCGTTGACCTTGATGGTCCGGATAGTACGCCTTGCGCCGGCCGATCTCGGTAAATCCGTATTCCTTGTATATTTTCAGGGCGCGCAGGTTGGTCGGGCGCACCTCGAGCAGGATCGACTCCATCGACAGCCCGCGCGCGCAGGCGGCCACCTTGTCGAGCAGGTAGCGGCCCAGCCCCTGGCCCTGCCGGTTCGCCGCCACCGCAATATTGAGCAGGTGCGCCTCATGAACCGCGGGCATCATCAGGAAGTAGCCGACCAGGTTCCAGTGCTCGTCGCGCAGCACCCAGGCCTCGTAGCCGCTTGCCAGCGAATCAAGGAAATTGCCGCGCGTCCAGGGATGCGGATACACGCTGTGCTCGAGTTCGAGCACTTCGTCGATGTCGGCCGCCACCATGGGAGCATAGTCGAACCGCTCGTGCTCGGGCGCAGCGCTCATGCGCCGGCCTTGGCCGCGTTGATGGCCAGCCGCTCCGAACTGGTGAACGCGATCTTGTTGCGCAGGTAAAGCGGCTGGGCGGCGGCGGCGGCCAGGCCGGCGCCGGCCGCCAGTTCGATCTGTCCGAGCAGCGCGATCTCGCGCGCGTGCGGCATGATGTCGGCGCGCGCGCCGGACGCGAACGGTTGCTGCGCGAACGCTTGCGGGTAGGCCGACAAGCCATTGCCGCAGGCAGTAAGCGGGCGTTCCCGCGCCAGTGGCGCGAGCGCGCCGGGCGCGCACAGGGCCGCCTCGGCCAGCACCTGCAAGCCGTTGGCGTAATGGTACTGCGCCCAGTAGACTTCGCCCATGCGCGCGTCGAGCACGGTCAGGATTTCGGTGGCGCCGGTTTCGCGATGGCAGGCCAGCGCCATGGCGGCCAGCGTGACCAGCGGCAGCACCGGCAAGGCGGCGCCGAAGGCGAGTCCCTGCGCAATGCCGCAGGCGGTGCGCACCCCGGTAAACGAGCCGGGTCCGGCCCCGAACGCAATCGCGTCGCACTGGCGCAAGCCGATGCCGGCCTGCGCCAGCAGCTCCTGGATCATCGGGAGGATCGCCTGCGAATGGGTGCGCACGCCCGACGATTCGCGCGCGAGGACGGCCTCGCCCATCGACAGGGCGCAGGAAGCGACTTCGGAAGAGGTTTCAATAGCGAGAATGATAGACATGCGCGTATTTTACCGCGCCGCCAGGGCCAGGATCAGGCGCATGATATAAAATGCGCTCATGCATAGCCAGACCCTCGACTTCGATAACCGCGCTGCCATTGCTCAGGCGCTGGCGGACGGGCGCTGGGTCGTCGCCTGCCTGTGCGCGGCCTGGTGCGGCACCTGCACCTCGTACCGCGGCACGTTCGAGGAGCTGGCCGCGCGCCATCCCGACATGCACTTCATCTGGATCGATATCGAAGACCAGGCCGATGTCGTGGGCGAACTCGACGTGGAGAACTTCCCCACCCTGCTGATCCAGCGGCACGACGTGGTGGCCTTCTTCGGCACCGTGCTGCCGGACCCGGCGCTGGCCGAACGGCTGCTGCAGGCCCAGCTCGCGTGCGGCGACGCCGAACTGGCCGCGCTGGCGCGCAGCAACGCCGAGCGCAGCGCGTGGCAGCGGCAGTGCAACCTGCGCACGCTGCTGCACGCCGCCCTCGGCTGAACCGGCGTTTCGCTCAGGTCAGCAGCGCGCCGCGCGTGCACCAGCGCTCGAGCAGATCGGCCGCAAGCATCGGCCGGCTGTAGAAATAACCTTGCGCATGCAGGCATCCGTGGCGCAGCAGGAATGCGGCCTGCTCCTCGGTCTCGACACCTTCGGCGATGACCGACAGGTTCAGGCTCTTGCCAAGCTGGATGATGGCGATCGTGATGGCCTCGTCGTTGACGTCGGTCGAGATATCCTTGATGAAGCTGCGGTCGATCTTGAGCGTTTGCACCGGCATCTGCTTGAGATAGGCGAGCGAAGAGTAACCAGTGCCGAAATCGTCGATCGCCAGGCCGACCCCGATCGCGTGCAGGTCATTGACGAAGCCCATCGCGTCGCCGGTGTTCATGATCACCGACTCGGTCACTTCCAGCTGCAAGCGCTCGGGCGCCAGCCCGGTCTCCTGCAGGATCGCGGCCACCAGGCTGACCATGCCGCCGCGCTCGAACTGCTTGACCGACAGGTTGACCGCGATCTTCGGCACATACAGTCCGTCCTCCTGCCAGCGCATCATCTGGCGGCACGCTTCGTACAGCACCCATTTGCCGAGCTGGTTGATGAAGCCGGTATCCTCGGCCAGCCCGATGAAGCGCACCGGCGGCACCAGCCCCAGCTCCGGGTTGTGCCAGCGCACCAGCGCCTCGACCCCGATCAGGCGGCCGCTGTCGATCTCGACCTGCGGCTGGTAGTTCAGGAAGATCTCGTTCTTCTCGATCGAGCGCCGCAGCAGCGCTTCCAGGCGCAGCCGTTCGACCCCTTCGCCGCTCATCGACGCCGCGTAGAACTGGTAGCAGTTGCGCCCGCGCGCCTTGGCCTGGTACATCGCCACGTCGGCATTGCGGATCAACATGTTCAGGTCGGTCGCATCCTTCGGGAACAGGCTGATGCCGACGCTGCCCGTCACGAACAGCTCGTGGTCGGAGACCAGGAAAGGCCGTTCGAACATCGACACCAGCTTTTCGGCCACGTGGCCGGCGCCGAATTCGCCGTCGACATCCTCGAGCAGGACGATGAACTCGTCGCCGCCGAGGCGCGCCAGGGTATCGCCTTCGCGCAGCTTGCCGG